>ERZ1106923.537-NODE-537-length-13200-cov-188.341042_pt1 | contig 13200 bp, 14 predicted proteins | sample MGYA00403657_ERZ1106923 | MGnify/ENA primary metagenome ERZ1106923 (study PRJEB35170, sample SAMEA104062425) | human gut metagenome | biome: human gut; feature: human-associated habitat; material: faeces | place: Denmark | collected 2012-06-19 ...
ATACCTCACATTTTTATGTGTGAGAGGAGTTATATAACTATGCGTAAAACACGAGACATTCTACCATAAAAAATGCAAGTTTTTCTTTTCCCCCTATAAGGGGGAAATTTGCTTTTAAAGAGGGGAGAGTTTGGGAGCAAACAGACAAACGTATCAGATGATACACTTAAAACAGGCTATACTATCGTTGCGACTGCCCGTCGTAAAGGATATTATATAGCCCGAAACAGTCCGTCGGGCGCTGTGGGGGTGTAAACACTCCCCCCATCCCCCGCGTCAGCGGCTCGGAGAACCGAACCAAAACAGGGACGAAAAAATTGTTGCAAAATGTCGAAAGATATGCTAAGATAAAAACAAGCAATGAGGGTGAGACCTTAAAGGCGGTTAGCACTTCCGTAAAAGGAGGTGGTTTTTATGGGATATGATTATATTCTACTACTGGCATTTCTCGTAGATGTCGGAGTGATACAGTCTTTCCGAGTTACACATGACAAAATCATTGTACACATAAAAAAATAACCGCCCACGTTAGCATCGGGTGGCGGTTATTTAATCGTTACATAGGCTAACCTTTGAGAGGTTTTGCCCTTGTTGTGATTTTATTATATCACCAAAATTTTCAAAAGTCAATACTTCATGCAAAAGTTTTCTAAGCGCTACCCGAAAGGGCGGCGCTTTTTTCAATCCGTTAAGCCAAGGAGGTAATCGGCACTAACGCCGTACTTTTTACAAATTGCAATAACATAGGATATTTTAGGTTCATTTATTCCCAACTCCCAATAACTGATAGCGGAATAAGTAGCCCCAATACTTTTACCGAATTGCATTTGAGATAAATTGTATTCTTTTCTTATTTCTTTTAAACGTTCAGCGAACATATTCATAACAAATATTTTACAAGAAATCTTGAATATTGTATTGACATTCAAGAAATCTTGTTATATAATATCAACAAGAATTCTTGTAACAAGGGTTCCCAGCCGTCGGAGTAGCGCGGCGGGATACAAGCACCAGGCGAGTTCACGCGAAGGGAAGGGCGCGGGATAGAAATTCCCTTCCCATAAATCAAAAAGGGAGTAAAAGAAATGGCAAGATTAACAACAACAAAGTATTATGAGCTAAAAATTAATTTGTATTCATTAGCTAACAAATTAATCAACGAATTAGATTTTGAAACGACTAAAAAAATCAAAGATTTTATCAAGTTGATAGGCAAACTACAAGAAGAAGACGAGCGCAAAGAAGAAAATGAAACTGACAGAGAAATAGCCGAAAAGAGAGTAAATGATGAACGAAGATAAAAACAAATCCTTATGCGAAACTTGTCGTTTCAATAACGAAGGTGTTTGCGGCGTAGACGCTGAACCATTAGAAAACATTGATTTAGAAGGCTGTATCTTCTATGAAATTAACCGAAAAACAACGAAAAATCGTTGAAATGCTCGGTGATGAGTTATTCAACGTGCAACATATCGAACGCTACTACAAAGAGGACGTACCGAAAAGCAGTTCGTTCGACGTCTTTATGTTCCATAACGTACGCGGCTACATGAAAGCCGTGAATCAACTCATCAAAATCACGGCACCGCCCAAAAAGAGCCGGGAAGACAAATTCAAGTTCGAGGACGAATAAACGGTATCAACGCCAACGCGAAGACGGCAGGGAAAAACGTCGAGCACGGGGGCGAGGTTGATATATAGAAGCGCCGTTAGTACTCCCTGCGGCGCTTCCCCGAAAGGGGATACGAGGGGGTAAATAAATTTAAGGGAGTTTAACTCATGATTTTACAGGCAATGTATATCGGCAAAAAGACGGTCGATGAAAAGGAACGCACCAACAGCAAGACAGGGGAGAAAATCCCCGCATTCAAGGGAGTAAGATATATGTTCATGGTCAACGAGTGGAGCGAGGACGGCGAACTTGCCGACACGTACGGACGCACGTATCAGGATAAGCGCGAAGACCATGAGAAAATCGACGCAATCGAAAACGGAGTTGTCAAACTCGGCGACATTGTGAACGTGAATATCCGAAACCAAGATTTGAACGTAAACTTTTTCTGTCGTTTAGAGGAAGACGCACCACTCCCGTTTTGATAATAAATAACAAGGAGTTTACGAAATGGTTGCAGCATTTACAGCGGTATGGACGGAAATCATGACCTTCTTCGTCACGATATTCCAAAAAATCAGCGGCATATTCTGGACGCCGGGCGTAGGCGAAGAACCCGGGGAACTGACCTTCGTCGGTATCATGGCTATCATCATGGCAGGCGTAGCGCTGATTTTGTTGGTATTTAACCTTATCCGCTCGTTCTTCCCGATGAGAGGGTAACCGAACCCGAAAGCCTCGACTTTTATCACAGTCGGGGCTTTTATTCTATGGACAATAATTGCCTTCAAAAGCGTATTCTGATCGGAGATCACAAACTAATATAAGACAATTATTGATTTTAACAGGTGGAAATTATGGACAAAAAAAAGAAAAAATATATCGTACTGACGATAATAGCGGTGCTGCTGATAGGGCTTTTAATCCTTATCAACGTCATTGGCGCGGGCACGAAGAGTGCGTCGGCGGAAAGCGTGATTGAGTATCCAACACCGCAAACAACCGTTCGGACGACCGCAACCGAAGAATATACCGATATCACGCAGTTCGCGCCGTCCTCGGAATATAAAAATTATTTGGTAACCAAAACGTTTGAAGACACCTATCAGATATATTGGTTTGAAGAAGGTTATGTTTCGCAAGGTTTTTTAAATAGTTATGATGAGGTTTTAAATTCTACTTTTAATACGGTTTACAATAAAGTAGGTAAGGTTGGAAATGATGAAACCGCATTAAGTAATTGGGAATCTACATATATTGATGCTCAAAAAATAGAAGTTATCTCTTTTAGCAATTTTGGATATGAAGGAACGGCTATAAAAACTGAAATTAAAAAAAGTGTTTCAGTAAGTAAAACGCTTGTTTCCGATAAATTTTCATCTTTGGATTTATTGATAAATGCTATAATAAATCGAAGTGCAGACCTTAAAACTATTGATGAGATACGTAGTCAATTAGTAATTTATCCGAATGATACTTTAAAGTTGTTTGGACAGGAAATATATAGCAATTATAATGAATTGAACCTTATTCAAATTGTTCAATCTTCAACCTTTGGAAATGCTTTTTTTTCCGATATTCCGCAGGATCTCGGTCCTGAAATCGTAAACCGTGCTAATGAACAACAAAAAATAAAAGACGATGCTTATACATCTGGTGAGAACGAAGGCTACCAAAACGGAATAAATGCCACGCGCAATGAAATTTTCAGTAGTGCAAGCCTGGTTTCCGCTAAAATGGAGGATGGCACAAATTTAAACGCGCCATTAAATATAACGGCAAAAGGTATCGCTTTTACCTCAATAGCCTTAGTCGCAGATGATTATGCAATTAAAAATAATTTAGACGGAGCGGATAAGCACTTCACCATTATTTTTAATATAATCCCTTTTGCGTTCAGTAAAAATCAAATTTATCTCTCTATGTCTTATGGCTTTTATTCTCTTGTCTTTATAGATGAAAATAATACACGGTACAATATGGAATGGGATAGCAACAATAAGACCAAAGACGGTTACGCAATATATCCATACAATAACGAAGCAATTTACCAAAACAAGATTAAACAAATTCAAATAGAATTTGCAGACATAGATCATACAGGATCGCTAATAATTCCCTCCAGTTCAAATACGGAAAACGCTTATAATACAGGATATAACGAAGGAAAAAGCGATGGCTATAAAGACGGCTATGCCGAAGGGCTTGCGACCGGAAACGGTCCGATGCCTACTATTTCAAAATTATTCTCAACCGTCAATTCCGCTTTACAGGTAAACTTAATAGGTGATATATCACTGCAAGATTTACTAAATATTATGCTTTGCGTAACTTTTGTTATTATTGCTTTAAAACTCTTTGCGGGAGGTTAAACGAATGGATTTCGAAAACATTTATAATATGTTTCAAAACCTGCAAGATTTGGCTTTAAGCATATCCAATGTTCTAAATATATCCGTCCTTGACGCTTTAAAACAAACAATAGGGAAAATACCCGGACTCGGAAACTTTATAATTTATCTAATTGAAGGGATTCCGGGAATACAGACAACAACAATTATTCAATTTCTTATAGGCTCGGCTATTACAACATTACTTACAATGAATATATACAAATTTATTAAAGGTGTGATATTATGAATATCATGACAACGATCATCGAGTTTGTGACCCAATACATACCCGATTTCGGACAATACACGATAGAGTATTTCGTACTGTTCGGGCTGGGGATCCTGGGACTCGTCAAATTATTTAAGGGGTAAAACATGGAAAGTTTTTTCAAAATGTGGTATGACTTCATTTTATCGCTTTTCAACACGGAAGGCATGACGTTGACGGCGGAAACGCAGAATTTCATCGGATTCATAGTACTATGCCTGGCGATATTCGGCGTTATTCTCACGCTCGCCATCATCTATAAACTCGTGAAGTATATCTTCTATGCGATTTTGAGTTTAGGCAGGTAACGCATGATAAACATTATTTTTACCGTTGTGACCGTAATCGTCGGGATATTGGTCGCGCTGTCTTTGATACGTTCGTCTATGGACAAAAAATTCATTATGAAAGCGTTCGACGCGGGGAGCGTGACCGTCACCGGGCACAAGCGACGCGGGAAAGATATGCTGTTTTCTTACGTGGTAAACCGCAGGAAAAAGCCTTGCCTTTCCAACATGAAATACTCCGACCAAACGACGATAGTCGATATCAAAGAGTTAAACCTCGGCGAAAACGATTATAAGCATTTTATCGATGGCAACGTGCAGCTGATAAAAAAGCGCGAAGAATGGGAAGGGCAGGACTATTTCCTCGGCGACGGCGGTATTTACCTTCCGAGCCAGCACCAGGGCGACCTGGTAAAGACCTATCCGACGCTGCCGCTGTTCTATGCCATATCCAAACAACTGTACGACATGAATATTCACGTGAACGTGCAGAACCTCAACAGGCTATGGGACAAACTGCGCGAGCACAGCGATTATTATATAGACTGCCGCGGATGCCGTCGGCTCATTGGAAGGATATTCAAACTTCGAATGACCTTTTACGACAAATACGAAAGCGCGTTACAGCGCTTAGAGCCGTTCAAAGTAGACCGGCGGCTACTCGGCAAAGACAAGCAACAGCAAGCGTTAAAACGCCAATACGAGAGCACAAACGGCACGATACGTAAAATGACTATTTATATCCGACTTGCTAAGAAACATTACGACACACGCGAATTTCATAAAATCGTATTCGGCACACGCTATACGGGTAAGAACAGGCGAAAGGGCGAAGACAGGAATATACTCGACCGAAACCAATAGAGGCGCCAGCACCTCAAAAACAAGCCCAGAATTGATACAACGGCAATTTCATAATCCTATCCAAACTTTTCCCTGCCGTCGCCTTCGGGCGAGACGGCATTCTCGATGATATCGTCCGTACTTTCGGTAAAATTTGAAAAAATCCGAAAAATAGGGCGATATAAGCATTTTATTTATGAAATACTTTTGTATCTTCCATGCTACATTTCTATATCATCTTATTAAGTTACTTAAAGTACTTATATTAGTTAATATATATATCTATTCTAAGGGAGTAAATTGCAATGACGGTAAAAAAATCCGCGAGACCGAATAAGAAGGTCGCGGAAATTAAAGATAATATCATCCTTCACGACAATACGACGGGGGAACTCAAAGAGTACCGCCATAACGTATTGTACATGAGAGACCAGGCACCGAACCGAAATTTCGGTATGCTGTTCTTTGATACCATAGATTTTAAAAAGCATTTCGATACTACGCAGTTTCTGTTTTGGTTACTCTCCGTATCGGCAAGAAATAGAGTTATGATGAAGGCAGAGGACATTGCCAAGAAGTTCGATACCACACGCCCCAGGATCGACCGCATGAAACGTAGACTGAAAGAACAGAGCTTTATCAAGTACATTCCCAACGTCATTTTTATCAATCCCGATTTCTACTGGCGCGGATCCGCGTCGATGAGAGAAAATGCGGCAGAGGAATATTTGAATTTTTAATTCGGTTAGGAATATAGAGGCTCCCGTAAATTGCGCGCTCATCTTTTACTTTCGTTTGCGCGGTTCATCGGACTTATGAAAGGAAGGCGACCTTAGAACCGCGCGTTAGCTTTTCTGGAATCGCGCGCAATTAGGTTAGGACAACTTTTTTATAAAATTTTTCCTAACACCTTTGAAAACCAATCTAAAAGAGGTACAATATAAAACCAGTCGGTATCCAGATGAATCTGTTCAAGGACAATGAGTTTTACTTTATAGAGAGCAATGGACATATTCGGAAGATGAGCAAGGAACAATACAGGAAAAAGACTGCAAAAGAGCAATCTTCTATGCGTAAAACGCAGGGTAAAAAATAACTCTGTCTGGCATAACCACAATATATTGTGGAGTGATAGGGTAGAAAGTACCCTAAACCACTACATGAAGTGTGTGGAAAAACACTATTTATCTATGCGTAAAACACGAGACATTCTACCATAAAAAATGCAAGTTTTTCTTTTCCCCCTATAAGGGGGAAATTTGCTTTTAAAGAGGGGAGAGTTTGGGAGCAAACAGACAAACGTATCAGATGATACACTTAAAACAGGCTATACTATCGTTGCGACTGCCCGTCGTAAAGGATATTATATAGCCCGAAACAGTCCGTCGGGCGCTGTGGGGGTGTAAACACTCCCCCCATCCCCCGCGTCAGCGGCTCGGAGAACCGAACCAAAACAGGGACGAAAAAATTGTTGCAAAATGTCGAAAGATATGCTAAGATAAAAACAAGCAATGAGGGTGAGACCTTAAAGGCGGTTAGCACTTCCGTAAAAGGAGGTGGTTTTTATGGGATATGATTATATTCTACTACTGGCATTTCTCGTAGATGTCGGAGTGATACAGTCTTTCCGAGTTACACATGACAAAATCATTGTACACATAAAAAAATAACCGCCCACGTTAGCATCGGGTGGCGGTTATTTAATCGTTACATAGGCTAACCTTTGAGAGGTTTTGCCCTTGTTGTGATTTTATTATATCACCAAAATTTTCAAAAGTCAATACTTCATGCAAAAGTTTTCTAAGCGCTACCCGAAAGGGCGGCGCTTTTTTCAATCCGTTAAGCCAAGGAGGTAATCGGCACTAACGCCGTACTTTTTACAAATTGCAATAACATAGGATATTTTAGGTTCATTTATTCCCAACTCCCAATAACTGATAGCGGAATAAGTAGCCCCAATACTTTTACCGAATTGCATTTGAGATAAATTGTATTCTTTTCTTATTTCTTTTAAACGTTCAGCGAACATATTCATAACAAATATTTTACAAGAAATCTTGAATATTGTATTGACATTCAAGAAATCTTGTTATATAATATCAACAAGAATTCTTGTAACAAGGGTTCCCAGCCGTCGGAGTAGCGCGGCGGGATACAAGCACCAGGCGAGTTCACGCGAAGGGAAGGGCGCGGGATAGAAATTCCCTTCCCATAAATCAAAAAGGGAGTAAAAGAAATGGCAAGATTAACAACAACAAAGTATTATGAGCTAAAAATTAATTTGTATTCATTAGCTAACAAATTAATCAACGAATTAGATTTTGAAACGACTAAAAAAATCAAAGATTTTATCAAGTTGATAGGCAAACTACAAGAAGAAGACGAGCGCAAAGAAGAAAATGAAACTGACAGAGAAATAGCCGAAAAGAGAGTAAATGATGAACGAAGATAAAAACAAATCCTTATGCGAAACTTGTCGTTTCAATAACGAAGGTGTTTGCGGCGTAGACGCTGAACCATTAGAAAACATTGATTTAGAAGGCTGTATCTTCTATGAAATTAACCGAAAAACAACGAAAAATCGTTGAAATGCTCGGTGATGAGTTATTCAACGTGCAACATATCGAACGCTACTACAAAGAGGACGTACCGAAAAGCAGTTCGTTCGACGTCTTTATGTTCCATAACGTACGCGGCTACATGAAAGCCGTGAATCAACTCATCAAAATCACGGCACCGCCCAAAAAGAGCCGGGAAGACAAATTCAAGTTCGAGGACGAATAAACGGTATCAACGCCAACGCGAAGACGGCAGGGAAAAACGTCGAGCACGGGGGCGAGGTTGATATATAGAAGCGCCGTTAGTACTCCCTGCGGCGCTTCCCCGAAAGGGGATACGAGGGGGTAAATAAATTTAAGGGAGTTTAACTCATGATTTTACAGGCAATGTATATCGGCAAAAAGACGGTCGATGAAAAGGAACGCACCAACAGCAAGACAGGGGAGAAAATCCCCGCATTCAAGGGAGTAAGATATATGTTCATGGTCAACGAGTGGAGCGAGGACGGCGAACTTGCCGACACGTACGGACGCACGTATCAGGATAAGCGCGAAGACCATGAGAAAATCGACGCAATCGAAAACGGAGTTGTCAAACTCGGCGACATTGTGAACGTGAATATCCGAAACCAAGATTTGAACGTAAACTTTTTCTGTCGTTTAGAGGAAGACGCACCACTCCCGTTTTGATAATAAATAACAAGGAGTTTACGAAATGGTTGCAGCATTTACAGCGGTATGGACGGAAATCATGACCTTCTTCGTCACGATATTCCAAAAAATCAGCGGCATATTCTGGACGCCGGGCGTAGGCGAAGAACCCGGGGAACTGACCTTCGTCGGTATCATGGCTATCATCATGGCAGGCGTAGCGCTGATTTTGTTGGTATTTAACCTTATCCGCTCGTTCTTCCCGATGAGAGGGTAACCGAACCCGAAAGCCTCGACTTTTATCACAGTCGGGGCTTTTATTCTATGGACAATAATTGCCTTCAAAAGCGTATTCTGATCGGAGATCACAAACTAATATAAGACAATTATTGATTTTAACAGGTGGAAATTATGGACAAAAAAAAGAAAAAATATATCGTACTGACGATAATAGCGGTGCTGCTGATAGGGCTTTTAATCCTTATCAACGTCATTGGCGCGGGCACGAAGAGTGCGTCGGCGGAAAGCGTGATTGAGTATCCAACACCGCAAACAACCGTTCGGACGACCGCAACCGAAGAATATACCGATATCACGCAGTTCGCGCCGTCCTCGGAATATAAAAATTATTTGGTAACCAAAACGTTTGAAGACACCTATCAGATATATTGGTTTGAAGAAGGTTATGTTTCGCAAGGTTTTTTAAATAGTTATGATGAGGTTTTAAATTCTACTTTTAATACGGTTTACAATAAAGTAGGTAAGGTTGGAAATGATGAAACCGCATTAAGTAATTGGGAATCTACATATATTGATGCTCAAAAAATAGAAGTTATCTCTTTTAGCAATTTTGGATATGAAGGAACGGCTATAAAAACTGAAATTAAAAAAAGTGTTTCAGTAAGTAAAACGCTTGTTTCCGATAAATTTTCATCTTTGGATTTATTGATAAATGCTATAATAAATCGAAGTGCAGACCTTAAAACTATTGATGAGATACGTAGTCAATTAGTAATTTATCCGAATGATACTTTAAAGTTGTTTGGACAGGAAATATATAGCAATTATAATGAATTGAACCTTATTCAAATTGTTCAATCTTCAACCTTTGGAAATGCTTTTTTTTCCGATATTCCGCAGGATCTCGGTCCTGAAATCGTAAACCGTGCTAATGAACAACAAAAAATAAAAGACGATGCTTATACATCTGGTGAGAACGAAGGCTACCAAAACGGAATAAATGCCACGCGCAATGAAATTTTCAGTAGTGCAAGCCTGGTTTCCGCTAAAATGGAGGATGGCACAAATTTAAACGCGCCATTAAATATAACGGCAAAAGGTATCGCTTTTACCTCAATAGCCTTAGTCGCAGATGATTATGCAATTAAAAATAATTTAGACGGAGCGGATAAGCACTTCACCATTATTTTTAATATAATCCCTTTTGCGTTCAGTAAAAATCAAATTTATCTCTCTATGTCTTATGGCTTTTATTCTCTTGTCTTTATAGATGAAAATAATACACGGTACAATATGGAATGGGATAGCAACAATAAGACCAAAGACGGTTACGCAATATATCCATACAATAACGAAGCAATTTACCAAAACAAGATTAAACAAATTCAAATAGAATTTGCAGACATAGATCATACAGGATCGCTAATAATTCCCTCCAGTTCAAATACGGAAAACGCTTATAATACAGGATATAACGAAGGAAAAAGCGATGGCTATAAAGACGGCTATGCCGAAGGGCTTGCGACCGGAAACGGTCCGATGCCTACTATTTCAAAATTATTCTCAACCGTCAATTCCGCTTTACAGGTAAACTTAATAGGTGATATATCACTGCAAGATTTACTAAATATTATGCTTTGCGTAACTTTTGTTATTATTGCTTTAAAACTCTTTGCGGGAGGTTAAACGAATGGATTTCGAAAACATTTATAATATGTTTCAAAACCTGCAAGATTTGGCTTTAAGCATATCCAATGTTCTAAATATATCCGTCCTTGACGCTTTAAAACAAACAATAGGGAAAATACCCGGACTCGGAAACTTTATAATTTATCTAATTGAAGGGATTCCGGGAATACAGACAACAACAATTATTCAATTTCTTATAGGCTCGGCTATTACAACATTACTTACAATGAATATATACAAATTTATTAAAGGTGTGATATTATGAATATCATGACAACGATCATCGAGTTTGTGACCCAATACATACCCGATTTCGGACAATACACGATAGAGTATTTCGTACTGTTCGGGCTGGGGATCCTGGGACTCGTCAAATTATTTAAGGGGTAAAACATGGAAAGTTTTTTCAAAATGTGGTATGACTTCATTTTATCGCTTTTCAACACGGAAGGCATGACGTTGACGGCGGAAACGCAGAATTTCATCGGATTCATAGTACTATGCCTGGCGATATTCGGCGTTATTCTCACGCTCGCCATCATCTATAAACTCGTGAAGTATATCTTCTATGCGATTTTGAGTTTAGGCAGGTAACGCATGATAAACATTATTTTTACCGTTGTGACCGTAATCGTCGGGATATTGGTCGCGCTGTCTTTGATACGTTCGTCTATGGACAAAAAATTCATTATGAAAGCGTTCGACGCGGGGAGCGTGACCGTCACCGGGCACAAGCGACGCGGGAAAGATATGCTGTTTTCTTACGTGGTAAACCGCAGGAAAAAGCCTTGCCTTTCCAACATGAAATACTCCGACCAAACGACGATAGTCGATATCAAAGAGTTAAACCTCGGCGAAAACGATTATAAGCATTTTATCGATGGCAACGTGCAGCTGATAAAAAAGCGCGAAGAATGGGAAGGGCAGGACTATTTCCTCGGCGACGGCGGTATTTACCTTCCGAGCCAGCACCAGGGCGACCTGGTAAAGACCTATCCGACGCTGCCGCTGTTCTATGCCATATCCAAACAACTGTACGACATGAATATTCACGTGAACGTGCAGAACCTCAACAGGCTATGGGACAAACTGCGCGAGCACAGCGATTATTATATAGACTGCCGCGGATGCCGTCGGCTCATTGGAAGGATATTCAAACTTCGAATGACCTTTTACGACAAATACGAAAGCGCGTTACAGCGCTTAGAGCCGTTCAAAGTAGACCGGCGGCTACTCGGCAAAGACAAGCAACAGCAAGCGTTAAAACGCCAATACGAGAGCACAAACGGCACGATACGTAAAATGACTATTTATATCCGACTTGCTAAGAAACATTACGACACACGCGAATTTCATAAAATCGTATTCGGCACACGCTATACGGGTAAGAACAGGCGAAAGGGCGAAGACAGGAATATACTCGACCGAAACCAATAGAGGCGCCAGCACCTCAAAAACAAGCCCAGAATTGATACAACGGCAATTTCATAATCCTATCCAAACTTTTCCCTGCCGTCGCCTTCGGGCGAGACGGCATTCTCGATGATATCGTCCGTACTTTCGGTAAAATTTGAAAAAATCCGAAAAATAGGGCGATATAAGCATTTTATTTATGAAATACTTTTGTATCTTCCATGCTACATTTCTATATCATCTTATTAAGTTACTTAAAGTACTTATATTAGTTAATATATATATCTATTCTAAGGGAGTAAATTGCAATGACGGTAAAAAAATCCGCGAGACCGAATAAGAAGGTCGCGGAAATTAAAGATAATATCATCCTTCACGACAATACGACGGGGGAACTCAAAGAGTACCGCCATAACGTATTGTACATGAGAGACCAGGCACCGAACCGAAATTTCGGTATGCTGTTCTTTGATACCATAGATTTTAAAAAGCATTTCGATACTACGCAGTTTCTGTTTTGGTTACTCTCCGTATCGGCAAGAAATAGAGTTATGATGAAGGCAGAGGACATTGCCAAGAAGTTCGATACCACACGCCCCAGGATCGACCGCATGAAACGTAGACTGAAAGAACAGAGCTTTATCAAGTACATTCCCAACGTCATTTTTATCAATCCCGATTTCTACTGGCGCGGATCCGCGTCGATGAGAGAAAATGCGGCAGAGGAATATTTGAATTTTTAATTCGGTTAGGAATATAGAGGCTCCCGTAAATTGCGCGCTCATCTTTTACTTTCGTTTGCGCGGTTCATCGGACTTATGAAAGGAAGGCGACCTTAGAACCGCGCGTTAGCTTTTCTGGAATCGCGCGCAATTAGGTTAGGACAACTTTTTTATAAAATTTTTCCTAACACCTTTGAAAACCAATCTAAAAGAGGTACAATATAAAACCAGTCGGTATCCAGATGAATCTGTTCAAGGACAATGAGTTTTACTTTATAGAGAGCAATGGACATATTCGGAAGATGAGCAAGGAACAATACAGGAAAAAGACTGCAAAAGAGCAATCTTCTATGCGTAAAACGCAGGGTAAAAAATAACTCTGTCTGGCATAACCACAATATATTGTGGAGTGATAGGGTAGAAAGTACCCTAAACCACTACATGAAGTGTGTGGAAAAACACTATTTATCTATGCGTAAAACACGAGTTTTACGCATAGTAAGTCTGTATTTTTAGGTTTTTAG
>ERZ1106923.540-NODE-540-length-13097-cov-18.584036_pt1 | contig 13097 bp, 20 predicted proteins | sample MGYA00403657_ERZ1106923 | MGnify/ENA primary metagenome ERZ1106923 (study PRJEB35170, sample SAMEA104062425) | human gut metagenome | biome: human gut; feature: human-associated habitat; material: faeces | place: Denmark | collected 2012-06-19 ...
CCTCAAGGGTGACGGGAATGGCGACGCTGCTCAGGATCTCCTGCGCCTTTGCCGCGCAGCGAAGGAATGTATCGGCGATGATAGTAGGGTGGATGCCCTTGTCAAGGAGCTTGGTGCACGCGTCCAGCAACGCGCCCGCGAGAACGACCACGCTCGTGGTGCCGTCTCCCGCCTCAATGTCCTGTGCTTTTGACAACTCGACCAGCATGCGAGCAGCGGGGTGAATCACCTACGCTTCACCCAACTCCCACACGTGCCACCTGAATTTGTCCCAAAATGGTGGCTCCGTCGTTTGTGATGAGAACTTCTCCCTTTTCGGCCTGGATCATTTTATCCATACCACGGGGACCGAGACTCGTTCGGATGGCATCGGCGACAGCTAGGGAAATCACACAATGGAATGCGCACGTTACCCTTCGCAGCAACGATATTGGACATGCGAACATCCTCTCCCTTGGAAGTATCGTCTAGTGTCTCTCCCTTCTTTTGAGCATTTATGGCAGCTTGCTTTTCCGACATTTTCCACGTTCCAATGCACCTTCCTTTCGTTCCAACGCCCTGTTTTTCCTTTTGGAGTGGTAAATAATCGGACGATTTTGGTTCTTCCTCCACACGAAGTAGTGAAATAGTTGGGGACCACGGGGGTTTCATTCTGGATTGGCGCCTTCGAGGAGGAGGGAGTGGTGTGGAGCACTGAATGGTCAATGCAAGTGGAGTGGGTGGAGCTGCTGTCATTCATATGCACTCCCTCACTCTCCGGATTGAGCCTCCATACTACGGCTATTGACTTCACTCAGTATGTACACACCACTGCTTAAAGGATACACACACTCTGAAGATGAACTGGAAGAAGAGACAACGCGGAAATAGCATGCACTCATTGACTCTCCTTTCCACGCCATTGACTCTGCACTACACGGTTTCTTTGCCGCGCTTTCTCCGAATCAGAATCAGACAATTCTCAGCCGTGTATCATGTCTTCGGGTAGGAGATTCGAATTTCAGTCGATATTGCTATAGAGAAGCGAGAAGCGGTAGAAATGGAGGTGGAGGGTGAAAAGAGAGTGAAGCAGGAAGAGGTACATCACTTTGACATGGACACACTGAAACACTTCTATAGTACGAATGTCCACTCAGAATAATGCACAGGCACACTGTTTCCCGCAGAGGAGTTTTATCAATGGCTGACGTATGCTCACGGAGTGGATCTCAGCGTACATGAAGATATGCGGAAGAGAGAGCTTTCCATGACGCTCGAAGGCGATTTGTACATTCGTTACCAGGGTTACGCGAGCGCGGTATGCGTGGTGCATATAACTCACGAATAGGAAGAGTTGCGAAAGGATTTGGTGCGTCGCGTTCCCATCAAGATCGATATCGGTGGAATGTACACGCTGCCTGTACGAACGTGTGCGATTTGTTATACCTAGATGTCACAGAAATCGAGTGACGCATTTAAGCCTGTGGCGAGGGAGCTCATCTTCGATATTGATATGGATGATTACTCTCCTGTCACAACAGTCTTCTGCTCTTATCCCTAGATCCGTCACTGCTGTACGGGCGCAAATATCTGCAGAAAGTGCTGGCCCTTCATGACCAATGCGATGGTGATTATGAAGTACATCCTCGAAGAGCGCTTCGGGTTCAAACAGCTCCTCTTCGTGTTCTCCGGCCGTCGTGGTATCCACATCTGGGTGTGCGACAAGCGCGCTCGCCAGCTCACGGACAGCCAGCGCAAAGCCATCGTGGACTACATTTCGTTTTCCAAGACCTCGCAGAAGATCGACTACAACTTGCAGTGCGGCGAAGCGTGGCGTTTTGATCCCTAGCGAGTGCGCGGAGATGCTTCGCGGATTCTTCGAGCGGGATATGATTGGCGAAGACGGACAGGACGTGCTTCGCTACGATCTCTCACTGGACGAGCCCGTTCACAAGGGTATTCAGCAGGTGGAGCTGATCGAGCAGTTCCAGAAGCAGCGCTTCTTGCCGCTGCTGGAGTGTCTTCCCGATCTGCGCAACAGTGTGCATGGGGGATGGGAGTGAGGAATAGAGGAGAAGGAGCAGATGAGGCAGATCCTGAAGAGTCAGGATACTCCGATGGAAAAGTGGCAGCGGATCCAAAGCTTGCTGGGAAAGGCGGGGAACGAAGATGGCGGGTAATATGTAGAACGAAGATGCCATCGATCGCATCATTCTCACCTTCACCTTCCCCCGATTGGATAAGAATGTGTCTCTGCTGCGCCACCACCTGCTGAAGAGCCCGTTCATCGTGCATCCCAAGTCTTGTAGCGAAGAGGGGCGTTTCTCAGGCGTAGGTCGGTTCTGCTGTCCCATCGATCCTGACAAGGTGGGCGAGTTCGATCCCTTTTCGGTGCCCTATTTGGACGAGGTTTTTGAGAACGAAGAGTCACGTAGGATGATTTGGGGGCTGCTGATGTGTAGTGAAGAAGTACAACGCGTATGTTCAGATGTTCAGGGACAAGTTCCTTCCGGGTTTGCGCAAGGAGTGTGCCATTGAGGATGGAAGGGCGAGGGGAGAGGAGGCGAATGCGAGTGAGCTATTCTAGTTTGTTGTGTGTGTTTGAGATGGCAAATGAGTGTTCTCTGGATTGAATCACATCACCACTTCTTTCTAAAAGGGGTCAGCATCTTTATCATATAAGATGCGACTCTTTCGCTTTCACGGTATCTTTCAATTCCATCCTAGCACATGAAGAATGCCACTTTTCGGTCCGATTTCCGTAACAGAAAGACCACAGAACCGTGCATTGACAGAATCAGAGGGGAATTCGTCCATCCAGCGCGAATCAGAATAACGACCATTCCGAACCCAGAATGAATGTCTCTTTGAACGAGCAGGATACACCGTTGGAAAGCGTGCGCGAGAAGGTTAGTTTGATGAGAAAGTGTGTTCGTTTCCAGCGGCGTAAGAAGTAGACTGTACACATATTACATCGAAAAGACGATAAACTATCCCTGGTACAGATGGATTGTGCTGGTGTTGTGTATTGCCCTGTTCATTCGCCGTATCGTTCATGCGAATGGCTATTTCCTGATTGCGTATTCCCTGGGATTGTATCTTTTAAATTTGCTTCTTGGCTTCCTGTCTCCTCTGGTAAAGTGGCGTGGCTTCCAGGTTACGAATAGGACACCTATGACGACGATACGGCCGAGCTTCCCACGCGCGACGCAACAGAGTATCGTCCCTTTATTCGTCGTGTTCCTGAATTCAAGTTCTGGTGCCGGTTTGTGCTCTCAATTCATGGAATAGGAAGGACAGTCTTCAGGCCGTGATTCTTTGTTTCTTTATGACGTTCATTCCCATTTTCAACATTCCCGTGTTTTGGCCTATTCTCGTGATTTACTTTATGGTATGGATGGTAGGAGGACGTGATTTCACAGATGTTGTTTACTGTGACCATGCGTGACCGTATTATGCACATGATTCGCTATCGTTACCTTCCGTGGTCCCATGGAAAGAAAAAGTACGTGAAGGAATAAGAAAAGGGAAATGTAGTGGTCGGTGTTGTTGTTTTTCTCTCTTTGTTGCGAGATTCCTTCCCATGCGTTCCTTCATCCGGAAACACAGAAGTGTTTGAAGGGGAATTGCATGGCGTCCTAATACACAATTCCATAAGGGGCATTTGTTTCTCCAACGAAACGCCCAATTCCTATGCGAATTGCATCAATACTCGATATCCACGTTGGCTCTCGTGCCACAGAATCACTCATCTTATAGAGTATCTACTTTTGATATGAGTTCTCGAGTTGTTCTTGCTGTTGCGCTTCTTTTCCTAACGTGCTCTGCAAATCAGAACGTTTACGTTGGTATGCGTTCTCACCGATTGGACTGACGACTAGGTACACTGATCTCGAAGGGTGCGAGACTGGGAACGAATCCGTATTGCTTTGATGGTTTATTCAAGGAATTGGCAGCACAGGTTTCTTCTTTCCGTATTCAGTGAGTTGGCATAGATCGCTGCCAAGGACGTGAATGATAACCCGGAATTGATGCCAAATCGAACTCTTGTCTTGGACGTGCGAGATCTTAAAAGAGATCGGTCGGCGCTGCTGCCTTTCCGTGATTCATAGCTATGAAACCCTGAAGGTGACTAGAGAAATGCTGACCGAGTACAACTCGTCGATGTCCGAACCCATGGCGGCCATTATCGGCACGGCTGACGAGTACGGCTCTGCCTTCCCTGTTACCGCTAGTGACTTGAATGAGCTTGTGCAGCTCACTGCAGAGCGATTCACCGTCCCTCAGGTGTCGTTCGAGTCGCACTCCACCGTGCTGTCGAACGCAAAGATGTACCCGCTCTTCTCGCGAATGTCCGCATCGCAGGACCTCGTCGCGATTTCGCTGCTGAAGATTATCGACAAGTACCAGTAGTCCATTCACGACCATTTGAACGGTAGCTGGCAGCGCTTCAACATCATTGCCTCCGATGACAGTGATGGCTCGAACGCGATCGAGGAAGTGAAGAACGCGATCGAGGTCATGCCGAAGGAGTTCCAGGAGTACGTGAAGGTTGTATCGCATGTCGGGCGTAATTCACAGATTGGCACCTCCACGCGTTACCCTGCTCGCATGGCGCTTCCGTTCGGGGAGGACGAGCTGGACTCCGTGAAGAACACGCTGAACAACATCAAGAAAACGGGCAACCGAATCAACATTCTGTATCCATCACTCTCTCCCTTCACCGTAGCTTTGCCAACCCCGTGCAAGCCGCCGCCTTCTTGTACGCCGCCAGCCAGGAGCAGATGACGGGCGAGGGCTGGATCTACCTGGGCACGGACTGGAACTCGATCCAGACGTACGCGGGTCTGAGCGACGAGTACCGTGACACGGTGAAGAACGCAATAGAGGGCATGATAGGAATCAGCCCCTTCGTGGGCGACCTGGACTGGCTGGTGACGTCGTTCAACGTGACTGTGGGTGTGGTGGCTGACGTGTAGGAGTACATCAAGGCGCACCCCGAGATCCAGGAGGAATCCAAGCGCGTGTGCGGCAAGCCGTTGGAAGTGCGCAAGGAGCTGTTCCCCGAGTACATGGTGTTCGCCTACGACGCTGTGATCACCGTCGCTATGGGCATTTCCGCAACGCTGAAGCTCCTGCCCAACGCCACCTTCGCGTGCGCGATTCGGTGGTGTCTCACCCGTAGCACGGAAAGCGAGCGCCAGTTCTTGTATGACCGCATTCTCGATGTGTCGTTCGACGGTCAGAGCGGTCGTGTGCACTTCAAGCCCAAGATCGGCGACCGCTTCCCGGTGAAGATGGAGATTGTGAACATCTATGTAGGTGGTGGGCGTGTTGGGGCATCCCTCATTTTTGTGTAGGACGGCAAGATCACGGATATCGGCGACGCGGAGTTCACCGACAAAACGGCGCGTTTCGTGATCGACCAGATCCCGCGTTGGCCCGGCGGCTCCACTGCCATCCCGACGGACCGTGACGACGAGAGCGCGGACCACCTGTCACTGTACATGGCGATGACGCTGCTATGGATGGCGATCGCGTTCATTTGCAGCGCGCTGCTGGAGAGGTGGGAGATCCAGCGTCTGCCGGAGAGCGGCGTGATGGTGCTGCTGGGCATTTTGGCGGGCGTGCTGATTCGGTACATGAGTAGTAGTATTTCGTCTGTGGGGCGTGGGCGTGTGGAGTGAGGTGTAGAAGGCAACGTTCGACTCGTCGATTTTCACACTGCTTTTGTTGCCGATTATTATCTTCGAGTCGGGATTCAACATGAAGACGAAGGGTATCTTTTTCAAGAATATCGGTACGATTTTGATTTATGCGGTATTTGGCACTTTATTGAGCATCGTTCTGATTGGTTCCTTTTTTTCTTTTTTCTCACTCGCAGGCGTGATGATGTCGGGTCTGTTCTCCTTCCATCTCTTCGACCCCATGAGTCTTTCCATCACCGAATGCCTCATCTTCGGCTCCTTGATCGCCTCCACCGACCCGGTGTGCACGCTGAGCGTGTTTGGCGCGCTGGCGGTGGAGCCCATGCTATCTATGCTTATGTGAGGAATGTGGCATGCGTGTGAGGGGTAGTTACGGCGAGTCGGTGATTAACGACGCTGTGTCGATTGTGATGTACCGCACGCTGTCGAAGTTCTTGCTGACGCCGCTCTCGTTTGGTGCCGTTATGAAGGCGTGTGGTTCCTTCTTTGTGATGTTGTTTGGTTCGACTGTATGTGGTTGTATTGAGTTGTGTAATTCTTGTCCTGTCATATCACATCACCCCATATCATCACTCAGCTCACAACTCATCACTTCACATAACTCATTCACTTCACTCAACTCTCATATCATCAAATCACTTCACTCAACTCTCATATCATCAAATCACTTCACTCAACTCTCATATCATCAAATCACTTCACTCAACTCACTCACATCCCATACTCACCCCTCTCAGATCGCTGGCGCAGTCATAGCGCTCTTCTCCTGCCTCGTGCTCAAATACGTCAAGTTCGAGTCAGCCGTCATCGAGTCCGTCACCATTCTCCTAACCGCCTACTTCACCTTCGAGATCATCGAAGCCTGCGAGCTCTCCGGCATCACCGCCACGCTGGCGTGTGGTGTGACCATGAACTACTTCGGTTTGCGCAACCTCAAGAAATCGAGTCGCGACTTCGTACAGAGCGCGGTGAAGGTGGCATCGTCCTTCGCTGAATCTCTCATTTTCTTCCAAGTGGGCGAGAACGTGTTCTTGCAAGACTCGCTAGTGGACGTTCCGTGGAAGCTGGTCCTGTGCGTTTACGGTGTCATTGTGGCGGTGCGTGTAATTATGATCTTCGGCTTCACTTACTTCATCAACAAGAAGCGAACGCGCAGCAAGATCTCCTTCGGCAGTCAGATGATGATGGTACACTCGGGTCTGCGCGGCGCCATGTCGTACTCGCTCGCACTCACGTTCCCGTCGCACAACCAGGAGGAGATCACGAGGTATGCATTGACAGAAATACTCACTATTTCAGAGTTACGATGTGGATCATTATTCTGACCATTTTCGTGCAGGGCTGTAGCACGTACGATATGCTCCATCTGCTTAAGATCCCTCTGCACTGCAACTACGACGCGGAGGCGAAGTCCTCGTCGAGCAAGAAGCGGTCGATTATGGTGGATAACGGATCGTTCAATGCCTGGCTCACAGGATGGATCGAGCGTAAAGTGATTCCCTTCTTTACGAAGGATGAGAATGAGTTGGAAGCTCCGTTGATTGAGTAGGTTGTGTGCCATATTCTGTCGTTATCATAACCACATCATTCATCACATCACATCACGTCACTTCACATCACATCATCATCATCATCACACACTCATATACTCACCCACCCTAGTCCGGACTCCCTCGACAACGAACTCGTATCAAAGGAGAGCCAAATGACGCCCATCTACGGACACAGCCCAACGCCGCGCAACTCCACTGTCTCGTCGATGACTCGCATTGTAAAGGGTCACTCCGGAAAGGCGATTGTGAACAAGGTGGTGGATGTGGAGGCGGATACGCTCGCGGACGAAAAGGATATGTTCGTCTTGTCAGATGATGAGATTGATGGCGATTTGCACAACGCGCAGGAAACGAACATGAGTGAAGCGAAGATGTCCATTAAGTCGAACTTGTCAATGCGCAGTTCGTCAGGAAGACTTGGCATACACAAGTAAGCGGTTGGTAGTATAGGTTGCATTTCTGTTCCTTGTTACACACAATCACAGAGCAGATGGAAGAGAAGGTTGGAGTTGACGGACACAACGGGTCATCCATAGCCAATGAAGTATGACACACCCGCTCTCGTGTTCAACATCGTAAAGAAATGGAACCGTGCGCGAGCTTCGGTCATGACCCTTCGTCATGGCCCCGTACTAACTCCCGTGTTTATGCCAGTAGGAACAAAGGGTGATGCGTTTTCCTCTCTTTTCACGCGTAGGCACCATTAAGGGTCTCACTCCCGACCAAATGGGAGACGAATCGATGGACTGCCAGGTAGAATCGTCTAAATGCAATCATCATTCGTGTAGATCCTTCTCGGGAACACCTATCATCTCAGCAGCAAGCCCGGCGCTCAGACTGTAGCTGGTAGGCTGTGGAAACGGACAGTCATGTGGCTAGACTTCGGGGGGCTGCACAAGTTCATGCAGTGGGACCGGAACATCCTCACGGACAGTGGCGGCTTCCAGATGGTTTCGTTGCTCAGTCTGGCGGAAATCACGGGTCTTTGACGACTCTCTGACTGATCACTAGAAAACGGTGTTGTTTTCCAGCATCCTGCAGATGGCTCCACCCTTGTTCTGCGTCCTGAAGACAGCATTCACTACCAGAATCTGATCGGCGCCGATATCATCATGGCGCTGGACGACGTCGTTCACAGCTGCACAGACGACGACGCTCGTTTTGCGGAAGCCACCCATCGAACCGTGCGCTGGCTGGATCGGTGCATCGCGGCTCATGCTCGCAAGGACGAGCAGAACCTGTTCGCCATCGTGCAGGGTGGTCTGGACGTCAGCGAAGGCGGGCTGCGCGACCAATGCCTGAGTGCATTCCTCGATCGTGATTCTCAGATTCCTGGTTATGCGATCGGCGGCCTGGCGGGTGGCGAAGACAAGGGATCCTTCTGGCGAGTCGTCGAACGCTGCACACGTCGTCTTCCGGAAAACAAGCCGCGTTACGTGATGGGGGTGGGGTACCCCCTTGATATTGTCGTGTGCACGGCGCTAGGCGCGGACATGTACGACTGCGTGTACCCCTCCCGAACGGGACGATTCGGAACTGCGATGGTGCCGTGGGGTTTGTTGAAGCTGAAGAGCAGCGAGTGCAAGGACGACCCGAGACCGATCGATCCGAACTGCGGATGCGAGACGTGCAAGGTGGGGGTTGGACGAGGCGATGATGATTAGCATTACTCGAGAGCGGCGCTGTACCAGCTGTGCAAGAAGGAGGCGTTGGGAGCGTCGTTGGTGACTCGACACAATTTATACTATATGATTCACTTTATGCGTGAGATGAGAGCATGTGCGTGATGATTGGGTGATGACTAGACGAGCATTATCGAAGGCAAGTTTGACGCTTACGTGAAGCAATTCATGAAGAACTACTTCCCGAACGAGGACTATCCAGCGTGGTGCGTGGAGGCGCTGGGTGTCGCGGGAATCCAACTGAAATGGCGTGTTTGTTGGAACAAGCAGGTGGCTAATTGATGGTTTGGATGTAAATGTCGTCGTGGTAGTCGTGTCCGTCGTCCAGCGAAACAAGGTCCTGGAAGTGGTTGAAGTCAATCACCGCCTGATGATCCTTACCAATGAAGACGCATGGTGCAAATGTCATGTTGTATACAATATCGTTCTCCGTGTAGCTATAACGAGCCTGGAGGGTATTGCTGGTCACCGATTCCGTTCCCTCGATCGACACCATGATTTCGATCTTGTTCATCGCAATGTGGTTGCGAATCATTGTCTCGTTTATGGGCGAATAGGGAGGAGAATGCGGTGATGATGCTCGCGATGCACCACGCACCTCGGAATGAGGGTACAGCGGCGAAGAAGGGTCGATGCGGTGAATCTAACTGTGATGGGATTGGAAAGAGGAGGACAATCACCGACGGCAGAATCAACAACAGATACCCGCCCTTCTTGTCGCTGGGGTGCTAATTCTCAACCACACCAACTGCACAAACATCGAGCGACATCGAGTGGAGTTGAAACGGAACACCCGCCGAAGAATCAATCGCCTTCTTCACACAGTAGCAGGACACGTGGCTCTCGATGAGCTGGTGCTTCCGACGCTCACAGATCTGGAACATGAAGAACCACTCGCCGTTGATCTCGCGAATCACCGCCCTCTTGCTAAAGAGAATAGAACGAGCTCGCGTCTATGCAGTTAGGTGGACGATGCGGAGAAACAAGAGCTCGACTCAAACGAGCATAAATGACGCCAATGCAGAAAGAGTTCATGAGAATGGACTGCATCATCTCGCAGTACAGCAGGATGAAGGCAATCGGTTCGTCGTCTACTCCATAAGGACGGAAACACAAATCAACGGAAGGAGATGTCGGTCACCGTGTAGCCGACGGTGGTGATCGTTTCCAGACTGATAATACACGCATTCAAGTAATTGTGGACATCGATAAAGCCGTATTGCCGGAACTCGTAGAACATGAAGCCCCAGAACAGCACGGACACGAAGTACTACACAACACGAAATGGTGCAGGAAATACGGCAGTTAAAATGGTGAGAATGATGGTGCCCGTCGACAATGCAGTGAACGAGTGGAACCAGTCTTCGAAGAATATGAACTTCCCGCCCTCGCCAACGCGTCGGATGTTCAGTCGTCCTTGTCCTCAGGAAACACAATTCACTTCCTACCGTACGAACGACCGTCGTTCCCCGACCTATCAACAAATCGACTCTCCTTTTCTTTGGTGTTGGAGAGAAGACCTTCTTTCAGCTGGGACATAAATGAAACTGGGGTCGTGACCACGCCTTCTCCCGCTCTTCGTAATCCTTTAGTTGTGTTATAATCGTAAATGGAATCAGATGGTGTTTTCAGGTCTCACGTGCTCGTTCCTTGTGGCAAAAGCAAAGAGGAGTTCTTTTCTATTTTGATTAGTGTTCTATTCTTTATTTTACTCTCCAGTCTGTGGAAGTGAGATGAAGAAACCAAAGACGTCCTTATGGAGCCCAGTGAAAGGAAATGGATGTGGCAATCTATATCCCGATTCGTGTTTCGCAACAACCTTGTCAGCGTTGATTCGCCTGACTTCACAGAATAACGATGTCCAAAACAGAGGACTTGCACTTCCAGGTGAAATTTCCATTCCTCTCCTTCTCACATGCAGGGAATTCACCTTGTCATCCAGGACGAGTTCTTCTTAGAATTGGGAAGGAGAAAGAAGGAGATTTACGGATTGGCGACGGATAAGATCGTGATGGGATGCATGGGACGTGACGTGTAGTCCATTCGCGGTATCCTCTCTCCCGCTCCCTCTCCCACGTCGAATCCCATTCTAACCCTTACAGCGAATGCGTTTTCAGAAGACATTCCCCATTTCATCAGCAAGTATGAAACCATTGTGGAGGGGTACGTGTCTATCTACAATTCGCGTAGTGTCATAACTATTTCATTGCGTGAGGAATAGGAATACGAGCACTGCAGAGAAGAAATGGAGAAAGAGTCGAATGAAGTCTACAAGCAACTGATTCAGTCCCAAGCCTTCTCTCCCTGCTTCTATCTCCACGTCCTTCCCGATCTGAAGGAGCAGCAGTTCGACTTCATCTCCCACTTCCCTTGCTTTGAGGTCTCTCCCCCTCTCCAATTCACCATGAACGACACTGCCAAGGGACAAGTGGCTCTCCAGCTGGACGACTATGGACAGGACCCAAACCCCACGTCCTTCGTGCAGAACCGAATCACCTACGAGTTCTACAGACTCTTCCACAAACTCAAGCACGAAGCGGGGGTGTCTCTCCCCCACTCGGTCCTCCTGGAAGTCACGCTGCGGCAGAAGAAGCAGTTTGCATCGCGCAGCCTCCTCGTTCACATCACCTTCCCCCAGCTCGTTCACACGCCTCCCTCCGTCTGTGGTGCTTCGTCTCCGCCGTCACGAATAGACAGCAACGGGTTCACCGCCGAATCCAGTCGTGGTCATCGCATCATTCAGTTCAAGAGCGACGACTCCGCCGTCCAGAAGGAGGCGATGGAGTTTAACATCCAGCTCATGAAGTGGAGACTCTTCCCCTCGCTCGACGTCGCTGTCTGGGTGTGGTGTGATGGCTAGCTGAAGCTGCTGTCTGAAGTGCGTGTGCTGCTTCTCGGAGCGGGCACGCTGGGATGTGCCGTCGCGCGCACGCTCGTGGGGTGGGGCATTCACAACATCACCTTCGTTGACAGCGGGATCGTGTCCCCCTCCAACCCCACACGACAGTGCCTCTACAAGTGGGAGCACACAGTGGGCAGGACGCGCATGAAAGCCACGCTGGCCGCCGAGGAGTTGAAGGCCATCAACCCCACCATCAACAGTCACGGAGTGGTTTTCGAGATCCCCATGCCCGACCACGTGGTGCAGGGCGTGATGAAGACGGAGGAGCTGGTTCAGTCGGTCGAGGAGAAGGTGAGTCGCATGTGCGACCTGATCGACTCGCATGATGTGGTGTTCCTGCTGACGGACTCGCGCGAGAGTCGCTGGCTTCCGTCCCTCCTGTGCTGTTTGGCGCGCAAACTCTGTATCAACGTCGCTCTCGGAGGCGATTCCTTCCTGATTCAACGCTACGGTCTCGATCCGGAGGTGTACGCCACAGAAGGACTGAAGCAAAGCCAATCATTGCACACACTGCTCAGTGGGGAGTGCGCCGTGGACGAGGGATACATGAAGCGGGACAGCTGCTATTTCTGCAGCGATATCCTCAGTCCGACCGACTCCCTCACCGATCGCTCCCTCGATCAACTGTGCACCACCACGCGCATGGGACTAACGTACATGGCTTCAGGACTCGCCGTGGAGCTGCTTATCAACTTCCTACACAACAAGAAGGAATCCTCCCTGGGCGTGGCTCCCAATCAAGTGCGCCATTGTGCTCGCGGTCACAAATAGATTCGGATGAGTCTAGAGGACTTCAAACTCGTCACCTACACCACTCCCTCCTTTTCAAACTGCACCTGCTGCTGCAAATCGATCCAGAAGTGGTGCTTTGAAGGGGGAACGAACTTCATCGCAAAGTGCATCATCAACACGAACAACATCCAGAAGGTGTCCCACGCCGAGAAGTCGTGCCAGTGTCGAGATGCCTCTCCCATTATGGAAATCGAGTGCCTTTCTTTGTTAGAGGAAATTACGGGTGGGGTGCATTGCAATCCTTACACTTCTATCTATCATGGTGGGATCCCTGGGGGTTCTCTTCTGATTCACGCTTACAGAAACTCGTTATTCGTGCCAAATAATGCCTGTGTATGTTGCTGTTGTACATTGTGTGTTTCTGGAGCGGAATAAGCATTCCGCCTGTTGCTGGTGTGGAAGACGCGATTCTCACGTCCCTTTAGTCCCCAGTCTGTTGTTTTGAAGCAGCGTCGTGACGCTGAACTGAAGGCTTCCGCCG
>ERZ1106923.544-NODE-544-length-12965-cov-22.152905_pt1 | contig 12965 bp, 10 predicted proteins | sample MGYA00403657_ERZ1106923 | MGnify/ENA primary metagenome ERZ1106923 (study PRJEB35170, sample SAMEA104062425) | human gut metagenome | biome: human gut; feature: human-associated habitat; material: faeces | place: Denmark | collected 2012-06-19 ...
CCGAGAAGAAGGAGGGCGAGGAGGAAGAGGAGAGCGAGAAGGAGGAGAAGGAGGATGCCGAGTAAGCTGTCTAGTTTTTGTGAAAACTGAGTGGGTGTTTGTTCGTCACAGTCGATCTCTTCGCTCTCTCAAACAAACAGAACAAATAAAAGAACATCTACTTGTTGCCGTCGTAGTACTCCTGCATACACTTGATCTTCAAGAACTCCGGTCCCTGCGTCGTGTACTTCTCGAACGCCCGCACGAACTCCAAAGCGCACTTTATGTTCACGATCAGCGGCACGTTGAAATCCACCGCCATGCGACGAATCTTGTAGCCCTCCGTGATCGCCTGGTCCGTGTTGTTGTTCGGCACCACGATCGCCAGATGGATGCTCTGCCGACGGATGTAGTCCACCGCCAGGTTCTCGTTGCCCTCGTTCGACTTGTACACGCGGTGCAGACGCGCCTTGTCGATGTCGCACGACTGCAGCCGCGCGTACGTGCCCTTCGTCGCGTAGAAGTCGATGTTCATCGTCTTCAGGATCTCGATGCCCTCGCGGAACTGGTTGAAGTCGTCCTCGGGGATCGAGATCAGGAAGTTGCGCACCGACGTGTCCGCCTCCGTGAAGAACTTGAAGTGGAAGTTCGTCGACAGCAGCGCCTTCAGGAACGCCTCGCTCACGCTCTCGCCGTAGCACGCCACCTCGCCCGTCGACGCCATCTCCACGCCCGTCGTCGGGTCCGCGCCGCTCAGACGCGTGAACGAGAACATCGGCGCCTTGCAGCCCACGTAGTTCAGGTCCTTCAGCACGATGTTGCCGCGACGGTAGGGCAGACCCACCATCACGCGCGTCGCCAGCTCGATGAAGTTGAAGTCGAACGTCTTGCTGATGAACGGGAACGTGCGCGACGCGCGCAGGTTGCACTCGATCACCTTCACGTCGTTGTTCTTCGCCAGCAGCTGGATGTTGAACGGACCCGTGATGTGCAGCGACTTCGCGATCGCGCGCGCGATGGCGCGGATGCGGCGCTCCGTCTCCGTGTACAGCTTCATCGACGGCAGCAGCAGCGTCGCGTCGCCCGAGTGCACGCCCGCGTTCTCGATGTGCTCCGAAATCGCGTAGTTGATGATCTCGCCGTGGTCCGCCACCGCGTCGAACTCGATCTCCTTCGCGCCCAGCACGAACTTGCTCACCACCACCGGGTACTCGCTGCTGATCATCGCCGCGCGACCCAGACACTGCCGCAGGTGCTCCTCGTTCATGCACACGCTCATCGCCGCGCCGCTCAGCACGAACGACGGGCGCACCAGCACGGGGAAGTCCACCTTCGCCACGAACTCGTACGCCTTCTCCACCGACGTCACCGGCACCCACTCGGGCTGGTCGATGCCCAGCGTGTCGCACATCTTGCTGAACTTGGAGCGGTCCTCCGCGCACTCGATGTCGTTCGGCGACGTGCCGAAGATGCGCACGTTGTTGTGCGCCAGCGGCAGCGACAGGTTGTTCGGGATCTGTCCACCCACGCTGATGATCACGCCCTCGCTCGCCTCCGCCTCGTAGATGTCCAGGATGCGCTCCAGCGACAGCTCCTCGAAGTACAGTCGGTCGCTCTCGTCGTAGTCCGTCGACACCGTCTCGGGGTTGAAGTTCACCACGATCGTCTTCTTCCCGCTCTCCTTCAGCGCGCGGATGCACGACACCGCCGCCCAGTCGAACTCCACCGACGACCCGATGGCGTACGGGCCGCACCCCAGCACCATCACGCCGTGGTCGTCGAACGCCACGTCGTCCTCGCACCCGCTGTACGTCACGTACAGGTAGTTCGTCATCGCGGGGAACTCCGCCGCCAGCGTGTCCACCTGCTTCACCACCGGCGTCACGCCCGCCGCCTTGCGGTGCGCGCGCACCAGACTCTCCTTCTCGCGACGACTCAGCGCCGCCTGCGTCTCGGGGAAGCGCAGCAGCGCCGCGATCTGCAGGTCGCTGAAGCCCAGACACTTCAGCGTCTTCATGCGCTCCGCGCCCAGCGCCTCCAGCGTCTTGCCCTTCAGCCATACGCGCGCCTGGTGGATGTGGTCCAGCTTGCTCAGGAACCACTTGTCGATCTTCGTGATGGCGTGGATGGCGTCCACGCCCATGCCGCGCTCCATGCCCAGCGCGATCGCGTGGATGCGCCGGTCGTCGGGGTGCTTCAGCAGGTTCATCACCTCCTCGTCGCTCCACTCCACCGCCGGCAGGTCGAAGCCCTGCACCAGCGGGTTCACCATGCGCACCGCCTTCTGCAGCGCCTCCTCGAAGCGCCGACCGATGCTCATCACCTCGCCCACCGACTTCATGCACGAGCCCAGCAGCGGGCTCACGCGGTGGAACTTCTTCAGGTCCCAGCGCGGCACCTTCACCACGCAGTAGTCCAGCGACGGCTCGAAGCACGCCGTCGTCGTGCCCGTCACGCGGTTGCTGATCTGGATCAGGTTCTTGCCCAGCGCCAGCTTCGCCGCCACATATGCCAGCGGGTAGCCCGTCGCCTTGGACGCCAGCGCGGAGGAGCGCGACAGACGCGCGTTCACCTCGATGATGCAGTACTCCTCGCTCTCGGGGTTCAGCGCGTACTGGATGTTGCACTCGCCCACCACGCCCAGGTGGCGCACCACCTTGATCGCCGTGTCGCGCAGCAGCATGTACTCGCGGTTCGTCAGCGTCTGCGACGGCGCCACCACGATCGAGTCGCCCGTGTGGATGCCCAGCGGGTCGAAGTTCTCCATGTTGCACACCGTCACGCAGTTGTCGTAGCAGTCGCGCACCACCTCGTACTCGATCTCCTTCCACCCGCGCAGGTCCTTGTCGATCAGCAGCTGGCTCGAGCTCGTGAAGCTCCGCGACACCAGCTCCACCAGCTCCTCGCGGTTCTCCGCGAAGCCGCTGCCCAGACCGCCCAGCGCGAACGCGCTGCGCACCAGCACCGGGTACCCGATGCGCTCCGCCACCGCGATCGCCTCCTCCACCGTCGTCGCGGGCGAGGACAGCGCCAGCTTCTCGTGGATCTCGTCCAGACGCTCCTTGAACAGCTCGCGGTCCTCCGTGTCGATCACCGTCTGGATCGGCGTGCCCAGCACGTGCACGTTGCGCTTGCGCAGCTCGCCGCTCTCGTACAGCGCGATGCCCACGTTCAGCGCCGTCTGCCCGCCCATCGACACCAGCAGGCAGTCCGGCTGCTCCTTGTCCAGCACGCGCTTCACGAAGTCCTCCGTCACCGGCAAGAAGTACACCTTGTTCGCCAGGTTCTTCGACGTCTGCACCGTCGCGATGTTCGGGTTCATCAGCACCACCTCCAGACCCTCCTCCTTCATCGCCTTGATCGCCTGCGACCCGCTGTAGTCGAACTCGCCCGCCTGCCCGATGCTCAGACCGCCCGAGCCCAGGATCAGCACCTTGCGGAACTTCTGCAGACGGAAGAAGTGCGTGTTCAGCGGCGCGTTCATCGGCGTCTCCTCGCCCTTCACGTTGTCGATGAATCGCTTGAACAGGAAGCGCGTGTCCAGCGGGCCCGCCGACGCCTCGGGGTGGAACTGCGACGAGAAGATCTTCTTCGTGCGGTGGATGATGCCCTCGTTCGAGTAGTCGTTCGCGTTGAAGAACAGCGGCTGCCAGTCCGCCGGCAGCGAGCTCTCGTCCACCGCGAACCCGTGGTTCTGCGACGTGATGTAGCACTGGCCTGTCAGCAGGTCCACCGACGGCACGTTCGCGCCGCGGTTCCCGAACTTCATCTTGTACGTGCGACCGCCCGCCGCCAGCGCCAGCAGCTGGTTGCCCAGGCAGATGCCGAAGATCGGGATGTCCGTCGTGATCGCCCACTTCAGCTGGTCGATGGTCGCCTGCGCCATCTCGGGGTTGCCCGGACCGTTGCTGATGAAGATGCCGTCGTACTCGGCCGCGTGGCTCTTCAGGTCGTAGTCGAACGGCACCACCGTCACCTGCACCTGGCACTGGCACAGGCACCGGATGATGTTGTTCTTGATGCCGCAGTCCACCGCCACGATGCGCGGCGACATGCCCTTGTTGAACACGCGCGGCGTCTTCAGCGACACCTCCGCCACCAGGTTGCGCAGGTTCGGGTCCTCGATCGCCACCGGCTGGTTCGCGAACTCGATCTTGCCCAGCAGCGAGCCCGCCTCGCGCAGCTTCTTCGTCAGCATGCGCGTGTCGATGCCGTACAGCGCGGGAACCTTGTGTTCCTACAGACGGTGAGTGTTGGGTCGTTAACTAAGAGGGCGCCGTGCAGCGAGGAGCCCTCAACTCTAAACAACGCGCGATCGCAGGACCATTCAAAACGAATGGGCGTGTTGCGGTCAACTCCATCTACCACTCCTGTAACAGACGAAGCAGGTTAGGAATGCTCCATCCTGACTGAGGTGTGGACACACAGGCACACAGGCACACGCAACCCACCTTCAGCCATTCACCGAGGGACTTCTTCGCCGCCCAGTGACTATATTCCCAGGAGTAGTCCGCCACGATCACGCCCGCCACGTGGATGGCGTCGGACTCGAAATACTTCGGCAGGCCCCACTCGTCCAGCTCGTCGCCGGGAACGCCGTAGTTGCCCATCATGGGGAACGTGAACACGAGGATCTGACCGCGATACGAGGGATCGGTCAGAGACTCGGGATATCCCACCATGCCCGTGTTGAAGACCACTTCTCCCGACTTGGAGAGCGGAGCTCCGAATGAAAAGCTATGCTGTCACGCGAACGAGGGCACGCCAAACCCTTCAAACACCGTTCCATCAGCAAGCACCAACTTTCCCTTCTCTACGTCCCGATCGATGCACGTATCTCCAAAGTTTGGGATAATCTTCGATTCTACAAGCGGTCACGCTTCCTCCCCCGTCTCCCTCTCAATCACGAGCACGTACCTGTGGAAGAGCTCATATCAACTTAAGAGATATGGAATTGAGGTTAGGAAGAACGATTTGGACAAAAAGGCAGAGTGGCAGAAATCGCCGCGCTTTTGAAGAGGAGCATAGCGAGGAACAGGACCGAAATACGATAGACGGACAGGTAGGAATAGAAGGTGTTTTGGGCGGATTGGTACCGAAAGGCGTTTCATTCGATCGCACCACAAGAAGGGGCTTCGATCTGGATGATTTCTTTGAGTAGAGTGTTTCATTTCGGCCGCGCGAACTGGAAAGCCGCGTGACGATCGAATTCTGCAGGCAAATCGCGTTTCGATAGGGGGAGGAGGCATTTGGGAGAGGAGCGTTGGTTGGGGGTAGCGTTGTGCGGGAGGAAAGGGGAGAGAGGGGGGAGGGGAAGGGAGGGGATAGGGGAGTGGAGGGGCATTTCATAGGAGCGGACATAGACAAGTGCACAATGAAATAGAGCGTCATGTACTGTGAGACCGAAATAGAGCACCCATATTATGAATGTCCTCTTGGGCGTGTTTGTCTCCAATCGACAGGAGAGGATTGACTTCCTGTTCCCAAGGGACAGAGAGTGCAATACAGTGGATGGGATTGAGCACAGTGCCTATGAACAACTAGTTCATTTGTACGGCGTGGTTCTACGGTTGATGTGATAGAAAGCTCATCGGTCATTCCTGTTTCTTGGAAGAGCAGCTAATCACCCAAATCGAGTTTGACGATGAAACTGTGATTCCTTTTGTGTCTGAATTCATCGTAGGGACGCTACTATCACATAGCATCGGCCTCTGCTGTTCCGGGAAACGTGAAGCGTTGGATCTTCCGATTGGGAATGGCAAACACGCTTCCGCTATCCTTTTCTGTTTCCGATTCTGTGCTATTGGAGAACAGTCTGCTTCCCATTGGCGAAGAAGACGATTCCATAGAGATGGAGAAGGACAGCGTTTCTCCCAGCCTCGATACTACGCTGGATCTGAGTGCGCTTCCCTTTGATCCGTGTAACCCGTTGCTGCGTTCAGCGCCTGTTAGTGTTCTGGCAAACTGAGCCATTTTCTCTTTTAGCATGATTTATGAATTGCTACCAATGCGTACGAATGTCCCTGTTGTTTGCACACACGCATTCATTCTTGCCTTGATGGAGTTCTATAGAGCGTCGTATACGTCCATTCTCGGAGAGACGACAGATTTTGTCTTTCCCTCGCAGAAGGAATCGGCGACTGTCGCTGATGTGGTTCGATCGGCCTTGCATCACCTGTCGTTAATGTAGAGTTATGCATTTGTGGTGTTGACATGATAGGCATCTGTTCACTGGAAATGCGGAGCGTGTTGAGGATATCGCTGTTTCCGTGGAGTTGGTTGGAGACAAGGTATTGTTTGAATGCTCATATGAATTGCAGGATCACAAGTATATGATATCGTCTGAAATGAACGTGCCCTCAAATGTGAGTCATTTCTTCTTTAGTCATTTTCAAAACACGTCCTTTGGTAGTAAACAGTGTGTTTGAGTGATGTGCAGTATGTACTGGCGATTCTGCTTCTCGGTTGTCAGTTAAGCGTGATGAGAGTGACTCCGTCGAAAAGGAATCTGTAAAAGTGCTTGATATTGCGTTTGATGATGGACGTAGAAGCAGCATGTGGAGACTCCTGTGACTGTTGAGAATGAGGTTGTTGAGAGTGTTCCTGAAGTGGAGAAGAAGATGGAAGTGGAAATCAGCAAGGATGAGAAGAAGGAAAGGGTGGAAGAAGAGAAGAAGGCAGAGGCGGAGGAACAGAGAATGGAAGTGGAGGAGGAAGAGAAAGAGAAGACGGAGAGCAAAAAGGAAAGTGGAAGGAAGGAGAGCACGGAAATGAAGAAGAGTGAGAAGGAAGAAGAGAGCAAGAAGGAAGTGCTTAAGAAGGAGGAACCTAAGAAGGAAGACCAGAAAGAAGAGTCCAAGGAAGTACTGAAGAAGGACAAGAAGGAAGACAAGAAGGAGGAACCTAAGAAGGACAAGAAAGAGGAGAAGAAGGAAGAACCCAAGAAGGATAAGGAAGACAAGAAGGAAGACAAAGAAGACGCAAAGGAGCAGCCAAAGAAGAAGAATCTCTTATCCTCCTTCTTCGATTCCAGTGACTCCGACTCCAGTGATTCTAGTGACTCCGACTCCAGCGACTCCAGCTCCGATGATTCAAAGGAAGAGCCCAAAAAGGAAGAGCCCAAAAAGCCCGAAGAGAAGACGATTTCTCGTTTCACCTTCATCGACTCTTCCGACGAATCCAGCTCTTCCGACGACTCCAGCTCTTCCGACGACTCCAGCTCCGACGAGTCCGAAGAGGAGAAGAGCGTTGTCTCTACTGAAACCCAAAAGTCAAAGACAGTCCCTGCTGAAACCCAAAAGTCAAAGACAGTCCCTGCTGAAACCCAGAAGCCAAAGGCGACTCCTGCACCTGCAAGAAAAGACTCTTCCAGCTCCAGCTCTTCCGACGACTCCAGCTCCGACGAGTCCGAAGAGGAAGAAGAAAAGCCGAAGAAGGCAGCCCCTTCTGGACTATCCTCGCTGTTGAAGAGCGGTAACGCGCCTATGTTCCTTCTTACGCGTAGCCTCCAAATCGGTTCCGCAGATCTCAGAGAAGAAAACGGTGCCAAAGCCCTCGTTGAAGACGCGGTCGTCGACGAGCGGTAACGGTCCTAGCCGATCGTTTAAGAACATATTCAAAGAGTATGGTGTGAGGCGTGTCGATTGATGTGCAGCGGAGACAAAAAAGAGGAGATCGAAGTGCCTACGCCGACGCTTCCCGAAGCCAAGGGCGGTGCGAAGGCAGCCAAGGGGAAGAGAAAGACGCCGAGCAGAAAAACGAAATAGAGAGTGTTTCTTCAACAAGCACGCTGGCATTACTTGAAAAGCAGTTTCCATATTAAAACGAACGCCAAAACGATTACTAGGACAAGAACTACTAAAGTGGGCTGATCGGCATTGGAGAGAAACTTTCCCACCTTATTCAAGGTGACAGTCAGTCCGTTGTTTGCACGAGACATCTGGGAATCCTACGGAGTGAGTGACGGAGGAAGAGCGAACCATCTCGTTCAGGTATCGGTTCGAACTGTCGACTTCCGAGTGGATATCGATGGCAATCTAGGGATCAGGTGGAAGTACGGAATCGACATCCTTGAGAGAAGACAATTTGCTATGCAGCTCCGCTAGATGGGAGTCGTTCTCCTGCTCCAGCAACAATCTGGAACGCTCGAGACTTGCTCGATCTTCATGCGTCTATTCTTCAGCAGCACGCCGCATCCGCAACCCCGATAAGATCCTTCTTCGAAGCCATTCGCGACCGTCCCTGATTCATCCTTCTTTCTGACGACTCTGATATTTTGCACATGCGAAAGGATGGGGAGTTTTGCTCGGCGCTGGAATAGTTCATAAAGCATGCTGGAATGAAGAGGGGGAGTGTTGCACTTGGAGTACTGTTCAGTATTGCACTGTTTTTGTCCGGCGTTTGCAGCGTTGCTTGATCTGTAGCCTGCTAGTGCAGTTTGAGCAATTGAAAGTCACAAAGAGAATTGACGTATCGTTTTGATTCAGTACTGATGAGCAGGGTGGCACAAAGAAGGATGACTTGGTGAGTGCCATCAAAGAGAAGCCCTCCCCTGCCTCTGTGGCTGGTGAGAGCGTGCAATTGCAAAAGGCAGACTCTTTTCGTCCTTTAGGTTGGTCTCGTGCCGTCCTGTGTTACGTCATAGAGTGGGGTGTTAGTAAGCAGGATATGAACAACGTAATCAAGCGAATGAAGTTAGCGAATCAAGCATTCATCAAGTCCAAGCCCGATTCAACGACAGTCCTTCCAACGGAAGCAGCGAGTCAAGCGATCGATAAGACAGAGAGTGAGAATGGTCCGACAAGACCAGGGGAGCGTGTTGAACCTGTCAAGGAGGATATACACGCTTCTCCGACCGAGGCATCGAAACCAGTTGTTTCTAGCAATAACACTACGCACCCCACTCCAGTTAAATCATCAATACCCGTTGCCATTAACATGACCGGCAGTTTTATCCCCACACCGGATCCTCGTCGTTTTTCTCCAGAACGAGTTCCGCGCAAGAAGTGGGAGGACGGTGCGCTCATCTTCAAGTACGACGACTGCAAGCATTGCCACAAGATGGACAAGATGCACTGTCCGTCCCTCTCCCATGCTTCACTCCTAGCCGAAAAGATCGACCGCTCGCACTACGACATCACGGCAGTCACCATCGGGAGCTCCAACCGCTTCTTCGAGTACTCCATCTTCGCCAGTCGGTGGGACGGGTAGGGTAGCTTCGCCCGCGTGACCCCTAGGCCCGTCGTGTTCGTCACGTACCTCAAGGAAGAGGAGGTTCCCCTCTTCGACCGTTTTCTCGCCAACACGACCTCGCTTTGCACGCCTCGCATCCAGTTCGTCACGTACGTGGCGCCGCCCAACACCTTCTTCTACTACAACTACCCCATCAACATTCTACGCAACCTCGGCATCCGCCAGGTGCGCACCACGCACTTCCTTCTCATCGACATGGACATGTGGTTCAGCCGTCGCTGCTCGGGCGGGGTCTCACGCGTAGAGGGGTCGTACGAGGCGCTGATGGCGCTGCCGTCGTTCGTGCTGGAGGACCCGCACGCCGCTGTGGTGATTCCCGCCTTCTTCCACACGGGCTGGCGCATCGCCAACGGAACGCTGCTCGAGCAGGTGAACTCGTAAGTCTCCCTCGGTGCATTCACCGTAGCGTGCGACACCGCATCCCCTACACGCTAAGCAACCTGACGCGGTGCGTGGAGAAGGCGAAGTGTCACCCGTGGAAGAAGCACCTGTTCACGCACTACTACGTGTCGACGGCGTGGCTGCTGGACCTGAAACGGGAGAAGTTCCCTTCCGTGTATAAATACACGTGCTGGAAGAACATTTACCAGGAGCCGTACTTGATGGTGCAGCGGAATGACAGCATTACGCACTTCTTCGAGGCTTACATCAACTACGGGTTTAACAAGATTTCGTACGTGGAAACGCTGCGTACAGAGGGTGAGAGTGAAGCCGGAAAGTGATGATTAGGCTACACGTTTTATTTAGCGAGCAAAATGTTTGCGTTTGATTTGCCGCATCATCCGTATTGTAGAGATTGTGGTGTAAGCGATAGGTCTCGTTTCCAGAAGTCGCATGTCAAGAACAGGGCGTCCGGGAACTACGTAACGAACTTTTACCATATGAAGAAGGTGTACGCGAAGGCAAAGAACACGAGCCTTCCCATTTGCAAGAGTGAAAAGCAGTATGTGGAGAGACTGTACTAATAGAAGTCTGTTTGTTGCAGGTTGTGAATTTGACGGAAGCAAGCTGATGTCACGCTCTGAGTGCATCCCACGTATTTGAACAAGCGAGAAGGAGGATTCATTCGGAAATACGAAACCGCTGGCCCTGCGCGATGAACAACTCAACGTACCTCATTGTTGCAGCGTCGCAGGGAAGTGGATTCAGGAACAGAGGACGATACAAGCTGATGGTGAGGGATGGCTGCGATTTGCTGATCGTATAGTGTGATTTCATGGACAAGACATACCGGTCGCACTTTACGGAAAAGAGCCAAGAGCCCTTGTTCAATTGTTGTATCATAATTCCTTGTACGTCCGAAGAGTTCCACAGCAACCCTCTGCACATTTACATTGCGTCGGATCAGTCCTTTTTGCATAAGCCGTTTCGTCTGTGGTTTGGAGTGACAAGTAGAAAGAGAGTGGCGTCTTTTGTGTACTCGACACTGCACAATCCGTTAGAAATACTGTACGGCCCCAGGACGGTTCCCCTTGCGGACATCGTCACTGGAGAAGAGTACGGGAAGGTGGATATGTACATTGAGTACGTCGAGCGCTTTGCGACGTTCTGCCGGTTCCCCTCGTTGAAGGGTCTGTCCAGTCATGTGTGTTGTCTTTCGATCGTGATCAAATCTGCAGATCTTTATGTGCAAGTGTGTGTGGAATATGATTCTGTAGAAGGCGGTGGATTACACGAAGAGTGGTGTGTATTGCGAGCTCTATGTGAACAACAAGTCTGTAGGTTACACGCAGGAGTCGCAGAATCTTTGTCAGTGAAGATGCGTTCTGCATTACGTCTAGGTTGGAATTTCCGCTTCCTCTTGTCAGCGGACTACTACAACCCGAAGAACACCTTCTACCTCGCGTTGCATTACAACAAGAACTGCTACATCGGCGAGGTCAAGCAATCATGCGAAGATTTGTTCTCGGACCGTGTTGACGTCCAGGAGTTGGCTGTGAGAATGGGCGTGAGAGATGAAGGATAGATCCTGAACGGTTTTACGAAGGTGGCCACTCTTCGTGCGGAATGTCGTGTGATCCGCTATGATCACGGTTACGCTCTGTCGAACGTGTCTCTCAACTCCAAGAACCGAATTGGTATGTTTGTTCCGTTTCTATCAGAATCCAGGTCTGAACGGCTATGGCACAAAGAAGCCCAATTTCGGTGCTCTGAGATCGAACAAGCATCATGTCACTCCCAACCAAGCGATCTCGCGTGTGGTGTACGACGAGTACGCGGACGACATACAAGGTGCGTTTCGCGCGCGTCTCTCACCTTATAGACGAGTACTCCGTGCCCTACACGCCGTCAGTGCGAGTGAGTGTGCCTTCTCAGTCCTCGCAGAGCGGTCTGGCGCGCTCGGGCGTGCAGCGTCTTCACTACTTGAACGTGGATGACGATGGAGATGACGCCGTGCTGAACTCGTTTCAGGTTCAGTCTCCTGGTCGTGTGGCTGGTGTGGGCGAGGGTCCTGCGTTAAGTGAAGTGAGTTATCCGTTGACGGAGGTGAGTTACCCGGCTACTGAAGTGAGCTATCCGGTTACGACGGAGGTATCTGTGGCTGGAGAGAATCACCAGTTAACTGAAGCGAGAGCATTCACTGAAGAGAACGCAATCACCGAGAATCCTCCACTCGCTGAAGAGGATTCGCTAACTGACAATCAGTTAAGTGATCGTCCATTCACCGAAGACCACAGAGCGGAAATCACTCCCATAAGAGAAGAGGACTCTCCTGAAGACGCAGAGCCGCAAGACTCTCTTTCCCCTCCCGTCGAGCCGCACGCAGAGAACACTCCTCGTCCCGATGCGTCAGAACTGTCTCTTCCTCTTCAGACGGTGAGCGGGGAACAAGACTCCACTCCAATGCCGCTCGCTCCTGTCCCTCAAGCAGACTCAATCGCCAATGACCCACAAGAGGATTCACCCATCCAGCCCGTATCTGCCACTCACCCAGCGTCTCCACCTTTGGGGACGGAGAGTGCCTCGACGCTGCCGCCCTTGCCGGAGCGACCTGACGCACTCCACCAGATCTCGCTGGACTTCTTGTCAGCGCACTCGTGGAGCACCACGCCGACGCGCTACGACTCCGTGTATAGAGAGGAGAGCGCGACGTCCAGAGGCCGAACGAGCGATCTGGACAACTTCGAGTCGTCGTCGTCGTCACGATGCTCGTCGCCGTACGGCACGCAACTGCTGGAGGGAAACACGAGCGTGTTCTTCGCGGATACGAGGGACAGCATCTCGCTGGCGAGAGATCGGAATGTGCGCTGTGTGGCGGCCCCTCCCGAGCCAATGGAGGAGCCAATGGAGCCAATGGAGCCAATGGAGCCAATGGAGCCAATGGAGCCAATGGAGGAACTCGGAGTGGCTGGAGATGAACGGAGCATGGGAAACCTCAGCCACTCTTCCTTCGTGTTTGAAGGAACGGAAGGAGATGCGTGTCTGAACGAAGGCGGGAACGACGAGGTGGATTCGTGTGGTTCTCATTCAGTGTCGCTGGAGAATGGGAATAGCCCAGTTCTCGATGAATAGTCGTTGTTTGTTCCAGTCATAGTGTCAGTCAACAAACACTACGAAGACGCGTAAAGAGGACTAGGATTATGAACGAAATGACTCAGAAGGCAGCGAGGGAATCAACAGTCTTGCAAACTTAAGGGTTTTCTTTCCAGTCTTTCGATTGACGCTGAAGAACAGGAACCAGGGTTACCCTTTTTACGTCACATGGGAGTTTCATCCATAACGACGGCATTGCC
>ERZ1106923.546-NODE-546-length-12908-cov-16.958609_pt1 | contig 12908 bp, 16 predicted proteins | sample MGYA00403657_ERZ1106923 | MGnify/ENA primary metagenome ERZ1106923 (study PRJEB35170, sample SAMEA104062425) | human gut metagenome | biome: human gut; feature: human-associated habitat; material: faeces | place: Denmark | collected 2012-06-19 ...
GCCGAAGAAGTCATTTTCCAACTCGCGTTCTTCAGGATGGGATAGTAAAGAGACAAGGAAAACTCTTCAGTAGAGAGACTCAGCATCATGTTCTTGAAGAATACGTTACCGTAGATGCCGCGAATCTCGAGATAGGAACCAGCAAACCAGGAATCACCATAGCTGTCCTTCATGACCACAGTATACTGATCGTTGGTGTTCTTGGGAACGCAGTACTCGAAGGTCTGCAGCGCCTGGCTGGTCAGGGTAATACTCTCAGCGACAATAGTGGAGCCGCTTTTAATCTCATAGGATTCTTCTTCAGCGTATCTTCTGCTCTGCTTGATCGCTTTCACATAGTTTTCAGTGTCGGAACACTCCAGGGAAAGAGCGATAGCCGCTAAATAATAACGAGAGAATAGAAGGTAGTTACATAGGATTGCAAGAGTGACGAAAAGTTTCATTCTTGTTGAAAACAAAGTGAGAAATCATGTGTGGAGGAATGGGAGGTTGCACGTGCAGTGTTGCTTGATTATGATTATCTGGTCTGGTAGTTTCCACTCTTCGTCAATTTCGATTTCTCGCTCAGGGAGAAATGGCTGCATTTGAAACACAAGAGAAAATAAAAGAACTGCTATTATGCATCGATTGGCGCGTTTTGTTCGGCGTTCCATAAGTGATGCTCGAATCCACTTCGTTTTCCCACACGCAGGTCCAAATTTGTGTCATTGGAGAGAGAACCTGTGTCGCTCCCAACGGGCAATGGAATGACGAACAAACACCCCAGATCATGTAACAAGGCCCCTCTTTTTGTCGGACTTTTCCCTTCTTCTGTGATTCAGCTTGTTTCGCTCGATGCTCTTCTTGTAGGGATTCGCCGGCTTTCCATTGGCTCCCTTCTTCTCCGCTGGATTGGGTGCAGTTGGATTTGCGGGAGTCGCTTTCTCCTTCTTCGATGATTGCGAGTTGGCTGGCTTCGGAGATTTCCCGCTTGATTCCTTCTGGGCACTGGGCTGCTTTCCCTCTTTCGCCTTTGTGGGTTGTTTCGGCTTTGATGTCGGAATGGCTTCCCTGATGGCGGGCTGGGAGGGAGCAGCCTCTCCTTCCTCTTCTCCGTCGGACTCTAACTCATGGTTCGTGTTTTTGATAGACTAGAGTGGAAGGAGGGAATCACGGCTTACAGCGAAATAGTCGTCGTCATCGCCTTCGTCATCGTACAGCGATCGGTTAAATTGATTGAGAATGGACTTCTTGACACTGGGATCCAGATTCGCATCTTCGAGGTCGTTGTCCTCCTTTTCCTTCTCCTTCAAGATGTTCAACTATCCATGAAGCAAGCAACGATAACACACTCGTTTGAGTTCTTTGTCATCGAACAGCGATTCCAAAACCTGCTTCTTTTCTTCGTCATTATTCGACACACAGGACTTCTAATATTCAGCAGCATCCACTGAGCGTACATAGAGCTCGCGAACCGTCTTCGCCTTCTTGTTCAGAATTGACAATTCCTGCGGGAGTTGGTTGTTCAGCACGATTCCGACCACTCGCTGGAGCTCCGACTCCAACTTCGCGTCGTCGAGCTTCTGCAGGTGGTAGTACTGGCAGATCGCTTCGATGAACGCCTTTCCGTAATTCGGGAACATTTCGGTCAACTAGAGTTGAGTTGTTTTGCGCGACGGCTACCATATCAACAGCGAATTTCTGTTGCGAAATGGGCTGGTGCTGCACCTTCGATCTCTCCTTCTGAATGGTGAGCTTCTTCAGCGTCTCGTCGAAATCGGCTTCCTTCTGCTACTTCTTATCACGCCCATTTGCACCGTACGGATAACAGCTCCACGAAATACGCGCGCTGCGTCTCATCCCAGGAAGGCAGTCGCTCCAATCGCGAAACGACGAAGTGGTGGAGGAAGGCCCAGTCCAGAGAGTCCTTTTCGTCCAAGGTGGAGCGAAGATAGGTGAAGAACGTGGACTGGAGCGAGTCTGGACATTACACCCGGAATGCACACATGCCGTCATGCAGCGAAGGAATGGTGGGCTGGAGGGAAGGATCTGCGTAGCAGAAGATCATCTTCTCGGCCATCAGGTCATAGCAGCTCACAATCACTAATGATCACGAATCTCCACAGAACCCACTGTTTTGCACTTCGGGATAATCCTTGCAAGCAGCGTACGAAGCGATGAGGATGTGCTTCAAATCGGAGTGATAGAGAAGCGATTGCACGGAATCGAACATGCAGTACACCGTGCGCGGCACACACTGAAGAATCATCATGAAATTCGAGATGATGTCCGATATGAAGGCGACATACTCGGATTCCCGCGGATCCTTCTCGTTCTTGTCCAACAGCCGTTTCGCCATTTCCTCCAGCTTCTTTCCAGCGTTCACGAAGAATCCGATCATTTCGTCGTGGAAGGAGGGTCGCTTCTCCTCAATCTTGTCCAGCATCAGATCCACCACACCGCGGTTTTTCACGCCCAGAAGTGCGCTCCAGTCCACTATCACTTCTGGACTCAGCAATTTCTCCTTAAACACGACGTCCCAGTAATCACTACCTAATCCGCCGAAGGGAGGAATTGCCTTCGCGAACTCGTCCTGACCCTCCTTGTCGGTGACGATGCGGTAGTACACATGGAGAAGGAGGGAGTAGACGGGAATGGAGGGAGTTGTCGGCACTACGTGTCACACGCAACTCAAATCGGAACGTTTCTTGTCGTATACGCGAGGCGCGTACAGGAAGAAGGTCTGGATGGTCTCCTTCAATCTCGGGTCACAGAGGAGATGACTGAGGAAGTGGTTGAACGGCATCTTGAGGAGGATTTGGAGATCGCGGCACACGTACTTGATGAAGTTCGTCTCCTCCCTAGCAATTATACGTGAGCGAGGAACGCACTTCTCAAAGAAGTCCTCGGGAAGCAAGGCACCAAAGAGAAGACCGTGATTTGTGTTGAAGGAGACGACTCCGTTGCCGAATAGCAATGGATTGATTGCATAGTCGAGCGTGACCACGGTTGGCTGCTGAGGCGCCTCTTTCTCGGGCGTGGTCGCTGATTTCGCTTCAGGAGCATTCTACGCGACTAACGGAAAATGCATGTCACTACAGTCGGTGCCGTCATGGAGTGCATGTACTCACAATCGTCACCGTAGCGACAATTGCCTTGCAACCAGAAGCGGCAAGGAATTGGTTTCTTTCTCTTTGCTATCTAGGGGTAACGAAGGGAGAGAGGACGCTACAGGCTTTGTGCTCATTGAAAAGTGAGAGTGTTAGTCTGTGCCTGGAATGCAAAAGAGGGGATCGGTGGGATCTCCCATAACGACGAGAACAAGGGCTGTCGAAGTGTGGATGATGTTTCCAATTCATGCACAACTCAATGAAGGAGTTGCAGCAGAATCCCATCTGTTGGTCATATCTCCCTCAGAATCGTCGTCTCATCCACGGTAGTGTAATCCAATCCAATCCAGTCCACTTCGCCTGAATCCCATAATCTCCTTTGTCTTTCACTCCTTCCCGTCTGTCCTCTAAATGATAAAGGAAGACGCGTTTTGGGACTTATGGGAGGAGCAGAAGGAGTGGCTGTTCCAACTATGTGGCTGTTTTCACACAAACCGTCGTTTCCTGTACTCGTCGAGCAACAGTCAGTCACAATTTGAGGGTATGTGAGTTGAATCGGGTGGTGATGTAGATTTCCTTAAGAAATTCATCAAAGGATACCTTAGGATGGGGAGCGCAAAAGTGGGCCGTGGTATCTCCCAGTCGTTACCTTGTAGATGGAAGAGCGAATCCAGAGCTATAACTTCACTCTTCCTATTGTTGACGCGTTGGTGAAGGAGAATGTTCGATTGCCAGCTGATTTTCTTCAGGGATTTCGATTGGGCTTGTACGCGTTCATCAATTACAAATCGACCCAGGAATTGAACGCTGTTTATCAGGTAGTCCTTCAGAGTGTGCTTTCAGTCTAGATGAACGAAACCAAGAGAAACCTCCCCATTTTTCGCGAGAGGGAGAACATCGTCCGTTCTGTGAACGACAATATGGTTACCATCATCATCGGAGACACGGGTTGCGGCAAGAGTACTCAGGTTCCGCAGTATCTCATTTCCGCCGGATGGAAGCACATCGTCTGCACGCAGCCACGCCGATTATCCACAATCAGTCTGAGCGAGCGTGTGGCGAAGGAGATGTACTGCGAGGGGACGGACGACGTGCGTTTCTATTATCCCATTAATCGTAGATTGGCTACCAAATCCGATTTGACTCGAGCGGCCGCGGAACCAAGTTGAAGTTCGTGACGGAGGGCATTCTGATCAAGCAGCTGCAGTCGGACGCTCTGTAAGTCTTAAGGGGAGATGTGATGTGCAGTTTGAAGCAATATTCGTGCGTGATTATGGATGAAGTGCACGAGCGTCACATTTCCACCGATATCCTGCTGGGCATGCTGAAGATCATTGCGACGCAGAGAAACGACTTCCGCATCGTGATTATGTCCGCCACCATGAATTCGCAGCAGTACATCGACTTCTTCGAGAAGCCGTTGTGCGAAGGCAGCAACGACAAGTTGCGCGTGAACGTGATCCAGGTGCCTGGAAGAACGTATCCCGTGACGAGTAATCCAATTTCATTCCTTCAATCCTAGTTCATTATTATCCCGTGGAGGAGTCGTTGACGGGGAGGAGACATCGAGGCCCGCGCGAGGAGCGTGAGAATCCGTTCGGTGTGGGATCCCAAGATCTCGACCCCGCGCCCTACATCCAAATCCTCCGCGAAATCGACAGCAGTTTAGGTAGTTCCACGCCGTTTCACGATAACGATGCAGACGTGAACGAACGAGGCGATGTGTTGGTCTTTGTGAGCGGTCTCCACGAAATCAACATCCTCATTAACGCTCTCGCTGGCGTACCTCCGTTTTGTTCTCCCTCCCCTCTAGTTCGCATCCTCCTCGGGCCGCTGGGTGCTGCTCCGCCTCCACTCCACACTCCAGGCGTCCGAACAACAACTCATCTTCAACCCCACGCCGCCCGTAAGCGAGCGAAGCTGTGTCGAGCGTAGGGCGTGCGGAAGTGCATCATCTCGACGAACATCGCGGAGACCTCCATCACCATCCCCAACGTGCGCTACGTGATCGACAGCGGGAAGGTGCGTGTTGTGGTGCGGTTTGAGGGACAGAGCAAGGAGCTGAGCGAGCCGACGCTGAACAACTCCAACACCGTGCAACTCCACGAGTTCTTCATCTCGCGCGCCAACGCGCGGCAGCGAGCGGGACGGGCGGGGCGCACGGGTCCCGGCGAGTGCTACCGGCTGTACAGCGAGGACGACTTCTACGAAATGACGGAGTACCAGCTGCCTGAGATTCTGCGAGGCTGCATCGACGACTCCGTGCTGCTGGTGGCGCTTCTGTCCTCGCTGCGCATCGTGCCGCCCTCCATTCGCTCGCTGCAGGAGTACCCACTGCTCGACGTCCCGTCCGAAGCAGCCATTCGCCAATCCGTTCGACGCCTGCTGAACTACAGAGCGCTTGGCGGGGCACGTCCCTATTCCATCACGTCATTAGGGTACTTATTGTCGTCGCTGCCCCTATCCGTGTCGCAAGGGTACTTCCTGGTTCTCGTGTCCTTTCTGAAGCAGCCCTTTCTGGGCTCGCTTCTTTGCGCCACTCTGTCGTTCCAGGTAGCTCTCTTCTTCCCATGCCACAAATAGTCGCTGTTTTTGAACCGGTCGGCGCAGTCGTCGATCGAGGTGAACAACCGACACAAGTACGACAACCCGTTCGGCGATGTGTTGGGGAATCTCGCGATTATGGTCGATTTCATCCACTCCAAAAGCAAGTCGGACCACACGTCGAAGTGGTGTCGCAACCGCATGCTGTCGCAAGCCAACTGCTCGAACTGTCTTCACATCTTCTCGCAACTCCTGGTGATTCTCGAGTCGGCGCATCTGGTGACGTCGTCGTCGTCGAAGCTGATTCGACAGTGGTGTCGAGAGTGTGTGTTGAGGCGTAGAGAGACGGTGGAGGAGCGAAGGAAGCGCGAGTCGAAGCGACACGATCAGCAGAAGAGGCGACGCATCGAGATTCTGGACGTGTCATACAACGACAAGGTGCAGCGAGAAGCGGAGACCAAAGCGATCACGTCCACGCTGTCCAGCGCTGAAGGCGGCGAGATGGACACGGTGGAGTCGGAGGACGAGGAGGACTACGCGACGGGCTCCAACCGCCAGCTCAACGTGCACGACCTGTCGCGTCTGCTGAACACGGGCTCTCGCAATGACTGTGACTTGCTGCTGGCGTTCTTGTTGGGAATGGTGTTCTATCCGAACATCGCCATCGCGAACCGAACGTGGGGGTTGTGAGTGTGAGTGACGGATAGCAATGGAATGCGCCCGGCGAACGAGTGGACGTTTCTGGTGAACGGAGAGGGCGCGTCGGACGTCTTCCTCTATCCCACGAGGTATGCTGAAATAGGGCTGATTTATGGAATAGCGGGATTATTGGGTATTATGGGAACAACCTGGACGAAGTGTCCTCTGGTGTGTGGCGTGAGTTGTAGAAGTGCGAGTACCCTCTCCAATACAGCGTGCTCGTGTACGAAAAGGTGACGAAACGCCGGGAGTTTCATTCGTAGATTCTCGACACGAAGAAGTCGTATTTGACCAACGCGAGTGTGTTGCCCCTATTGCCCTCGCTTCTTCTTCTCGCCAAGTGAGGGAGAACAAGGCTTGTGAGTCATAGAGAAATCGACGTGGACGAAAAAGGGTCGATTTTGGTCGACAAGTGGCTGTACATTCGATTCTTCGGGAACGTGTCCTTGTCCGAAGTCTTGAGTTTCGTCGAGGAGTCGCAACACATCCGCGTTCAGTTGTCTTGCTTCATTGATCACCGTTTGGCGTCTCTGCCGACAACGCACGCCGCCACCATGCAACCCAGCGATGTCAAGCAGTTCTGTGAGTCGATGAAACTGTCTGGGGAGAGTGAGTCAGTGAAACTGTCTGAACAGAACACACCAATGAAACTATCTGAACAGAACACACCAATGAAACCGTCTGAACAGACCACACCAGTGAAACTCCCCGAGGAAGTGAAGCGAGCGATGAGGACGGTGAAGGAGAGTTACGAGGACTGCGAGGCGTCGCGAGTGATCGAGAACCTGACGGGCTTCCTGAAGAAAACGCTGCCGTATTCGGTGGAAGATGTGTCGGCGAGCAAGGCGAAGGCGTTGTTTGTAGGCGCTGGAGATGGGTGTGAGAGAATAGGGACTAATTCCGTCATGTGATGAATTGGTCGAGACAATCCGGAAGGACAAAAAACGGCACGAAAACGCGATCAAGGCGCTGGAAGGGAGAGCGTTGCAGGAGGAGAGAGTGGACGAAGACGATTACTCATCGCGCCTGGGCGTGGCGGACGATCTGTCGTCGTTGGAGCACTTCGAGCGACGTGGTGTGCAGATCTCGCCGTGGGTGTGGTTCGGGTCGATGCGGAGCGAGATCCAGAACGCGACGATCGACCGTTACCCGGACTTGATCAGTACGGGAGTCACGATCAAGTGGACGTGTCCTGAGTGTCACAGTGTGTTGTATGTGACGCGAGAAGAGTTGCTGAATCACCTGAACGAGTGTGTGAAATGGGGTGTTTGGAAGAAACACAAGAGTACACATGTCCATCTATCAACACCTGAACCACCGCCTTCTATCCATCACTCTCAACCACCTCGCTCACCTCATCGATCATCACCTCCTTGGAGTCGAACAGCTTCTGCAGGTAGATCTGCAACAGCGGCAGAATCGTGTTCACGAACTGCACCACGATCACCTCGTAATGGTCCTGATTCGACAGAATCGTCTCATTTCGCGTCTTCGGCACCATAATCTACTCCTCAAACCCTCCTTCTTCCCGCACCTGCGCCACCAGCTCCTTCGCCTTCACAATCCCCCGCGCCATGTTCGTCAGACATTCTGTCAATCCACTCACAATACTCTTCGCCTCGCCCTTGATCGCCACGAATCGCAACTCGTTGAACGTCGACACGAAGTCGTTCACCACCTTGGCTAGAATCGGAACCTCCATCAGATATGACGGCAGAAGGGCGTTTCCTTCGCTGGATTCGTTTCGGTACAACAGGAACGTATCCTTGCTCTTCAGTTTGAATCCGTTCTGCGAGTACACCGATTTCATCCAGAACAATGACGAATTCAACTGCTCGTTGAAGGTGTCCGCCACGACGCTCCAATACCCGACCATCATGTGATTCACGCCGCTCACCATGATCGGGTGCACCAGGTGGTAAATGTTGCAGTGGAGAATGCTCAGACCGTCGCACATGTACACCACGTCACGGAACAAGGACGCCATGATGGAGCCCGAAATCACCTGATTAATGTGCTTGCCGAAAGTGTCCACGAAATTGGTGACTTCCTGCATGAGGTAGTTGTGGAAGAAGCCTACACTGAAGCGGAACAGAAATCGGTACCCTCCATGGCATTCCCGAAAACGGCCTGATATTGGGTGATCACATTGGTGCACTTTTCTTTGAACACGGCGATGTACCCCTTCAGGAACTCGCCGTGATCGTACTCCGTCAGAACCGCGGTCTTCTTCTACTGCTCATTCCCGCGAGTGACAAAAACCTGGAAAAATCGGTCGCGCGCTTTGAGGAAATTCGTCTTGATTTCTGTCACCTGCTCGTCCGTGAGGGAGTCGATGGAGGGCGGCTGCGACTCGTCCGTCGGCTTCGCGTTGAACCGAAGAGCGTAGTTCTGGACGAGGTAGTTCACGATTTGAATGCAGCGCGATGTCGAGATGTCCGTCTCCAGCTCACGAACGAGGAGCGACTCCTGCTGCTCTGCCACGGACACCATTTCTCTGAAGATGCTCAGGATGATGCTGTCTCCGGAATGCACGGATTCCTGATGAACGTCGGAGGGGGTGGAATTCGGACTAGGCGTTAAGGGATAAATAAAGGACTACAAGTGCTCGCAGAAGAGGGCGTTGGAGTGGCGCAGAAGGACTAATCCCTCCTCGTGGAGGTTGTTGCGAATACACGTGTCCATCAGCTGCGGCATCTCCAACAGCTCGAGCAGCTACTCGTGAACCACGCACAGAGCACCGACTTGAGAGTGATACTTGAGCGCCTTCTTGCTCTGGTTGTACTTTGTGTAGGTTTCCTCGACCTCCTTCGAGAAGGACGTGCAGGAGTATTTCACGGTCGGAATGTACTCGCAGGCAGTCGATACGGAGCTCTGCAACGCGTTGATCTAATCCAATCACAGCGACGAGCAACCAAAGACCTTCTTCAACACGTCCGAAAAACAGCTCTGCGCCTTCTCAAAGACCTCGTTCTGTTCGATAGCCTTTGTCTGGATCTCTCGTTCCAGCGAGTTTGCCTTCATTTCCAGTCGCGCTGGCTCCTCCAAGAGCTCGTGCAGACTCATTGAAGCTAGATCTCAGCAAAACCGCGCCTTCGCTACCTAGCCGAATGATGTAGGATTCATCGTAGTGGCTTTCGATCGGAATGTCAATTAGCTTGGAGAGAGAAGTCAGCTGCGTTGTCGCCATCTATCTCCGTTAGCAGACATAGTGCAGCGATCCTACGACAATAGATCTGCTTTAAATCCCTTTGGGACAAGGCCGAGGCCGAGGAAGAGAAGAAAGAAGAAAACAATGCGACTCCGTTGTCAAACAAACAGTAATTACACAAAACGTTAAGCACTACTAGCGAAATTCACGAAAAGCTCCACAACTCCACGACAGCGCACTCAAACTCACTCAATTCTGCCAGAGGCGGCGACTTGTACGTCAGACACTCCCCGCTGGCGCCATGCTTCAGAAACGCATCCAGATAGATGGCGTGACGATTCCCGCCTCCAACGATCAGCTGCGTCTCCGTCGACAATCGGAAGAACGAATTCACCTTGCTTCGCCCAAACGCCTTCACAACGCCGTCCTCCACCTTGAACACCTCACTCGCACCCGTCCCATAGAACGAGCTCGAGTAGTGCCACGGCTCCTCGTTGAAGCACCCAAACACAGAACCCCCCATCGAGACAACAATCAGGACCGTATCGCTCCTCCCGCGGGAATCGTCCAACAGTCGCGACAGCGTGGACTGCGCTGTGGAGCGAAACACGAGCTGTGGCGTGTGATCGGGTTTGTCGTGCGCGAAGTGCGTCAGCACCTTCTGCACGGTTTCTTCGTCAACCTTCTGTGAAGTGGGCGTTTCACTTGCGTTCAAAACGGACGTTTCACTTCTCTGTAACACGGACGTTTCACTCACCAGCGTATCCCGAAGCAACTCATGCACGGTGATGTTGCGTTGCAGCACCGACTGGAATTCCGCCGTGGTGGTCGTGGAGGCGAGCGTGCGCTGGACGGCTGCGGAGACGCGTTGGAGAAGGGGAGTGAATTGGAGGAAGCAGGGCTCCGTGGAATTGAACTGCGAGAAGGTCGCCACCGCCACACTGCAGAACAACTAAACTTCAGGCTTGGCTTCTTCTTCTCACTTCGTCCAAGGAGTCGGGAACGCTGGCGAATCGCCAGATGGGCAACTGCGAGAGCTTCGTGACGTCTGCCGCCGCGTCGCAGTTGAACAGACCCACCTCCTTCACCAGCATAATGGAGAGGTTGATACACGCGATCGCCAGCGGCACGCGTTTTGCGTCACTCTCAGTGCCCATCACCATCAATGTGAACGCGGGGTAGCGCGACACGAACGCGTTGAGGTGGACGAGCGACAGCACGCCGCCGCCGCGGAAGTCCGTCAGAGGAGTCTCGCGCTGAAATCCCAGCAGTTTCCAATAGGGCGAAATCGGGCTGAATTCTGGAATCGGCTGGTGTTTGGACTGGCAGTACAGGCCCACCGACTGCGTCCACAGGCGTTTCAGCAGCCGCGACGACATACTCTGCGTGTCGGCAACGTCCACGGACACTCCCACCAAATCGAGGATTCCCGAAACCCTCCGTTTTTTGTCGGACAGAATGGCGTTGGCAGACTCGATCTCGCGTCGCACCTCCTGCAGCACTTCCGCGGGGTAGCACATGATGATCTCCACCAATGCCTCAGACGCCTTCTTTTCGCCCTCCGTGGGCAGGTGGTCCAGCTTCAGCAGCGCGGGAGTCAGAAACTGCACGATGGCGTGGCGGATGGGGGCAGCTTGGTCCGCGGGGTCTACGCGTCACGCGAAAATGGGGGGCCCCACAGGCGAGGAGGAGTTGCGAGAGGACGGTGACGATGCGGTCCAGAATGATCTTGGCGAGCAGCGGCAGGTCGCGCAGGAGACTCTGGAGGAGACGCGTTTGGAGGGAGATGTCGAAGAGCAGTGCGACGTGCAGCCAGGCGCTGTAGTGGTCCACCGGGAGGAAGGACTCGCGCATGTTCTCGAGGACGTAGCGGAGAATGCTCAGTCCCATGGCGGTCGGGACGTTCGCGGGAATGTGGTTCTTCTGGCGGTAGAACTCGATCACGGGCAGGACCTGGTTGAGGTCGTATTTGAGGTCCTTCGAGGCGTCGAAGTCCCAGTTCTCTTCCAGCGAGGAGAGCACGAGCGACAGGATGCGCGGAACGCACAAGAAGGGCTCCAGGTTCGATTCGGATGCGATTGTGTAGGGCGTGTTGGAGCTCGTTTCGACGGAGGTTTCTCTCAGCGAGGAGCCGGAGAGCGCCTCGTCGAACATGGAATCGAGGTAATCCACGCTCTGTTCAAGCGACGACATCAGACCTCCCAGAACCATGCTAGAGCGTAAACAGTTGAGATTAACTACTACGACAATATGGACTTGGATTCCTGCTCTTCCTCCTCCTTCTTGGCGCGAGAAATCTGAAGAGGGAGGGAGAACTGGAGTGTGTCGAGCATTTGCAGCACCGGCATCTACGTATGTTACGGACGCGGAAATCCAAACAAGGAGAGACAAACACTGAGGATTGCTGAAGAAAGAGTAGCCGTAGTACTGGCTGATCTCACTCATCTCTGAATACGTCTACGTATCACAGAGTAGTGATAATCGGACCGAAACGGTGGAGCTGAGAGAGTGTTGGTTAAGGAAGGAGCAGAAGAGTCCCAGAAGACAGTTCGAGTCGGCACTCCCGTTTGCCGATTTAGCCGCCTTCAGCGCTTCTGCGATGGCAACATCGCGCTCTCCGAGCAACTGAAAGAGCTGAATAACGCCTTCTTCTCTCTCATCGAATAGACCGTACAGGAAACACTGATCCAGACAATTCACTACGTGTCAGACAAAAACGGGAAAGACGACGGAGACGCAACAGGCTATCTGAAAACTCTTCTATACTGACGTTGCTGAATTCATCCATCACGTCCTGGGTTGCACTTTTCAGATTGTACTACCCATCACCGGATTCACCGGATCCTACCAACATGGAGTACATCAGATACCATGCGATTCCATTTTCTTCGGACATTCGATAGGAGAACAGACAATTCTGAGATGGATCGATCCTTTGCTCACACGACGGAGTTGAGTAGAATCGAAGTGGATGATATGGATTTGGGGTTGAGAACGCGTTTTGAGCGTCATGGCAGTCTATTCCTCTTCCTTCGAGAAGTGAAATGTATGCATCACGTTGATAATGGATCTGATTTCACATAGTTCATATCGAGAGTCATCATGCATTCTGCCAAACAGACAACACCCACATCTTTCTCTCAGAGTATACTTCTCTCTCACACCACCCCTTCACCATTCCAGCACATTTGAGTCCACAACTCGCTCTCGTTTCAAATAATCGAGGGAAGAAGTCGTGAGCAGCGGTCCTATAGTGTAATCGGTTATCACAGAGGACTTTGAATTCTCTGATCCGGGTTCAAATCCCGGTAGGACCTTTTTTCTCTTTTCAAATCCACTTCAGAACACTCCTCACAACAAACACGCCACGTTAAACAACTCTAATCTTCGTCATATCCGTGTCGTACGCCCAGTGACCTCCCTTT
>ERZ1106923.547-NODE-547-length-12875-cov-16.579485_pt1 | contig 12875 bp, 12 predicted proteins | sample MGYA00403657_ERZ1106923 | MGnify/ENA primary metagenome ERZ1106923 (study PRJEB35170, sample SAMEA104062425) | human gut metagenome | biome: human gut; feature: human-associated habitat; material: faeces | place: Denmark | collected 2012-06-19 ...
CTCTTCCCTCCTTCTTCCCGTCCTTCCACTCGCCCTCATAGTAGAGAACGCGATTACCGCGCTCGTCCTTCTTGTACTCCCTTCCTCTCCCATTGGGGCGTCCGTCACTGAATTCGCCCTCATAGAAACAGAAGTCGCGTTCGTCAAACAGTTTTGAGCCACATTCCCCCTCTTCCACAAAACAGTGATGTCTGTCCTTGAAGAAATGCGTTCCTCTCATCAGTCTCCACTTCCCTTCCTTCTCATCCCAGGAGAACAGACCCTCATTCCTCGGTCGAGAACACTCGTCGTCCCAGTAAGTGACTGCGGAAGAGTCCGTTTCAACAGCGTCCTTCAGTTCGTAGAAGGGTGGACTGTCCTAATGGGATCATCACACTTGACAAGAACTACATAATCCAGCTTTTCTTCCTCTCTCTTCTTCTCCAGCAGTGCTTTGATCTCCTTATTGGATTCGAGTTTGCCTGCATTCTCAACGTGAACGTTTCGGATGAGTCGGAAAGCGTTGGGCAGTACGCACTGCCGGAGTTCGGGAACGTCGACAAGTTCAACGCTCTTCACGTGACGAAGAGTGTCCATTTTCCCCTTGAAAACGGTCAGTGCAGGCAAGTCTATTGTGTCATGGAATGCAACGCTGTTTCACTTTTCATCGTGAGTTCATTCTTCTTCTCCTCGTCGCCACAGAACACGCTCTTTCCAAGAATCAGGGTGTGCAAGTACTTCAAATCTAGTTATCAATTCATTCAGTGAATGCAACTCTCAAACACGGTGTTCTCACAATTCGCAAAGCAACCATCGCCAATCCTCACCTCCTCCACTCCACAATCCTTCAGGGTGAACGACACCCAATCCTCACAGCACACGCCTCCAATCACCATCTTCCTCAACGCACCACAATCACTCACTTCCATTCCACCCGACGTATTCGAGAAGCACTTCGAGCCAAACGAGATGTTCTCCAAACTGTCGAATTCACTCAGCTTCAACTCCCTCACATTACGGAGACAGTCGTTTCCCACCATCAACTCCTTCAGTCCCACACAAGCACTCAGGTCGCACTCCTCGATATCACGATGATTGCACGTGCCGTCACACAGAATGACAACAATGGTGGTTTCGTCCGCCTCGTACAACTCGCTGTCCTCCTTCACCAGCAACACTCCCTCCTTCAACAACGACTGGTTCACGTTCGTCACCAACTCCATGTTCTCACGAAAGGAGTTCTCAGCCGGCTTCGCTTCGCTGGGATGAGATGACTGAGGAGTGGATCTGGGCTTGTTCTTCACCACCTTGTCGGCCAGTTGCGATAACAGAATCGACTTGCCGTCACCCACGATTCGGTCTGTTGCGTCCTTCACAAAGGAATGCTAGTGATCACATGATAGCGAGAAAGGAACCTCCATCAATTCCTCCACCGACGCTCGCTTCTCCACCTCCTTCACCAAGCACACACTCACGAAGTCAACCAAGTCTGACGACCATCCCGACGAAGATAGCGAAGGCGGAGGCATGTTCATCACGCGATTCATCACTTGATAGGAGTTGCAGTCAGCAAAAGGATTCTTGGCTTCAGCCATCTCGATCACGCTGATTCCCAACGACCACACATCGCTCTTCAAACATGCGCCCTCCTTGTACACTTCAGGCGCCATGAACAATGAAGTACCACATACAGTGTTTCGCTTTGAACAGGAGTGCTCCAACTGAACAGCCAGACCGAAATCACCCAACTTGACTACTCCACTTTCCGAGATGAAGAGATTGTCCGGCTTGATATCCTACACATTCATTTCCATTTCAAACACTTACTCTGTGCATCACATTCCGATTGTGCAGATAGTTGAGTCCCAGTAAGCAACAACTGACGATCTCTCTCAGCTCGTCTTCTTTCAATCGATTTCCGTTCTTCAAATAGTTTGCAATAGATCCACAATGGCAATACTCCATAACGATCTAGTAGTGAATCAGTTAACTCACTCGAACCCATAACTCATTCTCTTTGCGTACAACATCATAGTACCCTACAACATAGCGGGATTTACAGCTCTTAAGCAACTTCGACTCACTCTCAATCTGCTCCTTTTCAGAAACCATCTTCACCTTCTTAATCGCAACCAACTCTTGGGATATTGAATCCAATGCAACATACACTTCCCCATACGTTCTACACCTCACTCACAACAACCAGAAGGGACCCCATTCCTAGTCGCTCCTCTATCCTGTACACATCAGTGCCTTCTCTATTCATATCGTGGTGGCTGATTATTCTCCCCACGTAAAGAGATAGTGCAATCTCCCCTTGTTCTTTACTTAACGGTCCCTATCCATTCTCCATTTGCATACAGCACCATTCTCTGTTCGATTACTGAAAGAAACCCTTCTTCTCTTACTTCCACAATGAGCGTTCAATTCCATCTTTTGTCATTGGAATCAAACTAATCCAATACTAAAATGAACAAATTTCCACTCAACTCTGTCCTTGATAGAATGGCTCGACACGTACAAGCTAACCAGGATTCTTTTCCAATGGCATTCCATAAAACCATTGCACGTCTTATTCCCATCATCAGAAGAGCATCGGACAGAATCACAAATCAATACTGAGCTGCATATCTCTTCATCACAGTGAATACCAAACACAACGAATTCTCTTCATTCGATTCTCATCCCCTCCAATACCACTCAAACTAAGGAACCGAATACTACTCCACTCACTACAATCGTCCCCCATAGCAATTCAAGGAAACGAGCGATGATCCAGTATGACACCCATTTACCCTCTATCTCGTGCACAATACGACGACCATCATTACAAATCCCACTACCTCCAATTCCACCCGAATACCTCACTCCAGACTCAGATAGCCAGTAGTTGCGTTGATTGGAGGCACGACTCTAGACCAATCATTTGCAAGATTTGTGTTTAGTCGATAGACACACTCCATACCAATTCCCTGCCGCACAGAACAGTGCATAGACAGAGTATGATTGTGCTTATCACACTACCACCACTGAAACAGTGGCAGAATGGGATTCCATCCTCCATCAACATTTACTCCATTTCAATTCTTCATTGTAACAGCACCAAGTGAGTAAGCACGTAGCGCATGGTTCTACTCGTCATATACCATACGCGACAATCCACACTTCATAGCCAACACAGCACGCCATCAGCTCTCTGAACCTACATCCCACTACCCTTTTCTTCCATCAATACTGGTCACCTCCATTATCAACACCCAACATTCTTCCAAGCAAACCTACAGCACACCCACCCATCAAATCAGGAACAACACAAAAGAAGACACAACAGACGATCCATGAAACACACAATTCCCAAAATACCCACGAAAACGACGCCCTCAATTCCACTTTTCGGAATACTGTTCCAGTATTCCAACGGAAACGTGGAAACCGCAACGAAACCAACCAATGTCGATTCCCAAAACTCAATAAATAACAAATCTGAATGGGAATGAGCACCTCATTGCTATTTGCTTTATTATGCACGCGCTTCTTGCCAATTCTAATGCATAGTTTCTGCTGCCATTAGCACACTCACGTGCAGCAACGGAGAAGTCTACGTGGCGGTCACGAAGAAGTGCATGAACTTTGCCCCGGAAGAATCCTATCGAATCATGGATGGTTCCACGGTTTTGAAGACGAGCGCTCCTTTCGCTAACAATGAGCAGCGCACGGATGAGTACTGTCTTACTGCTACCACCAACAACCAGTACACGTTCCTGCTGAAGGACACGTACCAATCCAGTGGCGATTCCTGGGCAAGCGGCTCCTGGGTGAGCGTTGCGGGTCTGTACGGTAACATCGTGTTCAAGAATTACATGACGGAGCGTGTGGAGGAGTATTTCGCTCTTTCGCTGTACTACCCCGTGACGAAGGGCGCGCAGTGGAAAATGCTCGCCACGGACTCTTCGATCTCGAATGATTGGTATTCGCTGAACTTCTCGGACGGCAGCTGGCAATCGGTGACGCTGGGCTCCGCCTCTTCCGTTTCCGGCACGCAGTACTTCCGCAAGACGTTCACGGGCCTTCCCAACATGGCTGCGTACGAGGTGGAGCTGAACTACAAGTTCGGTATCATTGCCTTCGTGAATGGCGTGGAAGTGTTCCGTGACTACATGCCTGACGGTGTTGTGAGTCCTTCCACTCCCTCTTCCGGCAGCTACTCGGCGTACGAGTACCACGGCTTCATTCGTCCCGCGAAGGAGGTGGAGGCGAACAGCGTGCTGGCGGTGGAGCTGCACTTCCCCACCACGGGCAGCAACAACGTGGAGTTCGACGCGTTCGTGGCTTCGCTCGCCTCGACCACGCCGAGAGACGATCCGCACAAGTGCTTCATCTACCCGTACTCCGTGAGCTTCACCTCCTCCGGTGGCTCTAACGCCGGCTACATCTTCAACTACAACAAGGGTGACTCCTTCACTGGCGCGGCGACGGTGCTGCCCGCCACCGTTACCTACACCATGAATGGTCCGCGTCCGCATGTCAACGGCGTGCGCGTGTGGCCCTACACCACCTTCGCTAATGCTCCCGGCAGCTTCACCTGGGAGGGTTCGATGGACGCCACCACGTGGACCAACGTGCTCAGCGTCTCCGGCGCCACGTACGAGTCCGGCACCTACAGAGTGTTCTACGGCATGCTGAACGCCAAGGCCTTCAAGACGTACCACATCACGATCAGCTCGCCTGCCAGCACGGCTCCTATGTACGGTAACGAGGTGCAGCCCGTGACGTGTGCGGACCTGATTCCCACCTCCATCGTATTTTATCCCGCGTCCTATTCCGTGTTCGCCGAGTACGAGGAGGTGAACATCCATCCCATGATCACCGAGTTCTCCGCCTGTAGCGTCGCTCCGACTCTTCCCGCGGGACTGTCGCTCAACGCCGCCACCTGCACCATCACGGGCAAGGCGACGGCGCCGCTGACGAGCACCACGTTCACCATGACCTCCACGCTGGGCACGCAGAGCTTCCAGGGCACCTTCACGCTGGAGGTGACGTCGTGCACCGGGACGCTGGCGAGCATCCTCCGCACTTACAAGTCCAGTCCCTACTACGAGGCGTTCACGATCAAGGACGTGGCGACGCAGCAGGTGGTGCTGAGCGTGGCTGCCAACTCGGGTCAGCCGACGAATCAGGACAAGTTGAGCGTGCTGTGCATGACGGGTCCCAAGTACGAGATCGACGTCACTTCCTCCAACTACAAGTACTGGGGCGACGGCTCCTTCCTGTACGTGAACGCGATGCTGTCGCAGGACGAGTACGAGACGATCGCGCGTATCCGCTACGACGTGAATCTGGGTCTTCCCGAGGATCGCGTGATCAGCGGTCCGTGGTCCGTGGCGCCGCACACGCAGTGGTCCTACAAGATGGGCGAGGTGCCCGCCAACTGGTTTGGTGCGGACACGTCGGGCTGGAGCACGGCTGCGATGGGTGCGTTCCCCGCCTCCTCGAACACGATCCAGCTGTACAAGACGACCTTCACTGTGTCGTCCCTGACTGACGTGGCTGGCTTCGTGGTGTCGCTGCGCTATTTGTATGGTTGCGTGATCTACATGAACGGCGTGGAGGTGTTCCGCAACGGCGTGAATGGTGACGTGAGTGCCTCCAGCACGGGTCTGAACGCGTACACGGATCTGCTGTACCGCCAGATCTCGCTGCCGGCGAAGACGATGGGCACGGCTGAGGCGCCGGCGGTGAACTACCTGCAGGAGGGCACGAATACGATCGCCATCGCCATCGTGGCGCAGACGGCGTCGCAGACGAACTCGGTGTTCGACTGCGCGGTGCGTCTGGTGGACGCGTCGAGCTCGCGCGTGTTCGACTACACCACGGCAGCGACGTCGATGAGCGGCAGCCCGACGTCCATCGCGAACCACTACTACAACTACAACGTGTACTACAACACGTGCGTGGACAACAGCTGGACCATCACCTTCGCGAAGGACCGTCGCGAGTGGATCAACGCCGTGACGGTGTTCCTCCACTACCAGCAGGACACGCAGCAGCCGAAGCAGTTCGTGCTGAAGGCGCGCAACACCAATCTGGAGGAGTGGACGACGCTGAAGACGGTGACGGGCATGACGTGGTCGCTGAGGGGAGAGCACAAGCGCATCTGGATCGAGAACAGCAAGCCCTGGAACCAGTACCGCTTCGAGAACTTCGCCACGGGCGATCCTAGCGAGTGCTACTGGAAGATCGGCACGCTGGACCTGTCCTGTGAGGTGATTCCCACAACGATCCCCGACCTGTCGTACTCCACGCCCATCACCGTCATCAAGGACATCGAGATGGGCGAGACGTACCCCAATTCGGACTACTACTACGACTTCACCGTCACGCCCGCGCTGCCCGCCGGTCTCACCATCGACGCCAACACGGGTAAGATCTCGGGCACGGCGAGCGCCATCACGCCCGCTGCCGATTACCAGATTACCGCCAAGAGTCTGAACGGCGGCTCGAAGACCTTCACGGTCAACCTCGCTGTGGGTTACTGCACGGGCGACAGATCGTTCATCACGCTGGTGGCGCGTCTGGATTCCTGGCCTTCGGAGGGCTCGTACAAGCTGTTCTCGGGCAAGGGCACGAGCGGTCAGATTGTCTACCAGAACACGGGCTTCACGGTGCAGAGCGGTCTGAACTACGCGGACTTCTGTATTCTGAACAACATCTATACGCTAGAGCTGTACGACTCCGCCAATGACGGTTGGGTGAACCCCGCCGGGTGGTACATGACGATCGATTTGGGCGAGATGGTGTTCGAGATGGGTCAGATGCCCGACGGCGTGCCCTCCGTGTCGACGATGTTCTCTTCTCTCCTTCCGTTCCAGATCGAGTACTCGGATTGGAAGGTGCTCAACACGGGCATGGTCGTGGCTGACGACTGGAATGCTGTGAACTTCGACGACGCTGCGTGGGAGACGAAGAAGGCAGCGGACTTCGGCAACCATATGGGCACGACGGCGTATGTGAGACACGAGGTGAACATTCCGTCCATCGACGACTACTTCGTGTTGAACGTGCGCGTGAAGTACGTGGGTGGTGTTGTCGCGTACTTCAACGGTCGCGTCGTGGCGCGCTTCAACCTGGAGGACAACTACGACGAGAACACGGAGGCGACGGCTGCTCACGACGCCACGCTCTTCTCCAAGTTCCACATCATCCTCTCCACCTCGGGCGCTGTAACAGGCAAGAACGTGATCGCCTTCGAGATCCACCGCGCTGCCGGTCAGAGCGCGCTGGTGTTCGATGCGACGGGTATCTTCGGTGTGAACGAGTGCTCGATCGTGGTGGACACATACTCCGAGATTGACAGCAGCACGGTGACAAGTTGTAAGAAGGAGGACCTGCTGGACCTGAACCCCACGACCTACGGCTACATCCCCAACACGGTGGGCTCCTTCCTCTCCTGGACGGTGGAGAACCTGGAGGGTTCCAAGTTCAACAGCTTCGCGCTCCAGACGAATACTGCCGTGACGGGCTACTCCTTCTCCATCTACGCGCGCTTCAGTACGAACGACGAGCAGATCAGCGCGCTGGCGGTGACGAACGTGGCGACGAAGGACAGAGAGCGCTCGGCGTGGTCGATGCCGGTGGGTATTGCTGGCTTCAGACTCTTCCGCTTCGTAGTGGACGCCACGGCGTCGAGCACGGTGAGGACGAACGCGTATGTGATGCAGTACTGCAAGCCGAGCGGCAGTGGCGCATGTCCCGCTGTGGGCGAGTATCCTGCCGTGGGCGAGGGCGAGATTTCTCCCTCCACTTGCCCTGAGGGCTTCAGAGGCTACTCGTACAGACAATGCACGAACGGTCAGCTGGGCGAGGTGCAGACGGACAAGTGCGAGTACAAGCTGCCGTCGCGCCTGTCGTATTCGAGAATGAATATGGAGTTCATCCTGGGCACGGAAGTGACGAGCGGCGTGCCTTCGTACCGTAACATCATCACGGAGTTCTTCATGCAGGACAGCACGCCGCTGCCCGAGGGCTTCTCGTTGAACCCCACGACGGGTGAGATCACGGGTATGCCCCAGGCGACGATGAACGCGAGGGAGTTCACGGTGCGTGGCAAGAACCCCGCCGGCGAGACGTTCGCTGCGATTACGATTTCGGTGCGCAAGGGCTACTGTCTGCCGGAGGGCGTGTTCGAGCGCACGAACGTGGGTGAAATGGCTGTGTACAACTGCGCCCTGCAGGGCAGTTACGTGGGTACGCAGACGAGAGCGTGCGTGCTGGGAGCGAAGAATGGCGAGTGGCAGAAGGCGAGCGGTTTCTGCATGCCCGTTTTTGGCATCGTGCTGATTGTGGTTGTCGTGATCGTGGTGGTGGTTGTGGTGGTTATGATTCTCATGAGATCGCGCAAGACCAAGGCTATCGGCGGTGTGAAGGGCAAGGGCGGAAAGAGCGCGAAGGCTGCTGCAAGCAAGAAGGGTGCTGCGAAGAAGCCTGCCACGAAGCAGGTGAAGGTTTAAGTAGATGGCTTGTGTTTGTTGGAAAAGAGGACATGATCGCAACTCCTTTTTGCAGAATGGATCTCGACGACTTTTCTCTCCTTTACGTTGTTGCTTCTTCGTTGCGAATCACGTACAGCCGATCGGAGAGGAAACGGGAGAGTGTGGATACTGCCACAACGAACAGTCAAAGAGGTGAGTGCTTTGTTGTGCTCCCACGTGTAGCTATTATATCCAGAACATTTCAATCCACCCCGAAGTGTATGAGAGTCGATCCCTCCCTTCGTCCTCAGTCATAGGCTTTATGTTGTGCGGATGGAGGAGGTGTTCAAGCGTCATGTACCAGACGATCACTCCGCCCACGGGCTGCTATCCCCGAACTTGTGTGCTGGATATTGGCTCCTTCGAGCCAACCAAGTCGCAGCGAAGAGTGGCGTCTCGCTACTTCTTTGATCCGTAGGTCGCTCGGCAAATGGAACGTTACCTGAACGGAGAGTTCCGACTGGTGGATGGAAAGAAGGTCTACGCCGCGAGGCCGCAGCAACCAAAGCAGAAGGAGCGTCTGTCGTCTGAGATGGTTTCAGACTTGCAGTCGTGGATTGCTGCTGCGCTAGAGAAGCAGAATATTCATGCAGAGCCCTCTTCCATCAGAGTTTCTAGGATGGAGCGCAACGGTGAGGTTGTTCACTCCTCTCCTGTCCTGTTGGCGCCACCTTTTTCAGGAGTGTGCTCATGCAACTAGAGTCATTCGTAGGTGAACGAGGAGCGGCTGCAAGCCGACTTGTCGTCATCCGCCGTCCATCACTACCAGCGCATCGCCATCGAGAACAGACACATCAACTGCTACACGGGAGACCACGTCAGGCCACCCGAAGTCATGTCCCAGGAAACGCCCGTGCACAAGAAGAGAACTCTCACGCTCACGCTCTCGCCCCCAGACGACAGCGACGAGGTGTTCCACCTGTACGAGCGCTACCAGACGGCGCTGTTCAACGAGGACTCCACCAAGGAGGGCTTCTTCGAGTTTCTCGGGCCGTCGTCGCTCGAGCAGTCCGAGGATATGGGGACGTTCTGGTGGAAATGGTATATCGACGACATATTGGTGGCGGTGTCCGTATTGGATATTCTTCCGAGCTCCGTGGTACGCGTTCGTGGGAGCTGTGAGGCGTAGAGTTCAGTGTACTTCTTCTACGACCCGGATCTGAAGCCGCTGTCGCTGGGCACTTACAGCGCGCTGCGAGAGATCGCGTTGGCGAAGGAGGTGAGTGGAGGGAAGAGAACTGATTGGTAGTTGGGGAAGGAGTTGTACTCACTGGGCCTGTACATCCATGAATGTCCCAAAATGCGGTACAAGGGCACATTCGACGGGACGTCCCTATTGTGTCCCTATACGCGCTTGTTTGTCCCCTTCCCGCTGACAGTTAAGGGGCTCGAAGCGAAGTCCCCCATTCTGTGTCCGGACAAGGAAGTGGCGGAGCGTGTTCATGAAGAGAGCATGAAGAAGGGAGAGGAATTCATCCACTCCATGCCGTATCTTCATTACAAGGAGGGAAAGTATCACGTGCTTGACTGGGATGCTCTGCAAGAATATCCGGAGTGTAATGAACGGGTGCGGGCGATTCAGAATTGCATTCCGCGATGTGGTGGCTATCTCTTCCTGTTCAGTTGCTCTGTTTCTTCCTTCACGAACCATTTCGTTTGGACAAATCCCACAGTGTCAACACTCCCGACGATTCGAAAGCGTGCGTTCCCTCCGACCCAACTATCTCAATTTGAAGAGGGTGTGGATGCTTCTCCGTTGCACTTTGCTTGTCTTGATTGCAAGCTTTTTGTAAGCGACTCCTTTATTTCGACTAATAACACAGATATCTTCACTACGTCTGCTCGGACAAACTATCATTTGCACTGAGAAGCCCGTTCCATGTACACTCAGCTGTGAACGTAAATCATCCGTAGTATGTGTTGGCAGTTCAAAGAAAGACGCCTCTCGCTGTGATGCCCATCAAGATGTACGAAACGGTACCAGAACACAGTAGCAAAGTGTACGCGCAAATGAGCGAGCGCTTCGCTCTCCCCTTTGTCGATTTCTCGGACGAACAAACGGTTTCTAGCTACCAGTCTGTTAGTGTGAATTCACTGCTAACGAAGCCCTCCTCTCCCGCTGCTCCCGCTGGCGATTTGTCGTCTCTCGTCAAATCGCAGCTTGGCTCTCCGAATCACGTCCAGCAAGCGCACTCCATCTTTCGCAATGAGCTGGCCCATCAGTCGAAGCCGGTTACACTCCATGTTCCTGCCGCCGTAGACGGAATCATTATTCCCGGGGAACAGAAGGCCAAGAGGACTGTTATGAGTTCTGCATCCCAGAGTTCGTCCGAGTCCTTGCTCGATCTCTCAGGGAATGCGACAAAGCGACATGTCAAGTCTCCGACCCGAACGACGGAAGAGAGTGACGTCGATGTGTCGCGCACGCCACTGACCAAGCAGGACCAAGTCGAGGCTCTCTACCTCCGTGAGAGCCAACAGACCCAGTTCGTTCTTCCCGCATGTCGTTTCGCAGAACAGTCCGAAGTGCCGACGCCCCTCTCCGTGCTGTCTCGCATGGACACAGACGCCCCCACGCTCCTCGAAGTCACGCCAACGGAGGTCAAACCATACAAGCGTCACCAGCCCTCGCACATCGCCTCCTTCTCCAAGCCCTCCGTCACCCTGATAGCCGCGTTCCTGTAGGGTTGTGGCGTGGCGTTCACGCTAGAGAAGAAGAGCTGCCCGTGCTGCAGGCGTGGCTCGCGCGCTGGTCAGGGTGGTGGTTGGAGGCGTGTGTGACACTGTAGGCGAATCAACGCAGTCGTGTTCGTCCACACGCAAGAACAGCTTCGCCGCGTGCAGTCCTTCCTCCAGAACGCTGTGGTGAGCGCGCGTGTTCAGGCGTGGGTGTACTTCGCGTCGTCTCGCCATGTCGCCCACGTGCCTCTGACGCGCATGCGGAACATCGCCATCGAGAACGTGCTCACTACACACTTCCTCGTCATCACGCCACACGAGTGGCCCCAAGGTTTTCACTTCACGTAGTGTCGAGTGTAGAGGACATGGCAGAGCAACTGGCGTCGATTCCGACGTTTCTCGCTTCGAAGCATCAGTACGCCTTTATCGTTCCCACCGTCTTTCTGGAGAAGGGCGGATTGATGCCCAACACCACTTCGCTCCGTCTCTTCATAAGGAAGTGGGGATCGTCTCGTAGTTTCAGTTCGTAGGATGCAGCCTCTGATTCCTCGAACCAAGGAGGTGTTGCTGAATTGCGTGAAGAGCGGTCACTGTCTCCTGCATCATGAGAATGTCCACGAGCAGTACATGTGTGGCTCGTTGTTTTCAGACGCGGAAAGCATGCCGATGAAGATGAATTGCTTTCCTCCGCGGATTCAGACTCCGTTGGCGTGCACTTCCTGTCTGTGATGGATAGGTTCATTGTGGTGAGACATTCGCCGAAAACGCCTCTCTTCGACGAGCGCTTCTATGACGACAAGGAATTGTGGCTGTACGAGCTGAACCAGCGCTGTAGAAATGGAGAAGTTCGCTGAAGTGTAGGTTCTTCGTGGTATGTCGTGAGCAGCACGTTTATGGTACACGTGGATTACCCGATGCTTGCCAAGAACAGCATCGATTCTCTGGAGGCCAAAGACGCTTCGTCGAGTTCGGATCTCCTTCCCTTGGAAGAGGAGCTGAAACTACGCCGCGCTCGCGACGACTGGAAAGATCTGAGCGTGTGCGTGAACCAATCTCTGTACTAGTACCCCTCTTTGTTGAACACTTCGTTTTCAAGAATAATCTAGAACTTTCGATGAAACGCCAACGTGACAGGAAGTCATATCTTTTACATATTCTTTTAATCTTTCAAGCAACTGTGATTTCTGAGTGACTTGTCGTGAGCTGTAGATGGATCCTCAGGAGAATCTTAAGAAGGTGGGAGTGGAGCAAGCTACGATGGTGGGTGGCGCTAGAACGAAGGGTGCCACGTACGTGCCTCAGCCGAAGGAGGCTGCCCATGAGTAGGATCGGTTGTCTGCGTTGAGCGGTAGGGCGCGAACCCTTCTTGATCGCGGAGAGAGAGCCTCCGAGAACGTCATCATGACGGTGAACGAGCAGCAGATGGAGCGGGTGCCGAAGAGCGATCTTCGTGAGATCGCGCAGCACTCGCAGAACAAGCCTTCTCCGAAGCTGCAGCCTATGCCTAGCAACAACCAGAACATGCGCATTATTCAACCTATGTAAACTGGGGTGTTTGTTGAAAGAAACTATGTAAACTAAGGTGTTTGTTGAAAGAAACAAAACGGCATCGTTCTTACAGTGTCGGAAACCGTTTAGATCATTCTGTTGACAAGCTTGCCAATGAGGACCTCGTGGTTACCGTAGTCA
>ERZ1106923.548-NODE-548-length-12874-cov-2.493798_pt1 | contig 12874 bp, 12 predicted proteins | sample MGYA00403657_ERZ1106923 | MGnify/ENA primary metagenome ERZ1106923 (study PRJEB35170, sample SAMEA104062425) | human gut metagenome | biome: human gut; feature: human-associated habitat; material: faeces | place: Denmark | collected 2012-06-19 ...
GGGAAAGAGCACGTATATGCGTCAAGTAGCATTGATTGTGCTCATGGCTCATATGGGGTGTTTCGTTCCCGCGAAAGAGGCGACGATTCCTATAACCGATCGTATTTTTACGCGGGTGGGAGCGAGCGATAATCTCATTTTCGACCAAAGTACTTTTATGGTGGAAATGACGGAAGTCGCGTCCATTCTTTTGCATGCGACAAAGGACAGCCTTTTGATTTTGGACGAAGTAGGGCGGGGAACGAGCACTTACGACGGCCTTTCCATCGCATGGGCGGTCATAGAATTTCTCACGGAAAAAATTCGGGCCAAGACGCTTTTTGCCACGCATTATCACGAATTGACGGAATTGGAAAACAGAATCGAAGGCGTGAAAAATTACAAAATCACGGTTCGGGAGATGAACGGCGCGGTGGTGTTTCTTCGGAAGATAGCCCGCGGCGGAGCCAACCGCAGCTTCGGAATAGAAGTCGCGGCGCTGGCGGGAGTTCCGAAAGAAATCACGGCGCGCGCGAAAGGCATTCTTAAAACGCTGGAAAAGAACGACATTGCCAAGGGGCATATTTTGTCGGCGGAAGAAACGGAGGAGGAGCCGCACGAAAGAACTCTTTCGGAGGCGGAAAAAATTTTGGCGGAAACGGATTTGAATACGCTTTCTCCCATGCAGGCGCTGTTGCTTCTGAGCGATTTGAAAGAAAAAGTGAAGTCGGAGAACTGATATGTCGAAAATCAATATTTTACCCGCCCAAGTCTATAACAGAATCGCCGCGGGAGAAGTGGTGGACAGACCCTATTCGGTCGTAAAAGAGCTGGTTGAAAATTCAATAGACGCCGGAGCGACGGAAATAGAAATTTACGTAGAAAACGGCGGGAAACAGCTTATCCGCGTCGTGGATAACGGAAGCGGAATCGCGCGCGACGATTTACAGGCGGCCTTTTTACCCCATGCCACGAGCAAAATTTCTAAAGCCGACGACTTGGAGCATATTCTGACGCTCGGATTCCGCGGCGAAGCGGTGGCTTCCATTGCCGCTGTGTCGAAAATGACGATCACTTCCAAAGTCTCGGGGGAAAACTGTTATCGGTTATCTTCGGACGGGGGGAAGCTCGGCGAGATTACCGAAGCTGCGGGCGAAAACGGGACGGACGTCAGAGTAGAGATGCTCTTTTTCAATACGCCCGTGCGGTTGGGATTTCTCAAATCGGATAAACCGACATTACCAATTTTGTCTCTCGGTTTATTTTGAATCGTCCGAATATCTCCTTTCGTTATTTCGTTAACGGGAAACAGGTTCTCCAATCCTTCGGCGGCGGGGAAGAAGAGGCACTCGTCGGCGTTTACGGCGCTTCGACGCTGAAAGAATGTTATAAGATAGACGCGGAAAAACACGGAATCCGTATCCGAGGCTATATCGGGAATCAAAATTTCTCCAAGCCGAACAAAACGTATCAAAGCGTGTTTCTCAACGGAAGACATATCGTTAATACGACGATTTCCGCGGCGATTTCCAATGCGTACATGAGTTATCTCATGAAACGGCAATATCCTTTTTACGTGCTGTATATCGACGTGCCGACAGAGATCGTGGACGTCAACGTTCACCCGAATAAGGCAGACGTACGGTTTGCGGATAACCAGATTATTTATGGATGTATTTACTCGGTGATTTCTTCCGTTTTGGACGGAAACTCCAAAGCATTGGAATATCTCGTTCCGGAAAAATCGCTTTCTCGTTCCGAATCGACCTCTTCCTCGAACATAGAGGAAGCAAAGAAAATCGATCCACAAGCTAATTCTAAGAGCTTTTTCTTATTTTTTGGAAAATGGCGGAGCGAAAAATTTTTCCGCTTTCAGAAATTCGCCTTCCCCGATTTCGGGCGGCATCGGTTCAAAATCTTCTGAACCCGCAAAAAACGATCAGGCAAAAGGTTTTGCGTCGTTCACCTATGAAGAGGCGAAAAGGGAAATAGAAACAGCAGCACCTCGTTTTACCGAGGAGCGCCTTGCTCAAAAAGCGAAGATAGAACTTCCCTTTGATGAAAAGAATATTAAAAAGGCAAACGAAACAGACAAAACGGAGGCTTATTCCGATTTGCCGTTTGAAGAAAATATTTTGGAAGTGAACGATTCCGCTCTCGACAGGCTTGGAGCAAAAAAGGACGTTTTTGAAGAGAATAAACGCTTCTTGGCCGACTTGGATACAAAAGCGAAACAAAGTAAAATCGACGTTGCTACGTGTGTATATGCAGGAAAGTTATTCAACACTTATCTTTTGTACGAAAAGGGCGATACGGCGTATATTATCGACCAGCATGCCGCGCACGAACGTTTGATTTTTGACCGCCTGAAAGAGCAAATGAAGAATCGGAAGGTTTTGCAGCAGCCCATGCTTTTGCCGTATATGCTCGATCTGAACGCCTCCGAGAGCGCATTCATCCGAGAAAATATGGAGAATATCCGGGAAATGGGATTTGAGATAGACGAATTCGGAAATAATTCTTTCAAAATTTCCGCTGTTCCTTTGGATTTACAGAATATCGATCTGGCGTCTTTTTTCAACGATATTTTGGGCGACGTGAGCGGTTATCGCGCGATAAAACTCGAAAATATATTGAAGGATAAATTGGCGACGGCGGCCTGTAAAGCCGCCGTAGAAGGCGGAATGGACCTGACTCGCGAGGAAATCGATAAACTTTTCGCTCTCATGGACGGAAATATGGGGTTGAAATGTCCTCATGGCCGTCCCGTAGTCGTAAAGATGACAAAAACGGAACTCGAAAAGATGTTCAAGAGGATCGTCTGATGCCCAAAATTCTCGTCATCTGCGGCCCGACGGCATCGGGAAAAACAGAGTTCGCCGTAAATTGTGCTTTGGCTTTGCACAGTGAAATTATTTCCGCCGATTCCATGCTCGTATATAGAGATTTGAATATCGGTACCGCCAAACCTACGGAAGAGGAAAAAAGGGGCGTTCCGCATCATCTCATAGATGTGGTCGAGCCTTCCGAAAATTTTTCCGTCAGCGATTATGAAAAGTCGGCGCTTCCCGTAACAGAGAAACTTCTGTCCCTTAAAAAAACGCCGATCGTCTGCGGCGGCACGGGATTCTATATTCGGGCGCTGTTATATAAAAGTCAGTTTGGCAACGCGGGTGCCGACGAACGGATAAGAAAAAAATATGAACAAATCCTGTTCGAAAACGGAAAAGACTATCTCCATAATTTATTGAGAGAAAAGGACCCGGAAAGTGCCGAAATTCTTCACCCGAACGATACCAAGAGAGTCATTCGGGCGCTGGAAATTTTCGATATCACGGGAAAGAAAAAATCCGAGCAGCAGGACAGACCTGTTCCGCGTTTTGATTTTGTCAGCGTTTCCATCGATTATCCCCGCGAAATTTTATATAATCGTATCGATTCCCGCGTCGATAAAATGTTTTCCTCGGGCCTTACAGATGAGGTGCGGTCTCTTTTATCCCGCGGAATTTCTCCGAAATCTCAATGTATGCAGGGGATAGGATATAAAGAAGTGGCCGAAGGAATAAAACAAGGATTGCCGGAAGAAGACATTCGGGAGCTCGTAAAAAAGAATACTCGCAATTATGCCAAAAGACAGATTACTTTCTTTAAGCGCATGCAGAATCATATTTTTCTGCCGCCCGAAAGGGCTACGGCGGAAGAAGTTTTAAAATTATTATAACTATGTCTGGCATATATATTATGTCAGACATAGAGGTTAGGAGACTGAAATGACTGCGGAAGAACTGATAAAAGATAGTGAAAAGGAACTGAAAGAACAATTTGAAAGAGCGGACGAAGTCAGCGAATATAATCAGGAAAAGGTACTGAAAGCGTTTCAGAAAAATCGCGTGGCGCTTCGGCATTTCAGTCCGTCTACGGGCTACGGTTACGGAGACGAAGGAAGATTCGTCCTCGGCGATGTCTTTGCCGATTGTTTCGGAGCGGAAGCGGGGATCGTCTCTCCCGCGATGCTTTCGGGTACGCACGCTCTTACGGTGGCTTTATTCGGCGTTTTGCGGCCGGGCGACAGTGTGCTCGCGGTCTCGGGAATGCCTTACGATACCATTCGCGGCGTATTTTTCGGAGAAGGAAACGGATCTTTGAAAGATTTCGGAATTTCTTTCGAAAAGACGGATTTGACGGAAACGGGAAAGTTTGACAAACAGAAAATCGCGGAGGATATAAAAAGGTTGGGGGGGAGCCTGAAAATGATTTATATTCAGCGTTCCCGCGGTTATGAACTTCGCGATGCCTTTACGGTAGAGGAAATCGGGGAAATTTGTTCTTATGTGCGTTCTCTGGGTTTTGCGGGCTGTATTTTCGTCGATAATTGTTACGGGGAATTCGTGGAAAAGAAAGAACCTTGCGAAGTCGGCGCGAATATTGCGGTGGGGTCGCTCATAAAAAATCCCGGCGGTGGATTGGCTCCGACGGGAGGATATATTGTAGGAAAAAGAGAATATATCGAAATGATCGGCCGCCGCCTTACGGCGCCGTCTATCGGCAATGAAGTCGGCTCGTATGCTTACGGTTACAGGCTCTTCTATCAAGGACTCTTTATGGCGCCACATACGGTAAATCAAGCGATTAAAGGAGGATTTCTGATCGGGAAATGTATGGAACGGCTGGGATATGAGAATTTTCCCAAACTCGATAAAATTCCTTCCGATATTACACGGGCGATTCGGTTCGATACGGCCAAACAGCTCTGCGACTTCATTCAGTCGGTGCAGGAAGCGTCTCCCGTCGACAGTTTTGTTACTCTCGAACCTTGGGATATGCCGGGATATGACAGCAAAGTGATTATGGCGGCAGGCTGTTTCGTCGAAGGGGCTTCGATAGAGCTTTCCGCCGATGCGCCCGTAAAAGAGCCTTATACGGCTTATTTTCAAGGCGGGCTCACCTATGAGCACTGTAAATACGCGTTGAAGAAAATGCTGGAAAAACTTCTGTGAAGGCGTCGGAATGAAAATGACGGCAACGGATATAGAAGAAAAAGCGGTTCCCAAAGGAACCGCTTTTTTTGTCTCTAATGAAAACGTTTTATAGATAAGGGATAAAGGCTGCCGCTTATCAATACATGCCGCCCATATCGCCGCCTGCGGGAGCCGCGGGAGCGGGGGGAGTAGGAATATCCGTTACGATGCTTTCCGTCGTAAGGAGAGTAGACGCTACGGACGCCGCGTTCTGTAAAACGGAACGAGTGACCTTGGTGGGATCGAGAATACCGCTTTCTACCATATCGCAATACTTGTTGTTGAGAGCGTCGTAACCGAAATTGGGTTTTCTCGAAGCCAAAACTTTGTCTACGATGACGGAACCGTCGAGTCCCGCATTCTTGGCGATTTGTCTGATAGGTTCTTCAAGTGCTTTCAGGATAATGGCTGCACCGGTTTTTTCGTCGCCTTCCAAAGTAGCCACGAGCTTTTTGACGGTGGGAACCGCCGAAAGAAGAGCACTTCCGCCGCCGGCGACATAGCCTTCTTCGACAGCCGCTCTGGTAGCGGCGAGGGCATCGTCGATGCGAAGTTTCTTTTCTTTCATTTCGACTTCCGTTGCCGCGCCTACGCTGATGACGGCTACGCCGCCCGCGAGCTTCGCAAGTCTTTCCTGTAATTTTTCTCTGTCGTAATCGGATTTTGTTTCCGCGATCTGCGCCTTGATGGAAGCGACTCTCGCTTTAATGTCTTCCGCGGTTCCGGCGCCGTTGATGATGGTGGTGTTTTCTTTGTCTACCTTAACGGTTACGGCTCTGCCAAGCATATCGGTCGTGACGTCTTTGAATTCGATACCGAGATCGGAGGAGATGACCTGACCGCCGGTCAGTACGGCAATATCCTGGAGCATTTCTTTTCTTCTGTCGCCGAAGCCGGGCGCTTTAACCGCTACGGAATTGAACACGCCTTTCAGCTTATTGACGATGAGAGCCGCCAAAGCGTCGCCTTCCACATCTTCCGCGATGATGAGGAGCCTTGCGCCCTGCTGCGCGAGGGGTTCGATGACGGGAAGGATTTCCTGTAAATTAGAAATCTTTTTATCGGTGATAAGGATGTCGAGAACGGCTTCCATTTTGTCGGTATTTGTAACCATATAAGCGGAAGCGTAACCGCGGTCGAACTGCATACCTTCGACGGTATTGAGTTCAGTATTCATGGATTTTCCTTCTTCGACGGTAATGACCCCGTCTTTTCCTACAATTTCCATCGCCTTTGCAATCAACGCGCCGACTTCTTTATCGCTTGCGGAAATCGAAGCTACCTGCTCGATTGCCTTCTGGCTCTCAACGGATTTAGAGATGCCCTTCAAGTGTTCGACGGTAGCATCGACCGCTTTTTCGATGCCCTTTTTGAGGATGATGGGATTTGCTCCCGCGGCGAGATTTTTCAATCCTTCTCTGACGATAGCCTGAGCGAGAACTACGGCGGTAGTGGTGCCGTCACCCGCGACGTCGTTCGTCTTTGTGGAAACTTCTTTTACAAGCTGCGCGCCCATATTTTCAAACGGATCATGAAGCTCGATTTCCTTAGCGATCGTCACGCCGTCGTTGGTGATGAGGGGAGCGCCGAACTTTTTGTCGAGTACGACGTTTCTGCCTTTGGGGCCGAGTGTAATTTTAACGGTATCAGCGAGGACGTTTACGCCCGTTTCGAGTGCTTTTCTTGCATCGTCTCCATATTTAATCTGTTTAGCCATGATAATTTATCTCCTTATAACTTATAATCCGATATTTTCGTTTATTAAAATCAGTCTTCGACGACGGCGAGAATGTCGCTTTGTTTAATGATTGTAAATTCCTTGCCGTCAACCTTGAATTCCGAGCCCGCATATTTGGAGCACAGTACCTTGTCACCGACCTTTACCTGCATCTGAATTTCTTTCCCGTCGATAATTCCGCCGGGGCCGACGGCCACGACCACGCAGGTCTGAGGTTTTTCCTGAGCGGAAGAGGGAAGAAAGAATCCGCTTTTCGTCTTTTCTTCGACGTTTACGCTTTCGACGACAACTTTGTCGAATAAAGGTTTGATATTCATAACGATTAAGCCTCCGAATGTTTTTAGCCCGCTTTTAATAGGGCTGTAATTATTATAAACACTTCGGGCGGGGACTCAAACAGAAAAAATAAATATTCTATGAAAAATTTTCCTTTATAGGTTTCGGAGGGAGATTTTTTCGGATAAAGAATTGCAATTTTTTGAAAAATATGCTACAATATACGAAACTTACGAAAGGAGAGGCCGTTTTTATGGAAAAGGCGGATAAATGGGACAGGCGTTTTATGGAACTGACGGAGACGGTTGCCGGTTGGTCCAGTTGTTTTCAGGAAAACCGTCATGTCGGCGCGATTATCGTCAAAGATAAAAGAGTGATGACGACCGGGTATAACGGTGCGCCTGCGGGGGTAAAAAGCTGTGAAGAAAAAGGCGAGTGCCTCAGGCGGAAACTGAATATTCCCAGCGGAACAAAACAGGAAATCTGTTTTGCCGTTCATGCGGAGCAGAACGCTATTATTCAAGCCGCAAAATACGGAATCAACGTCAACGGAGCGACGTTGTATTGTACGCATCAGCCTTGTGTGATCTGCGCGAAAATGATTATCAACGCGGGAATTTCGCGAGTGGTATATAAGGACGGATATCCCGACGATTTTTCCTTGAAACTTTTTGAAGAAGCGGGAGTCAAAGTAGAAAAATATCTCGTAAGCGACGAGAAGAAATAAAACGGAAGAGACAAAAAGGAGAACTGTATGAATCCCATCGTAACATTTACAATGCAGAACGGCAAAGTATTCAAAGCGGAATTATATCCGGAAAAAGCGCCGAATACGGTCAATAATTTTCTTTCCCTTGCGAAGAAAGGATTTTACGACGGACTGATTTTTCATCGTGTTATTTCGGGCTTTATGATTCAGGGCGGAGATCCCAAAGGAACGGGAACCGGCGGGCCGGGTTATCATATCAAGGGCGAATTTTCCCATAACGGTTTTAAGACAAACGATATTTCTCATAAGCGCGGCGTTTTGTCGATGGCGCGGGCTCAGATGCCCGATTCGGCTGGATCGCAGTTTTTTGTCATGCACGCCGACGCGGATTATCTCGACGGAGAGTATGCGGCATTCGGAAAAGTGATCGAAGGAATGGAGACGGTAGATAAAATTGCTTCGGTGAAAACGGATTGGAGCGACCGTCCCTTTGAAGAGCAGAAAATAAAAAGCGTGACAGCGGAAACTTTCGGGGTAGAATATCCTCAACCCGAAAAAGTGTAATTTGGAAGAACTTTCGAATTCCAGACCATACCTTATTATAGCGTGAAAAGCAATTTCGATATAGAATTGTAGAATGAAAATTACGGGAGAAACCATGACGGATTATTCTATTTACCAAAATCCTCTTTGTACGAGATATGCAAGCAAGGAAATGCAACATGCGTTTTCCGATGAAAAGCGGTTCAAACTTTGGAGAAAACTTTGGATTGCGTTGGCTGAATCGGAAATGGAACTCGGGCTGAATATTACGCCCGAACAAGTCGCCGAATTGAAAAAATATGCCGACGACATCGATTACGAGGCTGCCGAACGTTATGAAAGAGAGGTGCGCCATGACGTTATGGCGCACGTAAAGGCATACGGAGCGCAGGCCAAGAGCGCGATGCCCATTATTCATCTCGGCGCAACGAGCTGTTTTGTCAATTGCAATTCGGAAATCATCATGATTGACGATGCGCTGAACATTATCCAAAAAAAGCTCGTCAACGTAATGGACAAATTAAAAAATTTTGCCCTAAAATATAAAGATTTGCCGACGCTCGGCTTTACGCACCTCCAACCCGCTCAGCTGACGACGGTCGGCAAACGGGCAACGCTTTGGCTCCAAGACCTGGAAATGGATTATGAAAATCTCATGAATCTGAAAGCGCACGTAAAACTTCGCGGCGTAAAGGGAACCACGGGAACTCAGGCGAGCTTTTTGGAACTCTTTGACGGAGACGAAGAAAAAGTGCGGCTTCTCGAAAAGAAAGTCGTCGAAAAGATGGGGTATGAAAAGGTTTACGGCGTAACCGGGCAGACCTATCCCAGGAAATTCGATTATAACGTGTTGTGCGTTCTTTCCCAGATAGCTCAAAGCGCTTATAAATTTTCAAACGATATCCGTATTTTGCAGAATATGAAGGAAATCGAAGAGCCCTTCGAAAAAAATCAGATAGGTTCTTCCGCCATGGCTTATAAGAGAAATCCTATGCGCTGCGAAAGAATCGGTTCTCTCGCAAGATATGTGGTATCTCTTCCTCTGAACAGCGCGATCACTTCTTCTACGCAATGGTTTGAAAGGACTCTCGACGATTCGGCCAATCGCCGTATCGTGAACGCACAGGCGTTCCTTTCCGTGGATGCGATTCTCAATATCTACATGAACGTCGCGGAAAATCTCGTGGTTTACGATAAGGTTATCGAAAAACATATCAAAGCGGAATTGCCTTTCATGGCTACGGAAAACATCATGATGGAATGCGTCAAGGCGGGCGGAAACCGTCAGGAATTACACGAAAGAATACGCGTCCTCTCCATGGAAGCCGGTAAAAACGTAAAAATGGAAGGAAAAGAAAATAATCTCATCGAACTCATTCTGCAAGACGAAATGTTCAAGCCGGTTTGGAATCGAATGGACGAAATTCTCGACGCCAAAAAATTTATCGGGCGTGCACCTTCTCAAACGGTCGAATTTATCAAAAAAGAAATAGACCCGATTCTTTCGTCTAATGCCTCGCTGCTCGGCGAAAAGGGCGATGTCCGTATATAACCCCCGTAGATTCGATTTTCCGCCCGATTTTTATCTTTCGAGAAATTCGATTTGTTTTTATAACAGAGCTGAACGCCGAACAAAATTAAACGACCGAAAATTCGGTCGTTTTTATTTTTTACTATGCGTGACATAACTATTATGTCACGCATAGTAAAATCGCGTTAAGGTTTTCAATGAATTTCTGTGGAGGAATAGGGAATGGGACGATTGGTGTCATAGACTTCCTGAGCGGGGAAGAATCGTGAACAATTTCCGCTTCTCAAAGATATGCCGTCGAGGGCACAGCGGTCTTGAAAAAGGACTTTTACCGAATCAGATTTGAAGGGGAGCTTTGAATAGAACGGCTGGTTTCCCACGCCGCAAAATAAGCGAAAACCGGCGGATATCAGGACCTGTTGTCGGGGATCGGAGCAATTCTCTCCGAGTACCCATTCCCCGTAAGGATAAGCGTAAATTTGCGTTTTACCGACCAAGGGTTCTACTTCCGTTTTCCATTTTTTTATATCGGATAACATATGTTCGGTCGAGTATTTTTTCATATGTCCGTGCGCATAGGAATGGCAGCCGAAATTCCAGCCTTTCTTTTTCAAGGTGTTCACAACCGCTCGTGCTTGGAGGCGTTCTTCTGTACGATTGGGGGAATCCCTTTGCGTACGGTATCCTAAAATTCCGTCAAAACCGGTTAAAAAGATCGTCCCTCGGGCATGCTCGTAAGAAAAATCGGGATGTTTCACGATAAATTCTTCTAAAATCGATACGAACTCTTCTCCGTGAATTTGAGGCGTATGTTTTTCGGTGTAAGCTGCGAGCTGTCCGTTATCTGTAACGATAATTTTGTCAGACATACCTTTCCCTTTATTTTTTGAGGCATAAACCACATCGTCGAAAGAGAGAATGAGCGGTTTTTTATCGGCGGGAAATTCAAAAGCGATGCGTTCGGCATAGCTTCCTTTTTCTCGAAAGGTCTTTCGGATATCTACCAACGCATAGCCGTCCTCGTACAAAAATTGCAGAATACGTCTGAATTCGGTAGGAGTGAGACAATCTCTGTCCAGATGTTTTCCGTATTCGTTGTTGTCTGCAAAGGCGATTTCGGGGTGAGCGATCAGACAATGCGTAAACAGATGTTCTACGGGAGCGGAAGTTTCTATCGTTTGCGTGGCGGGAATTTCTTGGGCGACGGTTCTTTCGGGAACGTTCGGTAAGAATGGCGGAAAAATCGCTGTAAGTAAAGCAAAGACAGAAAGAAAAATTTTATAGATATGAAGATGGCTGTACCGACATTTCATATTTGCAGTATGGTTAATCTCGGTTTTTTTATGTCATTTTTCAAGGGAGTTTTCAAAATTTTTATGAAAGTCCGAAGTGGTAATCCTTCTTTTTCGAAAAAGAGAAGGCGGGAAAGCGGCCGCAATATAGAGCTTGGTTATGAAAGAATTTTCAAAATAAATATTTGACATAGGAAAGAATAATGTTTATAATAGAATCGTAACAAATAGATGAAGAACCGATTGCGTTTCAAGAGGCGGATAAGTATGATACAGGCGCCGCTGCAGAATCGGTTTTAAAAAGGAGAGATATTATGAGCAGAGTATTTATTGTGTCGTCGACGCCGCGTAAAAGCGGAAATTCGGAGATTTTAGCCGAAGAATTTGCCCGCGGAGCGCAGGACGCGGGGCATAAAGTCGAGAAAATTGAACTTCGCGGTATGGATTTGAAATTTTGTATTGGTTGCCGTACATGTTCCAAAACGGGGAAATGTGTTTTGAAGGATTCTGTCGGAGAGGTTTTGCCGCGTATACAGAACTCGGATATTCTTGTGTTTGCAACACCGATTTATTATTACGGGCTTTCGGGGCAATTAAAGACTTTTTTGGACCGAACGAGTCCATTGTATCAAAAAGAAAATGCCTTTAAGAGAGTTTATCTTTTAGCCTCTGCCGAGGATACGGAAGAATCTGCGTTTGACGGAGCCATCAAAGGAATTCAGGGCTGGATCGATTGTTTTGGAGGCGTTCGGCTTGCAGGTGTCGTGAAGGGCGCGGGAGTGGAAAGCGCGGGGGAAATCAGGAATACTCGTTTTCCGCAGGAAGCATATGAAACAGGGAGGGCATTGTGAGCGGAGAATACATGAGAAAAAAGCTGAAAAACAAAACATATGACGAAGAAAGGGCCTTGTATCATTTAACGGAAACAGACGTAACGGACTGTATTTTCGGCGGTCCGAAGGACGGGGAATCCGTGTTGAAAGAATGTCGGGATATTCGGGTGAAGGGCTGTTCTTTTTCGCTTCGATATCCGCTTTGGCATGCGGAAAGATTTTCGTTGTCCGACAGTTTTCTCGATGCGAATACGCGGGCGCCCGTTTGGTATTCAAAAAACGGAGAGATTTCTAATTGCGGGATTGACGGTATTAAGGTCCTGCGGGAATGTGAGAATATCCTCATAAAAAATTGCATCGTTCATTCGCCCGAATTCGGTTGGAAGTGCAGGGGAATAGATATAGAAGCGTCCGTCATAGAATCGGAATATTTTCTGTTTGAAAGCAAAGATATCAAAATCCGAAATTTGCGCATGAACGGTAAATATTCTTTTCAGTATATTGACAATATGACGATCGAAAACAGTTTTTTGGATACAAAAGACGCTTTTTGGCATTCTAAAAACGTAATGGTAAAAGATTCTGTCGTGAAAGGGGAATATCTCGGTTGGTATTCGGAGGGACTGACTCTTATCCGTTGCGAAATTATCGGCACGCAGCCGCTGTGCTACTGTAAAAGGTTAAAGCTGGTCGATTGTCGGATGCACGGCTGTGACCTTGCTTTCGAATATTCCGACGTCAATGCAACGATTGACGGACATATCGATTCGGTAAAAAATCCGAAATCCGGAAAAATTGTGGCGGATTCTGTCGGAAAAATTATTTCGGAAGATTCCGTCGTCGACTGCGGAGCGGAAATCCTTGTGCGCGGAGAAAAGGTTTCGGCAGAATAATCGAAAGATAAGCGTAAAATCTGTCGATGCGATACGGAAAGGAGAAAGAGGAAAATGGAAAC
>ERZ1106923.549-NODE-549-length-12840-cov-17.299101_pt1 | contig 12840 bp, 12 predicted proteins | sample MGYA00403657_ERZ1106923 | MGnify/ENA primary metagenome ERZ1106923 (study PRJEB35170, sample SAMEA104062425) | human gut metagenome | biome: human gut; feature: human-associated habitat; material: faeces | place: Denmark | collected 2012-06-19 ...
AGTACTTCCTCAACTCCTTCATTCCGTGAGCAAACTGACAAACTCTCCCATACTTACATCTCCCAGTCTCCATGTAGTTGCGACACATCCGCGTCTTGTACATGTCGCTCTTCGCAATAGGAGGCAGCTTCTTCCTTTTCGACGAGTCATCAGTTGAAGTCGTAGTTGCTACCATTTCTTCATTGCTACTGTGTATGTGTTTGTTGAATGTACGTTATCCTTCGGCATTCGCTTCTGTCTTTGTTGGTTCTCTGGTTCATTCTCTAGCGAAGGATTGGCATTTGGGACGTCTTCCGCTATCCAATCACACTCCTCGTTTGAAGAATCATTTTGAATCGATAACTGCACGTCTTTCAATATGTGTATCGCCTCACTTCATAATTGTGTCCCTATTACTGTTCCTATGTGCTCTATTCCTGTTAGTACAAATCACACGTCAATCTCCTATCCGATGGAAGGAAAACACGTTGTCCATCTGCATACCAAGCAGAAGCCACGCCCTTGTGTTCATTACGCTCCATTCAGTATTTCATCTCATGAACTATTAGTTACGATAAGAAGTGCAATACTCATAGTTGCACGAACCCAAAGGGATTCAATACACGATTGCCTGGCTAACAGAGACACAAATGATAGTGTTCTCTGTGATTCATAACCGAAATTGAGAACGGTAACTGTGAGAAAGCGCAATTCCACATTTCGTATTTCGTACTCTTTTGTGTTTTGGTTTGTTTCATATCTTTTCGGGTTATCGCTGTGTAATGAGGCAATTGTGCAGATAGACGCTTTCTAGGGATATACCCAACCAGCTCATTTCATCTATCAAATTCCTCAATTGTAACAATACACGCAGCAACGATACGATGCGTAGTGTTCAACAACGATATCAGACGGGGAATGCTCTAACCCGCCCATTTCGACATCCGAGTTTCTCCAAAACACCCATTCATGTGGCAACGACATGATGTGTAGTGTTCAAGAGCATCAGACAGGGGCGCGCTCGATGATTGGAGATCGGATGTCGGCCTGTGTTGCTTTCCAATATAATCCTACGTGTCATCCGTAACTCCCTCATATCGCGAGTACATCCCTCTCTGATGCTCTTGAACATTAGGTATCGTGTAGTTGTCGCGTGTATTGCTACAATCTAGGAATACGACAGATGAAATAAACGGGTTAGGGCATTCCCCAAATGAAGCCTTCTGGTCACAACAGAACATACATTCCGCGCACATTACAATGCAAAGCTGTGCGATTATCTGTGAATAACGACTCATTAGTAAATGGAACAATTGAGTTGGTCTTTGATGAAACGGGAAGCTGTATCTATGCATATCGCGTTCTTCTATTCGAGTTCTTTACTCAAAACAAACTAGGTTGTCATGACGGCTGTTTACGGATTATGCGATGTAAATACTCACCGCAACCCTAAGGAATCACCGTAACACTTAGTACTAAAACACCTATGTACCGAAGAATTCACAACCCTGGTAATAAGGGACAAATGACTGTTACTATTACCATCAGCATTCTCTAATGCAGTTGGGTTTCAGTGTGGTATTCCTATGTCTCTATCTATGGAGTATTTGGATTAAATCGAGTATGCGTATTGTACCCCTTATGGAGGTTTCCAGTAACATTCGTTTGTATCCATATGCAAATGAAGAACTGCCGAGAAAACGTTATCACAGCAACTCCAGCATTATTGATGAGTGGATGCGGTTGATGGGACCTCCCACCAAGTTTCATTCCAATGACTCCACCTTCATCAACGAGGATCCATTTCCAGTGGACTATCTCGTAAACAGAAACGTGAATGTATGCTCTACCACCTCATTCTTGATCATGTTGTATCCTATCCGACTGAAGGACTTCAATATGAGGCAGTTGCTGAGACAGGCTGTCCCACAGAATGCGATAATTCGAGAAAAGAGAATCAACAGAGTGTTCGTCATTGCCATTGACGATAATGACAGAGAAAGCATCCAACGCATTCGAAATGAAAGCCGCTTCTACGGCGACATCATCATTTCTCGTCATGTCGATGCCTACTCACGAATTGCCAAGTCCGTTTGGGATGGACTGATGTGGATTCGTGAACACTGTTCGAGTGCCCTCTTTGCTGGCAAGTTCGATCCAGATGCCGTTGTCTTTCTTGGCAATCTTGTCAGCTATTTAGAAAGAGCACCAACACAGCGATACTATGGAGGAAGAGAAATGGGGTACTTCCTGAGGTCCCGAGGCAATTCCCATCGCAAGTTTGAGTGTCCAAATGATTATCCCTATGATCGCTATGTTAGTTATGTTGGAGGTCCTGCTGCTCTCTTCTCTATGGACGTAGTTGACTATTTGGTGGTAGGTGCTGAGTATGAGCCACTGTTCATCAAGAACTCAGATGATATTATGCTTGGAGCACTCTTGAATCGGGTGGGTATTCGTCCACATAAAGTGGAATCTAACTGCACTTTCATGATTCTTCATAGTGATGATCATGGATTCTACAAGGACTATCGGGTATTACCGGATCGAGTTTGCGTGTATCATCACGTCAAATCAGCAGCACTCTATGCGGAGATAATGGAGTATTACGGGAATAGAGTGAATGGTTCCGTTTCTGCTAAGTGGGTAGTATGACAGAGTATTAACAGTTCCATTTCTTGTTTCAAACATTACTGAAGCGTAATGAATGCGTGTATTCCTTGAAGTGTGACTTGTATGTTAACAAATCGCCATTTCACTGTGAAGTGTTTAAGCAGTTTCACCATCTAAATGAGGCTTGTGATGCAAAGAAACCCACAAAAGCACACATTACCATAGTAATTCTATTAGCAGAAGAGTTGCGTAGTTGTTATCGAGGAGTCAAGGTGGTCAGGTTTTGTGGCAGATAGCAAGCAGTATTCCGTGTAATATAATACGGAACATGACCCAAAAAGGCGGCTGCTAAGAAAGAGAATGAACTTCCCTTTGTAACGATAAGGCTTTCACATTTGGACAGAGCCAGAATGTCAAATAGAACCGAATGGTATGCAAGCAGCCGGTCGCTATCACTCATTCCATGATCCGTATGCAAAGACCTGCCCCTATTCACGATTACTGTGCTGTTAGAATGTGCTTCAATTTGCTCCTTCACATACGAAGAATCAGAAGCAACATACAAAACAGGATGACGGGAGTAATCAATGAACTTGCAGTCAATTACATTCATGGCATCATTGAAATACAGAAAGCGTTCCATCTTATGAATCTCCCGAAAGTCTGAAGAACTATCGCTCATCCTAAGATGGAATCCCACTAGATATCTACCAGAGTACTTCGATAGGAACTGGTTCACTTCACTGCTTATGCTGGGATTGACATGAACATAGTTCCTTACAATATGGGACATTAGCATAAAACCAAGAACACTTGAACTGTACCGGTCACGGTCGGATTCATGGAATACTCCAAGCTTCACAAATACACTGAACCATTCCTCTCTCTTGATATGCTTCTCGTATGCAGGTTGATATACTTGAATCAAACTAGACTTGCATGCGTAGTTTGTAAGTGCGTTTGAACATGCTCTTGGGAACCTGTCTTTCGGTATGGTTGTATTACCTGTGATTCAGCACCAACCACAGTCATTACGAATTGTAATAGGATTACCCTTCATGTCTGTCAATTGAAACAACTGTCCATACCTATATGATGGCTCCACTACAATAGAGAGAATCGAATAGCAGTACAGTACAGTTCTGCATCGAGAAGCATGGCAAACACATAGCTGGTAACAAGACCCATCATGTTGTTGGCAAATCCACCTGCCGGATGTCTGTAAACTACTCTCTTTGGGGATGGAATGTAGTTGCCACGAACAGTAGGAATACGTCTGACTAGTACACTTCTTTGCGAGCATCCACAGTCTTCAATCTCACTAGAATAATGCAATACTGAGGAGCATAATGGATAGAGAAAGAGTAGCATATAGTACTTCATATAAGTCTGCTAAAGATGTATTTGTCAGCACAGAAATAAGGTCAACAATGACCAACTGATTATTGCCTTCAACCGGAATACTTGTTATGTGACGCGCCATTATTAGCATCAACTGAGGATTGTTGTTACTATGGTGACAAATGCCAATAGTCTGTTCTGACCATGTTGGATTCTCTGTGCAAGACCACACATTGCAACGTGAAGTAATGGTAGTTTATCCAACGAGGAGTTGCGTTTTGTAAACACACAAGTTAAAACACAGGATAACCGTTTACAACACCAGATCACCCGTTTGATTGACACCATAGACGAAGAACGAAGCAGGATGTGATAGACTTTTGATAGATACTTGTCACTTGTCAATCACGTTTTCACATTATTCTTAATGAGTGACACCGCGTTAATCGTAAACTCTCTACCGCGTAAGAGTCAAAGCAGATACATTATTGCTGCGAAGAAGTTAGGGTCCTTCTGTGACAAGCACGGATATGGTGACATCAATGAAGGAATACAATCCTATGTATAGTTCCTGAGAAAGACAAGCCAAATATCGAGTATTTGTAGCATCGTGTCACAGATCAAGCATGTATGTATCAATCAAGGGATACCGCTAAAGGAGGCAACACTCAGTGTTGTATATGGTTACCTAAAGGCGGAAGGAAAAACTGAAGCACCGAAGAAATCGCTGATTCTGAAAGAAGGAGACATTACTAAGTTCTTGCGATTTGAAACTAATGGGTTGAAGGAACTGCAGTTGAAGGTAGCATTAGTTATGGGATTCTTTTACGCATTGCGCAATTCGGAGCTTTACGATTTACGACGAGGTGATATTGTCGAAGATTCTACATTTGAGTGTTTAATGTCTGCATTAGACACTCCAAGACCGATCAAGCGGGTTGTGGTTTTACCGCATCTATTCCGTTTTCTATCAGTGACATTTCGATTGTCTCAATTGTCCGAGACTATTTGAGTACCCTTGATTCCTTCATTCTGCAGTCTCAGCTTAGTCCAACTGATCAGCCTCTTTTCACAGCCATTACCGCTCAAGGTTCCTTTATGCTGTCTAGAGTTGGAATTAACACTATGGCAAAGATGGCCTCCTGCATTGCTAGTAGACTCGGGCTGGAAAACGCTACTGCGTATACTGGGCACTGCTTTCGCGGATCTGCGGCAACCAACATGGCAGAGAATGGAGCAAGTGACCAACAAATGAAGAGTCTATGTCGTTGGAGAAGTGAGAAGATGGCTGATACGTATACGAGAAAAACGGAGAGACTGAAGAATGAAGCAACTCAGACTTTGCTGAAGAAAACAGCGAACGAAGCAGGGCTTGCAGTGTTTCCTCAAAACCGCACTGCAGCCGAATGTATTGCAGAAAGGTGAGTCCATGGGTTATGGTCTAACACGCCCATTTCATCTATCGTATTCCTAGATTGTAACAATACACGTGGTAACTACACGATGTGTAGTGTTCAACAAGAGCATCAGACAGGGGCGCACTCGATGATTGGAGATCGGACATATCAGCCTGTGTTAGTTTCCTATATAATCCTACATGTCATCCGTAACTCCTTCAAATCGTGAATGCGCCTCTGTCTGATGCTCTTGTTGAACACTACACATCGTGTAGTTACCACGTGTATTGGTGTTTTGGAGAAACGCGGATACTGAAATGGGCGGGTTAGGGTGTATCCTGAGTCCATTGAATGGTGGTCACTTTTAGATATCCTGGATCAACGACACTGTGCAACTGCCAAATTCAGAATTTGGTGATCAACGTGTATGGTGATTCATTCAAATCAAGCAATACCATGATTAAGCCGCAAGACTGTGGTAACGTGGCAATTACGCAGGAGTGAGAAGGCGAACGTATTCCACACTGTAAAGCGTTTACCTCACTGTTTACTTTACGAAACACAATTCAAAGTCGGATAATGGAATGGATTTCCATGTACTTCTATGTGTAAATCCATGGAAATACAGCTCTATTTTGATTCGCCTTTTTCTCTCCAACCATTGATTAGCGCACTATAGTGTAGTATATATTCGTGTTCAGGACAGTGTGTAGAATACGATAGTAGTAGTGGTTGTGTGTGATGTGAATGTACATTGTGTAATGTTATAGTACTACCCTTTGTTTACACTCTCGTCGGCCTTCTTGAGGTTCTTTTGCTTAACTGCTGTTTGTTGGAATTCAATCATGAATTGGTGTACAGACATAACACACCAGCGGTGAGTGAAAAGTGGAAATAACGGTTGTGACGCTTTCTTGATATAGTTTTGAAGCAGACACTTGAGCGATGAGTGGGTTAGTACACTGACTTTAGTGCCCTATATTTGGCTATTAGTGTTTCCAATTGCAATTGCATATTAATAATCACAGCATCATTACGTCCATCCGTTTTCCAATGAGTGCTGCCTATGTATTCTCTGTTGCATTCCTCGCTGCATTCCTAATATCGAAATACCAGTCGCAGTATCTATTATTACCGTGTAATGAGTCGCTAAGCATTCATTACCGTTCTCTTCAAGGAATGAAGAGAAACCTCGTATTCTTTTCTCCTGATATTCATGATGGAACGAGATGTGATCTTGCCCTTTCGCTCTATCATTTGAATCAATCTATCATATTCGCTAGCCGAAAGTGTGGGCTTCCAAAGTACTCTGTTGCTCATTCTCTACAAAACAATGACAGTGTGACACCGCCTCCATTCCCCTCCATCATGTATGCAAGAAGGTCTGTTTGCTCTCATGTTTCTGCGGGGCAATACAATGAGAAAGCCGCGATGAAAGACTACCGAGTACTTCAACAGTATTCAATGTCATCTGCTATTGATGCTATTATATGATCTTTCTATCCAGCTGAGTGTTTGAATTATGTGGAAACGAACAAGACTATTGTCTTCCTCCCGGCTCATCGCTTTCTATTGAATCTTTGCAACGAGAAGACAATGGCAACCGCCCTGTATTGGATGTTTGAGTCCCATCTTTCTCACATCCATGTGGTTGCAATGGGCCGGTATGATAAGGAGTACATCAACTACTACACTGGAGTGGATGTGCCTTTCATATACCCCTCATCCTTGCTGGAATTCTCGCCTCCAGGGCAGAGAATAGTGAGCTACGACAGAATTCTAGTGGCTCCTTTCAAAGGAAGGAATGCGCTGTATTATCGAAATCTAAACGCTATTGCAACAGCGCAAGGGATAAACATATCCTTTTCTACCATTCGAGACATGATTAATGGTTCCTTTTCTCTTGAACAATTGAACAGGATTAGAGCCGTAGTCGTCTTTCCCTATGCTGTTCTATCCTATTATTTGTGTGATTTGGTCGCCGCTGCTGTACCCATGATAGTGCCATCCCGCCAATTCTTAGCGAGGCATTCTATTCTCACCGATTACCGGAATAGTGACCACTATTATTGCAACAATAGAACAGAACCAAGGAGACATCATTTGTCTAGGCATGCATACTCTCCAGAAGACAACAGTGCTGACTCACGGTACTATTGGTCGCAATTCGCATACTTCTATACTCCTTGTTCAATTGTGTTTGACGAACTGGAGGAAGTTCCAGGCATTGTAATGAGAATGAACGACAGTTCTGTGTACGAGTGCAATCTTAAGTTCATTGAGGAAATGAAGAGGCACAACAAAAAGGAATGGCTGAGATTGATCAGACGGATCAATCATCGTGAAATGGCAAAGAGTTATGATTCCCTTCTACGCGAATTGAATAGAACTAGTGTGTACTATTGGACTTGTTTCGTTCCAAGAAACAACATCAACAGAGTACATTTAGAACAGCACCTTACAAGAGTTGTTAAGAACGAATTGCTTCTATTGACAATTGCTGATGGTGCAACTACTGTCTAACTTGTTTGGTCCTTTTATTCATCAGTGTGAAACATGTATTTGTTGTGAATGAAGCACAAATCATGGACATATAACATGACCATGCAATAGGAGTAACACCTCACCTAATTCATCAATCGTATTCCTTATTTATGGCTACACATCATGTAGTTGCTGCATGTACTGTTACAAATGAGGAAAACAATTGACGAATTGGGTGAGTGATACAATTACTCTCATATACAAGCTTCACTATTTACGTTTCATAATGAAGATGCCCCTCCTTCTCTTGTATCTTCTCATTATTATTCATGAAGTACTATTGACTGCTCCTTCATTATGGAAGGAAGCATCATTAAGGCAGTTTACCATCATAACGGATGGTGTTAGTGCAAAAGCAGCGTTTCATTATTCACTGTCTTCTGGTCCTCAAGAGAACGGGTTACACGCATTTGGGGAGTTGGAAAAGAATCGTTAGTTGACGTGTCCGTTTCTCATATAGAGTATGACTACGACGATGCGGTGAACAAAATCCCTTTCAACGTGTTGTATCATTCTGTGGAAAAACACTACAAGTCCTACGGGATTCCGTTCAAGAAGGGAACTAACTACGTGCTAACTGGAGACATTACTCCATATGACAACAAGGATCTATCTGACATTCTGATAATGACCGGTGGCTCTTCAAATCACGTGGTTACCGCAATCAGTTGCATATTCTCATTTGTGAGAGAATTCCCTCACTCCCCAGTGTTGTTCATTGATTTTGGAATCACACCAGAGGAGAAGTGCTTGATTGAAGCATGCTTTCAGTTGATTCATGAGTACCAGGAAGCCATGGGAAGGAGTATTCCTCTCTACTTCCGTACTGTGGATTGGGACCATTTCCCAGATTGGATGCATATTACCAAAGCCTTGAATCATGGTGGCTACGCCTGGAAACCGATTGTCATAGCAGACGCGTTTTATCAATGGAGGGGCATTGTTATGTGGAACGATGCTGGTAATTATCTGCGTGAGGGGTATCAAAAGGCTTTCAACGCTGTGCATAAGGAGGGAGTATTCGTTCCATATGATCCTGCTCGCTTGGATATAAAGTTTCATACGGACTGCTACAACTTCTTGATCGATCATCAATTAGCGAAACCCTTTGATAGGAACGTAACCTCTGGAAGAGCCATATTCATGCTCTTCGATTACCGCAATAGCGTCTGTCGAGAGAACATCATGATTCCTTGGATTCAATGTGCGTATACGAGGAAGTGCATGACTCTGAAGAACGTAACGAAATCCGATCATCTTCCTGAGCAGGGCGTTCTCACTGTTCTGATTCGAGAGAATAACCTCACTCTCAGTTGTACTCGAAAGAACAACTACTACCCCTTTATATGGAGAGATAACGATCGGTATCTTCGTGTTATTCCAAACAAACAGCTGCAGTTCGATATTGCGTCAGTGAATGCTGTGACAGGAAGGAACTATTCACAAAACATGTTTACAAAGTGCATATCCTATTATGTTTCTTAACAAACATAGCAAATATAAGGCCATGCACCATCCAGTGGCCTCGTTATTGCTCGATAATACTCTCTTGTGTAACGAATATCACTTGTTTTGTAATAGCGATTCGTGATACGAATACTGTACGTGTCTTGAATCTTCAAGAATAGGTTGCTGAGAATGACCGTTGTTAGTGTTTCGTTGTTCTTACAATCCTGCCAGAGCGCGGGGTGGTACACATAGGAGGGTGATCCAGAATACGGTATGCCCAATCCAGCGATCATGACAGTGAGAACGGATTGATCCTGCCTGTGGTTGCCGATGTCAGATCCCTTAGGAGATATGCACTTATGAGTGTAGGCGCACTTGTAATAGGGCATCACGAACGATTCTATAAGGGTTGTATTCGCGTAGTCCATGATAAGCAGCCCTCCAGAAACCATAGGCGTCTCACTAGGCACGATATGAGGGATAACATGGTTTGCAACAAGAAATGTCTGCGTTTTGGGATACACCCACTTCGACACTGTGTCTCTCGATTTGGGGGAATACAATCCATAGTGTCTTGCCATCGTCACCTCTCGACTGATGCCTTCCCGAATCACACAACCGGCATCAATCCAATAGACAATTGCCTTCCACTCAAGGAACACATCCACCAATGGAATCACTTTCCATGAATAGCCTCCTCTTTGTCTTGGGTTCTTGAAGAGAGAGAACCATTCCGGAAAGTGGTCCCAGTCGAGGCGTCTATATCCAATAACGCCTTTCGATCTCATCTTCTCTTGGATTTGTATGATGGTTTCAAAATGGGAGAAGAGCTTATCGAGCGGTTCAGCCTCAATTCCTAAATCCAAATAGACGTAGGAAGCGTAGGGATCGGCAAGCACCATTGAGTAGAGACAATTGAAAGAGGCAAAGACATGATTGGAAGATGCCCCTGTCATCATAAGAACGTCCGATGTGTGATTGGAGAAGGACGTAATCTCACCCGTCAATACTTGAGGCGGGAGTCCAACGATGGGCTCACTGTAGTTGATGTAACGAAGAGCCTTGTTGCGATACAGTTCATTGAAGGGGATAGGATACTTGATGTCAGGATAGTCGTACTCTACGATTAATGCAGATAGATAGGACAAACGATTGTACTCATACACCCCGAAATTGGAAAAGGATTTGAATCGATTACCAATAGAGTCGTGAGTGCTCAGTTTCTGCACTAATAGCGCTGAATGTGATGTCCGTAACCACGATATGGATAGAATCTCATCTACAAAGATGAGTGATAACAGAATGAGTCGCATAAAACAATCACTGCCTATTTGGAATTGTATTACACTGATTTGTTTAGTCATCTTTATCAGAATAAGTATTCATATACAAGGTGATGACTGCGTTATTTGTGTTCGTGAGAGTATCTAGTGAACTATGACGATAGAGTATTAACTACTATTCATATCCTCTTGAGAGACAGTATCACAAGAAACACGTCTACCATACGCGACATCGACAGTTCATTATCATTTTCTTTTGTCAACAAAGGCACATCACCATCGCGTAACGCAGAGTCATCTATCAATACTCCTGCAATTGTATTACGTGTATATCATTGTGCTGTGCGCATATTGTTCATCCTGATAATACGTATTTTGAATGATCGTCTTCCATAGTAACAGTCAGAAAAGCACATGTATTGCAGGAGTTCAGAACTGTATCCACGAAATAGGAGTATTTCAAGCACCACAACACTATCGAGTTTCAATTCCTGCGTTGTCTCACTGTAATACTATTCCACATTATGATTCCCTCATTGACTCCGCTTTGTTGTATTCTCGCTGTCTTCCTTTACACTCTACTCTTCTCTAGCAGGTATTGTAACGATGAGCGTGTAGTGAACGCATATGACTATTCCTTGTAATGAGTACATGTGTGTCATGACTGTGCAGATACAAGAAGCGAGTCTATGAGTACGACAAATATGACTGCCTGCTACGCCGATTCAACTTTACGCGTGTTTCTAGTTACAATACGGGGTTCAACTGATTGAGAGTGGTGAGAGTTAGGAGGAGGATCACCAGACGGATAACAATTGTCACCACTGCTGATCACGAAGTATGAATGCACTGTTTACTAATCAGGGTAGGTCATTCCCCTCAAACTCAACAACTCGTTCATTGCTCTTCATCTTCTCGCCGAAGAATACAATGTGAACGTGTTGTTCTTCACCCACAGTGATGCCGTCCGTAACCAGTGTAACAAATACGGTTTCCTTGTGCATGACCACGTGAATTTGAACCCGTTTGGTTTTCCTGTGTTCAAAGACATGATGATTACTGCGAGAAGAGTGGTGAAAAGTGACATTCTGATCTTCATCAATTCAGACATCCTTATCTATCCTAGTGTTATTCCACTGTCGGATGCGCTTTCCTATGAATTGAGGTCACCCGTCTTTCTTACTCCTGAATAATGATCACTAGTATCTTTTAGCCGCATCTGTGTATAACACGTTTGAAGTGCCTACAGACATTGACTTCTCCTGCATTGCAACCTATCGCAACTTCTTTCATTCCTTCCGATATAGAAAGCGGGGATGGAATAAAATCGTAAAAAAACACATTTGATGATATCGATAGGACTTGTTCGTGTTCCCAAGCAACTATCCGTTTGAAGAACTATACCCAGTGGTTGTTGGGAGATACAGAATTGATAGTGCTATTCTCTATCTCTCCCACATGAAGAACATGACGATTGTGGACCTCTCAAATATCAAGAGCATTCATCAAGGGATGGAGGCATCGGGAGCGAAGAAGGCGCTTCTCCAGAGAGAGGATTGGTTTTGGAATCACCGTGTTGTGGGTGATGCTATCTCTGGTAGTTCTGGGCATCTCTCTGCCAATTACGTTGTATGTCCTGAAGTAGTCCTGTTTTGTGTTTTTTGCAGATACAGTAGTCCCTAGGTTGTAATTGTTTTCAATTCTAGTATTGTGCTATGGAGAAGAGTGAAGAGCTCCATTTCATTCCTAGTTACCCTTCTTTGGGTCTCTGAATATCTTTTGTTGGCGATACAAATGGGAATGACCATTAGATTGCACATTATACTATCCACTTCGCGTAAAGTCATGAATGCTCTTTCGGATCATGCTTTGCATACTACTATCAACAAGGAGTTGGCAGGGAACGGAATGACCACTCTAAGCGTGAGCAATCAAACGGTATCTTAAACCCAATCCCATTGAATAGTGAGGATTCATTAATTGTCCTATGAAGACATACTATTCCATTTCAGTACTTCTTTTGATAGTTCTTTGGGTGTTGCACTGTCATAGGAAAGTGGGGAATGAACTTGTTCATTTCATCGAGATGAGTGATAGAGAGGGTTCGTTCTCTCCCAATGACTAATCAACTAGATGAAAGGAGGATGTGTGAGAGACTATTGCGCATCACTGGAAACAGATCGGAGACGTTCGTTGTGGTGAATGGAGTGGGAGGAGGATTGGGACACAAGTAT
>ERZ1106923.551-NODE-551-length-12733-cov-17.647500_pt1 | contig 12733 bp, 19 predicted proteins | sample MGYA00403657_ERZ1106923 | MGnify/ENA primary metagenome ERZ1106923 (study PRJEB35170, sample SAMEA104062425) | human gut metagenome | biome: human gut; feature: human-associated habitat; material: faeces | place: Denmark | collected 2012-06-19 ...
CGAGGACGTTAGCCTTAATGGAAGAAATGTTGTGACCCTTCTTGTACTTCTATTCCATGAAAGGGAGCGAGACGAGCGCAAACCTTATCGGCCCATCTCTCCTGACGACGGACGACGCGAAGCTTGCGAGCAGCACGAATACCACAAGGTTTACTACACTCACGGTTAGAATCGCTCCCCTTGGAGGATGAATCCCATCACAGCCATTCGATGGAATAAGCAGTTCACTCGCCAGCAGCGTACCCTTTACCCATGATTCCGATGAATAGTGGCTGGAAGAAGACAATCTAAGCGAGCACACAACGAACCCCATGACTGCATTTCGCTGGAGGCAGTCCGAGGGCGAATCGATGACCCCCATCATTTCTCATTCTCTTAACGAATACAGAGAGTGGTGACTGTTTCGCGTTGTGGTTGAACTTGCGAAGTGTTGAACGTGGAATCTGCGGCTCGTTCTTTGACTGATAGGAATTGACCCCTTCTCTTCGTAACCCTCTCCGTTTCTGTTCCTCCTCTCTGTTTTGAATTCTCTGCGTTCAACGATGTGTCCGAGTCTGTTCTACGCAGTATTGTGCCTCTCTCTCCTTTATTTCCAACTATTCTTTCATTCTGCACAGACCGAGATCAAGGAAGTGCACTCATTTCAACGGAGTATCTTTGGAAGAGATGAAGTCGTCGTTCCTTCCGAAAATGATACTACGGAACCTACAAGAATGTCTATAACCAGAAGACCGAGGAAGCCGACCCAATCGAGTGATCTCCGTTCCTTCTGCCAGGAGATTGCGAAGAACAATACCATCATGGTCTCCTACACGGACGAAGGCTACCTGCCCTTCTTCGATTTGTTCTACCGAGTGAGCCATTTGGAGCAGTACTCTAACTTCTTTGTGGCTGCCGCTGACATGTACTCATATCAGGTACTCCTGTTTCACCGTGTTCATTGTAGAACCTGACACAGCGTGGTATCCCCGTGTTCTATGTCTCGGCTGTGGGTATCAGTTCGGAGGCGTCGAAGCGAGGGTCCATCATCACGGGAGACGAGTTCCAGCGGAAGGTGCTGAACAAGATGACCTTCATTCGCAACATCGTGGACACGGGATTCACCGTGCTGTTCATGGACTGCGACATCCTCCTCTTCCAAAACCCGTGGTCCGTTCTCTCCCAGTACACGGCGCGGAACGCGGATATGGTGGCTCAAAAGGACTACACGCTCAACTCCGGCTTCATGCTTCTCTTCCCCACGTCCGCCACGACGACGCTGCTTCGGTTCGCCTACTACCACATGGTTCGACGGAGGGAGCGCGACCAGGAAGCCATTCAGTTCGCAATGCGATTCCAGCCCTCGTACCGACTGAAGTTGCTGCCCGAGAGCAGTTTCAGCAACGGCAGAGTGTTCTTCGCACACCACCAGTTCTACTGGGACGCAATACGGAAGGACGAGGTGATGATGCACAACAACTTCATTATCGGCAGCGAGAACAAGATCTACCGACTGCGCGAGATGAAGCTGTACAACGAGGACACGGACGAGTACTACTCCTCTCCTACCCGGAAGTACCTCATGGCGGACGTGGAGGAGAAGAGACGCAACAGCACGCTGTATCTCATGCAAGTGGCGGTGCTAAGTCGCATCCTGAACCGCACGTTCCTGCTGCCCACCTTCTTGTGTCCCTCTCATTTCTCCGTGACCAAGTGTAATCTGTGCAGGGGCGAGCTCATGTGCTTCAAGAAGTTCAGAAACACGATCCAGAACGACTACCGCTCTTATGTACCGTTCCTCTTCTGTGGTGAAGAGTAGACCTTCCGTGACCACGAATTGACGCCTCCTGACGTGAAGCAGCTGATTCGGGACGCGGAGGGCTACCACGTGACCGTGGAGGGAGCGCAGGGCGAGCACTCCATCCTGCTGCCGAAGCACATGACAAAGACGGCGATTGCGGAAGCGTTCGCTCCGTTGCAGTCCCTGCGCGTCCTCAAGCTCCTGGACATCCCGACGAGCTTCCCCTCCAAATTCAAGTGCGCATGTTTCCAACAAACACAACCATTTACTTTCTCAAAGCAATAGCTTCGATCTCGACGCCAGCGTCCTTAGGAAGACGAGCGACCTCGACGCAGGAGCGAGCGGGGTAGGGAGCCTTGAACTCGTCGAAGAACTTGCCGTACACAGCGTTGACCTTACCGAAGTCGTCCATGTTCTTCACGAACACGGTGGTCTTGACGATATCAGCGACAGTGAGACCAGCGGCTTCCACGACGGCCTTCACGTTCATGAGGCTCTGGCGGGCCTGCACCTCAATGTTGTCGGAGAAGGTGCCGGTCACGGGGTCAATAGGGAGCTGACCCGAGGTCAACACGATGTTGCCAAGATCCAGACCCTGGGAATAGGGACCAATAGCAGCGGGGGCCTTATCAGTCTTAAGGATACTCATGTTACAAAAGATATATAGATTAAAAGTGAACCTTCTAAATCGGGGAAGGTGGAAAAGCGACCAGTGGTCCTTGATGGTCAAGACCCATTCCCATTTGAGAGGGAGCGGCTCGGATGAGGCGGCAATCTCTCCGGCTGTTTCCGCTTTCATTGAATCACGTAGGGAACGCGCGGAGAGAGCAACTCGCAAATGGAAGCCTGATCAACAAACACAAGAAAGGAATCACGGACTGTCGCAGTCCAGGTCAGAGAAGCACTCCTGGATCACTTTCTGCGTGTTGAGTCGCAGATGGAAGGGTCGGTCCTTTCGCATAAAGAACTGGTATCTCCGTCCCTCGTCCCGGACGAAGGCCATGAAACTGTGCAAATGGAGGACAATGCGCCCATCCTCTGTCTTGGTTGTGTTGATATGCGGCTTCAGATTCTCCAGCATCGACAGCACGATCTTCTCGTTGCGACTTCCCTTCAGCTCGTCGTATCCCGTATGACCCATGATGCTCACATCGTGATACACAACGTTTTCCAGCTTCTTCTCTCCGTAATTCTTCACAAAGTCGTACAAGAAGTGCAGTCAAGGACACAATGGGATGTCATGCAATGCAATGGGATGTCATGCCACGCCATGCACTGCACTGCAAGTCAATCAACAAGGATATGCTATAGAAGGCGAAGAACGTGGTGGCTTCGGAGTACTTCCACAGCAGCACGCGGAACGGCTGCGTCCGGTAATCCGGGATCAGAAGACAGTCGATCGAGTGCCTCACCAGCTCCATCCCCTTCTCGATCTCCCCGGTGAACAGGAAGTACTTGCACACGCTGCGCACCGACGACGACTACGCCTCACTCCCCTCCCTCTCACCCACAGTGTAGGTGAAGCCCTGCGTGGTGGCGTCGTTCATGATGATCGAAAAGAGCTCCGTGTCCTGCTTCACGCCGCAGTAGTGGAACAGCAGCTTGTACGTCAGGTCGTCGGGCGTCGTGCGCTTGGAGCGGCGCGTGCAGCGGTACAGGTACAGCACGGCGAGGCGGTCGTCCTGCTTGATGAACCAGAGGAGCAGCGCGTTCAGACTCGCCTTGCGCAGGTACAGCTTGGTGAACTGGTAGTGTAGCAGCTCGATCGACTCGTTCTGCAGCAGCTGGTCGAAGTTCTGCAGGAACGCCGTGCTGTTGTACAGGTTCACGTCGCCCATCTGGTGGTTGGGGAACGCCGCGTTGATCTCCTTGCTGATGCTGCCCACGAAGTCGTAGCCCTGCTGGATGTCCTTTACGATCACCGGCATGTACTCCTGCTTCTGCGTCTTCCACAGCAGGTCGAGGATGATCATGTACGTCACGCCGTCCGCCTGCACCTGGTCCAGCTTCATGATCTGGTAGATCTGCAGCGCGCGCTCCCAGCTGCCGTTCCGCTTGTACCCCGTCAGCAGGCTGTTGTAGGTCCACACGGTCGGCTTCATTCCCTTGCGGCGAATCGCCTCGAACAGCTCCTCGGCGCCCTTCATGTTGCTGGAGCGAATGTAGCAGTTCAGCAGCACCTCGTGGTCCACGAGCGTCGGGGAGTAGCCCTCCGCCAGCATCATGTTCCATATGGTCAGTGCGATGGAGTCCGCGTTCTTCCCCACGCTGCACACGCGAATCGCGTCCATGTAGTCGTCGCTGTTGATGCGCACCTGCGCCTCCTTCATCTTCAAAATCACCTCGTATGCGATGTCGCAGCGACGGTACTCGTAGAGCAGGTGGAGCATCTGGGAATAACTACACATCACGAGGAAAAGCAGGCACTGCATGTGGTGCTCCCACGTGTAATGGTCCAGCATGCTGCGGATCAGGGAAACGAGGTCCTCAATCGACAAACGCACATCGTGGTAGCTCAGCTCCTTGAATGTGTCAAATGCCCTCTGCATATCCTCTTGCGACGCGTCCTCGTCACACCGAATACGCTGAACAAAGCTACACTGAAGAAAACGACGCTCGCCTACTCCTTTCGCTCGCTGAGCTTATTCAAATCCAGCTCATGCAGAGTCCTTTTCCTTTTCGTCACCGCTGTCGCCGAGGACTTGGGCGCTGACGAATTCTCCACGGTGTTGCTAAAGTGATGTGCAAATACGGATATGGATGGCAACACACATCGAGAACGAAGTCTATGCATAAGAAGGAGGAGGGAAACGCATCACGTCATGGAGCGGTAGGGCAACGACGGAACTGTCTTCAAATTCCTCATGAGAGGAGAGAGCCTCGTCCATCCCCTGTGTAGACCGAACATACTACGCGCGAGAAATGAATGAGGCCGTCGAGCAGGAGAAGGAAGGGGAGTGTGAAAGGAAAGCGCCAGAAGAGACAAGCACCCCATCTCCCATTCTCCAGAAGTACTTCGTTTCTCTCTCCACACAGTCTCTCTACTCACATTCTCGCAATTCTTTCCATAAACAAGAGCAGTGGGGGCGCGAAAAGCGCATTCTGTTCACAGCGTTGATCATCAAGGATCACCGTACGCTTCGAGTCCAAAAGCAGAAAACAGCAGCTGTATGCGATGTCGAATTGGGTAACGGTGAGAAACGCGTGATGCGTGCTGATGTGCGTAGTCCTCTGTGTTTAAGGAGTTACTGGACTGTATGCAAAACTCGCAAGGCGATGCGGAGTCTCTAGAACAGAAGATCGCCCAGTCCGCGATCGATATCAATGCGTACGATTCCAGGGGGTTCACGCTTCTCCATTATGCGGCGCAGCTCGGTTTCGACGATAGCATTTATGTCCTCTTTAAGTGCGGCGCGACGTTGGACCAGTGCACACTCGTATGCCTCCCGCTTCCTGTTCAATGTAGGATAACAGGACTGCTTCCGACCTGGCGGCTGACGCTGGGTTTTCGAACACATCCGATTTTCTGAAGACGCTCATTTCGGAAAGGAATGTTGCTGTTGACGCGTGGCGCGTAATTGCCTAGAGCTTCTTGGATGCGATCAAGCGGGACGACATCGAATACATAAAGGCGAATAGCAAAAGCCAGGACTGCAAATACTACCGGACGCAGAGTGGACTCTTTCCCCTGCACTACGCTTGTCAAGTCGGTGGAATTCGTGCTTAATTGTCGTCGTTCATGATGTGTAGAGATTGTCATGGAGCTGCTGAAGAGCGGCTTTGATGTCAATCAACAAGACGCTTTTGGGCGCACAGCATTGCACTGGTCGGCAATCCTCTACGACTGGGACCTGCTCACGCTGCTCATTCAGAACGGCGCCGATTACAGCATTCCCTCCCTCGTACCCCCATATTCCTGTTCCAACGCATAGACCGGAAAGACCGCGATCTGCATGTCGTTCCCCTTCCTGAAGACGTACGATCAGCCCGATTTCTCGACCAAGTGCGACGAGGCCTTTTTCAACGCCATCAAGCGCTCCGACGTCGAGTCCTGCGAGTCCTTTATCGAATCGCGTCCTCCGCACTACGTCGAGAAGCTGGTAGATCCCGAGGGCAACAACCCGCTCCACATCGCCGTGCAGACGTGGGAGGGCGTGGGCATCAACGACGTCGCCTTGCAGCTGGATCTCATCCAGCTCTTCATCGCGCTGGGGGTGGACCCTGCGGCGCAGAACGCCCACGGCGTGTCCGCACTCGATCTGGCGAAGAAGTCGTCGTGTCCAGAAATCGTCTCGTATTTTGATTCCATGTTTGCTCCCTCGCTCCCCGAGCCCACCGAAGTGGTCGAGCTCCAGCCTTTCCCCTCCGTCACCTCGCCGCGAGCGTCCTCCGCGATGGCCTCAGCCATCGGCTCTCCGTCGCTCCCCGTCGCTCCTTCCCCGTCCGTCCCCGTCGCCCAGCTGCCTTCTCTCTCGTCGCAACCATCTGTGGTCGGTCAGGCGATGGTCGTCTCGTCCCCGTCGCTTCCTGCAAAGACGCCATCGTCACTTCCTGCAAAGACGCCATCGTCGCTTCCTGCGAAGACGCCATCGTCGCTTCCTGCGAAGACGCCATCGCCGCTCGACGCGTCGACGCCCGCTCTCTCCAAGCCGGCGGGCGAAATCGCCTCGGAGGTGGTCGACAACGATCAGGAGTGCGAGATGGCGGCGTCGCTGTCGCCGTCGACCGCCGTGGAGGAGCTGCTGACGCACACGGGCATGCAGGAGTACAAGGAGCTCTTCGAGGAGAAGGTGCGACCGCGTCGGCTGCATCATCCGTAGGGCTACAAGCTCTGCAGCGACCTGTTCTCGCTGTCGGAGGGCGACTGGAAGGAGATGAAGCTGAAGTTCGGTCACCGGAAGCGCCTCATGGACCTGATCCACCGCCTGGACTGTCTCGGCACCTTCCTCGAGTCCATCCACCTGCTCTCGCACAAGAAGCACCTGCTCGACCTGGGCTTCGACTCCGTGTGGAGTCTGCTGGGCGTGAAGAGGGAGTACGCGGAGACCATGAGACTGACGGAGGAAGAGATGGACGCCTTTTTGAAGGGGCAAGAAGCACTTGTAGGGGTGTGGGAGCGGTGTGAGGCGTAGGTTGCACCTCCTCTGCCTGTACTGGGCATGAACGATAGTTGTGAGCCGTTGCTGCGACTGATATTCGACGAAGAGAACACGAAGCGGATCATGACGGTAGGCGCGGGAGGAAGGGGTGACGCGTAGCAAGAGGCAATTACGACCGTTGGCTACTTTTTGTATATAGACATGAATGCACAGGAAGAACTGGGAATTCGGTTTGGGGAAACTGTGGGATTGTGTTATATTGTATCGGTGAGTGTTCCTCCTCGCGATGACAAGTAGCAAATCGAGGGTGAAAAGAAGGACGAATAGCACGCCTTTCCCTCCTGTTTGTTAACAAACACGGCAGCAAGCGTATTTCTCGGTCCACTCCTTGGCAGTCGCCTCGAAGGCAGCGCGGTTGTTGCGCACCTCGTCGCCGATGTCGGGATCCACCGCCATGTCGCAGTTGGCGTAGTTCTACGATAAACGGCAGTCTCCAACGCTACCTGCAACATCTCGTACACAGTGGTCACGACGGTGGAGAGGTTGTTCACCGCCTTCCAGTTCTCCGCAATCGCCTCGTTGCAGAACTTGCCGTCGTCCTTGTCCACCAGAGGGTGATAGATCTTTGTGGCAAAGCGCACCTGCAGATGAGCACAGCGAGAATGAGCATACGGAGGGAGCGACGAGCGGATAGTTGGAGGGAATCGTAATCTCCAGATGGAAAGCGCCTCCGTCGTAGGGAGACTCTTCGGGGCCCAGGAGCGTGGCATCGACAATGCTGGAACCCTCGCGAATCTACAATCAACCCCAACTCAGTTTCTCACGGTCAAGGTGGCGAAATCCAGGGGATCCTTCTCGAGCTTCTTCAATTCTCTAGTGACTTTATTCATTCAGATGGCAACACTTTTCTAATCTTAGGGGGATGATTCCAGAAATCGAAACGGATTGCGAAAACGCCTCGCGCGAAAAGAAGTTCCTTCTTCTGGCATTCTTGGAAAGGACGGATGAGTCCCCTGTGTCCATGTCGTTGGAACGGGGTGTTTGCTGAGAACCCATATATGGGAGCAGTTCTTCTTCAAGAGGATGGAAGCGCGATTCAGAGCGGGAAGTATCGGATACAACGTGTACACATCTCAGCACCCTCCCAGTTCCACGCAGAAGCAATCCACAGTCCATCTCGTTTAACCCTTTCCTCTTCCTTCATGCATCGATGCATCCGCTACTGACACGACGGACGCGTGAGTTTCGTGGTTCAGCGCGTTTTCACTCCTCAATCCCCTGATTCTGCTTAGACTATGTATCTTCGATTCTGCGAGATAGACTGATTCAGATGCGCTATGCATCGCGCGTGATTCTCTCGCGTCTGTTTCCAATCACGTGTTGCGTTCCGCTTGGCGGTATCCTCCTTCTCGCATGATCACGCTTAGATATGACACTGATTGCAGATAAAATGGGATTTGTGTATGCTGTCCATCCTTCGCTTCCCATCCTCGAGTGCTCCGTCTCCTATTTTGCCGTCGATGAGTGGCTCTTGTAGTGTATAGTGTCATCGCTAGGCTCTTTCCCCTATCAGGGAGTGAGGTGATTGGGGTGGTTTCCGATGGAAGTCTAATTCGTCTCTCGTTTTCCATATCAGACGACAGAATACTCTTTGGAAAGCACCCCATTCCCGTGCTGAATCACGGCGTTGGTCTTCTCTCCCACCGTGGTCGTTGTGCCGTCAATCGTGAGAAGCGCGAGGTGCTGTATATCAATTCGGATCACCGTATTGAGAGAGTCGATGTCGACTCCCTGTCTCACTCGTTCCTTCTCCACAATCCTTCCGCTCCTTTTCGCAGTTTGTCCTTTTCATCAATGGGGCTGTTTTGTGTTTCAGAGGATCGTCGTGATGTGTATCTGAATGGTAGTGATTATCTGTTTTCCACCGTGACCCTACCCTAACCGTGTAATTGGTAGACGTATGAGATTGGAGAGCTAGTCGTATACGGGGATTCGTCTCTTCTCCTCACTTACAAGAACAGTGACGGCTCTGTGTATGTGTATGATTATACAAACCCTTCCGTACTATTGCTTCCTCCTGATGAAACTCAGCTCTTCTATATCATCACGTCTCCTTCCATGAATACGGAAGTACAGCCTGTGTACTGGTCCGCTGCCGAGTAGACATGGATTGCTCGTTGAATTCTAGGTGCTTTCTCTTTGCAGGGACAAAACCGGGAGATGTGTTGCTATGTTCCTTGGAGCATCTCGCGCCATCCACGGCGAGCAGTAATGCATTCAATAAGGAGCATCATCGCATATCGGTTGGTTGTGGTTGTATCACTTCCATGGTGTGTGTCTCAAATACGTGCCTGCTTCTCGGAGACTCCAGTGGAAAGGTGCTGCGAATCGAGTTGTCGTGCTCTGTTTGTTCCCAACCATTATCGGACATGAGTGGTGCGCGGAGTATGGATGATTTGCTCAATGACTGCAACTCCATGGTTACATCCTTTCTGAAGGACGCCAAGCTCTGTTTGGGTTTGTGAATGAGCATGACGAAATAGCCGATTTCTGGGAGCCTGTGCAGTGGCAGGAGTTGGGGCTCTTCGATTATCCTGAAATTGTGAAGAATCCCATGGATTTGACCACAATCAAAGTCCGTTCGTCCGTTCCTTCCCTTCATTTGCAGAATAAGTTTGACAACAAGCAATATACAGATGTGTTCGATTTTGCGTATGATATGCGTCTCATGTGGCGAAACTGTCTCACCTACAACCAAGTACGATTCTGTTGTGTTGCTTATGCTCAGGATGGATGCTACGTCACAGATACTGCGAAGCGGTATCAGAAGATATTCGAGGATCGTCTCAGTCGGATCCTCTCCCAATGTACGTGCTTCGTTTGGTGTTGATGTTGTAGGTGTGAACAGACTTCCGTTGTTGACTCGTCCTCTTCATCACCTGTAGGACGGTTTCAGTGTCGGGCAAACGGCAGTTGGTGAGAGACATCGCAAAACTGAAGATCGATGAGTTGAGCTACGCGGTTCAAATGATATGGGAGATTTGCCCCGACGCGATTACAGTGTGCTCCCTCACTGCCTCTCACGCGTAGCAAACAAAGGAAACGATCGAGGTGGATGCGGACCGTCTCACCAAGTACTGCTACTACATCGTCGCCAACTACGTGTCCTCTCTCTCGCAGCCAAAGAGTGAAACAAACACATAACACGCTTTCTTTGTTGTTCACACTATCCTCCTTGATATCGTCGCGATACGTCCACTGTTTGGGAATGATCGTCACCAACAGGCCCGTCGCTACCACGCAACTCAAGGTTCTACTCATAACGCCCCTTCACAACACCCACATCGTCACGCCGAGCACGCCGATGCTCTTGATCATGATCGTCACGAACAGGGCGGAAGTGATGGCGGACACAACTACGCTCGACTCCAGCACCTCTCACCTACTGATGGACGAGAAAGCGAGACCATAAATCGACCCGAAGTACTTGGAGCCGAAGCAGTAGTCGGTGTACGCCGGGAACACGGCGAACGCGCCGCCAATGCAGAAGTACAGCACGCACACCCAGAGCATGAAGCGCCACTTGCAGTTCTCCGGCGTGAACGCGAAGGTGCCGACGAACACGGCGAAGATCAGAAGCATCATGCTCATCGTCTTCTTGTAGCCCAGCTTGTCATTCTACGGGTCATTCTTCGCGTCCGCCTCGTACCACCCAGCCCCAGAAGGGTCTGCAGATGCCGTTGCAGATGGAGGAGATCGAGGCGACGAGCGTCAGGAAGAAATCGTCGTGGATGATCATCTGACCGAAAAACTACCGATTATGATCACCCGACGATGCGACCTTGAAGAACGAGGAAATGAAGATGTTGGTGATCGAGACGCACATAATGGTGAACCAGATCTGCCAGAATACGCCCTTCTTGATGGCTTCGCTATTGGTCACGCCCTCCGACGCGGCAGGCGTCTTCGCTATGGTTCAGCTCGCATACACGAGTGATACGTGTTTCGATGAGTGACTCGGCCTGGGAGGATATCTCCTTCGCCTCTTCCTCCGACGGCTCGGAAATCATCAGAATGCCCACCAGCTGGAGAACGAAGTAGCAGCCGCCCATAATCAAAAACACCTTCGGCACGCGAGCGCACACCTCGAACGGGAAGAACTTTTCCTAGAGATCACCCGAACATGACGGAATGACGGAAGACACTCCCGTGGGGTCAAGCACGGGCTTGACGTTCTTCGGGTTGATGATGAATGTCTGAATGAAGTTGAAAATCAACGAACCGAAGCCAAAACCGAAGAGAATCAGTCCGTTCGCCAAACCACGGTTCTTTGGGAACCACTTCATCGCTGCCGTCATCGGAGAAGAGTAGGCAATGCCAATTCCCAAGCCAAACAGCAAACCGTATGTGCTGCACAAAACGACGTAGTTGTTGACCGTCCAATAACCGCACACAGTCGAAACCGTGAGGAGAGAGCAGCCAACGATCATGGCTAAGCGAATACCGAACAAACGCTGCAGCGTCCCTCCAATTACCATCGCAATAGCCTAGTCTTCACAGAGAGCGGGGGAGAATACCTGGCCGAGAGACTGAAGTGCAAACACCCAGGGAGACATAGCGCTGTCGATATGCTACGCGTTATGGAGTGCGCGTTCCAAATAGTACAGCGTGCTTCTTCACCACGTGGAGATAGGAGATCACGTAGGGAGTGAGGTTCGACGTGGTATACATCGTACCCAGCGTAAAGTGAATCAGAATACCACCGATTAGCGTTAGGATAGCCCTCACGTGCATGGAAAAGAAGAATATTGTTCCTCTGAATGGTAATCATGGGTCACCACTGCACGTGCATCATATGCGAAGAGGGAAATGGCATAGCTAAGCGTGTTGTATTTCATTCCTATGCGCTTTGCTTTATCATTTCCACTGCATTCAGGGTGCGAGAATGGATGAAGAAGGTCCCTTAATGGTGTTCATTTCGAGTATCATAACTCGCCTGTTCTGTTGCATTGAATCAAAGAGGAACAGAGAGAAGGGGTTGTCGAAAAGAGGACCGATTACTCGCATCGAATGGTGTCCATTTCGGGTCGATATTTGTCACTGTTAACGGAATGAACAATCAGTTTTATCTAGTGTTTACTAACAAGCTTTGAAATGAGTACCGTGAATGGTAGCGATAAAATAGAAGGATCAACGTATCCCGATGTGGATTCCAAGAGAGCGATTGACTTCTGTCTTACTGTTGTGATGGATACGACGGGATCTATGTGTGAAGCTATCGAGTCAGTGAAACAGACCATCGAAGGATTGCTGAAGAAGCTGGAGGCGATGAAGAAGGAGCATGGAGGCAGGGGCGGCGCTATCGTGGGGCAGGTGATTCAGTACAAGGACTACAGTGAGAGGTCCGACACAGACAACAACTGCCGGATTACAAGTGATTTTGGTGAACTGAGAAGAAGAGTGGAAGAGTTTGATGCATATGGTGGTTACTCGGGTCTGGATAGTAGTTGCTACTGTGAGGATATTCAGTACGGTGTGAAATGCGCCCTCTCCAACATGACCCAACGCGCCTACGAGGATTACCACCACATGATGGTGATTATCGGCGACTATCCGAACCACGGAGACGATAGGAGTTGTGATTGCAGCATAGAGAGGAACCCGCAGGAAGGCGGACGCTCCTTCGACTCGGTTTGGAACGACTACTTCAACCAAATGCGAAGAATGGACAACCTCCAAATCTGGTTCATGCCCATCAGTCCCGGTGACATCAGAAAGACCTACGACAAGTTCAAATCAAATCTGGGAGACAAGGTCAACATCACGAGTGACACATCGGGAGACCAGTTGAAGA
>ERZ1106923.552-NODE-552-length-12733-cov-16.764080_pt1 | contig 12733 bp, 14 predicted proteins | sample MGYA00403657_ERZ1106923 | MGnify/ENA primary metagenome ERZ1106923 (study PRJEB35170, sample SAMEA104062425) | human gut metagenome | biome: human gut; feature: human-associated habitat; material: faeces | place: Denmark | collected 2012-06-19 ...
TTAATGAGGCGTCGAAGTATAGCGTGGATTTTGAGTGGGGTGTTTGTTGTGCATTATCAAAGGGAGAGTGAATTGCGTTGTTCATTCTTGAAGTGAAAGTGAATTACGTTGATCGGAACGATTCACAGTCAATTCCTTCTGAACGCGATAACAGACGCGTGCTTCTCTAACAAACACCGAATAACACATACAATCATTCTAAACGAGGTCTCTTCTCTTCCCTCTCAAATAGCTCTTCCGACGGCTCTCGCTGTATGCCCTTCGTCTCCACAGCACCCTCCTCTGGCTTCGGTTCTGAATCAACTAACGTCTCCTCCACGTCCATGGCGGACAACACGTCATTCTCGTGATAATGCGCGACCTTGGCGGCGCCCGTAGCGATCACCTCCTCCTCCGTGAACAGTCGCATCTTCTGCGCATTCTCTCCTTCGTAGCACATCGGGCAGAAGAAACACCCACTGTCCGCACGCACGTCGATGTATTTATTGTCATACGTGGTCAGGAACCCGTAGTACTTGGTCTCGGCGAAGCCGATGCAAAACGGGTGGAACCACAATCCGCAGGCGTCGCAGCCCACCATGAACTCCGAGGAGCCGTCATGTGTCATGCACACGCAGTACACCTCGCTCTTCAGATAGTTCACCAGGAACGCCGGGTTGTCGATGCTCATCATCACCTTCGTCAGCTCGCTGGCGTCCTCGCACACCAGCTTGGCGATGGCTTGCTTCTTCGGGTCGAGCGAGGGGTAGCAGTACGACAGCAGACCCAGGTACATCTCGCGGATCTCCACCACCAGGTCCTCCACCTTGAAGAAGCCGCGCTTCTTGCAGCGCCGAAAGAGCGATTGCAGCGTGCCGTTGTCCACGTTGTAGCCGTGCCAGTCCTCGTACACGGGGAGCTGATGGCTGTCGATCTGGCTCTGGATGGCGAGTAGCAGGTTCTCCTTGTCGTCCATCAGGTACGGCGCGCACAGACTGCTCTTCAGCCACTCCAGCACGATGCGCTGGCGCCGCTCCTTCTGCGTGTGCGGCTTCGTCGTGAACACCAGAGCGTTCTCGGCGGCGTGCGGTCTGCCTCGCGACGCGTTGGTGCGGTTCCGCTCGCGCTCCTTTCTCTTCTCTCTCTTCCTTCGCATGCGCTCCAGACCCTGCTGCTGCGACGCCGTGAGCTTCTCCACGACGGGTCGTCTCTGCCGTCTCTTCACAGGAGAGGGTTCGACATCCACGTAGTCGTCGTTGCGCTTCTTCTTCCTGCCCTCCTTCTCGTTGAAGGGCGGCAGGTAGTCGTCGCAGTGCTTGCGCGGCAGACCGCGACCCTGGAACCCTCCCGAGTGGTGGAAGCAGTGGAGGAAGAAGTCCTTCTCCACGAGCACTTCCTCCACGGGCACGCTGGTGTGACCGATCTTGTTGTTCCAGAACATCTCGAGCTCGTACTTCAGCGCGCAGGAGGCGTGGACGCCGCGGTTGCACCCAGAGCAGCAGCAGGGAACCACGCCGCCCTTGCGTCCGCAGAGCTGGCAGATGAGAGAGCGGCGCTGCGTGGAGAGCTTCGACACGTCGATGCAGTAGCGCGGGAGTTCGGTGTCGGCGCGGAGACGGTCGTAGGGGCTGTGGTAGGGCACGAGGAGGGGAGAGAGCGTGGGCGTGGGGTCGGGGATTGGCGTGAGCAGTGTGGCGACTGTGATGGGAGTTGTTTCCGTTTTCGCAGTTATCGTAGTTGCTTCTGTTGTTGCAGTTGCTTCTGTTGTTGCAGTTGTCGCAGCTTGCTCAGAAGGATGTGAAGGAGTTACAGCTGTTTCTGGAGTCACGATTGCTTCTGGAGTCACGGCATCAGAAGCAGCAGGCTGCTCAGAAGGACGATTTGAAGAAGTCACATCTCCAGGCTGTCCTTGCGGGTTCACTGGAATCAGCACTGTATCTTCCTGCGACGATCCCTGCTTCGTCGTCTCACTCGCTGAAGTAACACCACCACTCACCGAAGTAACATCACCACTCGCTGAAGTCACACCACCACTCGCTGCAGAAACCACCACCGCATCGCGATTCCGCTTATACTCTTTGAGAATGGACTCCACGTACGCCTTCTTCTCCTCCTCGTTCGCGGGCACCATCATCTCCTTCTTGCAGCACGGCAGCGCGTTGGTTACTCTGCAGCACGGGTGCCACAGCGCACACGCCACGTGCGCGTACACGCCCTTCACGTTCGTCCTCATCATCGCGCCCTTGCTGTACCCGCAGATGCAGCAGTACACACGCGAGCGGATCTCGTGAAGACGGTCCAGAATCTGGCACACCGACGCCTCGCTCTCCATCTCCGTAGCGACGGAGGCTTCGTCCGTCTCCTTGTCGTCCTTCTTCGGCGTCACGCTCGTCACGTCGCGCACGCCGAGACGCGACACGAGGATGTCCTCGCACACGTTGCAGAACCAATCGCCCTTGGGCAGTTCCGCGAGGTCGTAGCAGCACTGGTGGACGGCGGCGTTGCAACCGTCGCAGAAGATGATCACGTTCCCGTAGTTACTGTCGCCGTCGCCGCACACCTCGCAGATGGCGTCGTTCTCCTCCTCTTCTTCCTCCCTCACCAGGTCGGGACGCTTCTCCGCCTCGTACGTCTTCAGCTCCTCCGCCATGCGGTTGCACTCGCTCACCAGCCGCGTCGTCTCCTCCGTCTCCTTCTCGTGGTTCAGCATGGAGGCGAGCAGGCAGCAAATCCCCTTCTCGTTCGCGTTCATCGTCTGGAACAGCTCATCCTGCGCCGCCTCCAGCTCGCGCTCCACCTCGTTACTGTCGATGAATCTGCCGCCCGGCTTGTCGCTCTTGTACACGGAGTAGTCGATGCAGCAGTCCGGCTCGCTCGACAGCAGGCGGTCGGCGTCGGAGAACTCGTAGAAGTGGGGAATGTCCTGGGTGAAATAGACCCAGCGGCCGTCATCGTCTCGGCTGCACACGTGACCCAGCGAGGTGGTGGGGTGCTCGGGCGTGCACGGCGGCGGCGCACAGAGCTGGGGATAGTGGTGCGCGAAGTACGCGTGCGTGGCGACGTCTTCCTTCGAGGCGACGCGTTCGGCGGACTGCAGCGCTCCCGTCTCGCTGATGCGAAGATGGAGAACGGGCAGAGAGGCGTCCGGCGCCTGTGCGGAAGGAGCGGTGAGACGACAGAGGAGCGTGCCGTGGTACGCCGACGGCATGTGCTTGACAAGGATGTTGCGCGGGTCGAAGGAGGACAGCCGGATCTGCATGGGCGTGTAGTGTCTCCCTTCTCCGCGCGGCAGCGCCGTCATGCCGAACTGCTCCGTGTAGAAGGTGACCGAGTTGTCGGTGCTGTCGCAGCAGCCCATGCTCATCTGGCACGACCGTCCCTGGAGGAACGCCAGACAGAGCAGCATCGTGCCCGTCAGCGGCTCAGCAGCCACGTGATGGCGCGCGCAGAAGGTGGGATGTGTGGAGGGCGACACGCGCTGCAGCGTGCACACGTACACCGCTCTCACCGCCTCGCGCTGCTTGACTGTGCACGGATAGTACCACATCAGGTAGAAGTGCACCATCGCCACGGGAACGGTCGCGCCCAGCTCGTTCTTGCGCTCCGCCAGGATCACGAACTCGTTCTTCTCGTAGAAGGTGCCGCTGTAGTCGGCTTGGGAGGAGAAGGTGGGGTTGATGGTGTTGATCTGGAGCAGCCAGGGGATGTCCGACGCGCACGCGATGCGGAACGAGGTGTTCTTGCACACGCCGTGCTCCCGCGCCCACACGATGAAGCCGTAGTCCAGATTGCACACGTAGCTCTCGCGCAAGTCCGCGAAGTCGTTGATGTCGAAGCCCTGGAAGTTCAGCTTCTGCTTGCGCTGGAAGGAGGCGTTGGTCGTGGTGTGCGGCGCGGAGGCGACGGCTCGCATCCTCTCTTCGGTGGGCGCACTGACGACCAGCTCCGCCTTGTGCGTGCCCAGCGCCGGAACGACGAAGAGAGGGTCCTTCTTGAGCAGCGGGACGAGCGCCGCGGGCGTGAAGTGCGTGAGGTCGGTCTTGAGGACGCTCGCCACGTAGTTGATGATTTCGAGCGGCATGATGGCGCTGTTCATCATCACGATGGGCGGCAGCGAGAAGGCGAGCGACTGGTAGAAGTGGAGACGCGAGATGAGCGGCGTGGGGCTGGGCTGCATCACGTAGAAGTACTTGACGATCTCCCAGAAGTCCACGCACCACAGCTGGTTCTGCTTCTCGTCCACCTTGATTCTACGCATCACATACCCTCCGAATCCCCACTTCTGCAACATCGTGTCGGGGATGGCCGAGGAGGGCGTCTTCGCCTTCTCCTTCTCCTTCTTCTTCCTCTGTCTCCGCTTCTTCTTCGGCGTGACCTCGCCGACGCTCGACGTGCCCGAGCGACCTGCCTGCTTCAGCCGCTTCTTCTCCGTGTGCTCCTGGCAGTAGCACAGGTACAGGAACACGCCGTTCTTCTCGTCGGTGGTGAGCAGGTACCCCGCCTTCAGCGCGCAGTACGGGTGGAACGACGTGGAGCAGCTGCGCGAGCTGCACTGCACGCAGCCGGAGCCCCGCTGACCGCAGATGCAGCACACCAGCTCCGCCCGCTCTCTGGAGATGCGGTGAATGCCCTCGATGAGCACCTCGGGCTGGTTGAAGTTGAGCGAGAGCTCCGGCGTGTACAGCGCGCACACGAGGTGGATGTAGCAGCCCTCTGGCGTGCGGCGCATCGCTCCGCCGGGCTGCTTGCAGATGAAGCACTTCACGTTGCTGGGGGAGAGGCCATGGGCGCACACGGAGCACATCCAGTCTCCGTCGGGCACCACGCTGATGCCGTAGCAGCCCTGGTGCACGGCGATGTTGCACTTGTCGCAGAAAACGAGCATGTCGCCCGGCTCGCTGTAGCCCTCGTGGCAGATGTCGCACACCTCGCCGTCGTCGTCGACGGACACCAGACTCTTGGTGTCGTCGGCTTGGGAAGGCTGGGCAGTACTCTTGGAGGCGAGAATGGACGCCGCCTTCTGGATGTCCGGGTTCGCTGGCGCCACCTCCTTCTTGGGAGCGGGACCGCGAGGCGCCTTCCCGCCAAAGGGCTTCCGCGGGATCGACCGCTCCGTGTGCAGAGGACACGCGATTTCGTTGTTGGCGACGACGGAGGCGATGGAGGCGGGGTGGCTCGTCTCCTCGTAGCATAGCGGGTGGTAGTAGAAGCCGCAGCTCGCATTCTTGCACTTCACTTGCAAGCCTCCCTTCTGCTTGCAGCGCATGCAACTGCTGTCTCCCGTGATGTGCAGAGCATCGGTAGGAGACGGGAGGAGACGCTGGAGAAAGGAGTTGAACACGTCGACGTAGTAGCGCCTCTCGACGGGAGCCAGGATCCCAACCTTCACGTAGAAACGCAGAAGAGAGACGAGAGCAATGCCAAAGCAGCCCGGATTAGTTTTGTCACCGCTCACTTCGATATTTGGATCGAATTCATTCTTGTGCGTGTAGAGGTAGGCGAAGAAAGCCACCAGGCAACGACCATGTGCCCAATTCTGCCCCAACAGGTCTACAAGTGAAACCAAGCATGCACAATTCACGAAAGAACAGATAGTTTTGATTGGAGCCGTTGCAGAAGACACAACGCGGACTGATGCTCGTACTCCCACTTTCTCTGCAAATATCACATGTCCACTGCGTGTTGACACAGCCCGAAATGCACTCCTTGTGAGCCTACGAACGATTAGCGAAATGAGCAAGGACAGAGCTCGGCAGCAATATCTCTCGCGCAACGCGGATGCTACCGTGGATTACGGAAAATGAGTCACATTCACAACACTTACACTTCGTCCGCAACGACTACACACGATGATCGTTCCTTTGTCTTCGCAATAGCACACCTCGGTGTTTTCCTCGGAGTGCACTTGATTCGAGGACATCGTTGTCGGTAATCGACGCAAATAAGCGCCTGGAAAAGAACCCGCGCTTTTCCGATGAAACGCCCTCAACCCGCACTTTCTTCTTTGTTTTCGGTTTCTAGTCGTTGATTTATGTTTGTGTATCACAGCAAACAAGGAATCCATGGTACAGAGCAACTAAAGGACACGACTCGATCTCCTCCGAATGAACTCGTCAAAGCCGTACTCACGCATCACAAGACTGTCTTCCTCATCATCCGTTGGGTAGTACTCCTTGCTGATGACCACGAGCATTTCTCCTCCCTACGACTCACAGACTGCAGCAATTCCTACAACGGACAGGCAGTATGCATCGACGGTGTCTACGACTTCCTGGATTGCGTTGCTATCCGTGAGAGCAGAGAAGGAGGGGTACATTTGCTGAACGCTCACGTCGTGGAACACGATGAAGGGGTTGAACTGCTCTGTTGTGGAGAGATGGATGGCTTTGGACAGCACGTTCATGTAGAACTCCAGGTACTCCCAGTACTTCAGTTCCAGCGCTCGCTCCACGCGCTGCATTCGCTGTGCTTCTAATACTCAGAATGCGATGTGAAGGGTACGAATATGCTCGTAGAAGAAGATGCGCGAAAAGGAGGACGCGGAATCTGGAATGGGAAGGTAGCGATTGTCCTCCGTTTTGTAGCGAAGAGAGATGCGCGTATTGGGTGTAGTTGAATTGTGCGAATATGGCGCTGTGGAATGCGACGCTCTCGCCTCCACAGCTTCGGACACGCCCGAATACAAATCTTTGTGAAAGGAGTACTCCTGAGTCACGGTGATGACTACGCATGACATCCACAATCCTCTAGTTACACTCCGCCTCCTCTCCACTCTTCTCCAAAAGACTTTGAATGTAGGAATCGAGGACGAGCTCATCCACACGGATTCTCCGAAGGCATAGAGGACAGGGACCCTCTCCTTCATCTCCGTACAGCTAGAAATGATAGGGAAGACAAGGAATCACTTCAACAAAGGAATCGCGGTCAAAGAAACGAATGTGGTCACAACGAGGTCCACGAACCGGGTGCTTCACTTTTGAAAAGGAAAGCGGACACAAACAGGAAATGATGCACGAGAAATCGACCACCTCCGTCTGCTGCATGAGGACAACGCGTAGACGCGAAAATCGGTGTTGGAGCGAAGAATACTCCTGCCGGAAATGATGTGGAAATTCCCGCGGTGAGAATGCGCGATGAGTGTTTTGCACCAGAACAGAATACCGAGGCCTATAGCATTCATTCCCAAGCACGATGAATCCATTTTTCAACGATTCGAGCAAGAAGGAGAAGGCTGTGAAGAAGGAAGAGGTGAGCGATTCGGAAACGGAGAGCTCTGAAGAGGAGATGAGGAAGGAGAAGAAGCAGTAGCGGGACGCGTTTGTGTTCCTCATGATGTAGATCGCGCAAAGAGAAGGAGCAGAAGACAAACGTGGGTGCGTCTAGTGAGTTTCATTGTTTTAGGAGCAGAAACACAAGGATCGGAGCCAGAAGAAGGAAAAGAAGCGAAGCGTAGCTTGATTTCGCGTGGATTGATACCGCTAGGACGACTCGAGCGATTCGGAAAGCAGCAGCGAGGAGGAAAAGCGTAGGAGACGCGTTTCGTCACTGATGGAGTAGAGCCGAAGAAGATTACGGCTCAGGATCGTACTCGCATCATCTCCCCGTTGCTGGATAACGATGGCGCTGTAGTGAAGAAGGCGCTGAAGACGCTGAATCTCTTCCTGTTCTCCTCCTTTTCCTTATTCATCTATAGCGAGAAGGAGATCAACGCCAAGAAGCTCATTTCGAAGCTGATCAAGGTTTGTGGTGTGGATGGCGCAAAGTCTTGCTGTTTCCCTCTGCTTATGCTTAGAGCAATTACGGAGAAGACGAAGGATCTTATCGGGGACAAAGAACTGGCGGATGAGCTCTTGGAGGCTGCTGCTGCGTATAACTGGCCGAAGTGGCTCAATTATGGACTGGTAATCACTAGCGTGATCACGTCCATCGAGGACCAGTTGAAGCCGGAGCAATACGTGCGTGATGCTGATTCTGTCTCACCTGTAGGACGACGATGACGACGAAGCGACGGCAGTCCATTCAGAGCGTCATAACGCGTAGAAGCGCTTGGTGGACGACTACATGGATCTGCGCAAGAACAGCACGAAGCTGAAGAAGCGCACGGTGGCTGTGCTGAAGAAGCTGGACAAGAGTGTGCGTGCGTGGATGCGCTTACGGATAGAGTCGGAGGACTACAAGAAGATCCGCGACTGCCGCAAGAGTCTGGACTCCCTGCAGGAGGAGTGTGACGTGAGCATGCGTGGCGGGAATAAGGAGTAGCGTCTTGTGGACGAGAAGGACCTGGACGAGGAGGAGCTGGGCGAGCTGGTGCTGCAGTAGTCTCCTGGCGTGTGTGTGAGGGGTAGGTACAGCGAGAAGATGAACGAGCTGGTGGGTATTCTGAGTGGCCCTCTCGCCATGCACGAGTCCAGCGTGGGAGAGAAGAGGACGTGTGACGGATAGAGCAGCGAAGACGAGGAGAGCGAGAAGAAGCGCAAGAGGCAGCCATGCGTCACACCCCTCACGCGTAGAATCCGCCTGCCCAAGTTCGACGACGATGACGACGACGACACGCCGCAGCGCAAGGTATTCATCCGCAACCGCAAGGCGGTGTACAAGGCGGTGATCAAGGAGCCGAACGGCAAGCTCAGCATGTCGCACATCTCGCTGGAGCCGCGCGCGCAGGCGAGCATTCCTCTCCCCGTGAAGAAGGACGAGGTGATCGGCTTCTGCTGGAAGGAGGACATGAACGTGCGTGCAGCGAGAGCGCGTGAGGCGTAGAGTCGTCTGCTCTTCCGCAGCATTCTGTCCAGCAGCAACGAGATGGAGGACGCGATCGAAGTGTCGGGGCGAAGTGGAGTGTTGAGGCGTAGCGTCCCGCTGCAGGTGCGCATCTCGGAGTTCCACATGATCTACCGCGTGCCGAAGACGGGCGTGCTGCGTCTGGGCTGGGATAACGGGCTGTCGCTGCGCAAGAGCAAGGACATCGACGTGTTCGTGAAGCGCTTCGACGTAGGGGCGGCGAGTGCGGTGAAGGGTAGAAGGACCAGGCGGACGCGGTGATGGAGGAGGAGATGAAGCGCCAGGAGGAGTGGAGACAGGTGGAGAAGAGCGAGCTGACCGAGGGCAACATCGAGGTGAGTGTGGAGGACGTGGCTGACGAGCAGGGTGGTCACTTGACGCTGAAGCTGACGGCGCGTGTGATGACGGAGGACGGCGTGAAGTACACGTGCCACTGCGACTGGGAGAGCAGTGAGGGTTGTGTGGCGTGATGAGGGCGTAGCGCTGTACCCGCTGAAGACGCAGTGGGACGTGCAGTACCCGTACCTGGTGTGGCTGGAGTGGTACAAGGCGCTGCAGGCCAAGTACCCGACGAAGATCCGCGAGATGGCTCCCTTCTCGGGCACGGCGCTGATGACGACGAAGGCGGTGGTGGAGGAGCGTCTGACGAAGATCAACGCGTAGTGGAGAGCGTGCGTGGTGAGGCGTAGGTTCTTCCAGGACCTCGTGCAGGACCACTTCATGATGGAGACGCCCGAGGTGGTGAGTTGGTTCCGCTGTCAGGAGAACATCCGTCGAGCGAAGCATATCCTTGAGAGCGTGGGAGGGTTCTCTTGACCGCAGGCGACTACTATGAGCAGTTCAAGAAGCAGCGAGAGGAGAAGCAGAAGGCGGAGGAGGAGGCGGAGAAGAAGAAGGAAGAGGAGGTGAAGAAGGCGAATGAGGAAGACATGTTTGACCCTCTGTCCTATTTGTGTGCGTAAGTGCACGTAGCGGTATTGTACTTGACGCGTGTTTGTAAGAAAGAACAATACATCATGTACTCAACGTAATCGAGAGCTCTCCCCAGAGTCGAGCCATTGTTGTGTCCTGGTAGAATGGGCGTCTTCTGGTCGTATTTCTACTCGTGAAGGGGGTATGAAACACGCACTCCCAGCGCCCGAATCGATTTCACCAACGCGGAGTAGGAGGAGGTGCCTTCGAGAATGGGGATTCCCGTCCAACTAGGGGTGAGACGAGGAGACAGAAGAAACTCCGTTCGGCCCATGGAAGTGCTGAAGAGAACATCGCCGGTGACCAGCAAGCTCTCATCGCCTTTCCGCTCCACATAGTACACTATGCTTCCCTGGCTGTGTCCGGGAGAGAGAATGCACCTAACAGTCAAAAGAGGCGGAGGAACACACTCTACGGTGGTATCGCCAAAGGTGAACACTTCACCTCCCTTCAGAAGCACGTCGGGATCGGCAATGGGAGGAATCCTCACGCACAACCCAAAATCGCTGATTTGCTGATTTACGCACTGCCTATGATAACACTCGTTTTGATAGCAGTACCAGAGATGGAGATCCGGTTCTCCCAGATACGCCTTCCACTCCCCCGGCAAAGTCGCGCGGTACTCGTTCATTGCGAGAATGTGATCCACGTGGCCGTGCGTCAGGAACACAGCATCCACGCGCTCAACGCCGTTGTCTTTCAGGTATTGGCTGATTCGCTTCGTCGCTCCAGGAGCATCTGATTGTTACGGGGAATGTGAGGACAAACCAAAGACGATAGCCGATTTGCGAACCGTGTCAACGAGGACGTACGCATTTGTGCTGAAGGGGCTATTCGTTAGAAAACGGAAACGGCATCACTTGTCAGTGAATCCCTGTACACGGAACTGAGAAGCCATGAACGAATCTTACTGTGGGGCGTTCTGAAACGCGAAAGAGTTGGAGATTCCGCCGTTGAAGAATGCCAAAATCGGGGATAATTTGCAGCCTTCCTTCTAGATCCACCAATGAAATCCGTTGCTCTCCACGACGGACGATGGATAGAAGGCGTGTTTTGATAGCGGTTCTCGTCAGAAATAAACTAATAAGGGTGAGGTAGGTGTGTGTTGAGTCACGCATAGTGAACACAAGAGATCTTTTATGTGTGTTGTTGCTTGCATGAGTAAATGAGTTGAAACGCAACTGAAGTGAACAAACTCCTTTGTCGTGTTTAACAACCAACAACCATCCTGTTCATATGCAACGAGTGAACGCGGTAACGAAGAATCAAGAGTCTCGCTTCTTCTGCAATCGAAGTACGCGTGTTGGATCGGGCTTCAGCAAGGTTTCGGTTTTGTAGAGTTCACAGAGCACTGCTTTCGGAATTCGGTCCACAGTTCATGCCTCCGCGTTTGAAGGACTCAGAAGCGTTCCACGAGATAGAGGCGATCTTCGACGTGTGCTGCGGAGGCGCTTTGACAACGACAGATTCGAAGTTGCTTTTGCACGAGAGACTGTCCTTTTTCGGTGCGGGTTTGCAACGGTATGTGGTATAAGACGAGATACGGATTTGCGAGGCGAAACGGTTTAACAAGAATCTACGGGTTTCCACGCGAAACGGATTTGCAACAAGCTGCTTCTCTACAGATACGGTTTGACAACAGTCTACTGCTTCTCAACACTATTCTTCTCAACGCTTTTCCTCTCAACGCGATACGGACTTCCAACAATCTACGATTTCACGTGAGAATCCCTTTCACTTGGATACGGTTTTGCAACGAGATCATTCACGGAGGACTGATTTTGACATGAACAGATGGAAGACAGCGATTCGGAGCGTGTGGAGATGAACATCGAAGAATGGACCGATAACGTATGACCTACTCTTTGACTCAGCGCTGCTGCGCCTTCTAGAATGGATTGGAATGTTCGACGTCTTCTTGTGGCTGGTTGGACGAATGAAGTAGCGATACTCTTTGCCTTATGCGCTGTGGCGCTCAGTAGAATGGCGATATGTGAATGGAAAGTGGAATTGGACCAACGAAGTAGCGATACTCTTTGCCTCATGCGCAATGGCGCTTTCTAGAGATGTATGATGTGTTGGGCGAGGCCGAACCTCCATCTACATGAACTGGACCAACGAAGTAGCGATACTCTTTGCCTCATGCGCTGTGCGCGTTCTAGAGTGGCGTGGATTGGATAATGGATTGGGACCACTGAAGTAGCGATACTCTTTTCCTCATGCGCTGCGGCGCTCAGTAGAATGGCGATATGGGAATGGATGGATTGGGACCATTCGTGTAGTGAATACTCTTTGCCTCATGCGCAATGGCGCTTCATAGAAGTTTGGCGAATGTGATTCACCTTTCTTCGCGGGTTGTAATAGAGATTTGCTTGAGTATGGTAGTGAGACTTAGGCATAGTGACTTTGCTTTGTTCCGCATGCGCGCGAGAGTTTTTGGGATCGGCATGATGAGGTTGTTGTCGCCCTGATGTGGTGCTCTCTTGCCTCTGATCGATCTCTTTCCTCTTTTTTAAGGTAGGTTTTTGCTGTCGTGTTTGTTGATTCCCACACTTTCCGTTCCCCACATGTTCTCCAAGGTCTTTTCTGCCGGAAGAAACCAAATCAATCGTTTTGTGAGCAGAGCCTCCCACTCGGTTAACAGTTTCAGCCGATGGACGAGTCAGTCCTCTCGCGCCTATTCCACTGGTTCCGCTTCCGGTTTTTCGGTTTGAAAGCGGAATCACGCATAGCTTCTCCTTTCCAGATTGGCTGTGCTGTTGCTGCTGGACTCGGCTGCGGCGCCGCTTTCCTTTACGGAAATCGTCTCTTCGCTGTCGAGGTAGTGCAACGGGCGGTGAATGACGGTCGTAGGATAAGGAGCCCTTGTGCATTCCGTGCGACGACCCCAACTGTCCTTGCGAGTACTCCTCTATGTGTGTTGTAACGCATAGTGACGCGAGTCTTCACCCCTGCACCGTCCAGCACCATTTCGTTCCCGGCTGCCACGAGCTGAAGATCA
>ERZ1106923.553-NODE-553-length-12688-cov-17.543656_pt1 | contig 12688 bp, 23 predicted proteins | sample MGYA00403657_ERZ1106923 | MGnify/ENA primary metagenome ERZ1106923 (study PRJEB35170, sample SAMEA104062425) | human gut metagenome | biome: human gut; feature: human-associated habitat; material: faeces | place: Denmark | collected 2012-06-19 ...
AGCCGGTGATGATGTCATTCACATGAACGCCCTAGAGTGAACAGGAGGGGGAATGCGTACGAGCAGCAATAGCTCTTCCGCCTTGGACAGCAGCTCAGCCGCAAACGTCACCACGAAGTTCGTTCCGTCACCAACCTAGAGAATGAGAAACGGAACAGACCAGTCCATACCTCCTGCTCCTGCTTCTGCGCAGCCTCCACGATCAGCTTCGCGGCGGGATGAACGACTTCCATCTCCTTCACGATGGTTGCTGTGTCACTGGTGATGAATATCTTGTCGAGCTGATTCACGACCAATTTGAACATGCCTGCGACTCACCGCGGAAGAGCGACTCCTACCATTCGGGCCCATCGAAGTTCTGTGAATGCTGGATAATTCTTTGCACGCGTCGATGTTGCGAATGATCGCATCTTGTGTTCCAGAAAACGACTTGTAGCCGCTTCGCAACAAGCCATTGAAACCAGCTCCTGAATTCAGCTATATGTCATCCTAAATCGATTTGCACATACTTGCATTGCTTGTGATTCAGAAGATGGGTATTGTGTTCACAGAAAACAGAATTAAAATCACGGAAACATGCTACTGAGGAAGGAGTCGAGAGTGAAACTCGCGTCCGCCTTCTTGGGAGGGATCATGGCATCCTCCACCGATGGTTGTTCTCTCCGCTTCTTTGAACTCGTTGTGTGTTTGTCATTGCTTTTCGGTGGCTGGTTTGGACGCGGGGTGTCTTCCCAGGAAATGAAGTTGAGCAGGTCCATTTCGTCTTGATTTGACGCCGGAACAGTCTTCTTTGGATGATTCGACTGTTTGGGGGTCTTCTTTGCTGTCTTTGGTTTGGGAGTCGGATTCGCTTTCTCTTTCGGCGCACTCGTCTTCGCTGGTCGTGAGTTCACTCGTTTCTCCACTGGTTGTGAACCCACTCGCGTAGCCACCGTCCGTCCATTCTCGAAATCGATGTGCTCGTCCAACCCAATCCACTGATTGTGGAAGAGATACGCGTGAACCGTCTCCCTCTTCGCGAGAGGAATGGAGAAGAAGCTGGCTCCGTAAATCTGCTTGTGCAACAAAACCGCGTTCTTGTCCGAGTACACGAGAAGCGTGTAGATGCCCATGCCGTAGGATGTCCGTATCGGCTCGTTCTGCTGCTCATTGCCGCTGATGATCAGATCGACTCCCTTTCCGTCCTGGGACTATGCACTGATTCGAGCAGAAGGACCTACAGCAATCACGTTGAGATTGAGGATGTGGAGTGACTCCACCTGCTGCTTCAGATGCGCTCCGATTCGTCTTCCGATGATGGCATCCAACTACGCCTCATCCATCTCTGCCGTTCGCACTGTGGTGGGGTTGGTGTGCATCAGCGTCTCCAGTGTGGTGATGTGGTTCTGCTGGAGGTTGCTCAACGCGGCGGGACCGATTCCGTCCTACGCGTGAGTGTGTGTCGCGTGGCTCACGAGCTGCAGCAGAGCGCGCTCGCCATCGCCCCAGGTGCGTTGCTGGAGGGCGCGGAGCAGTGTGTGTGTCCATAACAGCAGCTGTGGCTTGTTGGTGATTGGGAGTGTGGTCTCCGTGTGTTCTGGCGGGAGAAAGCGCGGGTTTGGACGGTACACCGTGTCCGTGTTCTGTTCGAGGTAGAAGAGAATGGCTTTGCAAATGCGCGTCGCTGTCTGGACGATCTATCCCTCACCGGAGGAGCCGAGCGCTACGCTGTCCGCCTCCAGCGTCATGGCGAGGTCTTCGATCTTGATGCCTCCGAGCACGCACTGCGGTGAACGAGGGACAGCCACGCCTACCATCAGCAAACACACCACCTTGTGCGAGGTCTCCTTCACCTTCCCCGCGTAGTGGAACTTCCCGCGCTTGGCGTACACCGCGTTGAGGAAGGTCTTCTGTCCCTGCTTGATCGGGTATTCGAGGAACTCCTGCGAGTGAGTCGAGAGACGAGGTCGCACGGATGCTGTGGCGATGTGCTGAAGGAGCTGCTCCTCCGTGTCGCAGCAGTACACGTTCATCGCCATGATCGCCGTGTCGTACTTCAGATAGAATCGCTGCATCATCACTCCGCCCAGCCTGGGCGCGTAGCTGCTGTCAGGACGGATCAGCAGCATGTCTAGGAGAGAGCGTGGCGGTGGTGACTACCTGCTTGCTGGAGCTGCTGGACGTAGCGGAGAAGGAGATCTTGGAGCTGCGCGTCGATGAAGGCGTGCTGGTCCGCGACCGTCGTCAGCGAGGGGTCGGGGATGATGTGGTAGTGCGTGGGGTTCTTGTGCACGCGGATGTAGTAGAAGGTGCCCTTCATCCACTACGCCTCACGCGGTCTTGGTGTGTGCACCTGGAAAAGAGAGGCGCTGTCCGTCACGGAGTGAAGCACGATCTCGTTGTTGATGCACTCTGTGATGCACTCCGTGAGGTTGGACTCGATGGTCATGTGCGCCTCCGTCGTGTCGCTGTACCTTCGCCTCACACTCCCTCGCCACGCCCACTTCGCCACCTGGTCCTCGCTCGTCAGAATCACCGCCACGCCGTGCTCGTTGAACTGAGGCCGTCCCGCGCGCCCGATCTACACATCAGCCGTCGAGCACTCTCGCACCATCTGCTGCAGCATGGCGTCGCTGATCTCTTCGTACCCTCGTCCTCCGCCGCGCCACACGATCGTTCCCTTGATGATCACCAGATACACGGGCAGGTTCACGCCGAGCGCGAGCGTCGACGTCGTGCACACGACCTGGACGTACCCGTGCTCGAACAGCGTCTCCACGATGCCTCTGTCGACGGGCGCTACGCGTGAGCGAGGGCGAGAGAGCGAACAGAGCGCTGCCGTGTGGATGGCGATGCCGTACTTCAGCCACTCGCGCAGCGCGCCGTCCTGCACCTGGTTCACGTACTGCTGGACGCTATCACTCACGCCTCGTCCTCTCCACCACCCTTGACGCAGCTCCCGGCTTCGCAGAAAGCCGCTCTCGCCGAGACCGTTGCGCTTGCAGTCGACGACGAGCTGGTTCGCCAGCGAGCTACGCATGAGTCAGTGGCACGGGCAGTACATGCATCCCTTCCGCGTGGAGGAGAACACCATGACGGGGTGGTTGGCGGAGTAGCGTCGGATCACCCCGAACACTCTACGCGTGAGGGCAAGGGCGAGCGCGGACTTGTAGTTGAGGTACTTCTACGACTCACGCGGAGAGCGCGCGCTCACCTCGAACAGGAAGGGGTTGCTGCGGTTCTGGATGGGGTAGCCCAGCACCACGCGCTCGATGGGCACAGGACGGTAGCTGGCGTCGAAGGAGTAGTGCTCTGCGTGGAGCCACTGTGCGACGTCCTCGCTGTTGGGGAGCGTGGCGGAGAGCGTGATGATGCGCACCATGAGCTGCTTCTGCGACGTGTACACGCGCACTAGCGGTGAGGATGATGTGCTGGAGGTACTGCGGAGACGACTGACGATGGTCTCGATGCTGGCGCCGCGCGGCTCGTTCAGGAGGTGCACCTCGTCTGGCTCTCACTCACACGCCAGTGCCTACCGATCAGCAGCAGTCGGACGCGACTCAGGAAGGCGTTGGCGCCGCCCGTGCTCCACCGCCGCGAGAGGATCTCGAGCTTTTCGGGCGTCGTGAAGAGGATGTTCGTGTGCGCGAAGTCCTGGCTTTCTAGTCCTCACTCTCTCCCTCCGATCCGACGAAGAAGCGTCATGTCTGTGTCGCCCGTGACTTCCTAGTCCTCACAGGGAAGGCATGTGCGTACGAGACAGGAGAGTCCGCAGGAAGAGAACTTGGCGCTCCAGCTCGTCATCACCTCCTTGCACAGAGCCTTGGTGGGGGAGATGTAGATCACGCAGTACGGGAAGGACGCTCCCGCAGCTGGATGCGTTTGTCTGCTCGTTACGCACGACGAGAATCCGCACAGCCAGTCGTTGTGCAGCTTGATCACAGCGAGTTCCAGGAGAATGGTCTTTCCGCAGCCCTACTCCTCACAAGGGAAAGGGAGCACAACGGTGGGTGCCGAAATCACGATGTTCTTGTTTGTTGACAGAATCGAGTCGCATGTCGCCGATTGAATGCGGTTGAAGTACTCGTAGGGGATGATGGCACGGTAGCGTTGCGGCACTCTCGACTGCACGGGAATGAGACCCTCCACGTCCCGACCACGCGTTTCCTGGGATGATGAGAAGATCCTGTCCACCTCCTCCTCGACGGAAGCATACGACTTTCCTTCCTGTGCAGGTGGCGCTGGAGGCGCTGCTTGCTGATGCTCGGCAGTGACGGCTCTCATCTGGGTGCTCCGCTCAGGAATCGTGGGTATCTGTCTATTGCCGTCACATCACTCGCGCTCTGCTACACATCTGTAACCCTCTGGGGCTGCGTGGCGGTCGATCCGAAGATTTCGTTAAGGAGGCTGTTAATCGACTCCTACACTCAATAGACTCCCCGAACAACTACCATTCAGATGCAGAAGGAAGGATTGTGATCCCAGGAGAATGGAGGGAAAAGCACATGGGAGATTGGCAGTGCTCTCGCAATGTAGGACTCCAATCCCTCCTTCATGGAACGATGCGGATCCGGGGAGTGTAAAGAAACAGAAATGATGTACTCTCTTCTGACGATCGTCTTCTATTCTGTCGGAGTGTTCATTCTGACCTTCCTGACAACGTCCATTCCTCTGTTGGTGCATCTGTCAAAGGCGACTTCAAAGATCATCAATCTTGTCGGAATGGGTCTCATGCTCGGGACGGCCTTCATCGTCGTTGTTCCCGAGGCCGTTCTGCATGGGTGCGAGTGTCCTTCGCCCGACGGCGATTCCGGAGCGAAAGCGGCGGTGATGGACCACCTGGAGGCGAAGAACATTGGACTGGCGATGGTGTTTGGGTTTATCACGATGATGATCGCGGACTCTCTTTCGCATGGGAGCGGCGACGACCACCATCACGACGGAGATCACGACAACGAGACGTACTCGGACACGGGAAAGGAGGAGGTCGTGATCACCATGACGGACAACGGCTTGAAGCGGCTACGGACATCGATTTCGGGTCTGTGTCTGCATTCCATATTCGACGGCTTGGCCATCGGCTCGAGTGTGACTTCAGCTAACGCGGGCGTGGTCCAGTCCATATTTGGCGCGATCCTGCTTCACAAGATATCAGCGTCGCTCGGCGTGGGCATCTTCATCAAGCAGCTGCACGTCTCCTTCAATCAGGGTGAGTGGTGTGTGTTGCGTGTAATCCATAGCCTCCAGAAGCATAGCGCTCTTCTCCGCAGCGACGCCCGTCTCCACCGTGCTCTCGGCGCTGCTGATGCAGGTGGGCTCTTCGTTCATTCCCGCTAATTTGCTGGGATATGCGTTCGCATTCAGCGCGGGAACCTTCCTCCACGTGGCGCTGATGCACATGCTCCCCAGTATCGGACATCACCTCGGTTTTTCGCAGATCGTCTTTCTCCTCGTAGGCGTGTTCATCCCGTATATTCTTTTTGTCGAACATGAGCATTGATTGTCAATTCCTGTGTGCCGTTTCTTGTTGGAATACGCGTTCTTTCGGGGACGAGGCGTTTCCGCGGTTATTGCCGCATTCCTCGTTCTTCTCACACAACCGTTCAAAAGCATGGCGGAACAAACGACGAACATCGACTGGAACAATCTGTCTCCCATCAACCCGGAGATTATGCAATACCAAGCCACGATCAACATTGGTTCCTCGCTTCACGTGCGCGCCCCTTATGCATAGGTACGATTGGCCACGTCGCGCACGGAAAGTCCACCGTTGTAAAGGCCATTTCCGGCGTGCAGGTGGGGTTCTTTCGTTGTGGGCTTAGCCGCAGACCGTCCGTTTCAAAAACGAGCTGGAGCGAAATATCACCATCAAGCTCGGCTACGCGAATGCAAAGATCTACAAGTGCGACAATCCCGACTGTCCTGCGTACGCGGCTGCCGCCCCGAGCTAACCGCATAGTCCTGACTGCTACGCGTCCTTCAGCTCAGACACAGAACCCCATCCCATCTGCAAACGTCCCGGTTGCGGCAGCACCATGTCCCTGCTTCGCCACGTGTCCTTCGTCGACTGTCCCGGACACGACGTCCTCATGGCGACCATGCTTAACGGCGCCGCCGTCATGGATGCGGCTCTCCTTCTGATCGCCGGCAACGAGCCCTGCCCGCAGCCCCAGACGAGCGAGCACCTTGCGGCCGTGGAGATCATGAAGCTCCAGAACCTGATCATCCTCCAGAACAAGCTGGATCTGATAAAGAAGGAGCAGGCGATGGTCCAGTTCGACACGATCCGCAACTTCGTTTCCGGCACGGTGGCGGAGAAGGCGCCCATCATTCCGATCTCGGCGCAGCTGAAATACAATATCGACGTCGTTTGCGAGTACATCGTGAAGGCTATTCCCATTCCCATTCGCGACTACACAAGCGCGCCTCACATGATCATCATTCGCTCCTTCGACGTGAACAAGCCCGGCCAGAAGGCGGACGAGCTGAAGGGCGGCGTGGCTGGCGGCTCCATTCTGAAGGGCGTGCTGCAGCTGGGCGACGAGATCGAGATTCGTCCGGGTCTGGTAGGCAAGGACGCGCAGGGCAACCTGAAGTACGTGTTCGCTGCCGCCTTCACCGTAGGTGCACGCCCATCTTCGCGCACGTCGAGTCGCTCCACGCGGAGAAGAACCTGCTCCGCTACGCCGTGCCCGGCGGTCTGATCGGCGTCGGCACGAAGATCGATCCCACGCTGACGCGCGCGGACCGTCTGGTGGGCCAGGTGCTGGGTCACAAGGGCCAGCTGCCCAGCGTGTTCACGGAGATCAGCATCGATTTCTACCTGCTGAAGCGCCTGCTGGGCGTGAACGAGCAGGAGAGCGACGGCAAGGCGAAGGTGAAGAAGCTTACAAAGGGCGAGGTGCTGATGGTGAACATCGGCTCGACGTCGACGGGCGGCACGGTGGTGTCGGTGAAGGGCGAGTCGGCGAAGCTGACGCTGACGAAGCCCGTGTGCACACAGGAGGGAGAGAAGATTGCTCTGAGTCGTCGTATTTCGAATCACTGGAGGTAGGGGCGTGTGGAGACGGTGAGCACTAGACTGATTGGTTGGGGACAGATCGTTCATTAGGGAGTCGTTTCGTTTGTTTGTTGAAACAGGGGAAAAGATAGAGAGAAGATACATTACTCCATGAGGAACTCGGGATTCTCCATGAAGCTCTTAAACGCCGTCATGATGGCGTTGCTGCGAATCTCGTCCAGTTTCAGCGCGTTGTACGCCAGATTCACTCTCCTCATCACGCACGACTCGATCTTGCTGTCCGCGTCCTCGCTCACCTTCACGGCGCGGAAGGGAGATCCCAGCGTAATCGTTCCCATTTCCTGCGCGCTCGACAGAATGCCTCCCGCGCTCATCACGTTATCGATCGCGCACACCGTCATCACGCCAGATAAAGGAGAACTCGCTCCCGCCTTCTTTCCCGCCTCAATCGCCTCGTGGATGGCGAGAAGAGACTTCTTTTGCACGTCTGTGTGTCAGTCGTAATGAAAATGCAAACCAGGAATCGTAAAAGACACAGCCGAATTGCATCCCACGCCCGTACACACATTCACTGCAACGGACTACGTCATGAATTGGAGAATGAAGAGCTACCTGGAGCGGCTGCTCTCTGCGAATCGCGTTGCACGCCGCCTTGACAGCCACATCGGTGGCGCTCAGCGTGATGCCGGCACTCGCATTCACCTTGTTTATAAAAGCAGAAAGACGCTTCATCTAACGATCACAGAAACAGCGAGTAGAGACATCGATATCGCCAGAGAGATAGGCGTGGGGGATCGTCTTCTTCACTTGTTGGTCAAATTGATACTGGGATTCTTTGTCCGCAGAAACGGGCTCGTCCACGAATGTCACTTCTAGCAGTCAAATCGTCCACGAAATCACCACGCTGCGACGCCTGAGGCATGACCTTTTGTGCGGTAGTCCTCGGCGCCTTCTTCGCGCTCTTCTGCTGTTCCATATACGCAACAACGTCGTATCGCTGGATTCTGCCTCCCGGTCCTGACGGCGTAATCTTGCTAGCGTCCAAATGATTCAAGGCAACGAGTCTCGCGGCAGAGGGCATAAGGAAGTCTACGAGTGACTCTGCAGATGCGAAAAGACTCTTCGTGCATGAAGAACTGAAACGGCACGCGAATACGGCTCTTCTAGGTGGAATGAGCATGTCAAAGCCACTACGTTGGACGAGTAACGAATTGGGTTAGTTTTGATGCAAGCATCCGAAGTGACTGATAGGGAATGGAATCGATACGACACTATGACTTCCGACGAAAGCCAAAAAGACTGACGATTACGAATGTGCAAAAAACAGCAAGGAGGATATGGTACACTAGCTACGCGCTTTGTGAGCGCTCTTCAAAAGGTTCGCCTACACCGTCATTTGACCGAGAGAAAGCAACAAGAAGGGATCGCGACTTGCGAGAGACATCCTTCATATTCACGGCGAGACTGCAACGAGAAGAGGACTTCATTGTTTCCGTCATTCCCTCCCTTCTCTTCTTCCATTCCTTCACGATGTCACTCTTCACCTTTCTATCGGGAATCGCCTACTCCTAACGCTCTCTTTCATTCCAGACCAGAAGCATGTCGTCATTCAGCGGCACTTCCATGATTGCTCTCACCACACTCCAGTAGTGGGGCTCTGTGCGCTGCACAGCCGCTAGATCGCTATAGCACTCCTATTCGATTACATCGTTAAGCAAACGCAACAATCAGCAAGAGCTTGCAAAACGGGAGCAACGAAGAGCAGGATAAAAGACACTCGTTCTCCTTCCAGAGAACAGCCACGCAATTCGTCATTTCCTCGCACACGGAATCATTCACCTCCAACACCGCGTTATCTCTACTACTCAATTCCCGTATCACTTCGCGAAGCGTGTTGAGCAAAACGCACGCAATAGCTCCCTTTTCAATCCGAGGACAACCGATCACACTCGTCACCTTCCTCGGTCTTCCCTGCTTTCTCTTCTCCGTACTCGCCACATCCACGATGCGTCTCAACAGCTCCAAAAGAACGCCCTCCTCCGACTGGTGCGTGAAAGCGGAGGCGCGAAGACTCCACACGAGAACCTGTCCCAACATGGAGGCGACGAACAGAGAAGGAGCTGTTGTTATGGCTGCAAGCAAGGTTTGGATGGAATCCCTAGGAGTGAGAAGGAAGATGAGCATGAACAGGGTGAAGACGAAGTGACGGCAGATCGCCGTGCGGATAATCATGGTGTCAAATTCGCAGTGGGTGCAACTCAGAACTGCATTCAGCAAGCCGTGCATCTGTTCATTCCACGTCCCCTGTCCAAACCGCGAATAGAAGGCTGAGGAGAGACACAGCGAGGTGGAGCACGACGGAGACCGAATGCGCTCCTGAGGAGAACGGCTTTCAGTGACATCGGCTGGGATGGGAGAGACGCGCTGTTCCTCCTGGTATGTCCTCCCCGCAGACTGCAAAAGCTCTTCGAGCATGGACGGCTTGGAAGCCAGAGGATGGTAGTACAGGGCGGATTCTGAAAACATGGAGTACAGCTGCTGCAGCTCTCCCTCTCCCTCGTGCGCCGTCGCATATTGGAGGAAGTGAATGAGGTTCAAAAACTCCCGATTGCTCTGGGTCGATGTCGAAATGCCTGACGTATCCGTCCGTATGAGGCGCTGCAAAAGCGAAGCCAGACGCGTCAGTTCCTCGTCCACGGCCTCTTCGCTCTCTGTTTGAGTCGAGACAGTGCTCTCGGCGGAGTAGTAGGTGGTGACAACGCTGTTGTCGTCCTCCTTGTCCCTCGAAATGTACGACTGAATGAGATCGTCCATGATCCCCTTTGCGGAAGCAGACAGCTCGTCGCTGCTTCTTTTGAGCGAGCTCCTACTCGTTGATCCTGGGTAGGAAGCTATTCGTCAGTAATGCGTGATGTGTGTCCAACTCAATTCCCTTCCAGGTGAGCATGCTGGCAGTCCACTCGACAGACCGGAACCACCTGGACTAACCAACATGGATGAACAGGTGAGGAGAAGAATGAAAGAACGAGGCTGTGTGTTGATCATCTCGTGTGGTGTGCATTGCGTAGAGCGTGGAGTTCATAGTGTGATTGTGTTCCTCTTCCATGTTCATGGCGCCATGTTTCGAACATGGAGTCGCAAACAGAATGCGAGTCGAATTGGGGCTGTTTACGCGCTCCTAATGAACTTGGAAAACACAATGAAACTCCCGTTGAACAGATTTGGCAATGACTGAGCACTGACTCCGTCGGTGTTGTCGAAAAGACTATTGCGATTGTCTTGTCTGGGTTCAGCCACTCCCCTCCTTGGTCAAAACACCCTAACGTATGCTAGATTCTCTCGCCTGCCGTTTCAAATCAGAGGCCGGCGAGTTGCGCACACTCGACCTGTCTAGTGCGGTTGTTGCGATGATCTCACCCACAGACATGAATCTTGACAATGATGGAGTACGGCATGTGGGTGCCTGCGTGCGCGAGCTCTCTTCCGTGGAGATGATCAACCTCTCGGACAACAAGGTGAAATTGCTATGGCGTCGTAATGCGTAGTTTTCTGCGCTTGGACTCCATCTCTTCATGGAAGAGGTGGATACCCTTCATACCGTGCGCGAGTTTGACGTCTCGTAGCGTCCGCACCATGGATTCACCGTTAGGAACAACGGATTGATGGATGAGTCCATCCCCTCCTTTTCCTCTGCGCACTTCAGCAATCTCTCCGTACTACGTTTGTGCAATGCTCAGTGTGTTTTTCGGATCTGTGTCACACTCAGGATTGATGAAGCCGTTCTGACGCAATTCCGTTCTCTGAAGGACTTGCCCCTGCAGGAGCTGTATCTCGACAACAATCGACTTGGAAACTCGGGTCTACTGCTTCTCCTGACGATGTTGGCACCCAATCAATCCCTCGAGGTGCTCTCTTTGCGCAACAACAACATCACCGATCCCGGTTTCACGGCTCTCTGCTATCATATATGTAACAGCTGCAATATCTCGTCCTCATGGGTAGTGATGATGTCGTCCGTCCATCGTGTGGACATGCGAGACAACTGCATCCAGCAAGAGAGCACGATGCAGCTAGTCACCAACACGAACAGTCAGCTTCAAAAGGCTGTCATCGAGTTCACGCCGTCCTCGTCTTACACTCCAGCACCGCCCTTTTCGCACGAACTGATCCACGACAAGCAGTACAAGGAGGCGTGCACGTCCATCCAACTTCTCTACCTGATTCTCTGTGACAACGGCCTGTCTCCCTTCCCTCCCCTCATTCCCTCGGAGCTCCGTTTCAACACGGAATTGGAGAGTCATCGTAGCCCTCAAAGCGCCGTCTCACCCGTAGGCAAGATCATCTCGAAGCTCTTGCAGCAGCCGAGCGTTCTGGCGCAGCGCATCGCTTCTCTCGGCGAGGCCCTCCGCTCTGCGGAAGAGGGAGATCCCTTGCTGGAGCTGGTGGTTTCCAATCTTCCCCTGCTCGCCGCCTACTTGCAAGTGTCGCCCTCCTTCCACGCGACTGTGTCGTCGTGTGCCTCGCCTCCTTCCTCGCCGCTGCTGCGCGCAATCGCGTCTCCACAATCCTTCTCTCCCTTTGTTGTCAAGCTCGGCGCGGAGCTCGCAACGACGGTTGGAACAGTACGGCGGTGCGGGATTGTGAAGGTGCGACTGTTGTCCCTGTTGGAGAGTGTGGTGAAGCACGGCGGTCTGGTGGCTTCCAGCATTCTGATCGCGCTGCAGATCAACAAGACGCTTCTGGTAGGCGAGGAGGGCTGAAGTGAGGACTAGGAGCTGCTGACGAGTCATCCATGGAGCAGCATTCTTCACAACGCGGTGGAGTCGTTCATCACCAACGAGCTCACCGCGGCGTCTCCTTCTCTCGTGTACGACGTTCTCGTCAACCACGATCTGCAGGGCTTCATTTCCTCCACATTGCGCTGCTCCCAGAAGGAGTCGTCCATTGGATTTGCCGGACAGCTAGAAAAGATCAGCGGTGTGATAAGGAGCATCAAGGGCCCGAGTGGCTTCGTTTCTTTCGAGTGAGTGTACTATCGTTTTTCCGAATTGCATGAGTCGCGCCGTCGCTTTGTTGAACAAACAGGAGGATGAACGTACCGCTGCCAAAGGCGAGAGCGAAAGCAACGCAGCACGAAGTTCAAAAATGCCACCCCACTCGCGTGGTTTCCTGACATCTCATCATAGAATCATTCTGCATCGCTCCAGTGACAGCATCCGGTTCATCTCTACTTACCTCATCCGCCGGAAGCGCATCCAGGCACACCCTCGTTCGACTGCTGCTTTATGCTTCCCATGCGTCTGGATACGCCGCCCTCGTGGAAGTCCTTGGGATTGTACTTCCACTTGTTCTTATTGTTTGAATTCACACGGATCGCACCGCCAGTAGAGGAGTGGGGTGTTTGGTCCTAGGATTGACGCGGTGCGGAATGGCATACGACGAAAATGGACGACAAACTACGTGTTATCGCGCACTCTGCGATTTTACAATGTATAGAAGAACGAAAACAGCGACGCGAAGAAGGAAACGACGCCGGCGAAGAATCCTCCGCTTTTGCTCTCAACGATTTGTCCTAGTCGTAAAAGAGAGGGTGGGTACAAACCGTTCACGAGATACGGCATAGCGGTGTTGGCGTCAAAAGGTCGAAAAAATCGTGATACTTTCTCAATGTATGCGTGTCATCCTTGC
>ERZ1106923.554-NODE-554-length-12682-cov-17.723767_pt1 | contig 12682 bp, 15 predicted proteins | sample MGYA00403657_ERZ1106923 | MGnify/ENA primary metagenome ERZ1106923 (study PRJEB35170, sample SAMEA104062425) | human gut metagenome | biome: human gut; feature: human-associated habitat; material: faeces | place: Denmark | collected 2012-06-19 ...
TGCAAATCATTAAGAAATACCACACGGTGCTTTTCGTAGGAAGGCGTGGGCTGCAGGCGCTTGATATCGGGGTTAATCCTCTGCTCCTTCTCGGGCACGGGAGGAACGGCAAATCTGGAAAGAATGGGGTGCACTACGCGTAATGACACTACCCAAATACACGCCTGTCTGTCCATTGTGTTCTCTCTCCTTAGGATAGTCCATAGGGGATTCTGTAAGCTTTGGGGGACCCGGTCTTGGCGGAGGAGCAGCAGGCTTCGCAGCGGCGGCGGGCTTTGCAGCGGGAGCGGCAGGCTTGGGAGCAGCAGCAGTTCCGGCCATTCTCACTGCCGTGAAGCTTCTCGCCGCGACCAGAGGATTTCCAACCCTTGACAACATTGAAAGGATCTCTATTTGGGCAAAACGGGAGAACAGAGATGGAATGAAACGCCCACCGAAATGGGGACTGCTTTCGGAATTGTATTGTTCGTGTGTCTCGTAAAGAATGAAGGTGTTGCCAATTCCTTTCGCCGCAATCGTTTCGGGTGGGGAACGCAGACCGTTGGTTCACGGAATAGTGGGATCGTTCCAACCCTTCTTTCTCAGCTTCCTATCGGAGAAACAAAAGCAAAATCTGTGCTCGCTGGATTGTCAGCATCAATTGTAGCTTAACGTTCTACTGGGATGTGGAACATTTGAAGAAAACGACCAACGCTGAGGATATTCGAAGGCATAGCATTGGGATTCACGAGCGGTATTTTGGAGTACTCAAAATTGCATTTGGTTTACGTAAAGGACCCCATGCGAAGAATCGACTTTTCAGAAGTCTGTCCCGAGTTACTGGAGCAGCACCTGTCATGGATAGAAGAGAATTTGAAAGAGGATTCTGTGAACATCAGCTTGTTTTCCTTTCTTCAAGTTCGCTTCGCAGAACGGCTTCTCACTCCTAGGAATGCGTTTACGCCTACTTGGAAATGCGGCACTATCCGTCGTTTCTGACAAGCAATTACTATCGTGAGCTGGAGTTCTTTCTACGATACAAGGAAGTCACGTGCGATATCGTGCTAGAGCATCCATGTGTCGTGTGGTATGCGATTGCATTTGCCTGTGATCGTAGTGTGCTGCAAGATTGGGATTGCGGAAGCATGAAATGCGAGGAACCAAATGACGTGATGGCCATATTAGAGCTTTATGTAGGCGCACATCGTTGTTGTGATTCGTAGAGGATTTGCAAAGAAACGGCTGATGCGTTCGGCTGCTTCTATTTCCTGTCGTCCTACGTCGATTACTACACGAGCAAAGGTATACAGCATGTTCAGACTCCTACATTAGTCCAACTCAGTGCATTCACTCAGGATGTGCTGCTTCGTCCCCTGCAATCCCTTCTTTCTCGCTTCCCCTATCCCTGCCCGTTCAAAGCCAAAGCCGATCGCGATACCATCCAGTTCATCCTTCCCTCCGTCCCGTCTCACCCCCCACTGAACGCTCCTGAAGACGTTCTCAACGCCTGGTTCGCCACCGTTCAGTCCCTCGTCACCAGCATGCTGGACAGTCACAGACCGCTGCTCCAGGTCGTGGCGTGTGGGTTCGATCACTTCTAGCGCTTCGTCGACGAGGCGAATAAGAGCGAGCTGCGCACGGCGATGAACTGCGCGATGGAGCTGGCGAACGACAAGAGCTGTGGGGCAGTGGAGAGTGTGTGATGAATAGTCGTCACGTGGTGGCTGCTCCAGCAGCAGCTGGGAGCCTTCGCCTACACCTTCGAGTTCACGAAGGACTGGTTCGTGTGCCCGCTTCGTGGCTCGTGTGGTGAAGGGAAGTTGCTTTGCGCTGATGGGGAATCACCTCATGTTAGTGAGACATCACCTCACGTTAGTAAGACATCACTTCACACTAACGAGACATCACCTCACGCTAATGAAACATCACTTCACACCACCCCACACCCCCTTCCAGAAGAGAGCCGCACGCTGAGGAAGCTCACACAGCCCAACACCACCGTGCTGGTGAGAGAGGGCTTGCTGCTGAATCAGATCCGCGGGACCACCGTGACCTGCTTTGCCAACTGTTGTGAATGGGAGGAAGAATGATGCCCGTAGTGTCCGCGCCCGTCTCGGGGTTCGCCTTCTTCGTGAATGCCCAGCTCCACCAACCCAACCTGCTCGATGCGATTCCCTTCCACTTCGAGGTACTCCAAGCAGAGGCGTTTCACCCACAGGGAACGACCCACGCGTTCTGCGACGTCTTCCCGATGACGACTCGCTTCTGCGTCCCGTCCACACTCGCCTCCATCGACACGTCCTTCCTGGAGGCGTTGTGTTTCCCCTTCCCTCCGGCGATGATCGCTCACACGGACACGGACGAACCATCGCTGGACGACATGTGCGGCGAGTGGATCGACTGCTCCGCGTTTCCCATTCCCGGAGCCTTCGACGTGAGCCTGGTGGCGCTGAACGCCGACTGCGTGTTCGTGAAGATCGTAGTGTACGACGACGTGGAGTGGGTGATAGTGCGACCTGGAGTGAAGACTGAAGAATAGGGCGAGAATGAGCCCGATTTCGGTCATTCTGTCACCACCACGCAACCTACTATCTTCTTTTCGCTCCTGCCTCTCTCCATTCCCCGCGCCTCGCTCACCGAAGTCAGTGCGTGTCTGAGATCGCTTCTTCTATCCGACCGTCAGCTGTGGCAGCTGTTGCATCACTCCTTCCCGCTGAAACCTCCCTGTGAAGAGAGCACGGACCCCGTTCAGATAGCAGCTCGCGCCGTTTGGAGGGAAATGAATGGTCGGTTGCAGGAGTGGGTCGCTCTCACATCCCCTGACAGTAGTTCGCAATCAAGCACTCCAACCAACAGCACTTCACAACAGAACACTCCCGCCAAAGCCAGTGCTCTGCTTCCTGCCGAAACGTCCTTCTCGATTCGTCTGGAGAGCGGCGACACGGAGTGTCGTTGTGTGGACGTGTGCTGCTGCGACCGCTCCGTGTCGTGCAACCCCGTGTCGCTGTTACCGCTCGTGCAAACGCTTCACCAGCTGCTGGCGTGTCTGCCGCGCAGCGTGCTGTCTCATCTCTGCTACAGCTTCTTCCTGCGCAAGAACGTGGTCGTGTACAGCAACAGCGTTCACCGCCTCCCTGCGCTCTATTCCCTTCTGGAGCGGATCGCTGGCACCACGGAAGGAGCGGTGAGTGTTGTGACTGTGCGTGAGACGTAGTACGTGGGCATTCCGTTCTACCCACAGTGTCTGCTGCGCACCAACACGCTCTTTGCGCTGGCGGAGGAGTCGAACGACACGGACACGCCGTTCTTCGCGTGCGTGTACTGCGACATGGACGATGTGAAGAAGTGATTGTGTGTGTAGGTAGTGAAGCCTAGAAGCACGCTGTTCCCGCACACGCTGATCTGGGACGCGGACGCCAACACGCTGTTTCTTCACGGCAGGCAATTGACTGATCTGTCGCTCGCCTTCTCGCCTCTGGTGGGTGGAGCGCCTGATTCGGACAACAACGCTCACTCAATGCAAGGAGGCCTTTCTCCTTCTGCGGAGGAGTTGCACGCCCAAGAGAGGATCCGGCATGCTTTCCAACGAGGAAGAGAAGAGCTCCTGCTGTCATTACAGCAATTCGCCATCGTTGTGTTTAGGAAGAACAGAGTTGATGGACTTTGCAAATCTCATGCGTAGTTTTATTGCATCTTTAGTCTGAATGCCATGAAACAGAAGTACGATCTGTATGCGGAGACGATCATGAAGAAGAAGGTGGAGGAACGGCGTCAGAATTACGCATAGTCGCTCTCGCATTTGTTATCCGATGCCTACTCTTCCCAAATGTCGTTCCTGTGGAAGAATCTTCAACTACTGAAGAGTTGCTAGTTTCGTCGTGTTTCAGTTCCAAACACCAGAAAGGACACGAATACGGAAAACACAACTACCCTTCAGACTCAATTCTTCAAAGGTCTGCTCCCTCTTCGTCTACTCCGTCATTCCAACCCCTCTCCATCACATCATCCAAGCACAGCGCGGGAACAGTCACGTACAGCTGGAAGGCGTCGACATCCATCTGATGATCGAACATGTCCAGCTCCACCATGTCCAGCAACAACCCCACCTTGTCGCTCATCATGAAGTTACGTTGCAGCTTGGTCCCGTCAGGATAGACCACGCGAATTCGCAGAATCGCGCCGCTCGTCGGCTCTTGGGGAATCTCTTGACGAATTCGCTCCATTCGTTTCTCCTTCTCTTCGGTACTCTTTTGCGGGAGCGCTTCCTCGACGACCTCTTCTGGAGGAGTCATGGGCGTTTCAGAGGCACGTGCCAACTACGAATCAAGCAAGAGACGCGAAGAGACAATCTTCCGATCGGCTTCCACTGCCGCCTCGTACTCTCGCTGCTGCTCCTCCACGATGCGACGACTCTCCTCTTCGTACTGTCTCTAGTGTGTGAACGGAGCGGATGATGACGCACTTGCATTTCCATCTGTGTTACTTGCTCCACTCCCTGCGAGACGATGCCTGTTATTTGACTCATCATATCCGTTGCGTCTAGCGAGGCTACTCGTCACATACAGCAAATCACACGAACGATTGCAATATACCGTTCCGAATAGCGCGAGACGCGTGTCCTCATCCTTCTTATATAGCACGAGGAGCACTGGGAGCTCGGCGATGGGGAAGTTCAATTCCGTCAACTAGACATCAATTCGGATGGAAGGAACGACGAGTGAATAGCCGTAATGGGATGTGACATCGCAGCCCCAGCAAATGTAATTCTCCTTGCACATCTCGACAACTCTGCTGTCAGCGAGAGTCCTATGGGTGATCCTTACATATTCTCCCTGTACCTGTTGAAGTGTTCTGCATTTTCGTGCAAAGGAGACGTCAAATACAACAGCAGCGGCTTCTTTTCGAGGGAAGACACTGTAATCTAGACGTCATTGCTTCAACGCACTTCTTACGGCATCCGTCAGCGAAGAATCCATGAATTGGGAGCACTCTTCCCCATACGTACTTCGGAAGTGATTGCTAAACGCTTTTCCTTGCTTTTCGGATTCATCGATCAGCGACTCCGCTTCTTCTGCATTCGTATTCGGTGTGAAGACATCTACATATGACGGCGGGTTTTCAAGAGCGAACAGTCAGGAAATGTTTGGGAGAGATCGGAGAACAGTTTGTTAATATAGTAGGACAGCGAATTCATCTTTGCAAGTGAAGGATGAACGAAATCGGCGCCTTTTGCTCCAACGAAAAGGAGTCCGTTTCGGGTATTGCGCATAGCAGTCCGATTTCGTCCGCCCAAAACACCGTTTTCCCCGATTCTTCAGATTCGCTTTTCGATTCCAAGCCTTGGGTGTTCTGCAATGCTTTCGCGACTGTCGCGTTCTTTTAGGAGTATTCTATCCGTTGGTGCGCTCATCTGCAGCATGCGGTACATGTCTGTCTTTTAACACTATTCGTTCCTTTAGCGAGAAAGCGGCAAAACCGAGACGTGTACCCCGTTCTGACTGGAATTTCACGCATGTAGAAGGTGACCGTGTCAACCATCGCGTCGAAGTACCGGAAGGGAGAGAAGATCACGATGAGCACGGCGTACACATACCCAGAGGTACGTTTTCGTGGTTGGAGATGTGATCACAGGCACTGTGTGTGGATCAGGCTGGAATCGACATGATTCTGGTGGGCGATTCTGTCGGCATGACGGATATGGTAACCATGGAGAAGGACGAATCATCGATAGGGCTACTCTAGCACGCTTCCTGTCGAGCTTGAAGACACGATTCTCTTCTGCAAGTGTGTGAGTTTGTCTCCGCTTCTATGTTTCACTTCCTAGCGAGAGGAGCTAAATTCCCTATGATTATCGGTGATATGCCTTTCGGCTCCTACGTTCCCTTCCACTTCCTTTCTGACGCGTAGGAAGAGTCGATTCAGCAGTGCATTCACAACTGCACACGCGTTATCAAGGAGGGTGGCGTGGATGGAATCAAGCTGGAGGGCGGTGTGCGTCGCAAGAACGAAGTCAAAGCGCTGACCCAGTGCGGTATCGCTGTTCTGGGTCACATCGGCCTCACACCCCAGTCCGTGGGCACATTGGGCGGTTTCAAGATTCAGGGCAAGTCTTGTAGGAAAGGAGGTAGAACGTGATATATGTAGTTGATGCTGTGATGCGTCTCGTCGAGGACGCGAGGACGCTGGAAGCGGCGGGTTGCTTCGCATTCGTGATTGAGTGCGTCCCCGAGATCGTGGGCGAAATCCTCACGCGCAGTGTTCACATTCCGTCGATTGGCATTGGCGCGGGCTCGCACTGCAGCGGACAGGTGTTGGTGTATCACGACATGCTGGGACTGCTGGACCACCCCTTGAAGCCGAAGGTGAGGGAAGCGGGGGAGAGTGAGAAGTAGGTACCGGCGTCTTTCTGCAAGCAGTATGCGAATGTCGCATCTGTGGTGCACCAGGGTTTAGTTCAGTTTAACAAGGACGTGAAGGAGGGCGTGTTCCCGGCGAAGGAGAACTGCGCGTACAAGGTTCCGGAGGAGGAGCTGGAGAATATGAAGAGACTGCTGGAGAAGGTATCCAAGTCAGCCGATGTGGATCTGAAGGATATCGAGGAGGAGACGACCAAGTTGTACTAGTCCATTTCATTCCTTGTTTGTGGCAATGAATACGTCCAATATTCCGTTGCAGACGATGTTTCTGAGCAAGGACGCGAAGGATATCGCGAAGAAGAAACTCATGTTCGACCCGGAAGCCGATGTTGTACGATAGCAGCGATTCTGACTCACCCGATATAGGAGGAGGAACGACAAACCGTGATCGATGCTGCGCAACTGGAAATGATCAATGCAAAGAAGGAGGAACTGATTCTCCGCTGTCTCAATCAATATCAAACATCTATCGTTCATCATGTGTTTATCGCATGATTTGTAGGACATTACGGGTGAAAACATGGAAGAAGCGATCGGTCAGATTGTCCAAGAGGAATTGGGCAACTCCGATACGTCGAGTCACCGATTTCTGGCAGATTTTAATGTTATGAAGCAGGCTGTGCATTCTGTTTCGTGCTTGGTGAGGGGTAGATGGTCAACCGCGCTCGCCATCATGACGACGATATCGAAGTCGGCAGCGTGGAGGTAGATGCAAAGACAAGACTGCTCTGTCCGATTACGAGGGATCGCTTTGTCCATCCCGTCAAGAAGTCGGCTCCTTGCAGTGGCATAACGCGTAGCATCACCTGCAATCACACATACAGCCGCGAAGCGATCGTGAACCTGATTGGGGGCAAGCGGTCAGTGAAGTGTCCCGTGAAGGGATGCAACAAGAATGTATCATTAGACAATTTAGTGGACGACGAAGAAATGATATGGTTGCTAGTAGGCTGTTTTGCGAGCGTGTGAGCGTAGGAACAATAGTCTTTTCCTTGTGCGTTTTTGTTATGAATCACAATGGTCGGGATTGGTGTGGGTCGTTAGCAGTAGAAGGGAGACTCGTCTCTCAGTTCATTCGACTCATCCGCCAGGCAAAGGAATCGGACCTCGCAGCACTGCAACGGGAGGAGCTGAATGCGAATTTGCTGTTTATGAAGAACTTCAGAACGGTTTTGGCGATCCCACTGTTCTGATGGACTAGAGGTTTGGGACGCAACAGAAGGAAGCAATCCGTCAGTTGCTGGATGCCTATGCGCTGCACGCGTATCACGTGGATGGGAACGCGATTGTCCAGGGTTTGTACTCGTTTCATGGCATTACGGATAGCGGATCTGTACTACGTCATCCTGCTGATGTGGAACGAGTCCTTCAGGAATCTGGCGGGAGAGGTGAAGGCGTTCCTTCTCTCGTACTGTGCGAAGAATCACATGGATGAGCAAATCCGTGAAGTGGGGCTGCGTGTGAGTTGTTCCGAGTAGATCATCTCCTATTCCATCAAATACAACAACAATGGCATTCGGTTTGCGAGTGCAATCCAGGAACGGTTAGAGAAGCTGGATTCGTGTGATTCTGATTCCCTATCGCTTCTCTCCATTTCATCCATTCGGACCCTTTTTGTTCGTTATTCGCTCTCCGAAGAGTGCATTGCGAGTCAAACGGACGCCATTGTCCTCCTCAATCGGATATCGAGGTCGATGCGGGACTCGAAGGAAGACCTCGCTGCTGTAATCCACGAATCATGCTCAAATCTTGATTCGGCGGACCATCTCCGGATGCTCTTGGTTGCCTTCGTGCTAACCTTCATTCCCGTGATTTCGCTAAAGACGTTTCCGTTCCCCGACCATTCCTGCACCGAAGAGTCCCCATACGAAGAAGCGCGGTATGTTCTGTGGAAAACAGTTCAGTGCTATTTCCAGTCCTATCGCTGGAGTGTGTGTAATCCTGTCATGTGTTGAAATCGTAGAGAGAGGACGGATGCTTTGAGATGGCTCAGGTGCTTCGTACCGCGCTCGGATCCGTCCATCCCTTCCTTCTCTTCTTGTGCTGCTACCACTCGAGACCGTTCTTCGACACCTATCGACCCTTCCTCCGAAACATGTCCGTTTATGACTTCAGCGCGCAGAGGGTGCAGACCAGCGACTGTCTGTTGATGTGGAGTTGTGTCCTGCAGTTCATAAGTGATGAACGAAGGCAGAGTCTCGTGGATGATTTGCATGCAGTGAGGAGTCAGCTTCAAGGAAGAAGCGTATCTTCGTTTGATCGCGTGTTTCATAGCTATCTGTAGAAAACAATGGCATATCGCAATCCTGTTTGTTTCCATCACTGCGTACACATCCCAAGGAAAGATCTACTCTTCACTCTCACACTGAAGGCACAGACCTTCCGCGTGGAGCCATCCATCATTTGCAGCACCAGGAGAAGCTACGCGTGACAAGCGCTACCAGCGATCACCGAATCGACCACTTGAAGGACACGTCCCGAGTAAAAGCTGTCTGTGTGTGGTGCTGTGGGATCGTTGACCGTTCTCATCAACACCCTATCCCCAGCAAGGGGAGTCCACGAATCGATTGTAGAAGAGCTCGATTCACTGTGCACAGATGCCGTTGGCATTCCCTTGTAGTGCTGAAGAAGCGAGAGAGAGAGGAATGGCGTGACAGGAGACAGCCGCCACGGGATTTGGAGAGCGACATACTGTGTGTTGTCAGAGGTGTGGAGAACCAAGAGAGAAATGAGACAGTTTTGGAGATAGGCGAGAAACGATGTCTATGTGACACCCAATACGCGTCTTTACCTTCTCGACGGTGACTTCTTCCCAGTCCGATGGGTTGCTGAGTCTGTCGGCTGTGAGAAGGAGGCTGTGGTCACTCTGGATGCTGTGAATCGTGTCCAAGCAACGAATCAGCGTGTCCTGTTGGGACAGAGACTAGTTGAGGAAGCAGAGAGAGTGCGTACAGGAATATGAACGGCGATGGATTCGTTCGACGCAAAGGAGAACAGGGACGTGTTGAATTTGCTCCAGTAGTTGATGCGATATGACTCAGAGAGCAGGGGTTGAGAAGGGTTGACTGAAGAGGGTGGATGCGAAGCGACTTGAGACGTGCTCTGAAGTAAGACTTCCCTCTTCAAGAAGGGGAACTCCTGAAACCAAGAATCCTCGCACTCTACGCCTGAGGAGCCACATCACCAACGACTCTGCCATTCAAAGAGCGTGCGCTCCCTCGTGGAGTCTATGCCTCAGAGACGACTCTTCACACTACACGACTTGAAGAGAGAAGGGAACTCCGAGCAAAGGAGCGTTTCGATTGAGGGTGCGACGGCAATCGTGGATGCTCTTCGCCACTACACATCAAGAAGCAGACAGAGAGGAACTGGAAACTGAATGGAAGGCTGAGTAGGCTGAGGTTGAAAAGAAGGCCGAGCAGGAGGAGGGTGAGTCTTCTTCAAGCAGTCAAAGACCAGCTGCGCGTAGTAGCGTTTGTTGTGACTGCCCGACACTGTGACCAGGTTCTGTAACAGAATGAAACGCATCTCGCGAATCGCTAGAAGTGACTATGGAGTAGAAAGCGAACAGTAGGTGTTGAGAAGACCGTCCATCGTCAGCGTCTTGTTTTCCAGCCGCTTCAGCAGGTGGTTGTAGTCCATCTCCTCCAGTATCTCCTCCTTCTCCTGCACCCTCCTTCGCTTCTTCGGCGTCGGTGCTTTCTGAAGTGTTTCTTGTCTTGTTGTCTGAAGAACTTCTCGTGGTACTCCTTGAAGAGCTCCTTGTGGAGGAGACTGCTCTTGAGGAATGATAGCCACTCCCTGAGAGGGAGAAACAGCCACTTCCTGAGAGGGAGGAAAGAGAGAAGAGCCCTTGCTTTGAACCTCCTTCTCAGCACGGATATCCGTTCGGTGGGTTGTTGATCCCTGTACCTGCACCGAGGGCTTTGAAGAAGGGGTCGAAGCGGAGGAGGAGTGATTGAAGGTGTCATCGATTTGAGAGAGAAAGAGGAGTTGCGACGACTTGGACACCACCTTCTTGCTTCGGAGACTGTATAGGACGGGCTAGAGTGGAAGAAGAAGCGAATGAGTACGGATGGTTCCGACTCGGAAGCCGTTTCGATGTCCTCGACGTCTGCACGCGTAGTCGTTGGAGTATTCGTGTCATTCTGTGCGAAAGCGACAGCGGATTGCGCATAATCGTCAAACGTCATTCTTTTCCTTTCTAGAGCGGTGAGACAGATTACAGAATAGCAACGGTGCTGGTTTTCGATAATGCGAGGCATCTTTCTTTGACAGAAGCCATGCGAAGTGTCCGAACTTCACTTCGAGAACTGAGGGAAATGACGAAACGAAGGAGCAGATGGCATCCGAAACTGCATTTAGGAAGGATTCAGTGAATGCTGATCAACCGACCTTTCCGTTTGTGCATCATCGAGAGGAATGGTTATAGATACGGAATACACGATCACTGGGAGGACATGATGAAAACGGGCGTTTCATTGAAGTGACGAACAAAGGCAGTGTGGACAGAAAACCAATTATCGATTGTTCGGTTCGTTGTACGTCATATACACGGCGCGAATGATGCGTAGATGAACAGACTTACAGAGTTGGTTTCACTGCGAAGGTCGATCGGCTTCGCTTCCAAAGCAAATGTGAGGAGTGGTGCCCATATATCAACGATAGATGCGAAGAGTGTTCTTTCCGATGGTCGCGGCCCACGATGCCCAATTCGCTGCCTGCTGCTTGCGTTTGAAATATTCCAACACCCTTCTATCTCGTAACTTTAGCACAAACAAATGGAATGATCAAGACTGGAGTAGGTGGTGTCTGGTGCAAGTGAGACACAGACTCGTCGTCGAGTAACGCCAACTCGTCTTCCGGCTCTGCGGATAACGATGTGGCGAGTCAGGTTCGGAATAGCATCAATGAGCAGAAGGAGATGGAGAAGAACAGCTGGTTCAAGGACGAGAGCAAAAAGGAGTGTACGGTTGTGTGTTGTTCTGTGTGACGAGTAGCTTCATCAGAGGCCGCGAAGTCTGCGAAGGACTCATCGAGCGAGAGTGCGTCCGCCAGCGAGGATCCCTTCAAGAACTTCGACCTTCCTCCCTTTTTGAAGAAATCCTTCGGAAAGGAGAAGGGGTCTGATGCTGTGAAGGGTCCCGAGGAGATGAAGAGTTTTGCTGAGGGTGGCGAGGCGACGAAGGAGGAAGTGAGTGAGTTCATCAAGGAGGAGAAGACGCTGATCTCGCAGTGCGACTCTGCCTTGTCCCAGTTGACCAACGGACTGAAAGACGGATCGCTGCCCTTCTTTGTGCGCCCCGTGGCGAAGATGCTGATCGAGAATCTGAAGAGAATCAAAGGCAAGGCGGAGGGGCGTCTGAAGGAGTTGGATGCCTCGCTGAAGGAGGCGGGAGATGTTGCCAAGGAGGGAGTTTCAGCGGAAGCGGCTCCGAAGGAGTCGTTTGCGAAGGAAGCTTCTGTGAAGGAGGCGGAGAACGCGACGAAGGAGGGAGTTGCTAAGGAAGGAGCGGCAAAGGAGGCGGGAGAAGGCGCGAAAGAATCACCGAATGGCGGGAAATCTGCCAAGGAAGAGCCAGCCCCGCCCAAGGAGGAGAAGAAAACCCCGAACAAGCCCGAGTCGGTGGCGGACATGAAGGAGTGGCTCAAATCCGCCTTCAACGGCGACAACCCGGTTTGTTCTTCTCTGAACGCTTTCACTGCTAGAAGAACTTGATCTCTGTGCTCGTGTGGACCGGATTAACCGCGGGAATGCTCGCTGTGCTGATGCGCGGAAGAAAGGCGAACGACACGATCACCTACGACGAGTTCGTGAAGGAGTTCTTGCTGAAGGGTCGCGTGAAGGAGATCACCATGACCGAAAAGGGCACTATTTTCGTCGAGATTCTCAACGGTGAGAATCGGTGCGATTTCCGTCACTCCTAGACTTCGAGAGCGCGGACGGGCGCAAGTTCGTGGCGACGCACGAAAACCAGCCGATTCTGTACCACTTCGACGTGCCGGACACGAGCGATTTCATGAAGAACGTGGAGGACATGCAGTTCGAGCTGGGTCTGCGTCGCGAGGACTTCGTGCCGATGTCGTACCGCGTGTCGTCGATCGGTTCGGACACGGTGAGCATGCTGACGTCGGTGCTGATGCTGGTGATCTTCGCGTCGCTGCTGATCCCGTCGAAGAAGGGCGGCATGAACAGCTTCATGAACAAGGCGATGGGCATGGGCGACAAGCCGATCGAGATCGTGAAGAACACGGGCGTGACGTTCAAGGACGTGGCGGGCATCGAC
>ERZ1106923.555-NODE-555-length-12671-cov-17.027029_pt1 | contig 12671 bp, 19 predicted proteins | sample MGYA00403657_ERZ1106923 | MGnify/ENA primary metagenome ERZ1106923 (study PRJEB35170, sample SAMEA104062425) | human gut metagenome | biome: human gut; feature: human-associated habitat; material: faeces | place: Denmark | collected 2012-06-19 ...
GAAACCAAATGGAAGCTTCACTCGCTTTGGAATGTTCCATGGCGTTTCATCCACAACCCCTCTTTGGGAAGGGGCTGGGCAGCACATGGAATGGACAGGGGCAGTGTGCAGGGCGTGGGGAGGAGGGAGGAGAGAGATGAGAGATGACAAACCGGATGGAGCGATTTGAATCACACTGCAGGGAGAGAGGTGCAACACGGAGAGAAACACACTGCACGACGGTAGTTGGCTGCGCATGGGCGAATCGATAGAATCGGAGAAAGGACTGTTCGTAGACACTGCACCATCCAAATGCAAATAGAAGAGATGGACTCAAAAGAAAAGTGCGATGCTCCCATACAGAGAGAGTTATGCGGTATTTCTGTATGACCTGAAGCAGGCGGCACTGAAAGCAGCAAAGAAGCTGGGAATCGGAGGGATTCACGATGTGTATCGAGTGAGCGCTCTCTCTTGCTCTCATCTGCAGATGCTGTACGAGGAAAAGGTGTCGGCTGCAGAGAGATCCAAAATCAAGCGCATGATCTACAAGCCGCTGAAAGGCTCCGTTTCTCGTTCTTACTTTTGTTCATTCCTGCGCGAGGGTTTGCTGCAGGATGAGTTTCGTTTCGATGATGTATCAAAGGATGAAGCCGAGCGACTCGTCCAATGGGTCCTTTTCTATGGGTTTCCATTGATTGCTAGATTGCTCTGAATGGACATAAGTGGAAGAGGGCAGAGGTGGTGTTCGGGAGACCCCGATCCTGTCTCCAGAAGGTGTACAAGAAGGCAACGCGGCCTTCCGGAGACGGGCGTTTGTGCTGTATAGTGGCATCACATTTAGCACTCCCTCTTCTAGTGTTCTTCAATGCGTTTGTCGTGGTGCTCAAATACTATCCGAGCTGTAGACATGCTGTGTCGAGTTCATTGGTAGTGTTCTTTGTAATCAAGGGGAGAGAGACGCCAACAAAGCACATAAAGCCTCCTGTGCTTCGGAAAGCCGAAGGAATGAATGCGGATGGCGATGCATTGCTAATTTCACGGCTTCACATGTTCTCTCGCCGGTATTGGCCGTTGGAGGATTACACAATGCTCTTCTCCTTTCTGTTAGAAAAGTCGCGAAAGGTGATCCTCGACAGTCCTCCGTGCGTGGTTGGACTGCGCTACCTCTCCTAGTAGCGAATCATCATTGTCCTTCATGCGTAGTCCTGTCGACCAATTCGAGAGTCCTGCGGAGTACTTCATGCGGATCGTGTTTCTCTTTGTGTACTATATCGACGAGCTCCCGCTGTCCCTAACCACGCGTGATCTTCTCCTCTTCCTTCAAGAGCATGTGATCGGCGACCAGGAATTGCAAAAGTTCTTCTATTTGAAGATTCACGGCTTGCGCCTGTCTTATGTGGAGTTCGATGGATTCATCAGAGGCTTCCCGAGCATATACGTGGACCGCACTCCCGAACTGGACAAAGAAGTGTTTGAGCTCAACGAAGCCGAGATTCCTGATGATGCGGAGCTGGAGGCGCTGATCGAGGAAGCGAACTGCAACGGGTGTGAGTTGGTTCGCCTTGTCCAGTACAGCGGCATCATTCCCGGCGATATCGAGCGCAGTGAGGAGATGCTGGATGATGAGGAGTGGGAGAAGAAGAGGAAGAAGGAGAGGAAGAGGAAGAAGAAGGCAAGGAAATCAACGTTGGACTATCTGGATCTCTCGGACTCCGATTTGTCGGAGCCGAAGGAGAAGCAGAAGAAGAAAAAGCATCACTCGAAACACAAGAAGCACCACTCCAAGTCGATAAAGTACAAGGAGATTTGAATCCAGTCGCTGTCCGCTGTTTGTTGACCACATTTTCACTTCTGGGGATGGAAAACGAGGACAAGCCGACCGAAACGACTCCTGCTGACGAGAAGAAGCAGCAGAAGAAAAGGAATTACAGAAAGGACAAGCCTTGGGATGGAGACCATATTGACCATTGGAAGATCGAGGTGCGTGCTGCATTCTTGTGGGTGATGGAATAGGAGTGGAAAGACGATGACATGAAGGCGCCCTTGCTCGAGGAGAGCTCGTTCGCCACCATGTTCCCGAGATACAGAGAGCAATATCTGAGAGAGATTTGGCCGCTGGTTACAAAAGAATTGGATGTAGCGTGTGCTGTTTGCTCTCTTAGGGGTAGAAGTTGGGCATTGCCTGCGAGCTGGACTGCATCGAAGGCACGATGACCGTGCGCACCACCCGCAAGACAAAGGACCCGTAATTCTGCAGATTGGGCTTGAGGTGTAGCTACATCATCGTGAAAGCCCGCGACTTGCTGAAATTGCTGGCCCGCAGCGTGCCCTACAACCAGGCTATCAAGATCTTGGAGGACAACATGCAGTGCGATATCATCAAGATTGGAGGCTACGTGACGTCCAAAGAGCGCTTCGTAAAACGTCGACAGCGGCTCCTGGGTCCCGAGGGAGCCACGCTGAAGGCTCTCGAATTACTCACAGAATGTTATATATTGGTCCAGGGCAACACTGTGGCCGTGATGGGAAGCTACCAGGGACTGAAGATCATCCGAAGAATCGTGATCGACTGCATGAAGAACATCCACCCCATCTACGCCATCAAAACGCTCATGATTAAGCGCGAGCTGGCGAAGGTAGCGGCGCCTCTGTTGGCTTAGGCGTAGGACCCGTCGATGAAGAACGAGAATTGGGACCGCTTCCTCCCCAAGTTCAAGAAGGAGAACAAGCCGGAGAAGAAGAAGGCTCCCGTCGTGCAGAAGAAGTGGTGGCGCTGCGTTTCGATCACGAATAGATATACTCCGTTCCCGCCCGAGAATCACATCACCCCGAGCAAGATCGATAAGCAGATCGAAAGCGGTGAGTACTTCCTCAGCGAGAGGCAGAAGAAGGAGCGCGCGTTCGCGCAGAAGCGCGCGGAGGCGGCTGTCAAGTCGGCGAAGAAGCGCGAGGAGCGCGAGAAGCTCTTCGTCCCGCCCAAGGAGAAGAAGTGATCGTCCTTTTGTTGTGTTTGTTCCAAACAGGTTTCTGTTGTGTTTGTTCCAAACAGGTTCAGAACTGTCTTGTGATGTTACTGACGAACATGCTTCGACTCAATCCATTTGTGTTTCCTCCAAACAGATCACGACCAAGACTGTCTCGTGATATTGCTGACGAACATGCCCCTCACGTGCTTCGACTCCTCGCGGCTGATGCGATAATAACTCATGCGGTCTCCCAGCTGCGCCTGCGTCAACAGCTGCCCAAACTCCTCGTCGTGCGTGATGATGATCAGCTGGAAGTTCTGCTGCTTCTTGCGGTGCGAAATGACCTGCACCAACGAGTACACCAGCGCCACCTTGTTCTCGTGGTCCAGGTTCGTCGTCGGTTCATCCAGCGCCAGCACGCCGCAGTGCGAGCAGAACGCGTCCGCCAGCGCCATGCGGATCACCAGCGCCGCCAGCGCCTTCTGTCCCGCAGAACACCGACTTCGCATCTGCAGTCGCGAGTGGTTCTGCACCTCACCCCACACAGCCTCACCCACCTTCGTCATGTAAACAGCGTACTCGAAGTACTTCTTGCTCCCGCGCACCACCGACTTGCTCTCAATCTCGATACTCTCAATGTCCTTCACCTCACACACCCACACCACGCCCACCTTTCCCTGGTACGTCACCATCCACAACTCCGCAATTCGCTCGTTGATCTCCTTGATCTTCGTCTGGTGGTACTTCAACAGCGCCTCCTCGATCGCGCGCACGTACTTCTCCAGGTCGTTCAGCACGCCCGTCAGAATCAGACTCTTCGTGCGCGCGACCACGTACTTCTTCTCGATGTCCTCATAATCGCGGGAATGCAGCTCCAACTACCCTTCACGCCGCGCCTCTCTCGTACGTAACACTGGTCCTTCCGCTTCTGCAACTGACGGATCTCGCCCTCGCCTTGGTTGTACCTAAATCGTGACGATTTCTGGAATTCCAAAACTTTGACTGATTTTCGCCAATGCTCCGCTGGAGCGCGTTCCGCTCCTCCTGCAGCTTCTCGCCGTTCATGCCCTCCAACTGACCACGCAGCGCGTCCAACTGCTCCTACGCCTCACCTCGTCTCCTCTGCCTCACGCGGTACGTGTCCAGAAGCGCCTTCTCTTTGCGCAGCTGGATGTTCGCCTGCAGGACCGACTCGCGCAGCTGGATCGAGTCTGTTTGTGAGTGCAGGTAGGAGAGGCGTGTGGTGATCTGCGTCAGTTCCGTCTGAGTGGAGGTGATCTCACTCTGCGTGGATGCGAGTTGTTGGGATAGCGCAACAATGCGCGACTGGCGACTCCAGAGCGGGAGTGAGCGCAGCTGCGACGCCAGCGTCATCATCTGCTTCAGCAGCGCCGTGCGCTGGTACAGCGCATCTCGTGCCTTCGTCTGTCCATCACACCACCTCCATTCTCTCTACCACGCGGTTCTGCGCCTCCGCCAGCTGGCTCTGAAGCTCCTTGTACTCGGCTGACGGCTCCGCGTTCAGTTCGCTTTGCTGCTTCTCGCGCAGCGTCGCCAGCGTCTGACGCAGCGTGCGCAACTCCTCCTGGAGTCCCGCGGAAGCCTGCTGGTGCTCGATCACCGTCTCGATTATGTGTTGCGACTTCATGTTCGCCTCGTCCGCGCGCATGATCTTGTCGTCACACCCCCTCCACTCACTCACGTTCTCGCGCAGCTGGAATATGTGTTTCTGCAACGCCTGCAACGCCATCTCGCGCTGTCGCTTCGCCTCACCTCGCTGCTGTCGAAGCGCCGTCAACTCACTCTTCTTTCCTCGCATGGCCTCCATCAGCTCCTTTCGTCGTGTCTCCAACTCGTCCTTCTTCTCCTTCCCCAAACCCTTCTTCTCCTCGTTTAGTCTCCTGAACGCCTCCAGCTTCTCCCACAGCGGCCTCAGCTCCGCCAGCTTCTTCTTCGACACGGCGATCACCATCTTCTTCGCCTTCAGCGTGTTCGTCTGGTGCTGTGCGTCATACCCACTGCTCTCGCCTACCTGAACGAACACGGCAGCGTCCGTGATTTGCGGCTGCAACTTCGCGAGACGCGCCTGCAGCTGGATCACCTCGTAGTGCTTTGACAGCGCCGTCAACAGACCGATCGTCATCTGACCATCACACCCACTCTCCACGCCCACCGTCACGCCGCTGCCAGCACGCTCCAACACCCACTGCAACGCCTCGTAATACCCGCCGATGTCGAGTTCACACGCAATGTTCATCTGCGTGTACTCGTTTCGGATCTCCTCCGCCTCCTTCTCCATCGCCTCCTTGCACTCCTTCACCGCCGCCTCCATCGCCTCCTTCTTTCCCTCCTCCTTCTTGATCTTCCCCAACAACGCCTTCTCCTCCTCCTCCATTCGCTCCACGTCGCGCTCCAGACTCTCCACGTTCTTTCGCACCACCTCCAATCGCTCCTTCACCACCTCCTCCGTCACCTCCTCCTTCAACTCCGTCTTCAGCTCCTCCGCCGCCTCCTCCAGTCGCAGCGCCACGACGCTCTGTCGATCACCTCGTTTCATCTTGCTCTGCTGCTCCCAAATCGCGTCCAACTCCGTCTGCATCGCCTTCATCTCATTCTCGATCGCCTCCTCCTTCTCGTCCTCTGCCGTCGTGTCCACGTCCGCGTTCTTCACCTTCTCCTCCTCCTCCGCCACCTGTTGCGCCCATCGCTTCTTCTCCTCCTCTCGCTGCTGCATTCGCCTTCGCGTCTCCTCCACGCCCAGCGGCAACTGCGTCTTCTCAAACAGCTGGTTCCTCTACCCTTCACACCACCTCGCTTCCGCACCTGCAACACCGTCTCCACCTCCTTGATCCGACCCTCACATCGTCTCACCTCGCCCAGCGCGTTCTGTTTTGTCATCTCGCTCTGCACCTCCAGGCGGTGTTTTCTGTCCAGCACGCCCTCCTTCGCCGCCTCCATCTCCGACACGCCCTGTTTCTCCGTCTCAATCGTTCGCTTCACCTCCTCCACCACACTCTCCACCACGCGCACGACGTGTTGCCACGCCGCCTCCGTCACCTCCTCCTCCTTGTTCAGCTTCTCCAACACCTCCGTCAGCTCCGCACGCGCACCGCTCTGCTGCTCGCACAACACACTCAGGGCGTTTCGCGCCTGTTGGATGTCCTGTTTCAGCAGGGTCTGTTCCCGCACCACCTGGTCGCGGAGTCGTTGGATCTCACTACGCCTCACAACACGTCGCAACACACACTCGCTCCACCGACGCAGCGAAACGCTCATCGCGTCCTTCTTCTTGTTCAGCTGTGTCAGCTCCGCCGTGCTCCTACGCCTCACCTCTCGCCTCCGTCACGACGTGGTGCTGGCCGACCGAACCGTCTCCAACTCACGCGTCAGTTCCACTTCGCTTCCCTCCACCCACTCGGCGAGGGACGCTCTCTGTCGGTCGTAGCGCTGGGGGTGAGTTGTGATGCTGAGTGCATACTGTCTGTTGCTGGGAGATGGTGGCTTGACAGGCGTTGATGTTCTGCTGGAGTTGGAGGAGCTTCTGGAATTGATCATCGAGTTGGGTCTTCTTCTCGGTTTGCAGCTGGAGCAGCTCCTTGAGCTTCTTCACCTCGCTCTCGTTGCTGCGAATCTCGTTTTCTATACATGGGACAACGCATTGCGCAATCCACCCAGCTGATTCATTTCTGACCGAATCTTGTTCGCCTGCACGAACTTATTCTTCTTATCGATTTCGTCCTTCTCGCAATCGATCAGTTGCTCCTTCTACTGCTCACACAACGCAATCACGATCACCTTCTCCTTCTTCTCCTTCCGAATCGCCTCCAACGACTTGGTGTAATACGTGCTCTCAAAAATGGAATCGAATCGTTTCTTCAACTCGCGACTCTATCCATCACGCGACAACAACACATATACATCAAACAACGGCCAATTGGCCTCATCCTGGTGACAGAAGATTACGTTTTCAATAACGGCGCGTGACATTCCAAGAAGCTGAGGGATGAGGAGGTCGATATCGCGACCTCGATTACTGATGGCAGACTAGGACGTGAAAGGCTTGACACAGAACAACCTTCTTGCCCTGTGAGTCCACGATGCTCACAGTCTGATCGAGTGTCTTAAAAACGAGCTTGCCCTTCTATTGCTGACAGAACATGGGACGCAATTACATTCAAACGGAGTGTGTAGGACCGGACGCAATTGACCACTCTTCCATCTTGGCTCAAAAACTCGAGTCGGATTTGTCCCTTCACCTCTTCTTGGTGGGATAGTGTTGGATCGTTGATGAAGGACTGTGTAATGAATCACGACAAAGTCGCCCCACCTGACCGTTTGCTACGTTCGGCGGCAATCCTCCCGTGCAGGCTACCTTGAGACACTCGATGATTGTCGTTTTCCCGCAACCATTATCCCCGACGATAATGGTAAGCGGTTTTAGGAATTTAATCGCCTTCGGCTCGAACGGGGAGAAGGCTCTAATTCCTTGGATCGACATCTTTCGGATCTCCGCCATGATGAAGAGGTTTTTGGCGCCTTTTCTTCGTTGTTGTTGCGGCGGTATTTCGTCATTTCGGTGGGTGTTGGTGAGTTCTTCTTTTTCTTTCGTGTCAGCAACTCCTCATTCCCTCTGATTGTCAACCATTCCTCATTCCTTTGAGTATCAACATCCCCTTCATCTACTAAACAGCTACCAACAAACACACGAGAAAATGGAAAAGCGACTCCCTCCTTGCTCCCGAAGACGCTCCTCCGACGCGGAATACAACCTACAATAAAGCATAAGCACCGCACGTACATCTGATAGTCAAGAGGGTTAATGGTGAGACAATTCGCATCAATGGACGAAATGAACTGAATCGCGCTAATTAAATTGACCAGCATGTATCCGTCTCTACGACTAATGCAGCACGAAAGCAGCTCACCCCATCACCAACTCTTTCGGATTACGGTACTTGTTTATGTAATCGGATATCACATTGAGATAGAGGACACGTGTCTTTAGTGTACAATAAATGAATAGTGGCAAAAAGTCGTCAGCGCTGGAATGCGCCGATCCGAGGACGGAGAAGAGGATCTTCGTCGCTTCCGACAGACACTGAAGCATATGCTTGGGAGAGCGGCATGCCGCGATTCCCTGCAGCTTCGCGACCGCTTTGTCAAACAGCGGATTTGAGGTATACTCTAAATCGTCACGAAAACACCGAACACGCACCTTTCTTCACGTCCAAGTGCTCCGGCAGCAAGAACTGCAACACCAGCACGTGTTTGTTCAAAATCTCTCCATACTGCGAATTCTCGCGAATCATGTTCATCATCGCGCCACCGCCCAACACGTTAGTCAGCAACTGCTCCATGCCCTCCTTGATGTCCTCGTTCTCCACCTCGCACGTCACGTCGTGCCCGCACTCCACTCTGATCTTCTTCTCCATCGCGTTGCAGAAATCCCGTTGCATCTCGCACACACTCTTGCCGCCCGGGTTGCTCACACGGTTGTACTGCACGATCCACGTGTCGATGCAGAACCGCTTGATCTCGTCGTAGAACGCGGCGTACCGCGGCTGGCACAGCAGGTCCACGAAATCTTTGAACCCGTCGGAGAAGAACGGTGGGTCCGACAGCAGGGTGTCTTGAGGCAGGAAGGAGAACAGGGGCGAATAGTACTCGTTGTCGTTCTGGAGGAAAGAGCGAAGCAAGAAGTCGAAGCAGTACGACAGAGAGGCAGATAGGACGTCGCTGCACTTATTGTCCCTAACCCTAAGACCCAATTCCTTCTCCCACCGCTGGTACTCCAACTCGATCTGCACGCTCACTGTCTGAATCGCCTCGTGGGGGATCCCCATTTGTTCGAGGATTCGCACCAGCGAACTCTGCGAGTACTCGTACGTCTGCGGCGACAGCAGGTCGCTCGCCGTCTCGTTGTTGCTGGAGGAGGCGCTCTGCGAATCGTCGTTGGTGCGGCACAACAATTTCAGTCGACGCACGCGGTCCCGCAGACGCAGGTTTTCGCGTTCGCTTCGCTCCAGGCGCGCCTGCAGCTCCAGCACGCGCTGTTTCAGCCGCGAGTTCTCGCTCTTGAGCTCGAGCGCCTGCTCCAGACGCTGGAGCGAGTCCTACGCTTCACACGCGCATGCAGCACCCACATCGTCCGCACGCTTGAAACTGCGATGACCGTCGTAGCCCGCGTAGGAGGTGGAGGCCGTCTCGTTCCAGCCCATGTCGTCCAGCTGACGCGACTTGTACGGAATGCTCTTCACCTCGTTGCACTCCTTTGCCTTGCCGTCCTTGCCTGGCTCCAGAAAGCGAATAAAGGAATTCGTCTTCTCCAGAAAGCTCGCCATTTCGCGCACATTGATCGTCGACGAGGGAATGTCCCCCTTCTTTGAGCGCCCTTGCTCCTCGTAGTCGCCGCACGAAAAAGAGCCGTCACTCGCAAACCCATCACTATCGCAACTCACCTCCTCGTCCTTCGCTCCAGTGCGATGACGGTAGTTGGAGTGGGGTGGATAGCGTCCTTGTCTCTCGGTTCTGCTCGCAATGGGCTGTTGGCGGGGCTTCTCGCTCCCGTTTCTCTCGAACAGCTTCGGCCCTCGATTCGCATCGGACCGCATACCGGAGGAAGGCGTGCTGTTGGTGAGAGCGACGGGGTCGCGGAAGAGGGGCGTGTTCAGACTGGAGCGCTTCTTGTTCTGGTCGATGCTTTCGGCGACCGATTTGCGGAGCATCACGGGCGCCACATTCTCGATGAAGGAGAACCGCTGCGATTCCCTCTTCGTCAGTGTCTCAGCGTTTTCCTCGCTCGAGGAATCGGAAGAGATTCTGGAAGTCCGCACAGCTCCGTCCTCAGGTGGACTCGAGTGGATTGGGTTGTTGCATCCGCGCTTCGAGCCCAGACTGAGGAACACAACGCCACGATCGCTTGAAGTCGCCGTTTTCGTAGGGTTTAATTAGTGTTTCTGTGTCTCCGCTCTTCCCGCCAGATCCCGCACATAACCGCGAACGTTCAGCAAACAACATAACCGCGAACCCGCGTGTTCAACAAACAACAGAACTATGCAGAGCTAGCCTTTTCCTTGCTCGCGTCGTCGTAGATAGTGGAGATCTCCTTCTCGTAGTTGCGCATCACAACGTTTCTCTTCATCTTCATCGTCGCCGTCAACTCGCCCTTTCCAAGGGAAATATCGCTCTTCAGAATGATCCACTTGCGGATGTTCTGCGCGTTGCTCACCGCGTACTCCTTGTTGTACTTCTCCACGCCCGTGCCAAGGTAGTCGTGCCACAGCGGGTCCTCCGCCGCCTGCTCGCACGTCTCCGCAGTGCTGCCCAGCTCCTTCGACTTCTCCAACACGTTGGGCGCCAGCACGCTCGTCGGCTCGCCCGTCGCGGGGTCCACCTCCGTCTTCAGACAGAACATGCACGACAGGTAGTTGCGCTTGTCGCCCACCAGAATGGCGTTGCTCACCTCGGGCAGCAGCTCCAGCAGACGGTTCTCGATCGGCACAGGCGACACGTTCTCGCCTCCGCTGGTCACGATCAGCTCCTTCAGACGACCCGTGATGGTCACGAAGCCGTCCTCGTCGACGGTGCCCTGGTCACCCGTGTGGATCCAGCCCTCGGCGTCCAGCGTCTTCTTGGTCTCGTCCTCCTGCTTCAGGTAGCTACGCGTCATCGCTCGCGCCATCGCTCACCCCATCATCACGTTGCGACCGCGGTACTGCAGCTCGTTCATCTCGCCCACGCGCACCTCCACGCCCGGCATCGGCTTGCCGCCCGTTCCCAGCTACGCCTCACGCGCCGCACACAGCCCTACCTTCCAGCAGTGGTCCACGTACGAGTTGCTGGAGAAGGGCGCGCAGCCCTCGCTCTGGCCCAGCAGGTCGCTGATCTGGATGTCGAACGACGCGAAGAACTTCAGCGTCTCCACGCTCACCGGCGCCGCCGACACCACCAGCCCGCGGCAGCACTGGAAGCCCAGGTTCTTGCGGATCGTCTGGAACACCAGCTTGTCCGCCAGCCAGTAGCCCCACGCCTTGCGGAAGGTCTTCCCGTACTCGCGCGTCATGCACGTCTCGTAGCCCACCTTGCGCGCCCAATCGATCAGCGCCTTCTTCGGTCCCTACGCCTCACGCCCCCACCACACAACCTACCGACGCCTGGTTGAGCGTCTTCTGGATCTGTTCCGCCATCTTCTCGTACAGACGCGGCACCGCCACAGACAGCGTGGGGCGCGCCTTGCGTAGCGTGTTCACCAGCGTGCCCTTCAGCGCGTTGGTGTCGCAGATGTACACACACACGTTCGTGTAGACCGGCACCATCGCGTCCACGTACTGCGCGGCGATGTGGTTCAGCGGCAAGAAGGAGGTCTAGAGGTGAAATACGGGGGGCAGCGCAACGTAGCGGTCGTGGTGGTCCAGACCGATTCGGATGTGGATGCCCTCGCACTGGAAGGTGCAGGAGTCGTGGCTGATCATCGCTCCCTTGGGATCGCCCTAGAGGTGAAGCTATGGGACAAGAGGAACGGTGGTGCCCGAGGTGTAAATCAGGGTGGCGCAACTACCCGGTTCCACGCTCTTCGCGTCGTTGACGATCTCCTCGTCAGAGACGGCGCTGCCCGTCTCGAGCCAGTCGCTCCACTTGTAGATCTTCACGCGATCGTCAGGAGCCGCCTCGGGCATGCCATCGTCGGGCCAGTAGACGATGATGGCCTTGAGGTTCGGCAGCTCGTTGCGGATTCCGAAGATCTTCTGCGCCTGCTTTCCTCCCTGGCAAACGCAAATCTCGCATTCGGAGTGGTGCAAAACGTAGTGGCACGCGTCGGGAGCGTTCGTGGTGTAGATACCGACGGAAATGGCGCCAATCAGCCAACAACCGTACAGGGTGAAGAAGTACTCGGGAGAGTTGAATCCGATAATACCGCAGCAAGATCCCTTCTTCAGGCCGATGGTCTTGGCGGCCTTCGAGAACCTACTTGTCAATCGCTCCAAGGAACACGTGCTTGACGGCGTTCTGATAATACTCCATAAATGTATAGACCTCGTCGTCCTTGCTCACAAGAGCAGGCTCATTCGGCCACTTTTCAATAGCACGAAGCATTGACTACGATCAAAGCCCACACCAATACGATACACGTGCTAGCGTGTCGGGTTCGGGATCGAATCCAGTCTCAGGATGGCGTCTTATAGAGACAACGTCGTGGATGTTACAGGTTCTGTAGTCGTCAATACGGGACATGGTTCACGGTAGATAGAGCTATTTCAACAAAAATCGCACTCGGCACTCTAAAAGGACGATGTCACAATAAGAGTTTGTGACGGCATAAAGGATTACGTGAGAGCTCCAAGGAGACGACGCGACAGGGAGTTTCATTACCCTTTTTGAAGGCAGAACGGATGAGATTTGCGATTTCTTGTCATTTCCTCTGTACTTCGGTATGCAACTTGAAGAATTGGTGTGTTGACACGGCGGGATTGCGATTCTTCTCAGTGAATCTCGTCGTACAGATGGTAGCGAGCGTGGAAAGTGCTGGAATTGAGTGCAAAAACGTGTTTCTGTGTGCGTGAAGATGAAATCGTTGCTTCTCCCGTTCACAATCATCATTCCTCTTTCACGAGCTACTCTCCTCCACAAATAACTCACCCCCATAAAAACAAACACCCCAAAAGAACCACACTACAACCCCAGCTCATTCTCCTGCTTCGCCAGCTCCAGCAGCATCGCCTCGTCGAA
>ERZ1106923.558-NODE-558-length-12525-cov-17.188792_pt1 | contig 12525 bp, 15 predicted proteins | sample MGYA00403657_ERZ1106923 | MGnify/ENA primary metagenome ERZ1106923 (study PRJEB35170, sample SAMEA104062425) | human gut metagenome | biome: human gut; feature: human-associated habitat; material: faeces | place: Denmark | collected 2012-06-19 ...
GTGGAGTTATAGGTCACGATGGAGAGAAATGCGAAAACAAACAACGGAATACTCTCATTTCTTTCCCTCATAGCGTTCCACCAGCTCCTTCACCTCCGGCTTGCTCATATAACTCATTTCCTTAATCTTCTTCGGATCGCTTCGCACCAGTGTGGAGAACAGGAACTGCAATCCCCACGACTTCGGTCCTGGCACGAGCAGACGATCGCAAATCGCCACGAACACACACTCCATATCGCACTTTTGGACGAGGAGCTGCAGCAGCATGGAGAAGTAATAGGTGTCCGTACATGGGAATCGCACATGATCCAGCAGCGAAATGGCAGCGTCGTGCGATATCGGCGGGAACGACGTCTTCAGCAGCGTCTGGTAGAAGGACGAAGGCAGCGTGGGCTTCTCCTTCGCATTCTGGGAGCGGATGCACGTCGCCGCCAGCACCTCGTACAACAACGCGCAGTAGTGCACGGACATGGGATTCAGACTCTTCGCGATGTCGCACATCTCGTTACAGAAGGTCAGCGAGGGCGTTTCGCGGTACTGCTTGCACTTCTCCTCCAAGTTGAACTTCTTCAGGATTTCCGTCACGTTCCACACGTACTGCGTGCGGCGACTAAGCGCCTTCTCCACCTCCTCCGTCATGTGGTCGAACGGAAGCGTCTTCGTGCCGGGAGGCTGCGCGGAGGCGATGATGTTGTGGAGCTGCACGAACTGCATGGGGACGCAGGTGCAGAGCTCGCCGTAGTTGGCACAGAGCAGCGCGGGCCAGTACTCCTTGAGGGAAAGGAAGAGCGAGGTGAGCGAGTTGAAGAGCGTGGTGAACGCGGGGTTCTGCTTGCACTGGAAGTGGAAGGTGGTGATGAAGTGCGTGATGCCGAAGAGAATGGTACGGAACAGAGACGGGATGACGTTGTCGCGCAGCACCGAACACAGACGCAGCAGCGTGGCGGAGGAGTATAACGAGAACCAGTAGAACATGAAGGAGGGAACCACCAGCGGCTGCGTCAGCTGCAGCCCGTAGAGGAGGATGCGTGTGTAGTCGATCGCCAGGATGGAGTCGGTCTCGCTCACCTGACACACCACGCGCGGCAGCAGCGGCGCGAGCAGGTTGTCGATGAGCGAGGCGAAGACGCACCACGCGGGGTACACGGCGCGCTTCTTGCCCAGCTTCTGCTCCTCCACGAGGATATTCGACACGGCCGTCACGATGCAGAGAAGCACCGTCGCCTTGCTCTTCAGGTCCGTGTAGCGCACGAGCGCGTGGAGCAGGAAGACGAAGGCTTGGATGGACGAGGTGGAGGAGGGCGTGATGGTCGTCTCGATCTCGTTGAGCAGCGACGTGAACAGCAGTCGGAACATGATCACCGTCTGCGCCTCGCTCGCCAGCAGGCCCTTCTTCTTAATCGCCAGGATGAACGCCGTCACGTCCTCCTCCTTCGGCGCGCCGTTGTGCGAGCTGAACAGCGACATCCACACGTCGTACACCGCCGCCAGGCTGCTCTGGTTGGCCGTCTCCTGCACCAGCACCACGTAGTTGTGCTGGAGGTGGAGGAGGATCGACTGGAGCGGCTGCAGCGCGGGAGAGGCCACGGTGCTCAGCCACTCGGCGATCAGTGGGATGGTTTGAGGCAGCTGGTTAGCGAAGACGACGCGTCGCGTGATGAGGAGTTGCTGGATGAAGTCGCAGAGAACGGGGATCAGCGCGGTGGGCGCGGTGTCGTTTCTGAAGGCGGTGATGAGAGAGGCCATCATCGAGTCAACCTGTGCCACGGAGATGGCGTTGTCGTTCAGACACTGGATCAAGAACGACATGTTCATCTTGAAGGTGGGAACGCGGAGGAGCGTGTGCAGCGCGGTGCTGAGCATGGTCACACAACTCACGCCCACCTGCTGTTCCACGTACTTCATCACCGTCACCGTCACTTGCGGCAGCAGCGCGCTGCGCTTCTTCTCTAACTCGCCCAGCGCCGCGCGGACGAAGTCGATCGCTGCGACGTACCGCACGTCCTTCGTGCCCTCGCTCGCCATGGTGCCGCATGCCAGCGACAGCTGCTTCAACAGCTCGCCCCTCACGTAATCCACCTCCTCCTTCGTGGCCCCCTGCGACAGCTTCGCGCTCAGGTTGCTGTTGAACAGCATCACGGTGCTGTAGAACGCCTCGTTCTTGCTCTTCATCGCGTCCACCGCGTAGTACGAGTTCATGGTACGCAGCGTCGACGGCGCGCCCGAGGCTCGTATCTTGTACGCGTTGAGGTACTGGATGTGAACGAAGGACTTGATGTACTGTAGCGCCGTCTCCACCAACTCCGTGTAGAACACCACGATGTGCGGATTCACCGCCGTCACGTCCAGCATGTCGCTGTTCAGCTGGTCGCGCGCCTGCTGCAGAAACAGGTCTAGCCGCGCTCCTTGCGGCGCGTAGGGGTCGTTGAGCGGGAGCTGAGAGAGGAGCGCCGTGTACTCCTGGATGTACCGCGGCAGCACCTCGTTCAGACGCAGCAAGTACGGGTGGTACTCAGGCTTCAGCTGGATCTCGGGGAGCTGTTGGTACAGGAAGGAGATGAAGTCATCCTTGCTGGGCGGCATGGGGCTCTGCGGGTAGTACGCGGGCATGCGAGGCGTGCTCGACGAGGGCAGAGAGCGCTGCAGCTGCGGCGACGGGAACACGCGCTCCGACGGGAGAGGTGTGGAGAGCGTGGAGTAGAGAGCGGGCGTGACGCGCGCGTGGAGCGAGTTGAGCGCCTCCGCCTTCAGCTCCTCGCTCTCCTCGTCCGACACGTTCAGCTTGCTCAGCAGCCACGGCACGTACTGCTTCTTCTCCATCACGGGGATGTTCGGGTCCTCGTGCAGCACGCACAGCACACGCAGCACGCTGCGCAGCCAGGGCTGGCGGACGGACCTGAAGACGATGCTGTTGTCCGCTTGGAGGAGAATCGACATCACCAGCACGATCGTGTTGTGCACCGCGCCCTCCTCGCGACTCTTCTCCACCAGCGCGCTCAGGTTCAGCTTGCGCAGCGGTAGCACGCGGTTCCGCGCCAGCGTGATGGAGCCGATGAAGGAGCCGACGGCGCGAAGCGAGTTGCGCGTGCTCTCCGAATCGTCCTTCAGAAGCCGCAGCGCCGAAAGAATCGACGCATCGAGCACGAGACTCACGAACGATTCATCGTTTCGCATCAGCACGAGATTCAAATACGTCTCCATGTGAATGCTCTGGAAGCACACGTAGTCCTGCACGAAGAACTGCACGAAGGAGGGGATCTGCGTCGGCGTGAACAGAGAGAACAACTTCTCGCTGACCGTGTCCACGTTGTTCCCGCCCATGCGGTTCAGCAGGCGTTTCACCGCCGCGCACTGCGTCTCGCTCAGCGGAGGACAGTCCGCCAGCAGCGGCGACAGCGCGTCGTCGTACGAGACGTTGATGGTGAAGTGCGAGAGCGAGGGCGTGATGCCGCCCACCTCGGAGTACGCGCCGACGCTCTTCGCGCCGCGTAGCGAGCTGGAGAGATAGGAGTCGGAGAGCGAGGGCTGGATGACCGGCGTGGACAGGGTGGAGTACTTCGCGAGAACGGCGCGCACGGTGGCGTTGCTGTAGAAGTCCTTGCTCAGCGTCGGGTAGTCCTGCAGCACGCCGCCGATCTGGTTGTGGAGTGCAGGCAGCACGATGGCAAGCGCCGCGTAGGGCGCGGAGGCCACGACGCTCACCAGACTGGCGAGGAACTCCTGCTCGCGCTCCTGGAGAAGGCGGTGCTTGACCAGAATGCCGATGATGTCGGAACACTTCAGCACCACGGAGGTGTCGGTCTTCGTGCCCGCCAGGTACGAGGAGAAGACAGCGAACAGCTTCTTGAGGAAGGCGGAGAACACGTACCCGTCCACCAGGTTGGTGCTGGTGCGAAGTGTCTGCACGTTCTCGCAGAAGGTGTCCTCGTTCAACTGATTCTTGATGGCGGCCTCGACCATGTCGCTCGCCTGCTTCGTGATCCGGCTGTCCCAACTGGTCTGCATTGCGGGGTACTTCGCCAGTATGTCCTCCAACACCTTGTTCATGTTCTGACGCGACTTCTCTCCAGAAATCGCCACTTCTTTGTCCACCTCGTCGATCAGCTGGATCAGCCCGAACAGCGCGTCGCCCGACTTCTCGAACAGCTCGCCGTTCTCCAGGATGAACGCGCACATGTTCGTTAGCACGCCCTTCCCCAGCACGCTCACACGCTCCTTGAGGACCGTCCTGAACCGCGCGGCGTCGGGCGAGTTGGCGAGGTAGTTCTTCACGAACACGTGGTGGAACACGAGAGCGTCCTGACTCTAGAGGTCACTCACACGGTCGTGGGGTACATGGAGAAGGCTGTCCTGCAGACCGAACTGGTTGATGTTGATCAGGAGCGAGTTGGGCACCGTCTCGTGACTCTTCAGGAACAGCTCCAGCACCACCAGCACCGCCTCCATGTGCGTGGCGATCGCGGACTTCAGCGGCGGAATCAGGTCTTGCGGAATGGGCGCGCACATCACGCGAAGGATCAGCTGCTCCGTCACGAACTGTTTCATGTAGGAGAAGGAAGACGAGGAGAGTAGCAACAGCAACAGGAACACGGGCTGCTGCGTCAGGAGCGGCGCCAGCAGCGTCTTCGTCTCGTCGAAGTGTGTGGACTCCATCAGCAGGAACACGCCCTCCACCACCTCCTCCGAGGTCCAGATCAAACACTCTGCCGGAATGTGGAATGACGGATTCTCGGCCTATTTCTGACATTCCATTCCAACCCGCACAACAAAGGCAAACTGCTTGAACGGCGTCTGCGTGAGCTCCTTGCACTCCACCACGGCACGAAGGAAGGCCAGTTGGGCGTCTATTCATCACGCCCTCACACGACCGCTGCCTGAGTTCTTCCACTGCTTGCTGCACAGAGAAAGGAGACTGCCCTTCGACCCGCTCTCGCGCCACACCGTGTTCAGAAACGAGATCGCGTGGGGTCCCCCGATTTGGACCTCATCGTCATCGAGCGCATCGAACACGCCTGCGAAGTCGAAGCCCACAGCGTGAAGCGCCTTCACCACCACGCCCGCGTTCCACGACTGGATCAGCAACTCGTCGGGGAGTGTGATGTGGAGCTGGTCGAACATGTCCTTCGTGCTACGGGTGAGAGGCACGGAAGACCGCTACAGCAGGAGTTGGGAAGAGATGTCCGAAATCGGCTCGGTATTTGCCATTCTCACCAACACGCGCATAACACCCTTCGTGGTGAGGGGCTGGTCCTTGACGACGTAGCGGAGGACGGAGGTCATGACGGACTCGTTGATGGAGATGACGCAGCCCAGATCGGTGAGAAGCGTGAGATTGCAGTGATCACGGATGGGGAGTGATGCGGGTTGAACGCTACGTTTCACGCTCCATGGGAAGTAGTACGGTGTGTAACGATCGGATATGCCTTCGTTGTACAGCAAAGAGGCGCTCGCCATCGACTGATGATTCTGAAGACCCCGCTCCAGCAGGTCCCTCAAGAGAGAGCTCTGCTTTGCCTTGTCCCACAACGACTACAGATGAAAGAAGGAAGGAGGAAGAACTGCGTTCGATTTGACAAAGTCGATGAGATCGCAGAAATAGACGCTGAGAATCTCGCTATTGCCTTCCGTTATGACAGATGGAATGGCGTCCTTCAAGTACTCTGCAATCTCCTACAACTAACAACAAACCATTGCACAAACGCTTCCAAAGGGTTGGCATGGCACCTTCATCAAAAGCAGAGAAAGTGCGCAGTTCGACGGCTCGTCCAACTGTATGCTTGCGAGAAATGAACAGTATGAGGGAGGACTGTCCATCTTCTCCACTTTCTCGAATGCCTACGTCATAACTAGGGGAAGGAGACACTACCGTCTTTAAGACATATTCGCTATCCACCATAATCAGCACCCTCTTGAAAACGCTTGATACGAATGGTTGCATCTTGTCTGCTTTGCATGCTGTCTTGTCCTTTCCCGAGAGTAACAACGAAAGGACTTCGTGAAGCACAAATACAGTTGTCATCACTCCATATTGGTCCATAATCTACTCCATCAAGCAGAACAGTGCTACAGCGACAGTTTCCAATTCCGTTGCAGAAAAATCGGAAGAATCGGACGATAATCTCGTCAGAAGCTCATGGATCCTCTGCGAAAGGATGGCAGATATGTATCCGCTCCTCGAATCGGACGGAGAAGGATCTGTCATGAAACTGTGCCTGTTTGTGCGCAAAAAGCAAAAGAGATGAGACGACCAGTGATTGTTGATTAGCAAGATGGGCAGCGATAACTGAACAGCATCCTCAGGGCTTTTCAAAGAGCTATCCATCGGAATAGATGACGCTTCGCATAGAGAACACACTCCCACAATCCAAGGAAAGATCACCTAACCATGTGCATTTCCATCCATTCGCACTCTTCAACACCGAAAACCGTAGTATTCCCATTCCTATAGTCCGATTCTACCTTTTCGGAGTGAACTGAATCAGATCCGTTATTCCCTCTCCTTATCGCACACAATGAGGAAAGACGTGCTCCTCCTTGCAGCACCATGTTCCCTCCATAAGCCACTCTGTTCATTGTTTCTTCTACTATCCCGTAAGATGAATGCAGGGAGCATCAACGATGGTATCAAGATGAGCGGAGCGCGGGTTCCCATATCCTTGCACCAGGCAGCAAATGCGAGAGAGAACAATCGCCGGAGAAGAGAAGAGTTCAACAACAAGAAGAGGATAGTGGAGATTGCGCTCGGAAACTGATGAATAGAAGGTGGACCCCGGCTCTCCTCGGGAAGCAACCGTTCCCTCATCCACGGCTGCCATTTCAGAAGTAGTTGTTCCGTGTGAATCAATTAGTGTGTAGCTCGGCGAGTATGTTCAGGCCGTTTGCTCGAACGACAAGGAGAAGGCCCTGATGGGTACCAAGCAAATCAGACGGCTACTGTCGCAAGGTAGGCTTAATGCATGTGCCTTTAGACAAAGATAACGGCGCCTTTATTGATATGGTCGTGAACACGGGAATTGTCCCTCGTTTCGTAGAATATCTGTCGTTTGATTCGTTTCCTGAATTGCAGGGCGAGTCCGTTTGGGTGTTGACTAACATTTCTTCTGGAACGGAGGAACACGTTTCGTTGTGGCATTTCTGGTCATTCCGTAGACTGCTCTTGTGGTTCGTTGTGGCGCTATACCTCCTCTTCTTCATCTTCTCAAATCCAACAGCTTTGAAGTGGCGGAGCAAGCCGTATGGGCTTTGGCAAACATTGCTGGCGATATTGATGAGTACAGGAAGATGATTCTGGAGCAGGACGGTTTTTCACAAATCATCGCGGTCATGGAGCGAAACCCCGATAAGCTGAGCGTGCTCAAGAACTGCATTTGGTGTCTCTCGAATCTGTGCCGGAATCAGAACCGCATTCCCGGGCTGTTTGACTACATCCAGCCTCATCTCCTCTTCCTTCAGAATCTGTTCAAATGGGACAACGTGAATGTCCTGCCAGACATCTGCTGGGCGTTTGCCTTCCTTACGAATTCCAATCCGGAGCAGAAGAAGACTGTCATTGAGTACATTGACGCAAACAAATTGATGATGCTGATCCGGTGCAACAAGCCTTCGATCCAGTACCCGGCATTGCGCATTGCCGGCAACATCGTGTCTGGAGACGAGAACGACACGCAGCGAATGCTGGACGCCGGACTGCTGAACGTGATTGCGGAGATTTACCCGAGAGCCTCTGAATCGTGGAAGAAGGAGATTCTCTGGATTATTAGCAACGTGACGGCGGGAACGCCGAAGCAGATTAACATGGTGATGAAGATGGGGTTCATTAATCTTGCAATGAACGAGATTAACGGCAACTCCAGCTATTTGCAAAACGACGCGTTTTTTGTGATTTGCAATGCGATTAATGGAGGGAACGTGGAGCAGGTGAATCTGAAGGAGTGCAATGACTCGTAGATCAGGTTCATTGTCGAATTGGACATTCTTCGTCCCTTCATCCACATGCTCCAGCAGGATCCGAAGCCGCTTCTCAAGAAGAGCATTCTGATTTCGATTAACCGCATCCTGAAGGTTGATGTGGTTGGGGCGATTCACGCGTAGGTCGGAAAGCACATCCAGAAGAAGTGTAAAACCCAGGAGAACCAGTTCTTTGTGAAGTTCAACGATCTGGGAGGTGTGGACCGCATCACCGAGATTGCCAGCACGGGCAATCCCGACTACACCGAGATCTGCGACCACATCCTCCGTTACTGCGACATGGAAATGGACCTGGAAGACAGTCGCCCGAGCTTTTGAACCGTGTGATGTACCAATTGTAACTTGGACTGTTTGTGGAACAAACGCACCAGTCATTCTTCTTCACGGAATACTTGGTCTTGATCTCCTCCTCGGAGTAGTTCCACAACTCCTTCACCTGCTTCTTCCAGATGGCGGTTCCAAAGGAGGCAATGTACATGGCAGGCACGATGTAGAGCAGCGCGGGCTACACATCACGACTCGCATGTCCTCACTCACCTGAGCATGCTTGAAGTACAGCATCACGATCACCGTCACAATCAGCGACAATGCGTACATCACGCAAGCCGTGTTGAAATACGGCTTCTTCCACTCCGCCGACTCGCTCGTGTTCACTCCCTCCTTGCGGGCGTTGTACGCGTCGAAGGACAGAAGGAACGCGATGAAGAACCCAGGAACCACCACATCGCCCAGTCCGAGCATGCTGAAGAACTCGCGCGTGTATTCGGCGGGAGCGGGAAGCTGCTTCGGGAACACGAACTTGATGGGGCCCTTCACGCCCGTGGCGACCTTCACCATAACCTCCGTGCCGAACACCCAGAAGATGTCGTAGATGAAGAGGCCCGCCTATGCGTAATGCGCAGCGAATAGAAGAACGAGAAGAATGCAACCGGTCTTGAAGGAGCCAATGGACTCGGAGGCGAGGCTCTACGACTCACGAGGAACGCCAACACGTACGAAGATCGTGATGCAAATGCCCAGAATGTTGTTTCCAACCCAGAAACCCTTGAAGTAGTAGCACGCGGCGAATCCAAAAGCGAGGGGATAGGAGATGAGATCGCACTTGCGGACAGTGATGCTCAGCTTGAACGGCTTCGTCAGCGAGTACGAAAAGACCACTTCCGCCCAATAGTTCTCCAAGACCATGTTGATCACTCCCGCCATGGCAGCCGCAGCAACGACCACGAGGTAGATGAAGATCAGCTCCTTGACGACATTCTCATTGAAGTACTTGAACGCGATATACAGCGAAAAGAGAGCACCAGACGCCATGACAGGGAACATGGCCGCGTCGTTCTTGTTCATTTGGTCCTCCTACACCGTGATGCAGACCCTCTCACTCGCCACCTTCTTTGTAAACACGGAAATATAAGAGCCGATATAGACGAGAGTTACGGACAAGAGCGTGTTCGACACATGAACTGGAATCACCACGAACAGGGAAGAAAGAACCCACAGGATCAGGCACGCGATTGCGGCGTAGAAGGGCTTGTTGGGAATCACTCGGGTCATCTCGATTACAAGAAATGACGCAGCATGCCGTGCGTTCCAATTCTTGGGATGGGAGGGCGGATGAAGAACGGAACGCCACAGCGCTGTGGATGCGAGTGCAAGCACCTACAGAAAGAAAGCTTCCTTCCAGAACAAACAAACCAAATACAATTCTTTATGCGCTCTCCTTCTTCTCTTCAGTCACGGGAGCAGTCTCTTCAGGTTTGGCGGCGAACACGTAAGCCTGCGCGTTGCGGAAAGTGGAACCGTCGACAAGACTCTGCTTGTGCATCTTGTATTCCACAATGGTCGAGGGGTCCAGTCCGAGGATCTCGCGCAGCTTGTCACCGATGCTGGAGAACGAGCTGTTCGCGCTGTTCCACACGCTGATCATGTCCTCCTTGTTGCGGCGCGCCATCATCACGCCCACCACGTTCGGGTCCTCGAAGGCCTCGCCGATAGCAGCGAACACCTACGCGTCACGAAGAGTCACGACACGAACAAGATCCTGCCACAGCTTGCCCAACACGCCCGAAGTCCTCTTCACCTTCAGAATCCAGCATCCACCGTTAGGGAACGTCTGCACCGTTAGCGAAGCACGATTCCACTACCTCCCAGGCAGGAACCAGCTGCTCTCTGAACATATAGTAGTTGCAGTCCTTGTCCAGAGCAGAGGGACGCTTCATGTGAATGTAATATCTACGGCGTGAGACGGCGCGGCGGGAGCGAATCTACCTCCAGAAATCTTCAACCGTGTCAAATGTACCAATTCTCTTAAGGTTCTCGGTGTAGTTCACGCTACGTCGTCACCCAGCACGACAAACCACAATACACTTGCTGACCACGAGGGAGTTTCTTATCATACCTACGCGCTCACAGCCAACCAAAACGATTACCAGAAGGACCAAGCAGACTGGAGCTTGTGCAATCCGGAAGCAGGCTCTACCCGTTATTCGTGCTGCGCAACAAGATACCCTCCACCTTCTTCTCGGGCTGAGCTTCAGCAACTACCTCCTTCTTCTCGGTCTCAACAGCAATTTCACCTTCAGCAGACATTTCTTTATTACCGACTTCTGGAGAATCAGCCAGAAGCAAAAGAACCTACGTTTTCTGGAACGACGAAACGTTCAGTGGTTCATCGTTATGAAGAGCGGAGAATCCGTCTTCCATTCTCTCACTCCGATTCGACTCAATGGAAGAAATGCACGTGGTGGAGTACTTGGTGGGCGAGAGGACGGACAGAGGACTCGCATCATTCAGGACGAGTGACCTCCTCTTTTCCTTTCTACTATTCCGGCTCACGTGAACGCCAAACAGCAAGAGCGGAGGGACTACTGAACGCGCTTTCAGTGGGGCTTCGCCTCACTATTTATTATGGAGCGTCGAAGAGAACCCAGGCGTCGGCGGCAAACTATATCCACGTGTTCACTGTGGTGCTCGTGACATCTACTCACCCTGTAGGTTTACCAAGGGTTTTTGCGCCGATGGGTATAACTGCAGGTATACGCATCCGTACGGTGTGGTCGGAACGCCGGAATGGATCAAGGAGCACCCCACGGAGTATCTCCACGGGATGATTTCGTATTCTTCCCTTCGCAACAAGGGCGGCGTTGATTGCGCCATTCAATATCTGAAAGACAACGCTCTCCTGTCAAGTGTTCACTTTGACCTGATCGCGCGTTTCTGTGGAGCAAACGACGTATTCCATGCACCCAACGGTGAGGCGTAGAGTCCTTCTGTTGAACGATCCTTGCTGCGTGTCCACAACTATATCGACGCCAAAGTGGAGTATCTGTGCAAGAAGTATCTCCACAAGAAGGCGATAACGAAGGGTTCATTCTTCTCGAAGCGAATGAACAGTAGAGGAGTATCTCGCTCTCTCTCCCGACTCTCCCGTCTACAAGCAGCTCCACACTGTGTTCATTGATTATGTGATGTCGCGCCTGAAGCAGGATTCACTGAAGATGAATTCTGACTCCTTCTTCGCTCGATTGACGGATTTGCCCATGTCGGAGAGCGAAGCAAAGACAGTGGGTGCCGACTTGGCTCATATGTACGGAAGCGACTACGAAGTGCGCATTGAATTCTCATTTCATGGATAGTTGGTGAAGCGGTTCGATTCCACCTTCTCGACTCATCTGTTCAAGGAATGCCAACCCACGCGTGATCAGTTGTCGAATCGCCAGAAGAGGGATAAAGAGCTGCAAGCGCCTCCGAACGCGTTTCAACTCCCTGATGGGTTCCCCATCACCGTCGTGTCGAATCTGGACGAGTTCAAAGCCATGGTCAAGGAATTGAAAAACGTGCGCGCGTTGGGGTGGGACACAGAAGCGAGCGGCTTCAATTACTTCCGAAACTTGTCCCTGATCCAGCTTGCTACGGATGAAAAGGCGTATTGTTGAGTGGCTGGGAGTACCCTCTAGCTGGCTAATCTACCCCGAGTGGATGAAGAACGAGTCCATTGCCGCCGAGCTGAATTCCTTGTGGGAGTCCATCGTCCACAACCGACACATCATCCACGTGTTCAAGAGCGTATCAGGCGATGCGAGCGAAATGGCTGTCGCCTTCCCCACACTGCCCGCACTTCGATCCATAACGAACGTGGTTGATATTGATGTTCTCGCGGAGGCGCTGGGCTGCAGCGCGCCATTGCGATTGTCATTGTACGTGGAGCTCTATGACGGAAGGCCGTTGGACAAACGAGAGCAGTGCTCCATTTGGGATGCAAGGCCCCTAACGGACGGACAAAGGTACTACGCCGCGACTGATGCGTACGTTACGAGGATGCTGTTCTTCGATATGTGCAAGACGTTGGTCGCTGGAGAGTGGGAGGTGGAGCAGACAGTGAACTGGGAGGTGGCACGGCGGAGATGTCTGAGCAGCGGGATGAGTGATCCTCCGCTGCGACTGACCACGGATTTTTCCATTTCGACGGATGTTCAGAACTATATCAATCTCTACAGGGAAATCTGTCAGTGATTGCTTGTTTGTTTCCGCATTTCTCTCCATCGTGACCTATAACTCCCA
>ERZ1106923.559-NODE-559-length-12491-cov-3.312078_pt1 | contig 12491 bp, 8 predicted proteins | sample MGYA00403657_ERZ1106923 | MGnify/ENA primary metagenome ERZ1106923 (study PRJEB35170, sample SAMEA104062425) | human gut metagenome | biome: human gut; feature: human-associated habitat; material: faeces | place: Denmark | collected 2012-06-19 ...
TGATAAAAATAGAATACGGTGCTGTGAGATATTTTCACAGTACCGCAAAAAAGAAATTAAGAAAGGAATATAAAAATTATGAAAAAATCACAGACGCTTAAAATGACTACACTCTGTGTAGCTCTTTTGCTGTCCGCACCTATTGTTAACATAGGTTTTCATGTTAACGCTTCGATAGGTGTGGATGAATTGGATATGCTCTTTCAGACAACCTTGGAAGGAATTTTAGATCGGGAGAAGGTAAAAGAAACGGTTATCTCTGCTAAAAAAGATATGATATATGACATTAACCTTCACGATTTAGGCATACAGTACAGATTTGAATACGGGAATGAAAAAGGTTTTGCCATTTTAATCGATAATGGTTCTCCCAAAGTCGCAGAGGTATATATGGACGCAAATTCTCCCTATCCTGATAATGGAAGTTTGAAAATTTATGTTACGCAGGGAATCTATTGGTATAGCGATGAAAACGGAATTTATGATTGTATTTCAAGATTATCGGTATCAGAGGAAGCGATCGAGAGTGTAGCGGAGGCGGCTTATAAAGGCACTATCGATATACAGTATTCATCCGAGCGTGTTGATTATATTCACCGTTCCGAAACACCATATCATATTTTGTCCTCAATTCCATTATATTCGTATGGATTATCTAACGGCTGTGTGCCGATTGCAGGCTCTAATTTGATTGCCTACTACGACAAAACCTATTCCGAGTTAATTCCGAACTATGAAGCGGGAATGCTGGTGTTCGGGCGATACCGTTTCAAAACGCAAAATGAAACGACGATGGCATTATCAGAAACATTGCACGCGGAGATGGGAACGAACACCAATGGCGCGGGAACGTCTGTTTCGCAGTTCAAAAACGGCATGAAATCCTACATAAACAAGCACGGGTATTCTGTGAGTTTTCAAAGCTTAATGGCATGGGGCAAATTCAAATTCGATAGCGCAAAATCGGTGGTACAAGAAGAAAAGGCAATTGCGCTTTTTGTGCAGAATTACAAGGCGACTACATTTTCCAGCGGTGATAATTATGAAATTTTGAGCTATGAAGCAACAAACGGAAATCACGCAGTTGCGGGGTTTGGCTGCTTAGAGGTAGAGTACACGTTGGCCGACAACACAATCCGAACGGATAAGTATGTTCATTGTTCGTTGGGGGTGGGGCTTTACTTAAATGGTTATGTCAATATCAATATGGTAAAAATCAACGACGCATTGGCAATCACCATCTCATGAGGGCGATATGAAACATATTAAAAAACAGATCGAGGATGAACATACGCGAATAGCCGACATGGATAGGGACTTTTTAGAAAACGAGATATATAAGCGGATCAATGAAAATATCGCCGCCCAAAAAGTTCAGAGAAAAGGTATAAGGCGTTTAATCGTGTCCGCGGCTGCTTTATGCGTAATATCGGCGGTGATTATTGGTAGCGTTTTTGTGATAAAGCGTGAAAATAATTACTTGGATAATTATGAAACAAAAAAATCGGATATAGAACAAGTGAACGTAAATTTAACGAATACGCAGTTCGTAGGGGATTTTTCTGTTATCATGACCTATAAATCTTGGAAAAGGATGCCCGTATATTTTACCGCAGAGCATGAGAAGGTATTGGAAGACAGCTACATATCCTCCACTGTGCAAATTATCATTGAACGAGAGTATTTACTAAACGACAACACGATTTACCACGAAACATTAAACTATTTGGGCTATGAGGTTAACGTTCGTAAAATAGAAAATATTGACGCGGCGGAGGATTTAACAATTCGGGAATATGCTATAATGGCGTATATGGATACTGGGGCGGAACGGTATGTCATCAGTTACCATGAAGATACAATTAATGAAACAGATAGTTTTTCAGACTATATAGAAACTATCATAAAACAGAAATAAAAGGAGCATAAAAATTATGAAATTTAATTTATTAGAATCAGAAGTAAAAAAGATTATTGAACTTACATATTTAGGACTTTATGTGTTAACTAATGTGAAAGCAGATAAAAATTGGACAGAATATGAATCGCTTTCCAGGAAATTTATTAAGTATTATATAAAAAACACTAAAAAGATGAAAATGCGACTGCAAGGGGTGAAGAAAAAGATCGCAGCAAAAGAATTTCATGCAAAAGTCGGGGAATGTATGGATGAGATTTATGAAAGCGTGTATGAAACGGTGGAGATGTTGGAAAAGGGGGCGTTAGCGTTTTCTCTTTCGCAGGCGTTGGCAGATTTAGCATATCCCGATAAGGAAGATGGGGATAATTTGTTGAAAAATGTGTTGACGCAAGAATTTTATGAGGAGGCCATTAATAAATTAGGCGCGGGGATTATCCGTCTTGAAATACCCAATGGAGAGGAAAGGCTCAAAAAATTGTTGACTGAAGCACAGGAAGAAAACAGTGGTGTGGTATAAGTCAAAGGAGGTAAATATTGTGGGTAACATAAAAATTGAATTAAACGAAAAAGAAGAAAAATCAGTTTTGGAACTGCTGGCATTGGGCTATCACATAGCCAAGGAAAGCGGATATGTGCAGGAAAAATGCAAAGATTATAATAGAGCGATTACAAAAGTGTTCGTGCTTTAACTAAATTCATAGAAAACAGAAAAAGGAACAGCCTGGGGTCTGTTCCTTTTTCTGTATCATAAAATCTCAAAGAGGGAAAATGAAATAGAGTACTCTTTTTATCTTCTTGATAAGAAGAAGTATTTCCTGACTTCGATAAGATAAACATATAAGCAAGGTCACATATTGAGGATTGCGAGTCAAAATCCATTACTAAGCTCTTTTGCCCTGCCGTTATAGGGGATAAATAGTGAGAGATTTCAGCTATATCGATTATCGATTTTCAAGCAGGATTAAGTTCTTCTCCGTTATAAAAAAAGTATTGATATTATTTCTTTACTATTAACGGTTATGTTGACTTCATGTAAAGGGGAAAGTTTTCTGTACTATTTGATTGATTGTCGTTTCCGCACTCCTATGAAGAAAATACAAACATTAATATAGAAGAATATTTTAAGAAAAAATTTTCTGTTGATATTTCTTGACTTGACATTTAGGAATAAAAAATCAGAGGAGCAACCCTCTGATTTTTTTACGAAAAATTGAAAAGGAGAGAAAAAATTTAGATTAACGATTAATATGTCACATAAAAAGCTTTTGAATGTATTTCTATAGTACTAAATATCAATGGAAAGAAATTATGGAATAACTGAATATAAAGATTGAAGAGAAACAGAAAAAATATATAAGAGATATTTCAAATAAAAAATAATCATTTTTTATGGTTTTAAGTATGAAAATGGAAAGGTTAAAGATAATGTATAGAAATTTGGATATTTATGAAGTAGAAAAAATTTTAGTGAACAATTATAAAAATAATAAACTGGAATTGATTAATAGAATTATAGCATATTACCATCTTTCAGATTATGAGTATAATCGCCATGATGAAAAATGTTTTACATGTTTGTATTGTTCAAAATATAATATTGTGGAAAATTCAATATTAAAAATTTGTAAAATATTAAATATTTCGATGAGCACTTTAATTAGATATAGAAAACGTTATATACGATTGGCTGGATGTGTGATGAGAGAGAGTGAAGTTGTCAAAAATTGACAAGTTGAAGGAAGAAAAATATATTATAATGATTATAAAGAAATAGTTAAAGGTTCGAAAAGGTCACGGGGAGGTTTTAAGAAAAGAGGAGATATGAGTTTGAGAAGCCGAAAGGAAAAGTCAGTTGCATGAAGCATTAATCTAAATCAAGGTGATTAAAGGTAGGCTTTAAGATGGGAGGTGATAAGTTCTAAAATTTTTTGCTAAAAAGAAATGAGGATTGAACGGTTTGCAAAAGCCGGATGAAAGAAAGCTGCGAGGATTTTACCGATAAGATAAGGAGATTAAAAAATGGAAGCACAGGTATTAAAGTTGATCATGGATTACGGATTGGAAACAGTGGTGATTGCGTTAGCGATCAATATGTTGGCGGGAATAAGTAAGTTACCTTTAAAGGCGATAGCGAAGAAAATGGAAGACGGAAGTAAGTTGACGAAATATTTGGTGTTTTTACCACTATTATGGGGCTTGGTACTGACGTTAGCGTATGTGAAAGTACGAACCGGAGCGGTGACATGGAATAAAACATTTGTAACGTTATGGTTGACATCGAGCAGTCTAAGTTTAACGCTGTATGCGATATTCGAAAAACTATTTCCGAGCAAGGCGAAGATTTTGAAAGACTATGAAATTTCGGCAAACAAAAAACTGATAGAGGAAATTAGAGCCTTGACGGGAGTAAATTCTGAAACATCGAAAGAAACAAAAAAACAAAAGAACGAATCGAATATTTCTACTTTAAATCAAGCGAAAATAGAAGAGGGGAAACAATGGGAAAAGCCAGAAATAGACAATATTGGAAAAATTATTGTCTGTAAAAAACAAAGTAACACATTAAATAAAAACGGTTAAAAAATTCACGCAAAAAATTATGAAATCAATAAAAATTATTTAACAGGAGACAAAAAATGGGGATCATTAAATTGAAAAAAGTAAACGAAGAAGCAACAGTGACAGAAAATTTTGAAAAGAGCCTGGTTACGGAAGAAGTTATTCCTGCAGAAAACATTGTGGCGGACGGAAGTGCGTCGCGTTGGGAAGACCCGGCTGTATTGAACGAGGATGAGGAACATACGGACGAAAATTCGCGACATTATATTCTCAATAATAATACGGGAAAAAGCATATACAGCGGTGCGGCGGTAAATTATTACGACGAAGTCGCCGGAAAGTGGGAAAGAATAGACAACTCTTTGATAGAGAAAGAAGATTGTTTTGAAGGAAAACTGGGAAAGTTCAAGGCTTTCGTGTCTAAGGAGGAAAAAGGAAAGAAAGTTGAAATCAACGGCAACGGATTGTCGTTGTCGTGGGAATATTTGGGCAAAACGTCGAAAACAGAGGTTTACTCGAATACATCGGAGATACCGTTAACGAACGTGGGCGAAGTGAGACAACCGCAATCTATGCTGAAAGTGGAAAAATGTAGGAAAGGTATATTGCAAAGTGTGGGAAGCGAAGCGATGTACGAAAACGTAGAGGCAAATACCGACCTGGAATATAAAATAGAAGGTAATAACATTAAGGAAAACATTATCGTGCGTGAGCGGGCGGAAGAGTATAAATATCTCTTTTCGCTTAATACGCAAGGTTTGAAGCTTCGTTTGTCAGAAGATAATACGAATTTAGAGTTTTATTCGGAAAAAGTCAAAGAAAACGGAGATTGTGAGGAGCAGAAAGAGTTTACGATTCCCAGTCCGTATATGTACGATGCGAACGGGGAGACGAGCGAGGAGGTATATTACGAACTGGAGCCTCAGACGGAGGGGAAATATGTGTTTTCCGTTGTGGCAAGCACAGAATGGATGAATGCAGAGGAGCGGACTTTTCCCGTGATCATCGATCCGCAGATCGTTACGAATAATTCAAGCCTTATTAGTTTTCAGAATTATTCGAGAACTTTGACTAATGGTACTCCCAGCGGGTCATGGACTAAGGTTTCAAGTAGCTATATAAATGTGGAATTGATTTCCACCAGAGAATATAAATCTGAAATATATATTGAGAAAAGTAAAATATCGGGAATCGACAACAATAAGATATCACAGGTCAATTTAATTTTAAGCGAAAGAAATAATTCCAATAACGGAAAAAGCATTTATGTAAACGGTAGTTTATGCACAATCACCGATGGAAAAGTAACGGCAAATATAACGACGGCATATAAGGGAACGACGGGGAAAATAACAATAACTGTTACAGGTAGTAATGGAAATGATTTGTACTTTTCTGCGTCCGGATCAAATGCACCTGCCCTTGAAATCGAATATTTGACGAATGAAGGAACACGACCGACGAAAAAGGCTTTTTCATTGGCAGGAACGGCGACAGCAGAAGTAAATCTTGCCACAGGGGATACGATTGTAAGTTTTTGCGACGTGGCGGCTGAAAACTCTGTGATGGGACTGGGAATCAGTCATGTTTACAAAAAGAGTTCGGAAGAGAATTTTGTCGGAGAAAACTTCAGATTAAATCTGCATGAAACATTTGTAAAAAACGGTAATACGGCTTTAGATACTACTTATATTTATACGGATGCCAAAGGTGATAAACATGGCTTTAAAGATTATTATTACTATATAAATGGTGATGGTAGAAAGATTTATATTACGTCAAAAACAAGCATTACCGTGGAGCCAGATGGGACGTTGAAATATGCGGGAAGTAAAGTATATCCGGAATATAGATCTTCTACGGGCTTGAAAGCGGCGACGCAATTGGAGAATTTTATTAATTATGAAAGCATAGAGCAGAGGACAAAAGAATACAAGCAACTGGAAGAGCAAGTGAAAAGTTATAAAAACGCTTATCTGGATTTTGTCTTATTATATACATCAAGCGGTAATTTTTATTCCATATCTTATGATGATATATTTAACGATTATGCGTCTTCTTCCACCATGGTTGTTCCTGAAAGTGTAGCAATACAATACGGCGCATTAAAAAAACAATATGACAATTTAAATAAAAATTATACAGCTGGACAAATTGTTTTAGGAGATACTTCCGTTAATGAAGCCATTTTAGCGCTTGAATCCCAAATTTTTGAATCAACCAAATTGTTGAAAAAATATGTAGAACTGTGTACGTCAAGTGAACCCGAGGGGAAAATAAAAATGCGGGAATGCTTGAACAATGGTTCTCCTGTGCCAGAATGGGCATATAATTTATTGACGGATTATTATTTTAAATACAAGGAATTTGACGAAAGCGGTACCCCCATGATGAGTGGCGCGGCGTTGAAAGTGGAGTTTAGAAGAAGAAATTTATTGTTGGAACAGCTTTCAACACAAACACAACAGGTGAACGAGCAAAGAACTTTAGTAAAAAAACAAATAGATTCAATGACGTGGGCACATAAAAGGCGGGAATATTCTCAACAGTTACAAAACTATTATAAAGAATATATTAATAAAAATGCGGAATTAGAGCAAATGAAACGCCAAATGCCTATTAATTTCCTTACAGACGGGCAAATCATCAAAGGTTACAATGAAGATGGACGGCTTGTGGCTGTGTATGATAATTATGGTAATTATGCGGTCGTGGAATATGAAAAATCAGGTGTGGCAACTAATTCGCCAACGAGAATAGCACGGATATATGACAAAGACGGGAAAGAGGTACGATTTAGCTATAATCCGAAAAACAAGTTGTCGGAAATAACGGATACGCGCGGAAGAAAAACAAAGTATGAGTACGGCGAGACAAAACTGTTAAAAGTAAAATACGATACAGGCAAAGAGATTACGTTTGGGTATTTAAATAATAATATAACGTTGGTAAAAGAAGAGAAAAACGCTTTAAGAACCAACCTTAGTTATAACGCAAATAAATTATCTTCTGTCAATAATTATTCCACGATAGACGGAATCCCGAAAACAAACACTTCAGAAGTATCAAGTTTGATTTCTTCTACTACGATTACATATTCCCAAACTGCGAATACTATTATGAATTATGTAACGATAACGGAAGATAGCCATGCGGAGAAATATATTTTTGACAGCAATAGGAATTGTAGTGCGCATTACGTATCGGAAAATGGCGTGGTAACCAAAGCGGAACAGTATGAATATGTACCGTATTGGAAAGGAACGGCGGCACAAAGTAATCCGAGAAGCGTAACCAAATACGCAAAGAAAGATACTTTGTATAAGACGGCGCTGACGTCGTTTGTATTTACGGTCGGAGATACGGAAACAACGACGTTGGATCAGTTCAATAACCCTCTGAAAACGACGACGAGCGCGGTGAAACTTACGGCGAACGGAAGCAATCAACAAACAACGGTAGTGGATTATACGTATGATGACGATCAAAAGCTGAAAGAGGAAAAAACCACGATAAGCTATACAAATCCGTCAAAAACGATAATCGGGTATAAAAAGTATATCTATAACGCTTTGGGAAGCGTAGTACGTACGGAAAGCTATGTGGAAGGCGAAGAGAATACGACGGGCAAGACGATCGAAGAAACGGTGTACGATGAGAATGGAAACGCCATAAAATCTTTTACGTATAACAGCCTTGACAGTTCCTCCAAATTTTACAAAGAAAGTGAGTACGCAGAAAATGGTCAGATCGCGGCGGATAGAGACGAAACGGGCGATTATCGGACAAAATACGAATATATCGACAGGACGAATATCGTACGTACGGAAGTATTACCGAACGGAAGTAAAGTTTCATATGGTCACGATATAGCAGATCGAGTTACTGGCATTACGCAGAGCACAGAAGAGGGCGAGGGAAACAGCAATTCGACGAGCTATACATACGGCGAAGTAACGGAAGTGAGAAGCGGAAACAACGTCGTGGAGTATGAGTATGATTATAAACGGAGATTGACAAGCGTAAAGCTGAATGAAACAGCAAATTACGTAAAATACAGTTATACGGAAAAGACGACAGACACGATAAACGGAGTAAGTAGAACGGTTGATAAGGTAACTGCTACCTATGCGCCCAGAACGGGGACTTCTTCGGAAGTGTTTGTAACGAGCAAGGATTTGCGAGGAAACTTGTTGAAGACGAGTTATAACGGAAGCACGCAGACGGAATATACCTATACGGCAGACGATAAATTGGAAAGTGTCATCGATCGTGTCTCGGGACGAAAAACGACATATACGTATGACGCATTGGATAGGGTAACGAAAAAGTCGGAAACAAAAGTATCCGATGGCGTACAGGTGTATCAGGAGGTATATACGTATAATAATGACGGAACGCTTGCGAGTAAAGCGATAAGCGAAGCCGTAACGCAGACATATACCTATACGTATAAAAACAATTCTGCGCAGACATTGGACTATTTTAGCGTCGGAACTTTGAAGGTGAGCCCGAAAACAGATTGTCTTGGAAGAAATACGGGCAAGGAAATCGCTTTATCGGGAACGAAAGTGTATGAGGAGATAATCTCGTATCGAAAAGTAGGGGATCATGCGACGCAAATGCCCTCAACGATCCGTTATGGGGATAAAGCGGGCGGAACATACGGAATCCGAGACAGTTTGAAGTATGCCTATGACGAAATGGGTAATATCGCCAAAGTATATGAAAATGGAGAATTGTCGGTGAGATATACGTATGATAAACTCAGCCGCCTGATAAGGGAAGATAATAAGGCAATCGGAGAGACGTGTCTTTTCGATTACGATAACAATGGGAATATTCTCACAAAGCGGACACTGGCGTTTACTCTGAAAGGAAAGGAGGAAGTAGAAGAACTTTCATCGACGGCAAGGGAATATACATATGAGGGAGACAGACTGTTATCGTATAACGGAGAAACGTTTACGTATGACGGACTGGGAAATCCTAAAACGTATCGAGGAAAACCTTTGACGTGGAGCAAGGGCAGACAACTTACGAATTATAACGGGACAACGTTTGGCTATGACGGTCAGGGTCAAAGAACGTCGAAGGGAAATATAATTTACACATACGGAAGCGACGGAAAACTTTTGAAGCAAAGCGACGGGTGGGAATTTCTCTACGATAACGGCGGAGTAATGGGATTCATCTATGGAAATACCACAGATGATAACAGATATCTGTACCGAAAAGACATTTTGGGAAATATTACGGGGATACTTGACAAAAATGGCAAGATTATAGTAAAATATAAATACGATGCATGGGGAAATCATGCGGCGGTCTGCTTAAATCTGAAAGATGGCAGGGAAGAGTTCTGTGACATAACTGACGAAACGATAAGTTTTACGGGTAAATACGCAGATTACAAAACGCTTGCGGAGAAGAACCCATTCCGCTATCGGTCGTATTATTACGATACGGAAACAGAGCTGTATTTCCTGAAAACACGGTACTATGATCCCGAAATCGGCAGATTTATCACGATAGACGATGTTTCCTATCTTGCTCCCGATACAATAAACGGCTTAAATTTGTATGCCTATTGTGGGAATAATCCTATTATGAGAGTGGATGCCAATGGTACCGCTTGGTGGCATTGGGTAATTGGTGCTTTGGTAGTTGTAGGATTGGTGGTTGGAACGGTCGTTTCAGCTGGTGGGCTCGGCGCAGGGTTAATGGCAATAGGATTTGCTGCTAACGGCATGGTGATGGCTGGGGCTTCAATGGCGACGACTATATTTGCCTTTGCAACCGTAGGTGCTGGCGTTGCCTTTGCTGCTTCGGGAGTCGTTGCTGGCATGGGAGCAATAGAAACGTGGGCGACCGGCGGAAGTTTTTCGGATGGCTTGAATGAAGTGAGCGACTATGGCTCGGTTGCTTTGGGAACTACAATCGGCGGTGCATTTTTCGGCGGAATAGCGGGTTATCAATCGTATAAAGCATTACCGCCGGCAAAAGGAAAATCATATGGAACGTATTTGATTAAAAATGAAAAGGGAGAAATAATTTATGTAGGAAAAGGCGATTTTAATAGAATGAAAGTTTCAATGCAGGAGCGCGGTGGTGCAAGCGGAAGTTGGTTTGAGGCACCGGATGAACTAAGTGCTTTGCTCAAAGAAGCCTTGTGGATTAATGATCATGGAGGGCCGCAGAGCATGAAAGGGACATTACTTAATAGAATTAATAGTCCGGGATTAAAATATTTAATTTGGTGGCTGTCATAATCATTGTTTGCGAATGAAGGAAGCGGTTTATGAGGAAACATAAATCGCTTCCTTGATAAAATATTTTGGAGTGATATTATGAGCGTATATGTGACAAATGGCTTTAAGGCTGCTTGTTTTACAGATAATTTCTTTGGGAAAGTAAATGAAATAGAAGTGGATAATGTTTATGACAACACAATATTTTATCGCGCGATAAATGAGATAAATGAAAAGAAAATAGAACACTATAAGTCTAATGATTACGATTTGTCTATTTTAAAACACTGCCCTACGATTAAATATATAAGTATTTCCGGGGAAGCTACATTAAACGATTTGATAGGGTTGGAAAATATTCGCGGGATTAAAATAGGACTTCCTATCGGCGATAATGAATCGTTTGATTTTTGCCGGCTGCCGCACGTAAATATGCTGGCTATACATGCTGACGGAAAAAACCGTACATGGATGAAAATGGATTGGCTGAAAAAACTATATATACATGAATATTTAAATAGTGATTTGAAAGCCTTTTCAATACGCGGACTCGAAGAATTAACATTAGATATGAGTAGGATAAAAACGTTAGACGGAATAGAGAATTTTCCTTCATTAAGATACTTTGCGGCAGATTATTGTAAGAAACTAAAGTCAATCAAAGAATTGGCGTGTCTAAAAAGCCTTGAGACGCTTAAAATCTCTGATTGTAACGGAGTGGAAGATCTTGAAGAAACATTCAGCCAATTAACAACATTAAAAGAATTGACGATATTAACCCTTGAAACAGTTGCTCCGCAATACCTGAAAAGTTTATCATTTATTAAAGAAATGAAAGCCTTGCAATCCTTTAGGAGCAATTATGTGATTGTAGATAAAGATTTATCTCCTTTATTAAGGTTAAAAAATGCGGAGATTTTTGAGGACAAATCATATTATAAAATCAAGAACAAAAATTTGCCGAAATGGGATAAAAAATAAGCAGATTGTATCATCATGACAATTATGATTATGTAACGCAAGAGGAGAGGAAATTAACAATTCGTTGAGATATAACATAGGACGAGGTAATAGTAGTGAGAAGCGGAAATAATGTCGTGCAGTATAGTATAGATTATAAAAGCCGATTGACGAGCGTAAAATTGAATGAGACTGCAAATTGCAAAAAGTTTAGTTATCGATGAAAGACAAGGGAAACATTAAGAGAAAAAGTAACATAATTAAAAAGATAATATTTTTTACTAATCACGAAATTTATGTATATATGAATGAAGAATAAAAATCGACTTGCAATATTTTATAGCAGGTCGATTTTTTATATGAATGGTGCAATAATACTAAAAATAGGTTGTATAATAGGCTAACACTTGGTGCAAAATATCCGTTAAAATAGTATTAATAATAATCAGAGGCAAAACAATGGATAATAAGCAAGTGATGGCTCGAATAGAGGAGTTATTAAAAGAAAAGCATTTAACTTTAAACGCATTGAAAGAGAATACAAGTATTTCAACAACTGTATATCAATGGAAGAAAAATGCTAAGAGAGATGCTACAAGAACCCCTTCACTGAGGTCGATTGAGAAAATATGTGCGTTTTTTAAGATAAGCCTGTCATATTTTTTCGCCGAGAGTAAAGAGGAACAATTGTCAGTGAGACAAGAAGAACTGTTTGGAAAAATCAAACAATTGAAAGAAAGAGAATTGGACGCTATAGAAAATATAGTAGATTTGTTGAGAGAAAAGGGAAATATCTTATA
>ERZ1106923.560-NODE-560-length-12490-cov-18.970004_pt1 | contig 12490 bp, 15 predicted proteins | sample MGYA00403657_ERZ1106923 | MGnify/ENA primary metagenome ERZ1106923 (study PRJEB35170, sample SAMEA104062425) | human gut metagenome | biome: human gut; feature: human-associated habitat; material: faeces | place: Denmark | collected 2012-06-19 ...
TGGAGAAGAGCGGGTACCAGGCGCTGCCGTGGGTGCGGTATATCACTCGTAACGGTGATTACCAGTTGCGAATGAAGTAATGTGCACTGTGTGTTGGAACAAACCAGCGTACTGGAAGAGGACGATCAGCCCAGTGAGCACGAGCGGGAAGATGATAAGAGCGATGAACAGCGCCACTCCGAGCGGATTACCGAAGTTGACGGTCCAGCCGCCACCCATTCGCTTCGGGACACACATGCGGTCATCCTACGCATTACACAAAACGAAGAGGCGCACGTCCTCGTTCACGTAGCAGCAGCCGCATCTCCACAGCGCCTCCTCATCGGACTGCATCAATCCCTGGGGCTTCACGTTCTTCTTGATGGAGAGGGTGAACCAGACGATAATGGCTGCTAGAAGAACGAAGAAGCAAATCAGCTGGGGCCACACCACGAGCTTGTACTCGCAGGGGACGGGATGCTCGGGGTCGATCTTGCACTACTCATGAGTCAGAAACGAGATTACAACCTTCAGATTGTACTCCCAGGTGGGTTCCACAATCGAAAACAAGAACACCGCCACCAGTGCGCCAATCATGGCTGTCATGTTCACTATCCTACACGAGTGAGACGACGGACTCGAATCGACTTCGATTTCAGTGCCTTCAGGCGATTGCCCTTCTTGTAGTACTCCACGTCGATACCGTTAAACGCGCTAAGCGGGCACGGGGAAACCAACACTATGACTAACAGAACGGGGAAACGAGTACAGCCAACAGCATCCACAAAGAGAGTCAAAAGCGAAGGGAGCAGTACACTGAACCAGAAGAAGGTGCTCTAAGCATGAATAGGGAGAGAATGCATGCACTCTGCTTTGATAGCCATTAGGAATGCTATGAAGATCAAAATGAGAGGCACACTTCTCGGGAAGGCGATTCTTGTTCATAATGCAGAAAACGACGCACGGGATGCAACACGCCACGCTAAAGAGCAAACCCCTTCAATTCATCCTCCACACTCACTGTTACGGCAGGGACAGACAGAACACGCTTTTCATAGCTTGGAAGGAAAAAGATATGAAGTGCATCTCCAGTCCGAACCGAATCCTTTTGCAACAAAGCGTGAAACAGCGTAAAATTACTCCTTCTTCTTCTGCTTCATCATGAACTTCTTCTTTCCGTCCTTTTTGTCACGGATCTGCTTTCTCTCCTCCTTCCCGCTCACTTCTTGTGTATTCGCCGTCTTCTCGCCCTCCTGAGCCTTGAACGGCTTGTCCTTGAACTGTCTAGGCTTCTGTCCAAAGCGCTTCTCCTTCTTCTCTCCCTTCTCTTTATCAAATCGCTTCTTTCCGAAAGGCTTCCTTTCTCCTTTCTTTCCGTCCTTCTTTCCGTCCTTCTTCATCTCCTTCTTTCCGTCCTTCTTCTCATTCTTCTTCGGCTTCTCCTTCTCCTCCTTCTCCTCGGGAACAGCAGGAGCCTTGCGGTTCTCCTCCAACGCCTTCTCGATCGCATCATCTTCTTCGTCCTTCTCGTGGTCCACGGGAATCACGTTGTCGTACTTCACCAACTTCGCCACGAAGAAGCCGTCCGTGTTGTGCACCTACTCGTCACCTCACACGAGGACGGCTCACATGAGGGTAGTACCGACGCGTCATGGTCATCGCCGGGTGGAACTTGTAGTTCCTAAAGGACGTGAAGCCGGGCGTGCCGAAGGGCAGGCCCGTGTCCACCAGCTTCACATGTCGCTTGCGCAGCGCGTAGTTCACCACCGCCTCGTTCTCGTACACGGAGATGGAGCAGGTGGAGTACACGATCACGCCGCCCGCCTTGGCGCTACAGGTCAACGAGAACGACAGTCGATCACTTGGCGTCCACAGAGTCGATGGCGGCGAGGATCAGCAGCTTCTGCACGAAGGCGTTCGCCTGGATGTTCTTGATGGTTCGGTTCATCTTGACCGACGCGTCGCGCGAAATGACGCCCAGACCCGAGCACGGCGCGTCCAGCAGCACGCGGTCGAAGCCGCCCAGCACCTCGGGGAACTTGCAGCCGTTGTAGTTGGTGACGATGGTGTTGGTCACGCCCAGACGGTGCAGGTTCGCCACCGTCGCCACCAGACGCTCCTTCTTCAGGTCGTTGGCGACCAGCACGCCCGTGTTCTTCATCAGCTGCGCGATGTGCGTCGTCTTGCCGCCGGGCGCGCAGCACATGTCCAGGATGCGCTCGTTGGGCTGCGGGTTGAGCGCCATCACGGGCAGCATCGAGGACGCCGACTGCAGCATGTAGTGACCGGCGAGGTACTCGGGCGTGGCGCCGATCGGAACCGGCGTGTCGTAGATCTTCAGGCCGATGCGGCTCCAGTCGCCCAGCGGGTCCAGGTTCACGCCGCGGTTGATGAGCGCCTGCGCGAGGTCGCGACGACGGGTCTTCAGCGTGTTGGTTCGGATGACCAGCGGTCGGTCGTTCTCGTTGGCCTCGAGCCACTCGATGCACTCCTTGGGGCTGAACATGTCGAAGAAGTACTCCATCAGCTCCTCGTTGTAACTAGCGGGGATCACCACACCGAAACGCCTACCAATAGAATTTGGCACAGTAGCTGCGAAGTCGGTCCATGTACTGCTCACGACTGATGGAGGGATCGCGCTTGCGGCGGAAATCGGAGAGGATGTTCACCAGATCCTGAATTCGCTCCTTCATCTCGTTCAAGTCATGGACAGCCTCCGTCTGCTCGCCCAGACCCATCGCTCCCTCCTTGTTCAAATCCTCGTCCAGATTCTCCTTTGCTTCCTTTTCCACCAGCGCCCTATTCTTCTCGTCCTCCTCCGCTTCCATTTCAAAGTCATTCTACGCGTTAGCGAGACAAGTCCACTCCAAACCTTTTCCTCCTCGCTCTCCTCTTCCTCCATGTCACTGCCCTCACTGTTGTCGCCATCCTTCTTCAAGCGAAGCCAGGAATTGTCCTTATCGGAAAAGGCCTTTGCTTTCTTTGATGTAGATTCGTCTTCCGCGTTGTCACTATCTTGCTTCTCCGATGAGCTACTGTCGTCGCTAACGATCGCCGTCACCGAATTATCGCTGTGTGGGGACTTTTCCTGAATAACGTCCTCATTGTCGCTATTTAGAAGTCCCTCATCTTCCGAAAGAGTCATGGTTCTTGGAGAAGGATGGTCAAAAACTGAGATAATCGACGGAAAAGGGACGGGCGTTTCATCCATTCTTCAAAAGAGGTTGATTGAGGGTTTCGCGGGGTGTGCGGTGACATGGAGGACTCCTGTTCCCCTGGGCACCGATTGGAGAGAGATGGCTTTCATCTGTCCTTCTTCCCGTTCTCTGGTCTATCACTTCTACTCACCATTGTAACATCGAATCCCAATTCATTATTCATATCCATCACTTGATCGAAATGACGCCTTTTTCTGTCACTGCCCTTCCTGTTTCTCAATTCAGCCGAAATCCTTGTGTTGAGACAGTCCATTTGCTTTCCCTCTGGATTCCAATCCCCGAATCTGTAGTACTTTTGCGGTTCGTCGTGATACGGTAGAATCGTCCCGTTCTCTTCGGTTTTTCGTGATTCGCGATTGCTAGCACTTGCCACAAATGGAGACTATTGACATTTCGAGTTATTCGCTCACTGGTGTAATCCAGTTCTTGGCGGAGAAGTTTCATGAGTTCTGCTTGTTCTTTCTCGATTCATCATCAGGTTTGATCTGGAAAGGATCAACTGGTCCCAGGAGAAGGAGGAGTTGTTGAGGAAGATTGCGAACTTGGAAAGCGAGAAATCGGTTTGACGGTTTCCGTTCTGTGTGATGCATAGTATCTGGAGCAGCAGCTGGTGGAGCTCGTCAATCCAACGACCCAGCACACGGACGTTTGTCGTTTTTCGTTGGTATTCCGAATAGGATTCGTCCAGCTTTAACTACTCGATGGGATCGCGCCACGCGGACGGAAGTGCGCATTACCGCAGCATAAGTCGAATGACGGCTACGCGGAAGGTGCTCCAACGCTACTTGAACAAATACGACACAGACGGCAGTCCCCACATTACCCCTCAGGAAGAGTCTCGCGATGTGATGCCTTCGCGACGTCCGACCGCCTATTCCAACTTCTCCGAGCACAGCTACTCGCAGACCTTCAACGTCGTGAACGACAGTCCGCGCTCCTCGCGTCGCTGCCACCACCTCTCCCTCCGTCTGGGCTCAGGCGCCGGCGACAACCTTCTTCGGTGCAGTTCGTCCGAGCACACGATGACAGTGCAGGCGCCGGAATCTCCGGGGAACGATGAGAAGGAGGAGGGCTTCGAGGACATGGAAGACGTGGACTTCTCGATGATCATGAAGCTGCGAGAGCAGCAGCAGAAGGAGAAGGAGATGAAGGAGAAGGAGGTGTGCGGGGAGAAGAAGGAGGTGGTGTGTGAAGAGAAGAAAGAGGTGTGTGAAGAGAAGAAGGAGGAGACGCAAGCACCTGTGGAACCACCTCCACCCGAAGTGACTCCTCCCGAGCCAGAGCCAGCACAGAGCGAGTGCAGCGCGTCTCCAGTTGAGAAGAAAGAGGAGAAGGACGAGGCGAAGAGTGGAGGGAGAAGACGAAGACGAAGCCACAAGTCCATCTCGATCGCGCCTCCACCGCAAGTTTCTTTCCAATCAGCCATTCCTCCTCAGCCCTCAGCCATTCCACCCCCACCCACCTCAACCCCCACGCCCCTAGTCACTCCACTCACCGAAGTGCCCCCTCCACCCCCACAATCTCAAGAGACGCTCACACCCGCCGACTTCCCCCACACCGAGAGCGACTTCCCCCACACCGAGAGCGACTTCCCCCACACCGAGAGCGACTTCCCTCTGGACAAGCAGATCGACAAGGTGGCGCAGCTGCCGCGCTACTCCACTGGACACATCAATCACTTGTGAGCGCCGCTCCTCCGCCTCACCCATAGCCACCTCGCGCCCATCCGCGGCATCCAGTTCGCCGCCACCTCCAACGGACCTCTCCTGACCGTCGATGAATTGGGGGTCATTTGCATTTGGGACACCCCCGACACGGAGTACGCCCTCACCTTGCCTCTCACCCACAGACTCTGCATCAACCCCACGCCCTCGCAGGTCATCTACTCCTCTCAGACTTCGCCCACGCTCGCCGCCACCTGGCTGTCCTCCATGAACACCGTGGCGACCGGACGCGCTGACGGGTCGATTCAGCTGTACCGCGTGGAGCCCTCCTGCCCGTCGGCGGTGTTCGTGGACGGCGCGGTGCGAGAGATGGACGAGGAGTCGCGGTATAGCAATGGGCTGTTCGACACGATGCCGGGCGAGGCGTAGTGGGTGGAGAGTGGCGTGAGGGGTAGGATGAGCGTGATCTACGACCACTCCGACGCCGTGTGGAGCCTGTTCAACAACGATGGCGCGAGCGAGGAGTTCAGTCGGTGGCTGTTTTCGGCGAGCGCGAGCGGGTGCGTGAAGGGTCACGACATGGAGAGTGGTGAGGGCAGAGACGACGTGTGAGGGGTAGAACGCAGCGTGTTCTTCCCTGTTGCCTCCGTCGGCAACGAGCCCGACGTCGTGACGTCGATCGTGAGCAACGTGAACAACGCGTCGAGTCTGTTCTGCGGGCACTTGTCGGGTGAGAGGTGGTTTGACTGTCTGAGACGCAGGAAGTGTTTCCATGTTCGACGTCGCCACGCAGAAGCTGATCGCCTCCTTCAATCCTCGTCTCACCAACGCCTCCTTCTACGCCTCGCTCGACGCCACGTCCTCCGACTCCGTGCCGCCTCTTCGGACGACTCATCGATAGATCTACTCGATCGCGATCCACCCCGTGTACCCGCTGGTGGCTGCGGGCACGCGCTACGGCAATGTGCATCTCTTCGATGTGCGGGACCCTCGGCGTGTTGTGAGCTACCACGCGCATAACGATTCGGTCGCGCAGGTCTCTTTCCACCCCTGGTTCAACACCATTATGACCAGTGGCTACGATGAATCACTGCGATTGTGGTGTGCGCGAGATCGTGTGCTGCTGCATCAATATAACGTCGGGGTGGCTTGCGTTGGTAACAAATAGAACTTCGATTACGGCCATTTTGATGAAACGGGATTGCGATTCGCTGTGAGTGAATCGAACGGTTGTGTGGTGATTGGAACCGCTTCAGGGTCTTTGCATTGTCTAATTTGCCCGTCTTTGTTGTGTCAAACGCGATGTCAAGAAACAACGAGCAAATCAAAACTGTTACATGCCGATGCGAATACGAACCGCCTCTATAGGAGAACCATTTATGGTTCCCGCCTCTTCTCCATCCCTCACCCAACCCTGCCATCCTTGTCCCTTTATGCACACGCGATAGGACACGTGAAGATGGTCTGCGTCTTGAAGTCGAATGCGAATTGCCTCCAAACGCAAATCCTCGCCCCTCGTTCCGCAAATCGTGTCAGCGCCCACCTCCTCCATCCATCCCTTACTCTCCACACGAGCCTGTGCCATCAAACGACCAGGACCCGAGTAACGGAGAAACAGCGCTTCTATCCGATGTCCCTTTCCTTCCAATCCAACCACCTGATCGTCGCCGACAAAGTTCGTCCATCCTTTGCTCTGGATATAGGCTCTGTACGAAAGATGGGGCTCATCAACCCCGATAGCAAGTTCAACCGACGTAACGAAGGAACTTCCGTTCATATCTCCAGCAACTTCAAAGTCGCAACTCCAGCGACTCCATTCGCCCCCATCGTCACGAATGCGGTAGAAGATGTGGTATCCCTGCATACCCATGATGCGAAACCGTAATGCACATACCCGCTGCTTGTTCGTTTCATCCCCACACACACCACTCCACCCATCCTTCTCTAAATAGCACTGACCCTCGATCGCTCCCGCGGCATCACACTGCATTTCAAACGCAGTGATTTCGGAGTTCGTCCCATTCCCCTCTGAAGGACGTCCCAACTCCACCCAATCATCCCATCCCGTTTCGGCACGATAGGCACGATACCGAACGTTCTTCAGGAATTCCATTATAGAGGCAAATGGGATGTGGATGAAACTCCAAAGAGAAACGCAGTCGCATAAACTTGTTTCAACCATGGCGAAAAGGGTTTATCAGCCCCACCCAGCGCTTGACGTGGCGTTTTCCTTGATCTTCCTCGCACTTGCGATTGTGTATTCGTGGGTCTCCCAATTCAATTCGTCACTCTCTAGATACTATATCTACATTGAGGGTCGCTTCTTCTGGACGTTGGTTGCATCGACAGCCATCGTAACCGCTATTGTTTGGTTAGTTGAAAAATCTCTCCGTTCGTTTGGCATTTGGTTCTCCCACCGTTTCTTGAGTGACGACAAGCATCGTGGCTAGTTGAACTGCTGCTTTACGAGTAGAGGACCCCCTTTCGAAGGTGTATGCCCTCAAGAAGTTCGTAGATCAGGTGCGTTCTCCAAATTGTGTTTACGGGTAGGGATGGCAACTGGTCTATCACACTACTTTCTCTATCTGGGAGTACATCGTCCTAAGACGTTACAACTGGTTCGAGGGCGAACGGTTCCTGTACTCCAGTGACGTGAAGACCGAGACGCCTTACGATGTGGGTTTGATCTTCATCGTACAGATTGTGCTTCTGCGTTTTTCCGCTCATTTCTAGTCCCTCTGGTTCTACCAGGCCTTTCGCCACGTGTTCGTGAACCAGCGCAAGAAGGATTTCTACGAATTGTTCGTTCATCATATTGTGACTCTCTGCTTGTGCTGTAATGATGTCGGCGAAATGTAACGCACAGACGAGGCCTATACGCACTTCTACAAGCACGGTCTCATCATTCTCTTCGTAATGAAGTGCGGCCTCGCTCACACCTAGCTCCACGACTCCAGCGACATTCTCGTCGACACGGTGAAGATGCTGAACCTCTGCAAGATCGACGGAGCGCAGGACTACTTCCTTCTCGAAGGCACGTACGCCGCCACGCTCCTCGTGTGGATCTACCAGCGTCTGTACACCTTCCCCAAGGTCGTGATCGAGAAGGCGTGGATGGTTCTCTTCCGCATGTACCCTGGCGTCCCGTTCGCCGAGGTTTTCAAGAAGGAGTGGGTGCTGATTGTTGGGTTCGGGTGCGTGTCCGTTCTGTACCTGCTTCACTGGTACTGGTTCATTCTTCTTCTCCGAATCGGCGTGCGCGCGTTTGTGATGTGCGGATTTGGGGATGGGAGTTATGGATAGGGAGAGAGATAAGATTCGTCAGATCACGAAGGAGGGGTATGAGGGTGCTTCGGATGAGGAGTCGGATGAGGAGGAAGATAAGAAGAAGAGTGATTAACTGTGGTTTGGCTATTGGCTTTGTGTTTCTTTGAAGAAAGGATGGTGTGGAGTAGATTGACGGTGCTGTGGTAGAAAAGGAGTGGGAGAGTCTGTGAATAAGCCGTAATGGGCAGGGGGTATTGGTGTGGTACTGAATGATGAGGAATTGATTGATAGGGGTTGTTTTGAAACGTTCCAGTCTTTGTGCTGACGATCCACTTTGAAATGTGATTAGAGCGTGAAGGTGAGAAAACAGAATGAAAATAGAGGGGTTTAGGTTCAAGGAAAGAAACGGCGAAGAGCACCGATGTCTATCTGTGAGAGAAGGATGAAGCCAGTACTTCCCCGGATTGTGACGTCATTCTTGTAATCGAATGCTTCTGGAAGAACCACACTGGTGAGATTGGGCATGTCTAACACATCATTTCATGGTGGATAGAATCACTCTCAACAGTGATGTGACGAGGCTTACGGAATGTGTAACTGTGGTATCCACTTATAATCTCTCCACTAGTTGTGAGTGATGTGAGTTTGGGTAAGTCTAGTCAGTCAATTCATATTCATGACATCACTTCGCAATATCAGTGTGGCTGAATCATCACCATACTTGAATGAGAATGCATGATAACCCATTTGAATGGAGGTCAATTCAGGTAGGTCTAGTCAATCACTCATATCACAATCAATCACTCTCAAACACAACACGAGAACAATCACGGAATGCCTTTTCACCAAAGATGAGTGATTTGAGAGAAGGCATGTCTAGTCATCACTCACTGTGAATGAGAATACTCTTCAACTCCAACGAAGCATAGAAGAAGTTGTTACTCATTTCATTCAAATCACCCATTTCAATCACTTCCAACGCATCCACATTCTCAATCTCAATCACAGTGTAATCAGAGAAGGAATAACGACCCATCTTCAACGATTTCAACTTGGGACAGTCTTTCAAATAGAAATGACGATTTGGATCATTACCAGAACTATTCTTGTGTTGAGTGAAACTGTTCATTCCAATCTCCACACTCTCCAATTCACTCAATCCAATCAACTTCACTTCCTTCACATACATCAACGATTCATCCCCAACCTCAATTCGCCTCACTGACTTGAACCTCGACAAGTCCAATACAGTGAATGAAGGAGAGTTCAATGGGTAATAATTGAATATGACTTCTGTCACATCTGAATCGAGAGTAAGCAAATCATCTAGACTGCACACGTTTGCATTTGGATTGTGTTTTGGGAAACCAGGAATACTTGCAAGAGCTCCGATGTCTAGTCGTGAGAGAAGAATGAAGTGAGGACTTCCTTTCAATGTGATGTTATTCTTATAGTAGAATGCCTTCTCCGTAAGAGTCACACTGGTGAGATTCGGCATGTCTATTCATCATTTCATGGTGGATGAGAATCACTCTCAACAGTGACGTGACGAGGATAACGGAATGTGTAACTATCACTTCCAGTGGTGCTGAGTGAATTGAGTTTAGGTATGTCTAGTTAATCAATTCATATTCATGACATCACTTCGCAATATCAGTGTGTCTGAATCATCACCATTGAACGCGAATGCATTATAACCCATTTGAATGGAAGTCAATTCAGGCAAGTCTAGTCAATCACTCATATCACAATCAATCACTCTCAAACACTACACGAGAACAATCATAGAATGACCAATCACCAAACGTGAGTGATTTGAGAGAAGGCATGTCTAGTCATCACTCTCTGTGAATGAGAATACTCTTCAACTCCAATGAAGCATACTTGAAACCACCCATTTCAATCACTTCCAACCCGCAGTTTTCAATCTCAATCACAGTGTAATCAGAGAAGGAATACTTTCCAATCTTCAATGATTTCATCTTGGGACAATTCTTCAAATGGAATTGGCCAGTTTCAGTTTTAGAAAAACTACTCGATCCAATCTCCACACTCTCCAATTCATTCAATCCAATCAACTTCACTTCTTCCACATAATCAAATCCGTTGTTGCCAATTCTCAAAGACTTCAATCTGGGATACACACCCAAATCCAATACAGTCACATTCGCAAATGGACACGCGCCACCACCAATCACCAAATCGGTTGTCTCGCCAGAACCACGAAGAACGTTCATGCAGTACTCGTACATCTCTGGAGTCTGAATGTTGAAGAATTGATAGAAATCACCGATGACTAATTCTGAGAGAGGGATGAAGCCAGTACTTCCTCGGATTGTGACGTCATTCTTGTAGTCGAATGCATACTTCGTAAGAGTCACACTGGTGAGATTCGGCATGTCTAAACATCATTTCATTGTAGATGAGAATCACTCTCAACAGTGATGTGACGAGGATAACGGAATGTGTCACTATTCTCACCATTAGTTGTAAGTATGTTGAGTTTGGACAAATCTAGTCAGTCAAGTCACTCAATGAGAATCACTTCGCATTATCAGTGTACTTGATTCACCATACTTGAATCTGAAAGCACTATAACCCATTTGAATGGAAGTCAATTCAGGCAAGTCTATTCAATCACTCACATCACAATCAATCACTCTCAAACACAACACGAGAACAATCACAGAACGCATAATAACCGAACATGAGTGATTTGAGAGAAGGCAAGTCTAGTCATCATTCATCGAGAATGAGAATACTCTTCAACTCCAACGGAGCATAATAGAAACTGTAACCACCCATTTCAATCATTTCCAATGCATCCACATTCTCAATCTCAATCACAGAATAGTCAGAGAAGGAATAACGACCCATCTTCAGTGACTTCAACTTGGGACAGTTCTTCAAATAGACATGATGATTTGGATCAGCTGTTATATCATTCCTATTCTTGTACTTCGTGAAACTGTGCTCTCCAATCTCCACACTCTCCAACTCACTCAATCCAATCATATTCACAATCGTCACATAACTCAAACAATGATATCCTATTTCCAGCGACTTCAGTTGTGTGAATCGAGTCAAATCCAACACAGTGAAGCCCGGTTCACCAACACCATTGTCAATGATGATTTGAGTCACACTCGAATCCAGAGACTTCAACTCATTGACAGTCCGAACAGTCGCATTTGGATTCTTATTGGGGATATTCGGATGATCAGCCAAAGCACCAGTATCTATTGAATAACACAAGAATACAACCCCTTCTTGAATACTGAATGTCCCAATAGTACTGGAATGCATAATTCGTGAGAGTCACATTGGTGAGATTGGGCATGTCTAACACATCATTCACAGTGAATGAGAATCACTCTCAACAGTGATGTGACGAGGATTCTCGAATGTGAAACTGAAGTATCCACTTATAATCTCTCCACTAGTTGTGAGTGAACTGAGTTTGGGCAAGTCTAGTCAATCAGCTCACTCGATGAGAATCACTTCGCAGTATCAGTGTGCCTGAATCATCACCATACTTGAACGCGAATGCCTCTTGACCCATTTGAATGGAAGTCAATTCAGGTAAGTCTTGTCAATCACTCACATCACAATCAATCACTCTCAAACACAACACGAGAACAATCACGGAATGCCTTTTCACCAAAGATGAGTGATTTGAGAGAAGGCATGTCTAGTCATCACTCACTGTAAATGCGAATACTCTTCAACTCCAATGAAGCAATACAGAAATTGTAACTCTTCTCATGCAAATCGCCAATCTCAATAACCTCTAATGCATCCACATTCTCAATTTCAATCACAGTGTAATCAGAGAAGGAATAATTACCCATCTTCAGTGACTTCAACTTGGGACAGTTCTTCAAATAGAAATGACGATTCGGATCAGGTGTGATTTGATATGTACTCTTGTACTTCGTGAAACTATTCTCTCCAATCTCTACACTCTCCAACTCACTCAATCCAATCAATCTCAACTCTCTCACATTCTCAAAGTTGCCACCACCAATCTCCAATCTCTTCAACCCACGATACACACTCATATCCAATACACTCCACACATATCCATCACACTCACCATCCCCAATCACAATCTCACTCGAACCACGCCTCACTCGCCCACCACTACAATACTTCAACAAATTGTACGTCTCATTACTCTTTAACATCCACTCAATCAACACCATCACCAACACTATCACCAACACCAACGGAACAAATCCAACCACCAACCACTTCTTCTTCCCTCTCAACCACTCCTCACGCCTCATCACACGCTCTCGAAACACACTCATTTTCATCCCAGAAGGAAGCGAACGCTCTCTCAAAGGCACGTCTATCACT
>ERZ1106923.562-NODE-562-length-12471-cov-18.524162_pt1 | contig 12471 bp, 15 predicted proteins | sample MGYA00403657_ERZ1106923 | MGnify/ENA primary metagenome ERZ1106923 (study PRJEB35170, sample SAMEA104062425) | human gut metagenome | biome: human gut; feature: human-associated habitat; material: faeces | place: Denmark | collected 2012-06-19 ...
GACTGGAGGTGTGCTTCCACGACCTGAAGCCCGTCACCCGAAAGTGTTTGTTCCCTTCTTGCTAGGACTGTTTGTTTCACATTCCTTCTTGATGTCCACTCCAAGTCTCGCGTCGAGTGTAGTATTCCTCTTTATCGCAAGCGGAGTTCTGCTGCTTCTGTAGGGATTCGATTGCGGGCTTAGTGAGCAGCACTCTGAATCTGCACCTTCTACGAGAGCACGACTTCCTGAATGGGTCAAATCTGAGCAATACCGTAGCTTTTCCCACCGTTTGATGACGGTTAGACGAGAAGTGGACGATTGGCCGCTCTCCGCATCCCGAAAACCGAGGAGTGGAACCAGAATGCAAAGCAAAGCGGAAGTGGAGTCATTTCGGCTGTGAAGAGCGTTAGGGAAGACTATTCCCTCACTCCGGCCCCCTTTGCGAAGGACGGAGATCGCTTTGACATTACGATGGTAATTCAGCTCACATACACCCGGATTATGTGTCTTACGCAATTGCTACAGATGTGGAGCGGGTATTTGCGGTCGTTTGCGTGTGATATAGACCGAGCGTGTCAGTCATTTACATTCTGCGTCACGAAGAGCCCTCCTTCAGACGCGAGTTGTTCAAAGAGGCTCTTCCCAGCCATCAGCGCATTATCCCGTATATCGCAAAGGATTCGAGTCACTACCCCATTAACGAATTGCGTAATATCGGAATGAGTCAAGTGCGCACTACCCATGTGTTCGTATCCGATGTTGATGTCTGGCCTAGCAGTAAGCATGTTACTGAATGTTCTAAGACTCAGAAATGCTCTACCAGAATCTGTTGCAGTTGCCTCAAGAACGCCTGAAGCAGGACAACCTCGCGATCGTCGTTCCAGCGTTCATGATGCAAATCCAAAAGTCAAAGATGCTCTTCAATGACTGTAAAGGAGTGTATGTCCTTCCCCTTGCTCTGATGTAGTTTTGCGTCCCGTACACCGCGTGATGCCGCATCGCTGAGGAATGCGCTTCAATTCCAGCTGGTTTCCCCGTATCAACGGTTCAATGCGTCGACAATATCCTACATTACTCCTATCGACACTCCCTAACAGCCAATCGTACATTCCCTCAAAGTGGTTTCAGGACATTCAGGATAAACGTGTCAAGGATAGTGCACTTCCTGAAGATAGTTTACTGCTCTCGATTCCCTGCTCTCGGTCCTTGACAGAACTGATGTACGTTGTTGTGAAACGAACAGCTTCTCTCCCTTCCTTTGACACCCGATTCACTGACTATGGTTTTAATCGGCAAGAGTGGATTCAGCACTTGCGTTATGCTGGATATGAGTTCAAAGTGCTTCAAGATGGATTCTGTGTTGAGATCCAGCACCCCTATTCTCCGTTCTATAGTCGTTTTGAGAGTTCGGTCGAAGGGCGATCAAGTGATGCGAAGTATCCAAACGAGGAGTTGTTCCTTCGCTTTGTCAACGAACTGAAGAGTCGATCTGTAAGAGTATTGTATCCTGACTGTACACTATGATTCTGTTTGTTGTGAGGGGTGCTAACTGAGCGGACTTGAAGGAACAATAACCATTTCGAGGGAGAATAAAATGCACGTGGTCGTTGTAGTTCACAGAGCACATTATGAGCGAAGCGATGGGATGGAAACGCTGTAACGAGAGTCCACTCCAAACCACATATTTGACCACTCTTCAACACCTAACATACCCCTTTCCAAGAATGAAGCCCAACTCCAGTTTTGAAGTCACTAATTGTGGCAACTACATGTTGCTTCCGATTATTCTGTTGTCTTTGGTATGGGCAACAGATTGGACGGTGATCTACAGTACGGAAGACGCCCTAACAGACTGTAGCGTCGTTTCTTCTTCCTGTCATCTCTTTAACGTATCCACATCCATCACTCGCTTTACACACAGTATCTATTGGCATCTGGAGTACCGAGAGAGAGTATAATCTTCATGATGCCCCGTATCACGTGGAGGGGGACAAGGCAGTGTGAGCTTCAGAATCGGTATCACTTGGGCATTAAGACACTGTATCCGCAGAATATGCCCTATGGTGAGGCGTGTTGGTCTCAAGTGGACTATGCTGGCGATTATGTGACACTCCCGTTTCTGCTACACGTTCTGGAGGGTGATGTTGCGACTGTGAAGCAGAAATCGGGGAGAGACGAGGTTCGGGTTGTGAATGTATTCCTTGAAGCTGCTTTCAATCACGTATAGTCAGACAATACAAGTCGAGTTGTTGTGTACTTCGAAGACAGCAAGTTAAGGAAAGACAGTGATGAAGCGAAACGGCTCCCTCTACACTTCTTTTCTAGTGCTTCGGTGATGTAGGTGTTGTGTCTGGTACCAACCGTAGTGTGAACTCTATGGTGTGGTTTGTGAATGCGTACTGGTTTCCGCACTCCCTGTTTGATCCATCCTTTTTGGATACTAAGTGCGTTGTCATTCAGCTGTACCACCCCTACCGTGACTACGGTTATGTTGCGTACATACAGAAGGACCGAAGCCACAACGGCGCTTATGTGGTTAAAAGTCCTTGGAACTATTCGTGGGCCGATATTATTATCGTAGTGCCAGTGGTTCGTCTTCACTCTAGATGATGAGCCCCTTTCCCGTGAACATAGCAATGATGGCCGCTGCTACTGGGATCGTGCAGATGGGCGATAAACTCATGATATCAGCGCTGGGCAACGAAGATCAGCTTAGGAGTTCCGTTTCCTCGCTATTTGCGAGTGAAGGTTCTTTTCGTTATTCTGACTCATTGTGCAGGTTCTCTTCTTCCATCAGGCCTCAATTCATTTCATTCACTCTCCTTCTCCGAATTGCGTGTATTTATTGCGGATGTGATGTGGAAGAATCGGCGGCAGCGAAGTGAGCGCGAGAGGGAGTACGTGTCAGCGATCCAGAATACTCTACAGAATCGGAACTTTATTTGGAATCGGCTGTTCATGCATCTACTGCATGAAGACATTGGTGAAACTATATCAGATAGTGACTGTGAACGAGAATTGGCGTTTGCGTATTACTCTTCGTGTGCCTATGTGTATCCAATGCACTCCTCCGTCCTTTCAATTGTTGAATCCCTCTGTCGGTGTAGGAAACACAAGGGGCGTTTTGATCTTGGCCCTCACTTGTTTTGTGGTCTCCTCCCTAATTCGACAATTGCGCGGTTCTTGGAGAACATTGTTCTTTAGAATTCTTTTAGCTTGCCGACTTGTTTGTTCAGGAAACAGGCTACTAAAGGATGGTTTCTAGTTCGCAAAGAGATACGCTTCTCGCATCAAGCATCTCTTTCAGCTTGTTCACTTCGTCACGGTTACCACTACACATCAACCCAGTGACCGACGCAGACAGGACAGACGCCTTCGATTTCAGATCGCCCATACAATTAGCTAAATCATGAACAACCTTGCGGTCGTTGTCCTCGCTCGAGTACAACATCACGCCCAAATTGTTGGCTCCATCACAGATCTTCCTTTCCTAATTCGTCACCACAGACAAAAGTGCATTACACAGTCCGAAATCATGTCCAGATTCGGAATTTCTTTTGATTCAATACGGTCCGAGAGACACAGCGAGAACACCTTGAACATCTCCTCAAACAGGTGCTGGATCCCTTCCACTTCGTCCACAATACGCTTCTGGACCTCTTCTGGTCGATCCTCTTCCGCTTCCTCGTCCTTCTCGTCTCCACTCTCGAAATCACCAAGAAGACCGTCCCAGTCGTCGTCGTCATCGCCGTTCAGATGCTCGTCACACTCCTTCTTGACATCGCGAGTGATGCGCACAAACTACGTGTCACAGTGCGCATCCAGCCGCACCTTCATCGCTTCCTTCATCAGAGCGCGCTTGTTGCTCTCGCTGATCGTGTTCAGTCGCTTGCACGCGTCCCAGACGGCGCCCGTCATGGAAGGAGACACCTTGGCTCGTTTCTATCCATCAGTGGAGCGGCAAACTCTTTACCTCTTCATGGCACACCTTGCAGTGGTCCACAAGATTGGCTATGGACTCGTAGACGGTACTACCCCTTATCACCGAAACAAGCCAATACTCCATTCCGTCCAGAATTTCGCTCTTCGCCGCATTGCACAAGCCGCAGCACATAAATAGACGAGCGCTCTCCACCACGTCCACGAAAACCGTCTCGATGTCCTTCAGCAGACTAATCAACGTGTCCACCGTCATGGAGGAGAATAGCAGGTGCAGCTTGGAAATGTTGTGCTCCATCTTGCTTGCTACACATGAATCCAAGGCAAAGAAGGAACCAGCATCGACCACGAGTGCCTTCAGGGCGGGATAGTCCTTCTCACTGTAAAGACGGTCGTTGATCTCCACCGGCTTGTGCAAATCGCTCATGTGGTTCTTCAAATGCTGCTTAAACTCGTCGAACGACTGTATAATTCCGTCCATTTCACGAAACTGGAAGAATGAACCTGGTATTGAGCGCCTCGCTGGACCGGTTCCAGAAAACGGGTCTATTTTGGATTCACTTACGGACTAAGCGAAGGAGGGTGCTTTCTTCATAACTGTAAACTTATCTTTCGTTTTATGAATCGTTTAACGGATACAACAAAGAAGCCGAATGATTCTAGTACTTACTCTGGAAAGACACATTACGATTCGCGAAATATCCTTGCTAGACGAGCCAAGCCTTCGAAAGGTACGTTTCGTGATGTCCGCATATTCCTCTAACCACTCTTTAGTGAATGCTCACTCGAAAGGGGGAGGCAGTCAAAATCAAGGCAAGTCTCGTAAGAGCGTGAAAGGATCTGCGGCTTCCATTCTCGTTCCTGTTCCGGGCAAAGCGAAATCGATGCTTGGGGAAGTGGAGCCCGCAATGACTCCGAGTCGAGTTGCTCCTCCTGAAGTGATTCCGTCGAACGGAACGGGAACTGCGAATACTGAGGATTCATATACACTTAATCAAAACCCTGGAAGCAGTTCTTCGGCTCCCGAGAAGGAGTCCCTTTTCTCTCCATTGTTTACACGTAGAAGCAGTCGTAGAAGCAGCATTTCTTCTGTGAATCGTATGTGTTCGTTTCCTTCCTCAACTTCAGAGATGCCAGCGTCCGAGATGGTTGAACAGCCCGGGTCTGCCAAGAGTGGTGCGTCTGACCCCGCTCTCGACGCCCTGTCCGTAGGTCGTGGGTGTTTCGCATGAACCGTTAGGAGGGGGAGAAGCAGCGTCTGAAGAAGTCTGAGCAGGAAGAGGCGGAGCGTCGTGCTCTGGAAGAGGAGGAGAAGCGAAAGAGAGAAGACGACGAGCGATTCCGACAGATGGAGGTTGCAAGCGTCACGTCGCACCGAAAGGAAAACTTCGGAAGTGCGAAGGTCGTGATCAACAACCCCACCTCCCAGACTTCGCAAGTGCGTCGCATCAACATGAATCCCCGTGCTACCTCCACGCCCTCCACCGTTGTCCCACGCTCCCTTCCTCCAAGAGAGCCGCAGTCCACTCCCTCGTCCGACGCCCCCTCCAACATGCCGCGTGGTCGTCTGCCGCGCCGTCCGCTGGGCGACAACAGCTTCTACCGCAGCGAAACCATCGAGAAGACGGGTCGTTTTGATGCGGAGAAGACGGGTCGCTTCGACACAGTGGAGAAGACGGGTCGCTTCGACACAGCGGAGAAGACGCCGACGAAGCCGTTGAAGAAGAGAGAGGATTCCCGCGATTCTGCGCCGCAGCGACCTGCCCCCGTGCAGTCGAAGATTCCCACGGTGAAGAAGCAAGTGGAGGGAATCATGCTGACGGAAGAGGAGGGAAAAGTCGTGCTTCCCGCGCTGAAGGAGTGGGCGACGCGCCAGCGCCCTGCGTTGGAGAGAAAGAAGGACGGTTCTCTGGCTGTGGGAGTGGATCTCTCGAAGGAAGTGACGGTGCCCGAGCCTCCACCAGGTACGTGTGATCGGGGTTTGTGAGGTGTAGAGCCTGAAGTGGAGTCGGGACTGCAGGCGGTGCAGTCGCTGGACAACCCGATGATGGGCGTGCCGTCGCCGCTGGTGCCCGTGCAGTCGTCGCCCAACATGTTCATCCCGGTGGGCACGGGGTACCCGTCAACGATCCTGTCGAGGATGGTCCCCGCGAATCAGAGCACGCAGCCGGTGAACGACTACATGTACCCGGTGGACTACAACTACATGTGGACGCCCGTGTCACAGACGTATCCGTGGAGAATGCCCATGAATATGGGACAGCAGTATTCGGTGTACCAGCAGTACATGCCTGCGCAGCAGCCTTCTTACTCCATGTACCAGATGAACAATGGCAAGCAGGAGAACACGTAGTTTTCATTACGTGTTGTGGCGTTCTTCTTTAGTATGTAGTCTGTATCATACTATGCAGTGCAAGGGTTACGCTTCTTTGTTACAAACAGGCGCTCTATTGTACAACTCAACTAACAGTCCATGTCGATGGTGGTCATGATGACGTCAAAGACCATCTCCTTGTCCAGAAGACTGTTGCGTCCAAACATCGAAGAGGGTTTACTCTTCCTTGGCTCCTCTCCTCCATGCTTCCGTCTCAGGTGGAAAAGACGGTGGCAATGGGAGGACAAGGATGAAATGGGGTGGAATCCGTTGTCATACAGGGAAGAAGAAATGTGTATTCCGGAACTACACTAAACAGGGAATGGAAGCATTACTTGGGTCCACTCCACGCAGATGTTCTATTGTCAAACATGAAAAGGAAAAGGGAAAAGAAAAATGAGGAAGGATACGGATTCGATCGTGAAGAATCCCTTCTTCGCGTAATGAATCTTCCCGCCGACGTCGTTCAACAAACACCGCAGTCTCAAAAGCCGAATAAAGAATCATCACTGCTCTCGTCCTTCGCCTTGCGCTTCTTCGCCGCCGTATCACTCTTCGCCGCCGGCGATTTGCGTTTGCGAGACACGGGAACCGTGCTCTTCGTGTTGATCAAATCATCCACAATGCTTGACCGCTTGTCGCCGTCCATCTTCCTCTTCAAGCGCTCCGACAATGGCACGTAATGATCATCATCGCTGTCAGAGTCCTCCACAGGAATGATTTCCTTCTCATCAGGTTTCGGTTCAACCTCTTTCTTTGCCTTCTCTTCAGCGTCCTTTGCAGCCCTCTTCGGCTTCTCTTCAGTGTCCTTCGCAGCCCTCTTCGGTTTCTCTTCAGCGTCCTTCGCAGCTCTCTTCCTCGGCGCTCTCTTCGGCTTCGCTTCAGCCACCTCCTTCGTCTCCGCTGCTGTCTTCGTTTCACCACTCTCACTCTTCTTCTCCGCCTCCTTCTTCCTTGCAGCAATCGCAGCCTTGTTGTCGCGAATCACATCATCATCGTCATCATCGCTCTCCAATTCAATCTCCTCCTCGTTGTCGCTCTCCAACTCCATCTCGATCATCGCATCACTCTCTTCGCCCTTCGCCTTCTTCTCCTTCTTCTCTGTCGTCTTCGCCTCCTTCTTCACTCGCTTCTTCTTCACCACGTTGCCCGTTTCCGGGTCGATTTCGGCATTGATCTGCTTCAGCATCTCCGGCGTCGGATCCTTCACCTGCGAGTGGTAGTAGCTCGAGATCGAAAAGCGCGACTTCACCTCGTTCGCCTTCTTCGTCAGCTCGTCCATCGCCTTCTCCTTCGCCGTGAGGCGAGGAGCCGCCTGCTTCGCTACACGTCACGTCTCTCCCACAAAGCCACTCTGCCGCTTTGGCGTGTCGTCATCGCTGTCGTCGCTCTCGATGCCCGCGTTGCTGCGACGACTGTTCTTCTTGGCACGGTTGCTGTGCGCGCGAGCGCGGTTCCGCTCCTCCATCTCCTTCTCCTTCAGTCGCTTCTTCTCCATCTGACCGTCACACCGTCTCATCACACTCACTTCAAACAACTCGTTCACGAACGCGTCCAGGTCCTCCTCCCAGATCTGCTGGGGCGTCTTCGCCTTCAGCACTCGCAACTTCTCTTCGATCACCGCCAGATCCTTCTTCAGCTTATCCACCACCTCCTTCGTCAGCGACCACATCTTCATCGACAGCAAGTACGAATAACCGCGGGAAAGGTTGTTGGTCTCCTTATCGCCCTCCACCTCCATGTCCACGCCCTCCTCGCTCTCCTGGTTCACCACCACATCGCCCGTCGTCGACTGGATCTTCTTCGACTCCTGGAAGTAGCAGTCGAACTTCATTCGCACCAGATCCTTCATGATCTCCTTGCGCGGACGGTTGTTGATCTTCAGACTGCCCTCGATGATCGCCAGAATGAATCGCACCATGTTGTTCAGCTTGTTCGTCTCCTTCTCCAGCTTCGACACCAGGTACTCCTTCCGCTTCGTGTACAGCGGGAAACGGTAGTTGAAGAAGGAGTCGATCACCTCCTGCGGACCCGAGTAGTGGTGAATGCGACCCTCCTCGTCGAACAGGTTGAAGTTGGTCGTCGTGATCGTCGTCTCCAGCTTGAAGAACTTGTACAGGTCCACGCCCTCGAGCGCCTTCGCCTGCTCCGGCGTCAGAATCACCGTGAAGTGCACTGTCGTGTCCGTGTGGTTCTCCTTGAAGTCCGCGATCACCGGCGCCTTCTTCTCCGGCACCGCCAGCTCCGTCAAGAACTTCTTGTAGTCCTGCGTCCACTTGCCGATGGGCAGCTCGGTGATCACGTACGTCAGGTCGTCCAGCTTCGTGATGCGTCCGCGGATCAGGTAACCCTGCGGCTTCTTGTAGATGTCGCCAGTGAAGCCGCGCCACCACGGGTGCAGCTCGGGCAGTGGCTGGTCTGACCGTCATCACATCCCATCACACTCACCGTGCAGTTTCGCCTTGATGTAGTTCACGATGTCGATGGGGTTGTAATTGGGGATGGAAGTGCTGTAGCCGGTACCGATGCCCTCAGAGCCGTTGATGAGAACCATCGGCACGATGGGGAAGTAGAACTCGGGCTCAACGCTCTGACCCTCGTCCACCAGGTACCGACACAGCATGTCGTCCTCCTCCTTGAAGATCAGACGCGTGATCTTCGACAGGTATGTGTAGATGTAACGAGGCGATGCCGCGTCCTTGCCACCCATCGACCGCGAGCCGAACTGTCCCGAGGGCACCAGAAGATTGATGTTGTTGGCGCCCACGAAGTCCTGCGCCATCGAGATGATGGTGCCGTTCAGCGACTGCTCGCCGTGGTGGTACGCGGCGTGCTCCGAGACGTACCCAGAGAACTGCACCACCTTGATCTCGCGCACCAGGTTACGCAGGAACGCGCCGAAGAGCACCTTGCGCTGACTGGGCTTGAAGCCGTCGATGACACAGGGAATGGAACGCGCGTTGTCGTAGCGCGAGAAGAGAATGAGCTCCTTGTCCAAGAAGTCCTTGTACGCCATCTGGTCCACCGCTGCGCGTCACACACACCACTCACACTCACCGTAGTCCACGCTCTCGCCGTTCACGTAGCCGTTGATCCAGTCCTTGCGCTCCGCCACGCGGTTCTTGCGGAAGATCATATCCACCTCGCTGGACTCCGCGTCGGAGATGGGCGCGAACGGCACCAGGTGGCGCTGCAGGTTGGAGAAGTACTCCTTGCCCTCCAACGGCGTGGAGGTTCCCAGACCTTTGTAGTACCTACCATGAAGCCACAGCGAAACGCCCACTTGATGTAGTATCCCTTGCCGTTGTTGTTCTCCGACAGCCACGTCTTGTACTGCTGGAGTGTGAAGAACATGAAGGAGCGTTTGCCCTTGGTCGCCTTCACGATGGGTGTGATGAACTGTTGGAGGAAGCCCAGCTTCAGCAGCGACGGCCAGAAGTACTGGAAGAAGTTGATCACAAGACCCTTGATGTGCGAGCCATCGAAATCCTGATCTGCCATGATCACCAGCTTTCCGTAGCGAAGCGACGACACGTCTTTGTACACCGTGTCGAATCTAGTCATCACTCACTCTCCTCGCGCGCACCTCAGTCCCAGAATCTGCACCAGGTTCTTGATCTCCTCGTTCTTGATCACCGCCGCGCGCGACACGTCACGCACATTCAGCATCTTCCCCTACGCCTCACTCGCTCTCGCCTCCTCTACGCGCAGCGGGAACACGCCGTAGTAGTCACGACCGATGATCGACAGACCGCCCACCACCATGCTCTTGGCAGAATCGCCCTCCGTGATGATCAGCGTGCAGTCTTTGCTCTTCCGCGTACCCGCGAAGTTCGCGTCGTCCAGTTTGGGGATGTCCAATTTCCGCGTGGTTTTCGTTCCGCTCTGCTTCTTCAGCATCTGGTCCTCCTTGAAGCGGGAGAACGACGCGACGGATTCCACGATTCCACATTTCGCCACTTTCTTCAAGAAGTCCTCATTCAACACGGGCAACGACCCGAAGTTCTGCAATGTCAAAAACACTCCCGAATTCTACCTTGCTCACCGTCGTCAGCGTCTCCTTGGTCTGCGAATCGAAGGCGGGGTTCTCGATGCTGCAGTTGCAGAACACGTACAGATACTGTCGAACCATCACCGGCTTCACGTCCTTCTTCGTCTTCTTCTTGATGATCGGCAGCAGGTAGTCCACTAGCTTCTGGATCACGTAGTCCACGTGCTTGCCGCCCTTGCTGGTGCAGATGCTGTTCACGAAGGAGACCTGCTGGGTGTGCCCGTCGCTCACGCCGACGCCGATCTCCCAGCGAGGTCCCGCCTTGCAGTACACGATCTTGTTCTCCTTCGTGTTCGCGCTCGTGCTCTCCATCTGGTACATCTTGATGTACTGCTCGAAGTTCTTCACCTCCACACGCTCGTTGTTCAGGTACACCTAATCGTCAATCGACATCGGCATTAACACCTTCAGACTGGAATCCGATATGCCCGCCATATCGTACACTCGCTTCATCATCAGCGCCATGATGTCATCGTCAAACTCCGTCATCCCAAACAGATTCAAATCAGGCTTGTACGACACCTCCGTGAACTCCTTCCCGCGGAACGACTGAATCACAGGTTCGTCAGCGCGTCCCATGTTGTCGTACCAGACCTGAGTGAACTTCTTCCCTACCTTCGCATCAGCCGTGGTCACACGGAACTCCGTCGAGTAGATGTTAGTGAGCTTCGCGCCGTAGCCGTTACGTCCTCCAGTGACTAGGAAGTTATTCCCTGAGATGATTCCCACTCTTCTTCTCGTCATCGTTGAAATTGCCTCCCGTGAGCAGTTGTCCGAAAATGAGAGACGGCACGTACACGTTGTAGTCCTTGTGGATGACCACAGGGATTCCCTTTCCGTTGTTCCACACCGTGATTCGTCCCTCCTCCTTGTTAATCGTGACGCGGATCGTATCCATAGACGGATCGTTTTGCTTGTTGTCCGCCGCATTCACCAGGATTTCGTCGAATATCTTGTAGAATCCAGGCACCTACTCATCAGAGCACTGTAGAGGGCGCACATAAGTGATGGAACGATAGACCAGACTCTTCTTCTCCCCGTCAAATACCCACATATCCTGAGTCAGCTTCTCAACACTGCCGACTACACAATCACGATCCACCACTCTAAATCACTATAGGTATCAGGACGCTTGATGATGTGTTCGCGTTGGGTCATTTTCTGGTACTTCTCTTCAACAGCCAAGCTACGTCTCTTCTGTGGCTGCTCCGTTGGCGTCTCCGCTGTGGCATCTCCAGTTGGCGCAGCTTCTTTTCCAGTTGTCTTTGCTGCTGCGGCCTTGCCGCCCTTGGCTTTCTTCCCCTTTGGAGCCGGTTTGACAACAACCTCTTCCTCCATTACAGAATCATCCTAAACGCCATGATACATGAAAAGAAAAATTCACGTCAACCTCGGAAAGATCAAAATCGTCGTCTGAGGGCATCCTCGGATTCCCGATTTCAAATAGTGTGGGTGGAACAGCGTGTTCAGTGATGACCATAATCACAAATCGCGCAGTGATCGATTTCCCACCATTCCACCCACTCTTGCTCCAATTCTCTCCATATAATGTGCCTCGTATGTAAGGGTCATCGCGCACATCACTTCATTCCTCAACTCCATGATCTCTATTCCATATAGCACAGGTTTAGGTGGCAAACGGGTCCCATGTAGTCTAATCGGTTAGGATAGCAGGCTCTCACCCTGCCGATCCGGGTTCGATTCCCGGCGTGGGAAGTTCCTTTTTGTCTCTTTCTTTTGATATGAGATGCGATTAGTCTCTGTTTCTCTTCCAAACGCGTAGATATGTTGAGAAATCAAAAATGAAAAGCAAATGAGTGAATTGTGAATCGAATCAATGTGACAGAACAACACTTCTTTTCCTTTCTATCTATTGCAACTCATTCATCCCATCCACACCCCAAACAATCGAATTCCCCTCCCCACCCTCCTCCTCTCTCCCGTTCCCTCCTCTTCACTACAACACTCTTAATAAAACCCTCCCACCCCCAAACAAAAGAGAATAAGGCGAGAATCACTCACCGACATACATGGACGACAGACACGCCACTAAGGCGCGTCGGACACCATCATCTTCCCCGTTTCCCTACTACCCTGTTTCTTAAGAATTGATTAAACCAAATGT
>ERZ1106923.567-NODE-567-length-12267-cov-20.235670_pt1 | contig 12267 bp, 12 predicted proteins | sample MGYA00403657_ERZ1106923 | MGnify/ENA primary metagenome ERZ1106923 (study PRJEB35170, sample SAMEA104062425) | human gut metagenome | biome: human gut; feature: human-associated habitat; material: faeces | place: Denmark | collected 2012-06-19 ...
CCGAGAACCACCAGGTGATCTTGTACTCCAACCGCACGCTCTGGAGTGTTTCCTCTCGTCTTGAGTTCTTCAAGAACGGCGTTCTCTTGGACACCTATCGTCTGCTCGCGGGTCAGTCTCGCCGCCAACTCCTTCCCTTGTCCGCCGCGCAACCCGAGCCTGGACTCACCCTTCCCGTAACTGTGAACCACTTCTTCGACTACAGCCACTACGACGACAGCTGCATCGTGATGGTGACGCGCAAGTCGGACGGTCATGCCGTGCTGTACCTGGATGCTACGCAGACGCTAGTTGCGAACCAGACGTACGCTCTTCAGCTGGAGGCGGGTGAGTACGAGTATTCGATGAGGATGTACGTGTCTGACGCCTTCTTGGATGACTCGGTCATCTCCGTGAAGATGGATAACACCACCTTCTTGAACAAGAAGCTGATCAACGTGGCGAACGCGATTCAATTCTCCTTCTCCGTGTTCGACCCGTATGAGTTGCCTGGAGAGAACGAGGTTCCCGTCACGATCCGAAGAGGTTACGGCGCTTCGCCGAACAACGAGGAGGTCTCGATCATCAGAGCGTCCGACAACTCGGTCCTGTTCAACACCGTGGGCTACCCCTCGATGTCCTTCGAGACGCGAGAGCGAACCCTCTTCCTGGAGGAGGGAGTCTACTACGTGGATATGTCTTCGCCGGAGGGATGGGAGATTGATTCGTACCTGGACATCCTGGTGAACGGAACGCTCTTCCAGACGCTCGTGTGTCCGTTCCTGACGTACAACCGGATCTCGATCGAAGTCCGTGCGGACATGACTTCTCTCCCCGTGCCTCCATCGGCGGTGAACGCCACGATCACACGTGAGTACTACAGAACCCCGACGACGGAGAACGCGGTGATTCTGCGTGACAGCGACAAGATGTTCGTGTACCGGATTCTGGGCAAGGAGCACAAGAGCTACACGATGTATGAGGATTGGAGGATGCTGCTGCCTGGACGGTACACGTTGTACATGACTGCGGAGGAGAGATGGAGTGTGAACTCGTATATTACGGTGTGGGTGGATGGGGAGATTGTGATTGATGCCACGTGTGATAAGAACATGTGTGTGCAGTCGTTCGTTATTGAGGGAAGGGATGTGCCGACGACTGTTCCGCCGACTACGCTTCCTCCAACAACGGATGTGCCTACTACGCTTCCTCCGACTACCCAACTGCCAACAACTGTTCCTCCAACAACTCTACCCCCAACAACTGTTCCTCCAACAACTCTACCCCCAACGACTGTTCCTCCAACAACTCTACCCCCAACAACTGAGGTTCCAACGACTGTTCTTCCTACTACCCAATTGCCAACAACTGAGGTTCCCACAACCATTCCTCCCACGACTCTACCCCCAACGACGGAGGCTCCTACGACACTGCCTCCAACCACTCAAACTCCCACAACATTGCCGCCCACCACTCTTCCTCCAACTACACTTCCTCCAACCACTCCACCGCCACCCACATTATATAACGAATGCTGGGGTGATGAACCCATTTCACAGTATATGACAGAACTCGTGATTGGTAATGGAGTGTGTAATGACGTAACTCAGTTCGATTTGAGCAAGTATCCTCTGCTTAGGAGTGTGAGAATTGGTAACAATTGCTTCCGTAATGTGGATGTGTTGAATATCACCGGATTGAATGAGTTGAAGAGTGTGGAGATTGGAATGAACAGTTTTACGGAGTCTCGCAATTACTACGGGAGCAATGCAAATCGTCACTTCAGTTTGAAGAATTGCCCGAAGTTGATGTCATTGAAGATAGGTCAATACTCATTCTCTGATTACTCTGCGATTGAGATTGAGAATGTGAATTCGTTGGAAGTGATTGAGATTGGTGATGCAAAAGAAAGAGGCTACGGCTTCTATTATGCTTCATTGGAGTTGAAGAGTATTCTCATTCACAGTGAGTGACGACTAGACATGCCTTCGCTCAAATCACTCACCTTTGGTGATTATGCATTCCTTTTGTGTACTCGTGTTGTGTTTGAGAGTGGTTGCTTCACCTGTGAGTGATTGACTAGACTTGCCTGAACTGGAATCCATTCAAATGGGTTGGAGTGTATTCAGATTCAGCTATGATTCTTCTACCACCTTGATAATGCGAAGTAATGAAATGAGTGTGAATTGAGTTACTAGACTTGCCCAAACTCGCTTCACTCACTGGCGGTAGTAGCACATTCGCTTATCCTTTACACATTGTTCTTGAGAGTGATTCTCATCCACTATGAATGAAGTATAGACATGCCCAGACTGACTGATGTGGCTCTGGATTCGAGTTATTCATTCCAATACAAGAATGACGTCACAGTAAGAGGAAGTGCTTACTTCATGTCCTTCTAACTCATAGTAATTGGAGCTCTCTATCCGTTCTTCAATATTCAAACCCCAGAGATGTACGAGTACTGCATGAGTGTTATTGAGGGAGCAGAGGACGTAATGGATTTATGGATCGGGAACAGTGTTTGTCCATTCGAGAATGTGACTGCACTCGATTTGAGCAAGTATCCCAATCTGAGAAGTGTGACGATTGCTGATGAATCGTTTGTGTATGTGAATGAAGTGAAGTTGATCGGGTTAAACCAGTTGGAGAGTGTGGTAATTGGGGAGAACTGCTTCACAAAGCAGAAGAATTGGTATGGTAATAATCCAAATCGTCATTTCTATTTGAAGAATTGCCCTTCACTCAGAGTACTGAAGATGGGTCGTTATTCCTTCTCTGATTACGGAGTGATTGAGATTGAGAATGTGAATGCATTGGAAGTGATTGAAATGGGCGATTTGTCCTATGGAAGTGACAATTTCTATTATGCTTCACTGGAGTTGAAGAGTATTCTCATTCACAGTGAGTGATGACTAGACATGCCTTCTCTCAAATCCCTCACCTTTGGAATGTCTTCGTTCTCACAGTGCTCTCGTGCTGTATTTGAAAGTAGTTTCTTCTCCTTCAACTAACTGAGCAGACTTACCTGAATTGACTTCCATTCAAATGGGTCGACATGCATTCGAGTTCAAACAGAATGCTGGTTCAGCTACATTGATCATGCGAAGTGCTGAAGTGAATGAGAATTGATTGATTAGATTTGACCAAGCTCACAACACTCACAACTACTAGGAGTGACAGTCAGACATTCTATTATCCTCAGCACATCATTCTTGAGAGTGATTCGCATTCACTATGAATGATGACTAGACATGCCCAATCTCACCGATGTGTATCTTCCTAACGCATTCGATTCCTTTAAGGATGGTTTCATTTCAAGAGAGAATTGCATGAATTGTGTAATGCGTAGACATTGGTGCCTTGGCTGACCACCCCAATCTTCCGAAGCACAATCCTAATGCGACTGTTAGAAGCGTCAATGAACTGATTGTTCTTGACTCCTCTGTGACGGAGATTATCATTGACAATGGTGTTAGTGACTTGACCTTCACTGAATTGGATTTGTCCCGATTCACGAGACTGAGAAAGCTGGAGATTGGAGACTACTGCTTGAATTATGTGACGACTGTGAACATCACTGGATTGAGTGAATTGGAGAGTGTGGTAATTGGAAAGAAGAGTTTCATGGAAGCTGACCGTTTCTCTTTGAAGTATTGCCCGAAGATGAGTACACTGAGTGTTGGTAACAATTCATTTGTCCCTTGCTCGGTGATTGAGATTGAGAATGTGGATGCGTTGGAGATTGTTGAAATGGGTGATTCGTGCTTCTCTCCTGCTTCATTGGAGTTGAAGAGTATTCTCATTCTCAATAAGTGATTGAATAGGCATGCCTTCTCTCAAATCACTCAAGTTTGGTAGACAGGCATTCATGTACTGTCCTCGTGTTGTACTTGAGAGTGAATGATTGTGTTTGAGAGTGATGGACTAGACTTACCTCAACTGGAGTCCGTTTTTATGGGTCATAATTCTTTTTGGTTCCAGAACTCTGCTTCAACCGTACTAGCATTGCGAAGTGATTCTTATCGAATGAGTTGATTGACTAGACTTGACCAAACTCACTAGTCTCGCTACAACGGACCAGATGATTAATTACGAGTATAGTTCTTCCTTCCGTTATCCCTACAACATCATACTTGAAAGTGATTCCTGTTAACAGTTTGATATGGTTTAGATATGCCCCTTCTCACCAATGTGACTCTACCGCGTGCTTTCTTTTACACGGATCACGTCACTATTGTTGGAAGTATCCATCATGCTATTTGCTCATGAATAGATATCGGAGCTCTTCGGGGCTTCTTTAGCATTCCAACAACTCAGCCACCAACTGAAGCGCCGACTACACTTCCTCCTACGACACTGCCTCCAACAACTCTTCCTCCTACGACTATACTGCCAACAATTCTACTGCCTACAACTCTACTCCCGACAACTCCTCCAACAACTCAACCACCTATGACTCTTCCTCCTACGGCTTTACCTCCACCTACTGTATATGGTGAATGTTGGAGTGACGAACCCGTTTCAAGTCACACAACCGAACTCGTGATTGGTAATGGAGTGTGTAATGATGTGATCGAACTCGATTTGAGCAAGTACCCCCTGTTGAGGAATGTGACGATTGGTAACAATTGCTTCAGTAATGTGAATGTGTTGAGTATCAGCGGGTTGAGTGAGTTGGAGGGTGTAGTGATTGGGGAGAACAGTTTCACGAAGGAAAAGTATATTTTGGGTAATAATCCAAATCGTCATTTCTATTTGAAGAACTGTCCCAAGTTGAAATCATTGAAGATTAATCCTTTCTCCTTCTCTGATTATTCTGTGATTGAGATTGAGAATGTGGATGCTTTGGAAGTGATTGAGATGGGTGAATTGAATGGAGGGGGTAACAATTTCGATTATGCTTCATTGGAGTTGAAGAGTATTCTCATTCATTCAAAGTGATGACTAGACATGCCTTCTCTCAAATCACTTATGTTTGGTAGTTCATTCTCTGAGTGTTCTCGTGTCGTGTTTGAGAGTGAATGATTGTGATGTGATTGATTGACTAGACTTGCCTGAATTGACTTCCATTCAAATGGGTTATAGTACATTCATGTTCAAGAATGATGAATCAAGCACGTTGATAATGCGAAGTGCTTGCATGAATGTGAATTGACTGACTAGACTTGCCCAAACTTACTACACTCACCACTGTAGCGGATAGCGGATACATTTGGTCCTCATTCCGTTATCCCCGTCACATCACTTTTGAGAGTGATTTTCATCCACTATGACATGATTGACTAGACATGCCCAATCTCATCAATGCTAATCTCACTGATAATGCTTTTTCCTGTTACATGGACAGTTTCATTTCAAGAGGGTGGTATGTGAATGGAGTGATGAGTAGATATTGGTGCTTTGGCTGACCACCCTAATCTCCCCAAACGCAATCCGAATGCCACTGTACGGAGTATCACTGAACTGATTACTCTGGAATCGACTGTGAGTGGAATAATCATTGACAATGGTGTTAGTGGGTCTAACTTCACTGTGTTGGATTTGACTCGATTCACACAATTAAGGTCGCTGGTAATTGGAGATCATTGCTTTAGTTATGTGACGACTGTGAACATGACTGGACTGAATGGGTTGGAGAGTGTGGAGATTGGAATGAACTGTTTCACGAAGTACAAGAATACGTATGACATAACAGCTGATCCAAATCGTCATTTCTTTTTGAAGAATTGCCCTTCACTGAAATCATTGAAGATAAATCCTTTCTCCTTCTCTGATTATTCTGTGATTGAGATTAAGAATGTGGATGCTTTGGAGGTTATTGAAATGGGTGATTTGAATGAAGTGAGTTACAACTTCCATTATGCTTCGTTAGAGTTGAAGAGTATTCTCATTCATTCAAAGTGATGACTAGATATGCCTTCTCTCAAATCACTTATGTTTGGCAGAGGAGCATTCAGTGATTGTTCTCGTGTCGTGTTTGAGAGTAATTCCTTCACCTGTGAGTGATTGACTAGACTTGCCTGAATTGACTTCCATTCAATTGGGTTATGATGCATTCATATTCAGGGATGATGATTCAGCCACACTGATCATGCGAAGTGATTCTCATTGAGTGAATTGACTGACTAGACTTGCCCAAACTCACAACTCTCAGAACTAGGAGTAGTGATGGTTGGACTAGTTCCACATTCCAGTATCCTCGTCACATCACTTTTGAAAGTGATTCTCATCCACTATGAATGACGAATAGACATGCCCAGTCTCACCGATGTGTATCTTCCACACGCATTCTCATATAGGGTGAATATTGCAATCATTGGAGGTTAGTCACTAATGACATGTCTCATTACTAGATATTGGGACTCTAAGCTTTGTTATTCCCTATCCTTCTCGCGACTATTGTATGGGTATCATGGATGGTTCTAATGAGATAACTGATCTTATCATTGGCAGGAGTGTGTGTCTGTTTGAGGACGTGACTACATTTGATGTGAGCAAATACCCAGAGCTTAAGACTCTTAAGATTGGAATTGAGAGCTTTTCGTATGTAAGTGTTTTGAATATTACCGGACTGAATGAGTTGGAGAGTGTGGAGATTGGAGAGAGCAGCTTCACAAAGAAGAAGTATGGTGGTGGTAATGATCCAAATCGTCATTTCTATTTGAAGAACTGTCCCAAGTTGAAATCGTTGAAGATGGGTCGTTATTCCTTCTCTGATTACGGAGTGATTGAGATTGAGAATGTGGATGCGCTAGAAGTGATTGAAATGGGTGAATTGAATCAGTATAGTCGCAATTTCTATTATGGTTCATTGGAGTTGAAGAGTATTCTCATTCACAATGAGTGATGACTAGACATGCCTTCTCTCAAATCAATCAAGTTTGGTGAATATGCATTCCATGAATGTTCTCGTGTAGTGTTTGAGAGTGAATGATTGTGATGAGAGTGATTGACTAGACCTACCTGAATTGACTTCCATTCAATTGGGAGAAGATGCATTCAGATTCAACAACAATAATGCGAGTACATTAATAATGCGAAGTGCTTTCATGAAAGTGAAATGATTGACTAGACTTGCCCAAACTCACAACACTCAGAACTATCGGTAGTAGTAGTTGGACATTCATTAATCCTCATCACATCACTCTTGAGAGTGATTCTCATCCACTATGAATTGATTGACTAGACATGCCCAAACTCACCGATGTGTATCTTCCAATCGCATTCGGATACAAGAATGACGTTACAGTTCGAGGAAGTCCTTACTTCATATCCTTCTAACTCATAGTAATTGGAGCCCTCTATCCGTTCTTCATGGTTCAAACCCCAGAGATGTACGAGTACTGTCTGAGTATTATTGAGGGAGCAGAGGACGTAATGGATTTATGGATTGGGAGCAATGTATGCCCATTTGAGAATGTGACTGCACTCGATTTGAGCATGTATCCGAGTTTGAGAAGTGTGACGATTGCTGATGAATCGTTCTTGTACGTGGATGAAGTGAATCTGGTTGGATTGAGCATGCTGGAGAGTGTGGAGATTGGGATGAACAGTTTCACGAAGAACAAGAATAGTGCTGGTAATGATCCAAATCGTCATTTCTATTTGAAGAACTGTCCCAAGTTGAAATCGTTGAAGATGGGTCGTTATTCCTTCTCTGATTACGGAGTGATTGAGATTGAGAATGTGGATGCGCTAGAAGTGATTGAAATGGGTGAATTGAATGAATGGAGTTACAACTTCTATTATGCTTCATTGGAATTGATGAGTATTCTCATTCATTCAAAGTGATGACTAGACATGCCTTCTCTCAAATCACTTATGTTTGGTCAGAGGGTATTCTGGGGCTGTTCTCTTGTAGTGTTTGAGAGTGAATGATTGTGATGTGATTGATTGACTAGACTTGCCTGAACTGACTTCCATTCAATTGGGTCAAGATGCATTTAAGTTCGATTGGGATGAATCAAGCACGTTGATAATGCGAAGTGCTTGCATGAATGTGAATTGACTGATTAGATTTGACTAAACTCACAACATTTACAACTGATAGTCAGAATTCTCAGTCATTCCGTTATCCTCGTCATATCACTCTTGAGAGTAGTCGTGTTTTCAATGAAATGAAATGCAGATATGCCCAGTCTCATTAATGTGACTCTCCCAGACGCATTCAGTTCTATTTCCTCTATTCATTATTCGAGAAGGTGTCCGGTCTCTGTATTGATGAATAGACATCGGTGCTCTGGCTGATCACCCCAACATTCCAAAACGTAATCCAAATGCAACTGTAACATCCATAACCGAGTTGTTGTCTCTGGACGTCAACGAGACTGAAATCATTGTAGACAATGATGTGAATGACCGCAGTTTCACTGAACTGGATTTGTCTCGATTCTCAAAACTGAAGACACTGGAGATTGGAGACAACTGCTTTACTCACGTGGAGAAAGTGAAGTTGATCGGATTGACAGCGTTGGAGAGTGTGGCGATTGGAAAGAACAGCTTCACCCGATACAAGAATGACTATGGTTCAGATTCAAGTCATCACTTCTATCTGAGGGATTGCCCTTCACTCAAAGTTCTGAAGATGGGTCGTTATTCCTTCTCTGATTACACGGTGTGTATTGTAAAGGGAGTGCCATCGTTGGAGGTGATTGAGATCGGTGATGTGGATGAAAGGAGTTACAATTTCCATTATGCTTCATTGGAGTTGAAGAGTATTCTCATTCACAATGAGTGATGACTAGACATGCCTTCTCTCAAATCAATCAAGTTTGGTGAATATGCATTCGAGTGGTGTTCTCGTGTCGTGTTTGAGAGTAATTCCTTCACCTGTGAGTGATTGACTAGACTTGCCTGAATTGACTTCCATTCAATTGGGTTATGATGCATTCATATTCAGGGATGATGATTCAGCCACACTGATCATGCGAAGTGATTCTCATTGAGTGAATTGACTGACTAGACTTGCCCAAACTTACATCACTCAGAACTAGGGATAGTGGATGGACTAGTTCCACATTCCAGTATCCTCGTCACATCACTCTCAAGAGTGATTCTCATCCACTATGAATGACGAATAGACATGCCCAGACTTACCGATGTGTATCTCTCTTCAGAATATGCATTCGATTCCAAGGATGACGTCACAATCAACTGTTTCCCATTCCTTATTCTCTCACCTCTAGTTGCTGGCGTTCTCGCCTCATTCTTCCCTGACATGATCGATCCGACTGTGACCCCACCGACTCCAGACCCCTCTCTTCTCGTGGTTGATGTTCTTGCAGTAAGCGAGGATGAGGATGTTGCATTGATGGTTTACCGTCTTCCGGATCTCTCAACTCCGATCGCTGAAGTGGGCACTGACTACAACTCGTACGTGATTTCCGATTCATTCCTTCTCCAACCAGATGATTATGCCTTTGTTGTGCGACATCAATGGTCCGGGTATATGAGTTCTTCCCTTTCTCTTGAAGTCAACGAAATGGAGTACACTTGTCATGGACTACCCTGTGTCTATTCTCTCTCCATCTCTGCTTCTGGGATTCAGCAAAGCAACAGTACCGTTGGTGTCCTTTTCTGTGAGACTGACTTGTGCACGATCTACAGGGACGACATCACCGAGCCGTTCTTGTCTGAGATTGAGCCTGAAGGATCGATAATGATGATCGAGCCTGGTTCTTACTATTCGGGAAACGGGAACGTTGAAGTGATTGCAAATGGTATGGTGTATAACTTGAATGAAGACTCATACCGTGTATCCTTTGGGAGTGATGGTTCTGCTCATTTTGAGTGTCCAAGGGGTTCTGTTGAAGTCGTCTTCACTCACAGCAAGAGCGGACTTGATCCTGAGTCCTTCACTATCCAACAGAACGGAAAGACCAAGAAGACTTGTTCGTCGTCTCTGTTTGAAAGGAATGTGTTTGCTTCCTGTCTCCTTCCTGGTGAGTACTCTCTCTCATTGGATGACTTCTCTTCGTCGTCTTCTGTGACGGTACAGCAGTGTGGTTCCTCTCTTGGTTCCTTCACGAGACAAGACGCCACTCCCTCGTTCACAGTAACAAGCGAGTGTGAGCCTCTTGTTTGTGATGGCGATAGTGTGCTGGTATCCATTGCCACGGGCTCAACTTTTTCGTTAGTCCTTGCTGAGTACTCTCCTAGGAGTGAGGTGCAGTTCTCATTTGATGGTCACTTGCCAGAGGTTCATTACTGCTTGAAGAAGAACAGTCTTTTCTTCGTTCGACCGTATTCTGAGGATGAAGACAGTCTTCGACCGTATGCTGGGGAAGTGCGCGTTAGTATCTGCATACCGGATGTGCATATGATTACTGAGTATGTTCGTGCATTGGAAGAGTTGTGGTTCAGTACATCTCACGGAAGAGCAGACCCTCCTTCTGGTTACCATGGTCGATTTGTTTTCACGACTCCATCGCAGTTTGGTTCCATTCCGAGTGACGTGGAAGTGATTATCGGCTCATTGTATGACTGTGATGGAGGATCCTTGCCAACACTCGACTTCTCCTCCTTCCTTAAGCTGCAGTTCTTGGCTCTTCAAAGCATTTGCTCAGACACGACTTCGATTGTGATATCCGGTCTCAACCATCTGAAATACGTTTCAGTGTATCACGATGGTATCAATGAGGTTGAATCGGGTTCTCTCACGATCAAGAATTGTCCTTCTCTTGTTGTTGTTAGTATCTCATGGCTTCACTTCACATCGATTGAGATCGATAGTTTGTTTCTTTCCGTGTGTTCACTGTAGGTGTTCCGGTGTTAACAGCTTTCACCATGTACGGTTCTCTGAAGAGCATTACAGACGGTCGTGTGATTCGTATGATACAGGCTATCCATTCATCCCTAGTGAATCATCCTAAGAGTTCTATCAATATCTATTACTCACTGAGTGGTGGAGAGGGTGATAGTCTATTGGTGTTCGAAGCATCGGGCTCTATCAACATGTACAACAGCGTGAATAGCATTACAAACATGTCTCTAACCAGTTTGTGTAATGTGAAAGGCTTGATGGGTTAGTGACGAACACAACAGCAGTCTCTATCGCAGACTCCTTTAGTGAGATTGAGAACTGGACTGTGCTGGACTTGGACTATAACGCGAAACTGGGTTTCTTCCTGAGCGTTCCTTCCTATACTGGCTCCGTGGAAGCAAGGGAGGGCATTACACTCATTGCAACCGAGGCTGAATGTGCTGCAGCCATTCCACAGAACACTCGCGAGTTGTATGTCAAAGCAGGAGCGTGCTCGAGCGTGCTGGAGTATGAACTGACGAATCTTCCTTCTCTGGAAGGAATCTATTTTGGACCCGAAACTTTCATCAATGCTCGAAGTCTATTCATCCACGGTATGGGTTCTTATGATCTCTAAGCGTAGATTTGTCACATCTCAAGACTCTCAAATCGCAATCTGGCTCACTTTGCTCACTCCACAACTTTACTCTTTCGAGTTTGATTCTGTGGTGAGTATCACAGTATAGATTTGGAGATTGATGAGGTATCGATAGACGCTACTGGAAGTATAGAGGAGGATCGACGGCTTGTTGCAAACAGTACCGATTTCTGGAAGAACGAGGTCAGATTATCGAGTAGCATCAAGAAGAGAGATCAACAGTAGATGTCGTCGTTGGTACTGGGTATATCACCCTCAAGTACTTCTCCTATTACTCCGTTGATAGTTATCCTGATCTGCTTGCTTCATACTTAGATGTTACCTATTCGGAGTGGTTGAATCTGTACACGGTTCCACGCTATGTAATTGCGGAAGAAAACGGTACGGCATGATTCTATTCTAAACCAGTAGTTGACTCTTCTATGTTCTTTGATTCCATCTTGGTGAATCGGGTGGATAGTGCTCCAGAATGCAGTGGTGGGGTAGACGCTGTTATTGCAGTCATTCGTCATGAAGAGAACCCAGTTCAAGAGACGGTTACGATAACTGGCAACGATGGAATCGTCCTGAGTCATACGGGATTGAGTGGTGATATGAACAAGAGAGTGGCTGTTTTTGGGTGCTTGGTTCCTGGGGAATACACTGTAATCAGTACAGGGTTCTCTTCCGGCATTGAGAGTATCATCCAGTTCGACGAATATGGTGAATATTACTTCTTCTTCTCTTGCGAATCACCGACCGAATGTGAGTTGACCATGGAATAAGGATTCTACGTTCTTATGTCTGTTTGAAACAGTAAGCAGTTCCAGTTCATGAGAGGGGCGGAAAGAACGCGCTTGGTTGAATTCCTTCACTTTGACATTCAGAGCACTGGGCAGAATTCACA
>ERZ1106923.568-NODE-568-length-12243-cov-16.072038_pt1 | contig 12243 bp, 20 predicted proteins | sample MGYA00403657_ERZ1106923 | MGnify/ENA primary metagenome ERZ1106923 (study PRJEB35170, sample SAMEA104062425) | human gut metagenome | biome: human gut; feature: human-associated habitat; material: faeces | place: Denmark | collected 2012-06-19 ...
TGATGTACTATTTCTAGCTTCTTTTTGATTCGGTTGGACTGTTTGTTCTCCACCCCTATGAAGTCCAGTAGGAGCGCCTTCTCCGGGGTTTCGTTTGTCTGCGGACTCCTATCGGCGTTCATTCTGTCCAGTGTGCTGTTCTTCCTGTTCCCGCTCCGCTTGGGTTTTGGACGTGTATTGCTACGTAATGGGATAGATCTGAAGGGCGTTCGGATGGGGAAGTACTCCATTGCTCTCGAAACGGTGCACCGTCAAGTGGCCGAAAAGCATGTGCGCACGCAATTTGCTCGTAGGGACTGGTATCGTGATTCAACATAGACCCGGCGATTGTGGAGAACGGAGGGGTGAAACCGGAGGGAAGTGATGCCATAACCTTCTATCCAGGGAACCAGGTTCATGAAACGGTCGAGAACTACCAACAGATGCGAGGCTCGGACTGTCATCCAAGGAGCATCGACTTTTCTTCTGCAACGTGGTAGCCCTTCACGTTCTCTTTAACGTAGGCTGAGTGAGTTTGTGCAGAGAAGGAACTGCGTCTTTCAGAACTACAGTGAAGCGTTTCACTTCACTCGCTTTACTGATCTCTAGCTCCTTTCCTGGCGCAAGCAGCCAAGAGAAGAACGCCGACGAGTAGCCATTTCGCTGTCCGTTCATTGTAGCGCTTCCTACTCGTCCATCGTGAATTACAACAACGAGGGTGTGCATTGGGCGTACCTGGCAAACGTCTGTCTCAACATGGAAACGCTGGAAATCACCCTCTTTCAGAAGAACGAGCGGAAAGTCGTCACGGACCGACTAGAGGGCTATCAGCACCTGTGGAAGTTCAAGAGGCGAATGGAATCCTTTCCGGGCAATCCGCTGAGCGCGGTGGTGTGGGACGACGACGGAGCGTGGATGATCATCCCCGGGTGGCAGAGACACACCAGTCACTTCTTCGAGAACATCGTGATGGTGAATCATCGCGCGACGAATCCTTCCGCGATGCCGCCCGTAGTGCATCCTCGTAATATTCACACTAGATGCGGCACGTGTTCCTCCCTCGCTTCGAGATGCGCAAGGAAATCAAGTGGACGAAGGGGATTCTGGAGGCGCTGAAGGAAACGCACCAGCCGAAGGGAAAGAACGCGATTTACTTCCACTCAATCGAGGAAATGCGCAAGATCGTGGGCAAGAAGGCATTCTTCTGCTGGAAGCACATTGTGCGTGATTGAATTCCTGTTCAGGACTAGGGCATCAGCGGCCACACCAACCATGATGGTCGCGGCGGGTACTTCCCCCATCCCTATGAAGCCGACTTCATTCGAGCCGCCATGTACAAGGCGTATCACTTGGATCCCTCTCCGCTGTACAACACGCAAAGACGGGTGCTGCAGATCCTGTATTTGCCTCGTGACACACGCAGCAAGGGCAGACAGGTGATTAACGCGGAAGCCATGTTGTCGCTGATCCGCTCCATGCACGTTTATTGTTCATGATTGGAGTGAGCGATAGAAGATGTTCAATCTCACAGTGTCCGAGATTCACACGATTCCGATGCAGCAGCAAGTGTTGCTCACGATGAAATCGGATATTGTGTTGTCCGTCCATGGCGCTGCTGCGGCGACGATTCTGTTTCTCCTGCCCCATTCCACGTACATCGAGCTCCGGCCCCCCAACTTCCGGGACAACTGGTACCAAATCATGTGCAACCAGGCGCGGTTGCAGCACGTCGCGATGAACAACTTCTCGTATCCTCTCCCCAGCGCCTGTCCCAGCATCCGCGCCACGCTCGACCCCGTGAAGCACCAGCTGTGCTGGAAGAAGGTGCATTTTGCCAATGTGGAGGTGTGCGTGGAGTGTCTGCACAGCGTGCTGCTGGATCAGTACTATGTCGTGAATCTGTTAAAGTATGGGATCAGCACTATGTCGTGAATCTGTTAAAGTATGGTGTCATTTATGAATAAGGGGCTGTTTGTTCTCCATCTCGTCTCGCCTTGGCGGATAAGCGGGCCTCTCGCTTCCTCTTGATGCTCTCAACTCACTCTCAACTGGAATTCAGAAACAGTCACCCGCACCCCAATTCACCCCGATTTTTGGAATTCGCGTGCCTTTTCGTTTTGCCGAGGAAGTGTATTCCTTGTGGTGGTGCAGAACGGAAGAGAACATGCAGGGCATGTCGAGCGAAGAGGATTTCACGCTGTCTTTTGGATACCAGCAAGGCAATGCCAGTAGTCGCGCCCCGTTCCGTCTCATTGTAGATATGGGAAACACGAATCGCAGCGTCATGGATCCCAAAACAGTGCGCCAGTGCAAAGCCGATCAAGCGAGAATCCTTGAGCAGTTCAACTCTCCCTACTACTCCCTTCTCGTAGCCTTCGCTTTTTGTTTGTGATTCGCTTTAGGAATTCGGAGCTGAGAATATGCTATCCTTTGAGCAATTCGGACGTCTGGCGATGGAGATCCTTTCCGGATCGTTCATCGTGGAGAAGTGGAAGTCTGTACCTCGTTTCTGTGCGCGCATTACGACCTAGTTCCTGAATTCGCTGAAGGAGGCGAACGATTCCGATTACGACGCCAACGATTCGGGTTCGGTCTCGTCCATTCCCGTGATGAGTAGACACTGTCACAATCAACAAAGTGGATATGATTCAAAAGCAGCTGGATGCGCTGATCGTAGTCCGCTCGTGGCTCGTGTGAGGCGTAGGCACAAATGGAAAAGGTGAAGGAGGAGAGCAGACGGAAGTCGGAGGAATTGGAATCCCTTCGGCGAAGAGTGCAGGAGAGCGACATGATGAGTCAGGGCAGCCTGCCCTCGCCGCGCGCAGTGCCAAATCCCGGACTTCTATCGGCGATCGACCCCGGAACCAATGAGCCGGTTTCATACACAAACGACGACTATCTTATGGACTTCAGCAAGCCAGCGTCGTACCAGCCGCCCAGCTCCGAGCCGCCCGTCGTCGTTCGTCGTCGCTCGCTGGAGCCGGAGCCGCTGCCGAAGAGCAGTCCGCCGCCCATGCCGCAAGCGCCGCCTCGTCGAAGCGTATCGCGTGACCAGAATAGGTCGGCGCCGCCACCCCCTCCAACGCCGGCTCCGGCGCCGAAGAAGGAGGTGAAGGACGCGCACTCGCTGTTGATGGAGGAGTTGCGTCGAAGCGCGCAGCAGCGCATGCAGAAGGTGTCGAGCGAGTTTGGGTGATGGCGTGGAGTGAGGCGTAGAGAGAAGCAGCCGGACAAGAGTGCGCGGGAGGCGATCGTGAAGGGAACGCGGGACGAGTCGGAGGTGACGAAGACGCAGAGGCAGTTGAAGCTGTCGCTGAACGACGAGATCCGTTTGAAGATGAAGGAGCGTTTTCAGGTGATGCAGGAGAGCGATTCGGAGGATCAAGGGAATGTGAATGAGATGGATTAGTTTTGGTTTGTTTGTTGGAACAAGGAGAGGAGTGATTATCGGCGCTTACCCTTGCCCTTTCCTTTGCCTTTGCCCTTGCGGTACTTGTTCTGGTTCGGTCTGTTGGGTTTGGGGGAGGAGGGAGATTTGGGGGAGGAGGGTTGTTTCGTTTGTTGTTCGTTCTTCTCAGTAACAGCGGGTTCTTCCTTCTCTTCTTCCTTTTCTTCCGTTGCAGGTTCTTCTTCCTTCTCCTCTCCCTTCTTCTCCTCAACTATGGGCTCTTCCTTCTTCTCTTCCTCTTTCTTCTCTTCAGTCACGGGCTCTTGCTCCTTTTCTTCCTCTTCCTTCTTTTCCTCAACGGGCTCTTCTTCCTTCTTCTCTTCAACCACAACAGGCACTTCCTTCTCAACCACAGTCTCTTCTTTCTTCTCAGCTACGGGCTCTTCTTTCTTCTCTTCCTTCTTCTCCTCTTTCTTCTCCTCAACCACAGGCTCAGCCTTCTCTTCCTCGACTACAGCCTCCTCCTTCTTCTCCTTAGGCTCTTCCTTCTCTTCAACTACAGGCTTCCCTTCTTCCTTCTCTTCTTCAACAATCGGTACCTCCTCCTTCTTCTCTTCAGCAACAGCAGGCTCCTCCTTCTTTTCTTCCTCTTCCTTCTTCTCCTCAACGACTTCAGACTCTTCTTTCTTCTCTTCAACCTTTTCTTCCTCTTTCTCTTCAACCACGGGTTCAGCCTTCTCTTCAACTATCACAACTGGCTCTTCAACCTTCTCTTCCTCTTCAACCGCTTCCTCTTTCTTCTCCTCAATAGGTTCTTCCTTCTTCTCTTCTTCCTTCTCAATCACAGGCTCAGCCTTCTCTTCAACAGGCTCTTCCTTCTTCTCCTCAACCACAGTGGGTTCTTGCTCCTTTTCCTTCTCTTCCTCGACTATAGGCTCTTCAACCACAGGCTCAGCCTTTTCTTCAACTACCACAGCAGGCGCTTCCTTCTCAACCACTTCAACCGGTTCCTCTTTCTTCTCAACCATAGTCTCTTCCTTCTTCTCTTCAACAGGTTCTTCTTTCTTCTCCTCGATTACAGGCTCTTCAACCTTTTCTTCTTCTTTCTTCTCTTCAACAACAGGCTCAGCTTTCTTCTCTTCAACGACTTCAGATTCCTCCTTCTTTTCCTCAACTATGGGCTCTTCTTTCTTCTCTTCCTCTTCCTTCTTCTCCTCAACAGGCTCAGCCTTCTCTTCAGTCACGGGTTCCTCCTTCTTCTCCTCAACAACTACAGGCACCTCCTCAACAACCACAGGCACCTCAATCACCCCACTCTTCCCATTCTTCTTACAGAAACCATCCCAACTACCAGCATACACATTATCACCTTGCAACAACGGAATGCTGCTCAAAATGCTATTCTCAACTGCACTAACAGAAATCGTTGCGTCGTCATACACAAATGGAATTGAGTACTCGCACACATTTGCCGACGAGCAAACCTTTCCAGACAAATCATACAAGAAAGACGAGTACGACTTGTTATCCTTGAACTGGTGGCAGATAAACTTCCTCGTCACATCCTTCGCTGCAAACGGAACGAAGGCGGACGACAGGGAAATCTTACAGAGCAACGCATAGCCATCAACCACATGATCGGCTCCCATGCACTGGGCCATAATAGTACTATCACACAGCGACTTTAAATCACTGGGAAGTCTCGACTCCTCAATCTTTCCGTCCTCACGAATAGACGTGAGGGAGTGGATCGATGCGTCCAGGAAACGCATCTTCAGCTCGTTTTCAATAACATCTAGAATTCTAGTATCCGCCTCCTCCGCATTGTACGGCTTGCTCAGCGAATCAGTCACTTCACGAATTGTTGCCAGAAATTGAATCTCCTTGAGCACGGTGGAATCAGTCTCCGCTTCTTTGGATGATGCGCAGCCCATTTCGGTTTCAAAATGCGTTCAAATCGACGGCACAAACCGGCTCTCTTTTTGGAATCTCTCGAACAAACGCCCCAACAAGAAAGATACACGAACTATTTCACACCATCCATCGCCGCCTGCAACGCATCCAGGCGATCCTTCTTCGCCTTCACATTCGCCTCAAGAAGAACAAGTGCCGCCTCTAGCGACGACACCAAATCGTTCTCGCTCTCCATCGCGCTTTTATTCTCCTCGATCACACTCTTCAGCTGCTCTCTCAATTGCGCATTCTCCTCCTTCAGTTGCGCCGCGTCTGCAGACGCGTTACTGTCATTTCTGTCCAACGCCTCCTTCAAATGTCGGATCGTCTCGTCCTTCTCTTGAATGATGTGCTCTTGGCTGGAAATGACTTCCTTCGCCTCGTCGATCTCCTTCTGAACTGTCTCAAGCAATGCCTTCTTGTTTTGCTTGCTCTGCTCCATCTTGCTCAATTCACTTCGCAATCGCTCCATCTCCTCACAAGCGCTGTTCTTCATTTCGTTGAGCATTCTCACCTCCTCTTCCTTCTGCTTCAGCATCTCCTCCTTTTCCTTCAATAACTCCTTCATCTCTTTCACCTCCTCCTTCTCACTCTCTCCTTCCACTTCACTCTTCTCAATCATCTCACCCTCCTTCTCCTTCAACAACGCATCATACCCCTCAATTCTCCCCGCCAACTCCTTCAACTCCTCATCACGACTCTGCACCGTCACCACCATTCTCCTCAGCTCGTCCTCACGCGCGTCCAGCTGCGCGTTCAGCGCACGCATCTTCTCCTTCAGATTCATGTTCTCCTCCTTCAGCTGCTCGCACTGGTTCATCACCTCGCGAATCGGGGCGTAATACTCGTCCACGTTTGACTCATTCACGCCGAAACTCTCAGCCACCGTCTTGTACTTCTTGCAACGCTTCTTCTCCATCATGAAACGACGCTCGTTCATCAGCGCAGTCGCGTACTTGTCGTGGACCAGCTTCTTCAACGCATCGACATCATCGGGCAGGTCCGGCATCTCCTCCTCCTGCGCATTCACCACGGGACGGAGGAAGAGGTTCTGGTTCAACTTCTCGGCACGGAGACGATCCTCCTCGGAGGGCACGGCATCATTGAACATCTGCCTCAGCTTTTGGTTTTCGTAGTGAATAACGTCCACAATGGACTGCAGATGCTTGTACTCCGACGAGTACTCTTCCAATTCATTCTGGTAGGTCTGCATCGTGGTTTGCAATTCGCTGAACAATTCCTTCCCTCCCTCACAACCGCAAAGGAGAGGCTCGATTCCGGACAGCATCTTAGCCACCTGATCGGGAAGCACCTTGTCTTCCGGAGGGACATGATTCGCGGGTGTTGCAGACTCCATGTAAACGCTCGATTCCGTTTTCGGCTGTGCCGGAGAGGCTCCAGGACGACGATTCACTGTCACGAGACTATCATCAACGCATTCCTTTTGCTCTTCCTCCTGCTTCCTATCCTCCGCTTCTTTTACGTCCTCTTTATGATCTTCGGGTTCCGCCGGAAGATCGTCCTCCGTAGAAGTAAAGTACTGCCTGAGATCCTCGCCTCCCTTGCTCACAACCGTGACATGCGATCCCTCCACACAACCGACATCCTCCAGCTTCTTGTTCATGTCAATGAGACGGTTATTCAACTGCAAGCAGTAATCAAACGGAGGAACCTCAAAACCGCTTGATTGGATGATCTAGCGATGACAATGCGCATCTAGGACATACCGCAATGATGTGGTTGCACAATACGGAGCCAAAAAAGGAAAGACAGAATTGCAAATGAAAACTGAGCCCACCCATGGAAATCTCCAACGTACTGAGCTCGAAGACGTTCACGGGATACATGTGGAGCTTCAGTTTGGAGACGTCGCTGCTCTCGGTGATTTGAACATTATTCACGATCAGCTGCTGTCTCTCCGCTTCCAATCCAAACGTGTTCTACGCATTCACATAGAATCGCACGCTTTACAGTGACAGCCGTAATCAGCTTCTCGTACGTCAGAGGAAGCTCCACGTCCACCTTGCACGACTTCTTCTGATATCGAAATGAAACGAGCATGTTCGGGACTAGTCAGTGAGTTTGTGTTTGGATTGGGCTTCACAGTTTCGTTCTCATTCTCTCGCCATGAACACAGGGATTGGAGTGCTGCTCGTTCTATTCCTTGTGGGTGTGCGCGCACAGCGTTCGCGGTTGAATCGCTGCTCCTAACCCGTAGACTGCGGAACCTTCATCTCGCCTTGCGAGTTGTACGTAAACAAAGTGTACGAGTTTGTCGGGCCTCGCGAAGGACCAGCGCGCCAGCTGGTGACGAATATGAACTTTCATGCGTCGGACGTGTGCATCGGCATGGCCACATCCTTCGTCACCATTGCGAATCTCACAAGGGAAGCGGAGCAGAGCGAATGCGAAAAGGGTGCGTTATTCTCCTTTCCATATTATTGTAGGGTACGAGCCGTACACCGTGCACTACAACCAGCTGCTCTTCCTCGTTCACAATCGCACCTACTTGAACCTATTCAATATCACGTGCAACAGGGACGTGGAAGTGGGTGTCTCGTACAACGTGCTGTAGTCTTTTACATAAATCCACTCCCCTGTAGAGAACACGAGATTGAGTGCGTGCAGGACGGCATCCCCTTCTTCGACTCGTACTCCAAGCACGTCCCTTCCGTCCAGCACACGTGCTTCTCCTTCTCGTCGAAGGACTTCTACACGAGGAAGAACGGAACCCGGAACGTTCGCATCTCAGACGATGGATGCGACGACTATGACGACACTGAGGAGTTGTAACGCTATGTACCTTACTGCCTTCTGTTGTCTTGAAAGAAGCAGACCTACTTTTGTGAAAACAAGAAGGGGGAGGAGAGAAACATAAAAGAATAGAATAAACGGCATTTCCCTTACCAGGGAAGAAGATCCTTGTACGCGACGTTCCATTTGTCATGCATTCCCAGATAGATTACAAGCGGAATATATCCAAAGCGGAAAAGCATCTAGTCCTCACGCAGAAGCAGCGCATTCTACTTTTCCGTAAGACCGAATCGCCGCCTTCAGTTTGGCGTAGGGTCCCTGCGGCTGAGGCGCAGGAATCGGAATCGCTCCCATAGGCATCTGCATTCTGAATAAATGCCTCGAAAACGGACGCAAAGGAAAACCGAGGAAACGGTTATCGCGCCCTACTGGCAGCGTACAACGGTGGAACACGCCCCCATTCATCGCAGTCAATCCATCCTCTATCGACGATGAACGCGCTCGCTCGCACCGCTATGAATGTTCCTGCCATGACCCGCTCCTTCGCCGCCGCCGCGAAGAACCAGAAGTACTACATTTTGATGTGTCGGAGCTAGCGGGTGCGCTCACGCCTAGACGACTACGTCGAGGGAATTCTCGAGAAGAGAGCCCCTTTCCGTGCTGGTCATCTCGGTCTCGCTAAGGTTTGTGTTCTGTCCGCGCTGCGTTACGGCTAGGAGCTGCACGCCAAGGGAACCATGTTCATGATCGGCGCCTACGCCAATCCTCCCGATGGTGCCACCTTCATCTTCAAGGGCGATTCTCCCGCCGTGTGCGACGAGTGGCTCAAGCGCGACCCCTACCTTGCCAACAAGCTCGTCACCAACTACAGAATTCGCGAGTGGTGCGTTGTTCCTCTTGAGTAATCGGCTAATCACTGATTTCGTATCGATTGTGTGTGTTCCACAAACAGTTCACTCGCTACTCCTCGTCGTTGTTGCTGCCCATGCGATCGAGTTCAACAAACAACTCCCTCGCTACTGAGTTCAACAAACAGTTCACTCGCTACTCCTCGTCATCGTTGCTGCCCACGCGATCCAGGTACTTGAGCATCTTCCGCATCCGAGACCGCAGTGCCGGCTTCTCCTCCAGCAGCGGCTTCATGTGCGACTTCAGGAACACCATCAGTCCGTCCCTCACCGTGATCAAGTCCACGCCCGTCCCCACGCGAGCAATGCAGGCGGGTAGGATCTGGTCGTCCGCCTTCTCCAAAAAGTCGACGAGCATCACCTCCAAGAAGTAGGTCGTTTTGCTGTCGTGCTTGCCAAAGTCGACGATGCGCAGCATGGACAGCGAAAGAACGAAGTTCCGGATCAAATCTACCATGAAGGACGTGAACGTGAACAATAAAGGATATTTGAAAAGAGAATCGCCAGATTCCGCAACTTCTCTTCGGAATAGTCCTGGATGGATTTGAAGATGTCCTGGTACGACAGCTGGAGGGTGAAGCGGTGCGACGGCTTGCTGTGGCACAGCTGGGTCAGCAGAAGACAATAGTACGGGTTATACTGCTTTTCCTAGAATCAAGCCGATTTCGGCAACACTCACACGACCCGCGCACACGAGGATGATGCGCACAATCTCGCGCTCCTGCACGGACTGCAAGTTCAGCTGCAGCAGCCGGTCAAACGTCTCCATGTAGTCCGACCCCGTCACCAGCACCACGAAAATGGCTCTAGAATTGGAATTCCACAAACACCCCCCACTTTCGGATATCCGTGTTCATGTGGAGTTTCTCCGCCACCTTCAGCACCTTGGGGTCCGCCGTCGCCAGCACGCGACTCATGGAGTTGCGCTTGACCTTGGCGACCTCGGTCTGTTTGACGGGCTTGTACTGCGCGCCGAGCACCCACCACCGCCCGTTGGTGTCGATGTTGTGGATGTCCTGGAGCGTGATGGAGAGCGGCGACACGGGCGCGCCGTAGGTCTTGGAGATGAGGTTGCGCGTGCGCGTCGCCTTCTCACGCTCCTGCTTGGTCTCGGCGCTGTCGCGGTTGTTCTTGATGGAGTACACGGTCTCCAGCATCAGCTGCACGCGCTGATTGCTCCTATGGCGTGAGGGAGGCGCGATGCGGTCACTTCCACGGCTCCACGTCCGCCTTCTCCTTGATGGAGAGAATGATGTCCTTCAACTCGCCCGGCGCGTCGCCTCTCAGTTTAAACCCGATGATCTTCATTAGCACGAAGATGCACTCCACGTCGAGTTCCGTGAAGTGCTTGGCGCTCTCCGTCAGCAGGTTGGTGAGCAGCGTGGAGGTGATCAGCCCGTCGTAGTAGAAGAACGCTAACAGGAGCATCAGGTTAATCGGGGTTTTGGAGTACTCCACCATCGAATCGCTCTGTGCATGATCATCAAGAAATCACTGTACGGATTGGTCGTGCTCCTCGACCGCCTTCGCGTACTCCTGCTCCACCAGCAGCACCACGTTCTCCACGAAGAAAGACACGGCGTTCAGATCGCTCTCGTGCTGGATGGCGGAGACGATGCCAGCGTAGAGGCGAATGAAGTGGGGAATGACTTTGAAGGCGTTCTTGCTGGCGGAGAGGATGGTGTTGAAGAGCGCTTGTCGCACGCTGTTCTTCGGGTACTTGGCGTAGATGTTGATCATCGACTAATGATGACGTGGTGGGATTGTGCGTACGTTGCACATCGTGATGAAGGACTCGTCCGTGACCTTGTTGATGACTTCGCGCACCGCTTTGACCATGGCTTCTTCGAGTTCGGGTTTCTCTTCCTGTGCGGCTCCTTCACGAAGGTGAGGCGGCACGTATTTGGATGTGAATTGCTTGAGTTCCTGCTCCTTGCCTTTGAGGACGCGTCCGTAGATGTCGGTGATGCTGCCGTAGGTGACTTCTTTGGGGGTGTTGTTTTCATCTTCGGAGTTGCTGTTGCTGTTGTTCTCTTCTTTTGAGTTGTTGTTGTCGTTCTCCGCTTCTGAGTTGTCTTCCTCTTCATTGTTGCTGGCTTCACCCGCATTCACACTTCCTTCATCAGAATCCGCCGCATCCTCGTTTGAAACACTGCCCTCATCCTCACTCGCCAGCAAATCCTCATCAGCAACGTCATCACCACCACTCAACTCACTCTCACTCTCACTCTCCTCCCCATCACCATTCAACACCTTCAACCCATTCTTCGCCGCAAATGAACGCAGATAACTACTATCCACCAATTCATCCGAAAAGTCATCCTCCACTCCGTCATCTTCAGCAATGTCATCAGGAACCTTCTCCGCCTCCTTTTCCAACTGATGAAGGTCCACAGTCCCTTTATTCCCGCCACTCGATTTCTTAGCCTGCTTCTCCTTCTTTCCCTTCGGCGCCTTCTTCGGATCGAGCTGCGCCTCCAAAGCAGCCACCTCCTCACTCGATAGCTCGTTCTTGGCATCCGCCAGGTGGTCCACATCCATCACATTATCAATCTGATCCAAAAAGGACATAATATCGTCTCCAAAGCCATCTTCCTTCAACTCCTTGTTCAGACGACGACGCACCTCCTTCTTTGCCTTCGAATCGCTGGAACTCAATCCCAGTTTGTCCTCCAGGTACTTGATTTCCTGGTCAAACGAATCGATCTCGTTGTTCGCCATCTACACCCATAATCGATACTGCGAAGCGATTACACTTTCCGAAAGCGAGACACGCTGGCGCTTTCCCTCATCGCCCTCACTCGATTCCTTACTGCTCTTTCCCTTGCGCTTTCTCACTATAGAGGTGCTCAGCTTCATAATGGTGAACGGGTGGGAGAAACGAAACGAAACACTGATTGTTCCCCTCTCTTCGTTCTATGTGTTGTGCTCCGTTCTGTGAATCGTGTGTGATGTCATCAAAGCCAAGTGACACCCCAAGACACTCTTCCCTCTCAAACTCCAGTTCTATGATTCTTCCCCCTCCGTAACTCTATTCCAAGAGAAAGAAGAGTTAACAATCCCATCCCTCTCGAAAACCAAACCAACCCGTTCATTGTCACACGCAACCCCTCCCCAAAGCACTCCACTCCCAAAAGACGCATCCTCGGTCCTCCTGCCGATTCTTCCCTTCCTTCCAAATGGGCCCTATTCCGACTTCATAACTGGGGATTCATACGCAAAACCGGGACATCATGGAAAAGAATATTCTCGAAATGGGTT
>ERZ1106923.569-NODE-569-length-12164-cov-18.101330_pt1 | contig 12164 bp, 20 predicted proteins | sample MGYA00403657_ERZ1106923 | MGnify/ENA primary metagenome ERZ1106923 (study PRJEB35170, sample SAMEA104062425) | human gut metagenome | biome: human gut; feature: human-associated habitat; material: faeces | place: Denmark | collected 2012-06-19 ...
TGCTGATTCAGAACTGGGAGAGTGTTGAGAAGAAGTGGGGTGTTTGTTGTGAAAGAAGTGAAAGGAGGTGAAAGAAGTGAAAGGAGTTGAGAGGTGAAGAGTGAGAGTTGAAAGAGAGTGAAAGGAGAGTTGAAAGGAAAAGCAGAAAGGAAAAAGACAACAAACACCCACGCAACACAGCCAAAAGCAATAGAAACTAAGAGGAGTGATTCTTCAACTTGGAATACTCCTTCTTAAACACCTCGTACTCCTGCGAACTCTTACACTGCACGAACACACGACCCAACTCCGCGTTCTTCGGATTCTTATTACAGTCGGGAACGAGCTCGAAGGACGCCGCCACATCCGGACTCACCTCCACACAATAGTCCTCAATCTTCAGCGCGCAGCAAAACACATGCGTGTTCTTCCCGCCAAAGAACGAGTGCAGATTCTACCCATCACGCCTCCACGCCTCTCGCACCGTCGTGATCAGAACGATGTCGTTCATCAGAAACAGCGTCGCGTCCTTGCTCTTCTTCCCCACCTCGCACTTGCACTCGATCGTCGTGACGAGTCGCCGCCCCAACACCACCAGGTCCTTCTGCGGCGGCACCATGTTCAGGCAGATCGAGTACAACTCGTTGTACGACTCGATCTCGTTCATCTTGTCGTTGATCTACCCCTCACACCACGCATACTCTCCCACCTGCGTCACGATCGTCACGATTTTGTTGTTCAACAGCTCGATGTCCGACCGGAATGGGTGATTCGGCTCCATTTTCGACAGCAGGCGATTGAAGAACAACGAGTACTTGCAGATCCGCTACGCCTCACGCCCTCCTCGCGCACTCACCTGAATCGGCTTGATCAGGTAACTGAATATATCATGCCCCTTCGACCGCGGGTCCTTCTGGAGGAGCTCGAGACGGCGGTCGAGTCCGGGACGCTCTGCGAGCAGGCGCTGGAGGAGGCGGAGCGCGTCGTAGTAGGAGTTACAGTAGTCGTTGTAAAGATAGAATTGGTTGGACGTCTTCAGGAACTCCTGCGAGATGAGTTGGGAGAGACGCGCCTCGGAAATGTGCGTCTTTATGGAATTGAAGAAATCGGTGTGAATCTGCTCGTAACTCAAACGCAAAAACCCCACCTTCAGAATCTCGTGGTAGTTGCCGAAAATCGAGTCCAATTCCAGCTTGTTCAGATAGCAGTTCTTCTTCGTCAGGTCGCGATACAGCGGCACTTCGTACGCCTCCTGGAGAATCGTCAGGTCCTTGATGTACGTCTGCTCCGAGCACAACAGCTCGCGATACACGTCGAGTCTAAAGTTGGGGACCCCACTCACCCCTACCTCTGCATCGCCAGCGCGTCGTCAGGCAGCGCAAACGGCGAGAAGTGCGGGTTCAGCGCCTGCTCCAGCGAATCGTCGAGCAAGATGGAGGACGTGGAGGCGGGAGACACGGTCTATTCCTCACGGGCGATCGACACTCCCACCTCCTGCGTCTTGAGGTGGGTGCGCTGAAGCATGAGAATGGTGTTCTCGCAGGCGATCTTGTCGGAGGGCGAGTCGAAGACGAGGGAGTACTCCTCGATCACGCTGCCCTCCTTCTTGTCCACCGGCACCGACAGCACGAAGATGCGATTCGCCTCCACCTGGCTCTTCTCCAGACACAGCACGCGCATCAGGAACTGACACACCACGGTGAACTGCCCCGAGCGGCGGAGGAGGTTCGGGACGGTAAAGAAGCAGTACGCGTCGAAGACGAAGAGCTGTCCGTGCACGCTGCTGACGGTACCCACGTGCTCGATCTCCTCGCGATAGCCGATCGACGCGTCGAAGCTCCCGTAGAAGCGGTTGTCCTGCCGCCACAGCACGGCGAGCGGGACCGAGAGCGCCACCGCCTGCTCGAGGGGCGGGATGGAGGCGAGTCGGTGTAGACAGCAGCGGATCTAGATGGGAGTGAGAGCGAGTGCGTACGTGGTCGTTCAGCTTCAGCAGGTGTTGGTACAGCGCCTGCGCGAGGGCGTAGGAGACGGAGGCGCGCGGGAGGCGCGGAAGCGTGTTGCCGAGAGAGGACTCGTACTGCATGACGCGCTAGGGGAGAGAGAAGGAGAGTCACAAACCTCGATCGGGAGGAAGAGACAGCTCTTCAGCGACTGGCCGTGCAGCTCCAGACTCGCCTCCAGCTCCTATGCGTCACGCGTCCAGTCAAGCACGACGGCGAGGTGGTGCTGGGTGGTGTGACTCTGGGTCAGTTCGTCCACCAGCCGCAGCGCCGTCGGGAGGTGGTCCACGTACGCCTCGTAGCACGCGAACGCTTCCACCAGCGAGGTGAACAGCGTCAGCATGCGCTCCGTCTCCTGGTCCTCTCCCTCCACGGCGGTCTGGATGCCCTGCAGCACGCGGTCGCTCAGGTCGATCAGAGGCGGAAGCTTCTCGAACACCTGCTCGATCTCGTTCATCGGCGGCTCGGGCGAGGAGATCGAGGAAATGGACTCCGCCGGGGTGATTGCGGCTTCGGGCGACTTGTCGCGGTTGATGTAGCGAAAGAAGGAGGAGAACAGCGAGGACTCTACATGTCATCGCGATCGACATCGCGCACTCTCTTCTTTCCCCGATTTTGACTTCTCCTCGTGGAGACTGGCTTCGCAGCAGCTCTTCTTCGTCAGCAGGTCGATCAATCCATCGCGGTACACGCGGAGGGCTAGCCGCAGATTCTGGTTGTAGAAACGCTCCGCGAAGAACAGCTCCTCGCATATCGAATGGCTATGGGTCAGGAACCGGATGATGCGCTACAGGAACTGGCCCTCCAGTTCGTGGTTCCAACGGACCACTGTCTGGGTCAATTTGAGCTTGCTCTTCAGGTTGTACACGCTCTGGCACTCGCCGCCGAGATGCAGCTCGAGAAGGGGAGGCGGATCCACGCCCGTGTAGCAGTGCCACGGCGCCTCGGTTGGCGGGAACACGGACTGTGTCCTTTGCCCGTAGTAGCAGATCTGCATGTTCCCAAAGATCCAGCCCAGCTCGCCGTCGATGCACTCGCGCGACAGGAACATGTGCTGGTCGTTCTGCCAGACGAAGGATTTGTTGAGCACGCCGATCGGATAGTAGGTGCCATTCACGTCGGAGCTCCCTGCCCTCGTGACAACGATGTACGAGTACTGCTGAAGAAGCTCGTTGTGATAGGAGAAGAGGACGGGCTGAGGAAACGGGTTCCAGTACGGTCGGACCGTCTCCTTGTCGTTCAGCGCCTCGTACGCTTCTTCGAACCGGTTGAAAAAGGAATTCACGATCGACTGACTGGGAAGCCTGCGCTCTGACACGACCACGCGTTTCTTACCAAATATAGTACGACGACACTGCGTTGAAACGGTCTCTGGCAGAAATGACGATGGGAGCCGAGGAGTCGCGAGATGAGGCATCATTAGGACTGTCGCTGGAGCTCTGCTTCGAAAAGTCGTTTCCGAGGTGAATGTTGATGATCGGCAGTTGATATTTCACATAGTACTTCTTCCCGTACTTCCGCGGACGGCAAATCAGAACGTACTCTCCGATAATGTAGACGATGCACATCTTCCTCGTTTTGTCGTCCTTTTTCGCCTCCGCGTTGCTCTCGAAGAACAGCTTGGCGTTTCCGGATTTCAGCAGGGAGGCGATTCCCCCTCCGAGAAATACGTTGATCTGCTCGAGCTTTGCTTCCTCCGAGCTCATTGCGCGGAATTAGTGAGGCGCGCCTTTCGTGTGTCACAACCAAACAAGCGTATAGGATATCACCCACTAACAGACTACACATAAGACGGACGGAAGCGCTCCCACTCAAACATGGAGGATGTCGGCTCGCTGCCAAAAGAATACATAGTGTTGTCCTACCCATCACGCTCCGCCCCAATCGCCACCGTCTTAATCAGCTCGTCGCACTCCGCCTTGGGCTCCATTTCCTTCTTGTTCGAGCGTCGCTGCTGCTTCGGCACCGCCAGGAGCGAGTAGATCGACTTCCTCTTGAACTCCTGACCGCGCAAGTACGTGAGCGCCGCCCTCGCCTCCTCCTCCTTCTCGAACGTGATGCGGCTATTCGTCACGCACGCCTCCTTCCCCTACAACGAGTGCTTGTTCTTGTCGTCCACCTGGTGAATGCTAAGAATCGTCCCGTAGTCCTTCAGCTTCTCCTTCATCCACTCCTTCGTCTGCGTCTTGCCCAGGCCGTGCACGATCACCACGCGCTTCTCCTCGCACGCCTGCTCGTAGTCGTGGATCTTCTGCATGTGGTTCTGTTTCTTGATCTTCTTTCGCTCGTTGGGCGTCAGGTATGCCTCGAACACCAGGTGATCGGGGTTCTCGGGGTCGTCCTTGCCGATTTCAATGGCCTTCGTGAAGGCCTCTTTGGAAACGAAGCAGACACAACCCGTTTTGAGCTGCTCTTTGGCATCGTAAGCGCGAATGATGCACGACTGGACCTCTCCAAACCGAGCGCAGTACGCCTTGAAATCCTCCACCTTCCACGATTTGGGAATGCTTCTGACAAAGCAGTTTCGTTGCTGATTATCCGCGTATCGGCTGTTGTACGGCTCGGCCGTGATCGTGGTCGTTCCGAAGGGAGTATTGTTGAGTTCACTCACAGCCATATCCCTTTCGGCAGTGGTATGGAACACGACGGTGACCTTTCCCGTAAACGAGCCGTCCATCCTGAACAACGGGAACATGGACTCCACGCTCGCGATCGAAGCGACGTGACTCTGTAGAATGGACAAACCGAACGAGTCCTTCAGTCCGCTAATGAACGCCGTTCTCGAGGACTCGTCGATCATTTCCTCTTTCGTTTTAATGGGTTGCACGGAAATCATGCTTCCCTTCATGAGTGACCCGTTCAACAGAGACACTGCCCGTTGAACTACTTTTCAAGCTCGCCCGTATTCCGTACTCTCCTGGAAACTGTCACACGTGACAATGGCGTAGTTGAATCCATGGTCGTTCTACCCCTTCACGCGACGCCTTGTCTATTACCTTTATGATGGACACGCTTTCAATGCTCTTGTAGTCCAGGAATAAGTGAATAATATCGATCTAACACTGACATACCGATTCAAACACTACCTCGCGAATGGCGGGGTCCAGATTCTTGATAATGAAGCCTGCTTTTACTGCTTTCGGACTCATGGCAGGTTTCTTGTGCGTCGTAGAGGAGTGACACTTTTCCTCACGATTTTGTGTGTTCATCACAGTGTTTGACAACTCATTCCGGTTCGCAAGAATGATAGCGAGCGGAAGTGGGAGCGAGCAGGAGGAAGCGCGGGACGACGTTGTGAGCATTCCCTACCTGTCGCGTCGCATCGACTATATGAAGGACGTGTTTCGTCCCAAGGTGTTCGTCGCTGCAAAGGGCAGCAGCGGGATCGCAAACAGCGCGTCCACTACCGAAGTGAGAGAAGGCGTGTTTCGCAGCATCTATGACGGTATCTATGAGTTTGGAGAGACGAAACGTGTGGAAGTGGAGAAGAGTGGGATAGATCCTTCGGAGGAGGAAGATGCGCGCGCGTTGTTCCAGCGAATCCAGGAAATTGAAGAGAAGCACAAGGAAAACTGTGCTGCATCGCCCATCGAAGACTCCTCTTTCCCTCAGTTTGGCAACAAACGATGCGGCTGCATCGAGTGCAGTCCACGCTTTGACTCGGATGGGAGCATGTACTGCGCGCTCTGCAGCATGCCTCTGAAGGATGGAACGTGGATGAGCCATATCCAGTCCATTTGCCACCAGCTCAAGCGGAAGCGGGAGGGCCATGTGTATATCAATCCGTTTATGGACCCAAAGTCGAGTATGTTCAAGGTGATGACGGAGATGGGATGGGAAGAGGGAAACGGTTTGGGTGTGAATGGAAAGGGACGACTGGAGCCCATTGCTACGAGAGTGAAGAACAACAAGCTCGGTGTCGGGGCAAAGGACCCTTCGTAGGGCTTGCATGCGTATTTCACGAATAGACCGTTGCGAATCACACACACAGAACAGAACGAAGACCCGGCAGTGACGCGGGAACGGGAACGACTGATTAAGAAGTTCGGTTATAAGCGGCTGAAACGGATCATACGGAAGTACAACCAGAAGAAGAAGGAGATGGAAATGCAGAGGAAGGAGCGATGGCTGCGAGAGCAGTTCCGCCTGTCGGCTGTTTGTTGCCAGATCCAAACGAGTGGAGCAGAAAACACAGCAAAAGAAAGACATAACGAGTCGAACCAACACCGCGACAACTGCCACAACAACTGCCGAAATAGAGGCAGCAGTCAGTCTTCGCTTCATTGGCAAGGGCTCCGGCGCAAGACACTCTGGCTTCAATCCGGGAAGCGGGCCGAAGAACGGTTCTCCCTCCACCTCGTTCTTGTTCAATCGCTCGTACGCCTGCTTCCACTGCTCCTTCACATACTCGAACCACTGCTCCTTCGTCTCGAACTGCGTGGGGTCGAGGACGTCGGACACGTACACGGTGATCAGCTGATGCTTGTGAATGCTCAAGTTGATCTCGTCCATCAGCTTCTCCTTTCCGTTTGAAATCACGATTTGGCACGGGACCTTGAGGTTGTACGCCACTTCCATCACGCCCGTCTTCAAGTTCAACGAGCCCTCTCCCTTGAAGCGGTGTCCCTCCGGATACACGATCACACCGCTGTCGGGACTAGGAATGAGTCACGAGAATCGATACGACCGGACGCTCCAATTCTCCTTGAAGAAGGAGGTGAACCACTCGCGACTGATTCCTCTCTGTCGCTTGAAGAACCAGATGAACTGGTTCAGGTATCCGCACAGGCAAGCAGAGGGAAAAGCGAAAATCACTGCCATGCGGGACAAGTAGCTGGAATTCGACAGCATGTCTCTACCCGTTACAGTTGCACTGAGGGGGTACCCGTCAACGAAAAAGTCCGCCCAAGAACGGTGGTTCACAAAGTACATGGTCTTTCCGCCCTTGATCTGTTTCGAATCCTTCACACACGCATAGCGAGGCTCCAAAAGGGATGCAAGCTACTCATAAGGACTCCCCATCTCCTTGACTCTGTGAACAAGCGTGTAGGGGGAACCCTTTCCTGTGAGGATGCACTTGATGGCGTATCTGCGTGTGAGGGGTACCAGGAACCAGTACAGGAGCGAAAACACATTGATGCGAATGTAGACCACTCCGAGCACCAGAATATTCAGCGCACGTTCCAGATAATGAAGCATTGTCTTCCAAGTGTGATAATTCTGAGTCTGCACGCGATGGGAACAAAACGGGCGTTTCACTGCCACGTCATTTCTCGCTAGTGCATGATGCACTTTCCTTCTATCGATTCTTTTCAAACGACGTGCATGCGCATTGGTAGACGTCCACCTCCTGACGCGAGTGAGAGAGAAAAGGGTTCTATCGGAGGAGTTGAAACCCCAATTCCGAGTTCGCGTATAGGAACCAAACAAAGCGCACCATCAACTAATTACCATGCTTCTTTTCCTTCTGACTCCCGACCTTGTCAAAGAAGATCCCGAAGAAGACGAGAACCACCCCGATCCACTACGCATGAGCCACACGCCGGATTCCCACCTGATAGAGATTGATCTCGTTCCCCATAAAAAGGACAGATATCAAGATACTAAAAAACTTGCGAGTAGTCGTAATCGTTGACAGGACGAGGGGCGGGAAGTGGCGAACCGTGTACAGGATAAACATCTGTCCGATGGAGGAGCACAGCCCAAACTGGACAGCGTACTACACCGTCACTCCCCCTCCATTCACACACCCAGAGACACTGCTTGTACTGAAGGAGGAAACGCAGACCAGGGACCAGCTCGCCCGTGAGAACCGCCGTAACGAACGACACGCCGATTCCGTACACGTTCAACATCTGCTGCAAGCGGAGAGCAGAGGGCTTAAAACGGGGGACCACGACGTCCTGCTGCATGCCGCAAACGCCGTCCATGCATAACGACAGGAAGAGGAGAATCAGGCCGAAGCTGCTGTTCGACTCTTGGCTGATCTTCTTCTTCTTCGACATCATCTGAAACACTAGGACTGAACTGCAGAAACATCGAATACGGACGATTCCTGCCGTGATGATAAAAACGCTGATGTACTTTCGGAGCGAGTACTTGCGCGCTGACCCGTGATTCGCCCTCCCCAGTCCTACTTCCAAACAGCGTGCCGGCAAGCAGCACGGGAATCATCTTGCACGACTTCCCGAGGACCTGAGTAGGGTAATTCACGTGCTTCAACGAGCTGTTTGAAAAGATCATCGCGAGCGTGTAGCACACGCCGTAGATCCAGTAGTCGGATACCCCGTCCTTCACGAACTGCACGTCCTAGCAATCACACGAAGCGCGAAGAGAAACGTCCGACTCGCGCAGCACTCGCTCCACGATCTCGCCGCCTTTCATTTTGAAGGTCATGCGTGTCGTGCCTCCGTCCAGCTCCACATCCTGAATCACGCACCGTTCTCTGCCCCTTATGCGAAATCCGTGCACTCACTCCTTTCCTCGATTCCGGACGGTTACGCAGCGGCCCACCAAATCCTTCTTTGGAATCTGCGAAGAAAAGGACTTGCGCTTGGCCCCAAAGAGGACGTTGCCTATAGTCAATGGCGATGCGCGATCGATACCGATGGTTGCGATGAGGAGATTGATCGAGCACTGCAGAATGAGGAGGACGGAAGTGTATTTGAAGCGCGTTCCCTCCGGACTCACGTAGCGATAGCTAGGCAATCATAAGACGCAGCCCAACCCAAACATCTTCTCCTGAACCAGTCCGTAGGTGAGATACACGGAATAGATACCCGTGATGGATACGAACAGGCGCTTGTAGTATTGCAGGTCCATGGGGTCTCTCTGAGCAGAATCCGCTCTCAAAGCGAGGAGAAGCGCTTCATGTGGAGTAGGGAGGGACTCAAAACAGGTCCGAAGTAGTATAGTGGTTTAGTATTTCCGCCTGTCACGCGGACGACCGGGGTTCGATTCCCCGCTTCGGAGTTTCTTTTTCTCTCAGTTGTGATACTCTTCTTCTCTCTTTTCACTTTAAAATGAGTTTTCTGGACGTGTAGTTCTTGATGGATTAGAAAACACCCCAATTCGCGCCGATCTCGTCCGGAAACTGGCACACCTCCCAGCAATCCCTCCTCCTTACCACCCCTCCGTGTGAGGAAACTCACGACTCTGCTCTACCCCAAACAGGATTCTCGAAAGGGAGGATTCCAAACTGAAATGACCGTATTTCTAGAATCGGGTCAGTGGTCGCGATTGTTCTTCATATTCTTATTGTCTTGTCATGGTGTCACTTAACGATATTGCGAAGAAGTGGGAATCTGTGGAGTCGTTCTACAAGGGAATCGTGCCCCACAATGGTGAGCAGTACGGACTTGTTGTGAGCGCGTAGACTGCGTGGCGAAGGTGCAGAACGCGGTCAAGGTCCCCATCCACTACATTTTGATGTTTTTGACGGTCGTCGTTATCGTGTTGTTGAGGGTTTTCATTCCCAAGCGTGTTCTGTACACGTACAGTGTTTTCTGCGTCGCCCTGTTCTGTTGCATGAAGAGCATCAGCGAGAAGAAGGGGGAGGAGAAGAAGTGGTGCGCCTTCTGGTTCGTGTTTGCCTTCGCTCAGTACCTTCCTTCCTGCCTTGACCATCTCAAGTACTACTCGTTCGCGAAGTTCCTTGCTCTTCTCTATCTTGCTGTGTGTGATGATTGCCAGTTTATCGTGGAACTCTTCGACGTTGTGTATGGCTGGATGGAGGGACTCCTCAAGAAGTACATCGAGAAGTACTGCCAGAAGCCCGAGGAGAAGAGTGAATAAGGTGTCCCTCAAAGGGTGCTCTGTTTGTTTTCACACCCCCTTTTGAATGAAACGCCCATTCTTCTTCCGATGGCATTCCCCTACGCGTCCAGAAAGGCGAGGTCAAACTCGGAAATCGGTAGTGGGTTCGTAGCCGCACTGAGGAGAAGACCATACCGAGATATCGAAGAACGTCAATGTCGTGGATAAGAAGACGGTCATCGTCATGATCGGTCTGCCCGTATCGATTGTGAGGTGGATGAAGGGTAGGCTCGAGGGAAGAGCTACATTGTAAACATGCTCCACAGATACTTGAACTGGATCGGCTATCGCACTCGGGCCTTCAACGCCGGAGACTACAGACGAAAGGTTGGGCGAACGGCGTCGCGTCCACTGTAGTTGGGATTCTCCGCAGAGCCCTCGGATTTCTTCGACCCCCACAACGTTGCAAGCAAGAATCTTCGCAACAAGTTCGCCACCTTGGCGTTAGACGGTTGTCCCCCCTTGTCAAGATGACCGCTAGACCTCATGGGATATCTCAACGATGGCGGAGATGTGGGCATCTTCGACGCCACGAACACGACGCGAGAAAGACGGTTTCGCACTGTTCCTATGTTCATTGCTAGCGATAAAGTGCTGGAGCGCTGCTGGCACGCCGAATTCAACGTGCTGTTCATTGAGAGCATTTGCAATGACCCCGTGGTGCTCAAGGAGAACTACGAGATGAAGCTGAAGAACTCGGGTAGTCGTCGTCTTTTGTGTTTAGTTCAGACTACGCGAAGATGGACCCGGACGAGGCGAGACGCGACTTCCAAGAGCGCTTGAAGCAGTACGAGTCCATCTACGAAACGCTGGACGAGATGCTGGACAAGGACATCCCCTACATCAAATTCTACAACGTGAGCGGAGAGGAGCGAAGTGATGCGCAGGTTGGACAGTATCTCACTGCGAATCAGTGTAATGGTGTGCTGGAGAGCGAGGTCATCTTCTATCTGCTGAACGTGCACATCCACCCGCGCAAGATATGGCTGTGCATTCACGGCGAAACGGACTACGACGTGCAGGGCATTCTCGGCGGCGATCCCGATTTGAACGATCGCGGCATCCAGTTCAGCAAGGTGCTGCATGACTTCATCAACGAGAAAAGCAAGGACGAGAAGGTGAGCATTCTGTGCGATACCAGTCATCGCGTGTACCAGACCGTCCGGCCTCTCCAGTACGAGTACAACATCAACTACTGCAACCTTCTCCACGAGCTGGATGGCGGCGACTTCGACAAGATGACGTACGAGCAAATCCAGGAGCGGTTTCCGCAGGAGTTTGAGCGCAGAAAGAAGAACCGCCTCATGTACCGCTATCCTGGCGGCGAGTCGTATCTGGACGTGAAGGAGCGGTGTCATCGCGTGCTGATGAAGCTGATCGGCAGTCGAGACAGCATTCTTGTCGTGGCGCACCGCGCGGTGATTCGCGTCATCCTCTCCTATTTCCTCGACGTTCCCGCCGAAGTGATGCCCGACCTGACCGTCAACCAGAACACCGTCTACGAGCTGGAGCCCACCGCCTACTGTACAAATACCAAAGAATACAAGCTTCTCTCCCCTTCTTGTTAACAAACACGCCATAGTGTGCAAAAAAACTACTTCTGGTTCTGCTGCATCTGGCGCTGGTAAGCCATCTGGTAGTAGGCCATCTGCTGGTAGTAAGCCATCTGCTGGTAGTACGCCATCTGCTGAGGCGTCATCTGCTGGCCGGGCATCATTCCGGGCATGCCCTGCGCCTGGGGCTGAGCAGGCTGAGCAGGCTGAGCAGGCTGGGCAGGAGCCGCAGGCTGAGCAGGGGCAGCAGGAGCAGCGGGCTGGGCGGGAGCGCCGAACATGGAGGAGAGGTCGTCCACAGCCGACGTGGTGGGCGCAGCGCTGTTCATGCCCAGGAAGTCGTCCTCAGCGGGCTTCGCTTCCGCCTTCGCCTCGGGCTTCTTGGCAGCAGCCTTCTTCACCACCTTCTTCACCGTCTTCTTGGGCGCGGGCTTCTCCTCCGCCTCCTCCGCGAAGTCGTCCTCCTCCACCACCTTCTTCGCCTTCTTCACCACCTTCTTCTTCGGCTTCTCCTCCTCTTCCTCGTCGAAGTCCTCGTCGTCCACCACCACCGGCTTCTTGGCGGGCTTCTTCGACGGCTTCTCCACCTGGAACATCTCGTCCTCCTCCTCCTGGAGAGCGGCGGCCTCAGCAGCGGCCTCCTCCTTAGCCTCCTCTTCCTTAGCCTCCTCCTCGGGGTTCTCCTCCTCCTTCGCCATGAACATCTTCTCCTCGTACGCCATGCGCACGAAGTTCTTGTACTTGTCCAGGGAGTCACCGGGCTTGGGTCTGTACTTCTCCACGTCGCCCGAAGCCAGCCACTTGGCCTTGCAGC
>ERZ1106923.572-NODE-572-length-12131-cov-2.715137_pt1 | contig 12131 bp, 9 predicted proteins | sample MGYA00403657_ERZ1106923 | MGnify/ENA primary metagenome ERZ1106923 (study PRJEB35170, sample SAMEA104062425) | human gut metagenome | biome: human gut; feature: human-associated habitat; material: faeces | place: Denmark | collected 2012-06-19 ...
AGAGAATCAAGGCTTTTTAGAACTGAAGCTGAAGCACAATTAATAATTGATTCTACTCCATGCTTTACGATTTCGGCGATTCCATTCGTTTCGGGGCATCTACCGCGGCAGAGGACGAAAAGGATCTTGAAAAGGTGCATTTCGATATCGGGCTTTTCGAGGCTTATGCCAAGGGTTACTGCGGTGCGGTGAAAGACAGTATTACCGAAAAAGAGAAGGAATTACTTCCCTATGGTGCGTATCTCATGACGGTGGAATGCGGCATGCGTTTTTTGACTGATTATCTTTCGGGCGATACGTATTTCGCGATCAAATATCCCGAACATAATCTCGTCCGTTGCCGTACACAGTTGGCGCTCGCGGGAGAAATGGAAAAACAGTTCGGCGAAATGGGAAAAATTGTCGAAAAGGCAATAAAATAGAATTTAAAAATAAGACTAAAAAGCAGCGGACAAATTTTGTCCGCTGCTTTTTATAACAGAACAAGAACGCCGAGAACCGGAGTTTTGTTAAAAACGGGCTATGCTGGTGGTCAAAAAAAGGTTTTAACTTCAAGCTGTGTAAAATATACAAAAAGCCCCTTTGTGTTATATATGTAAGGCCGCCAATCATACATGAGAATAGCACAAAGAGAACATGGAATTGAAAAATCAAAATAATGACACAAATAGTTTAGTTTACACGATATGGAAGGGGCAATACCCATATATATTTACCTAAAAATATTCTGGAACAATAATCTACGAGGTGTTGTGCGCAGAAATAGGGAAAATATTGGAGGAACTATGCGAAAAAAAGAAATTGGAAGTAGATTTAAGTACTCCGTCGGTATTTGCGCCTTTAAGTCGAATTCTAAATCCCCCACTAGTGGGGGATTTTATTAAAGTTTTATCGATAAATAATCAAATCAGTTGTTATTAACTTCGAGATAGTGTCATGAGAATATCTTGATGAAAATTACCAAATTCTTTTCCGAAAATATTGATACCGCCCATATGTTTGGCATCCTCTTTAATTCCGATTTTTAATTCGATACATTTTGCTGTATCTAAATGTAGATCATCAAAGCGATGATTTTTATTATCTGTAATATCATCGATATAACACCCCTCGTCATCTATTGAAAATTTCTTCAAAAGACCGAATTGAGTGCTGTTAATTTGCCAATAGCTCGGAGTATAAATTCCGCGCTTTCCTCCAAAATCGCCTGGGGAACAATAGGTCGCTATTTCTACGTCGTTTATCCATACAGTAATATCGCTGGGCCAATTTTCGCGATAATAAGGTGCTTCTGAACAACATTCAAATGAAAAGGATAGCCTACGGCGATTACGATCAAGTATAAACAAATTGGGGAAATTATAGGTGACGAAACCCGATTGGAAGGAAAAGAGCTGGCCTTTAATTCTTTCGGGCGAAAATAGCATATATGAGGAAGAATTCTCTCTGAAAATAAAGCCGTTTCCGTCAGCCAAATATGCTTTGGAAACTTCGCATCTGGAATAACAGCCAACGGGAACTTCAACTTTGATTTCGTCTTCTACGGTCTCTTTGACTTTTGTAAAAAATACGGTGGAGAGAATGGTTCCGAGACTGCAAAGTTTCATGTGTCCTTTCTGTGCAGGTTTATATTCTATTCGGATTAGTTTGGCCTCTTCCAATACATTGACATGAAAAGAGACAGAGGAAACAGGCAGGTCGAGGAGGGAGGCAATCTCGACGATACTATAAGGCTTTTCTTGTAAAACACGCAAGATTTTAAGTCGTTCGGGTACGGATAAAGCTCTTCCCAAACGACAAATATCCCTTTCGTCTGTCGGGTCTGATAACCTATAATTGAGAATATTTTCAGCTTCCATTTGTTTGTCCATAATTCACCTAACTGTTTAAGCCAAATTTCCAAAAATATTATAACATAAAATTTTATTTTTTTCAAGTAAATAGAAAAAATGTTAAAATTTTTCTCGACAACTCATTTATGTATAATAAAATTTACATTAAACGTTATTCTCAAAATAAGTATTTCAATATTATTGTAATAAATGACATTCAAAAAGTAAGAAAACCGAAGCCTTTTTCATATTGACACCTAAAAAATTTATGATATAATGAAAATAGTTTGGGAAAAGAAGGTAAATAAAAAATGTATATACTCAATATTAAAAAACGATAGTTTAAGGAGAGCCAAATGAAGAGTAAATTTTTTCAAAATTATATGAAACAATTTGACGATATGCCGAAGGCATTTAGAAAGAGTAAATATATCTTTGTATATTTAATGGTTTCTTTGGCGATTGTCAATTTTATCGTCTTTTATGTGGTAGTCAATCTTAATTCCATTTTACTCGCCTTTCAAGAATTTATCGGATATGATGAAAACTACGTCGAACAGTATGTTTGGTCGTTGGGAAATTTCAAGAGCATGTTCAAAGAATTTGCGCTTCCGAATTCTACCGTAGGAATAGCGGTGAGGAATACTCTGAAATATTTTGCGACGAATATTTTTTTAATGATTCCGGTTTCTTATTTTGTCTCTTACCTGCTATTTAAGCAAATTCGTGGTTACGGAGTATTCAGAGTCGTATTTTTTCTCCCTTCCATTATATCTGCTGTCGTTTACGTTACGGTTTTCAAAAACCTAATTTCGACATTCGGGCCCTTATATATGCTTTTGGATAAAGTTTTCGGATATCAGATGCCTCCGCTTTTAGGGGATTCGAGGACTGCTACCCCGACGATTATTATCTATACAATATGGACGGGGCTCGGAATCAATATGATTTTATATCAGGGAGCTATGAAAAGGATTCCGACGGAGGTCCTCGAAGCATGTCAAATCGACGGCGGGAACAAATTTCATGAACTATTTTATATTATTACGCCCATGGTTTGGCCGACCGTTTCCATGACAATCATTTTAGCCTTTACAGGTCTGTTTAATAGCAGTGGCCCGATTTTACTGTTCAGCGAAGCGGGAACGGTGGCCGGGGGAAACGACACCACTACGATTGCCTTTTTTATCTTTCAAAAGACGCAAACGGGAGCTGCCTTGGAGTATCCTGCGGCAATCGGAATTTTCTTTACGGCAGTAAGTATTCCTATCGTTATCGCCGTCAGAGCTATTTTCAAACGTCTTGACCCGGAGGTAGAATATTGATGTCTAAAAAGAAGCATATCGGTAAAAATGCACTTTCGGTCATAATTTTCGTTTTTTTTCTCATATATGCCATTAGCCTATTGTACCCTTTGGTTTGGGCCTTTTTATCCTCCTTAAAAACTTCGACGGAATATATGCTGACCAGCAAGGTGGCTTTGCCCGAAACGTGGGAATTTGGAAATTATATAAAGGCGTTTAAGGCGTTGGATATAGAAGGGAACAACATGTTTGACATGCTTTTTAATTCTATATGGTATACGGTAGGCGGCGTATTTTTGGGGATGGCCGTGTCTACTATGGTAGCATATGTCGTTGCAAAATATAAATTCCCCGGGGGACAAACGATTTATTGGATTGCCCTCGTCACCATGATGATTCCGATCGTAGGGGCTATGCCTGCACAGTTCAAAGTCTATACGGCGCTCGGAATTATCGAATCTCCGTTGCTTTTGCTCGCATTTGCGGGGGGATTCGGATTCAACTTTATGGTTTTGTATTCCTTTTTTAAGTCTTTGCCTTCGAGCTATATCGAAGCGGGGTTTATCGACGGGGCTGGACATTTCACCTGTTTTTTGAAAATTATGCTTCCGCAGGCGATTCCCGTGGTTTCAGCACTTGCAATCGTCTCTTCTATTAATTTCTGGAACGATTATACTACTCCGTTGTTGTTTTTGAAAAATTTCCCCACTCTTTCGTCCGGACTGTATATGTATCAAATCATCAATACACGGAATTTGGATATGCCCGTTTTATTCGCGGGAATATTGATGAGTATGATACCCATTGTCGTTCTATTTGCCATTTTTCAAAATTCTATTATGGATATTTCGCTTTCGGGCGGATTAAAAGGATAAAAAATAAAAGGAGATTCTTGATGAGGAGAAAATTAATCTGTATGTTGCTCACTGGTACGATTGCATTTAGCGCTTTGGGCGCCGCGGGCTGCGGCGACTCCGGTAGTAAGCCTTTCCCCGTTTATACAGACGACAAAGAAATGCTGATAGGCGGGTGGGACGCACCGCTTCCTACCTTGGAGGATTATCAATTAGCCAAGGATATGGGGCTGACATTTATGTTCTTGGACGATTTGTTTGTCAAGCGGGGAACTCAGGGTTATGCCGACGTACTCGGGTATTGCGAACAGGTGGGATTAAAAACGATTCTCACTTTGGGAAATGCCGCTACGATGGAATATGCGGCTGAATCTTGGGCAGCAGACAAGACGGATTATTCTAAATTCCCCGCCGTTACGGCAATCAATTATTGGGATGAACCCTATTTTTCCAATATTGAAAGGATAGCTGAGCTCGCGGAAGAGCATGTCGAAAAATATGGCTCCAAAATAGATGTTTTTGCAAATCTCTATCCCAATTCCGCGACGAGCACTTTCGAGGGACATACCTATAATGAATATGTCGCGGAATACGTGGATAAAGTTCTTACAAAGGTGGAGGACGGGCATCGATACCTGTCAGCAGATATTTATCCGTTGGATAAGGGAAAGGACGGCGGAAGTGCGCTTCGGTCGAATTGGCTCAACTGTATAGAGACCGTTGCAACGCAGGCGAAAAGAGTCAACGCAATTCCACATTTCTTTCTTCAAGCCACGGAACACTATACTTATCGAGCTGTGAATGAAGAGGATCTCCGTTGGCAGTTTTATGTTTATATGGCTTTCGGAGTTAAGGCATTTACATACTTTACATATAGGACGTCGATACTCGAAGATTTCTCTAATTCCTGCGTGGACGCGGAGGAATCGGGAAAAACCTATCCCGTCTACGATTATGCAAAAACGGTCAATCGCGAAATGTTGAATTTTGACCACGTTTATCTCAACTTCGATTGGAACGGCACAATGCCTATTCTTGGTACGCAAAGCGAACAAGATTACAATATGAATTTCGACGGCCTCAATAATCCTCTTTCTTCGATAGATGCGTTGAAAGGAGCACAAGCGACTCAGGACGCGCTTATCGGACAATTTAAGGATAAGGCCGGCTATGACGGACTCGTTGTTGTGAATTTCACGGATCCGGCATACGGACTCAAAAATACCGTAAGCCTTGAATTTAAGGACGCTTCTAAGGTAAGAGTATACAAAAAAGGCATAGCTTATGATTATCAGGTCCTCGACAATCGGTTTGAGCTTGAACTCGGAGTGGGCGAAGGCGTGTTTATGATTCCCGTCGCTTAAAGCCACGTAGATAAAAAAACAAATAAGGAGATCGTATGAAACAAACGGGTATATTAAAAAAATTAGGTTGCTTTTTGCTTTGTTTTGCGTGCACCGCTTCCGCCGCTTCCTGTGGAGTGGGAAATAGAAACAGCGGAGGAAACAACAGTGCAGGCGGTAAGCCTTCCGGTTCTATCAGTGTCATTTGTTACGAAGCAGGCTTCGGAACAAAGTGGCTGGACGAAATGGCCGAGGAATTTTCTTCTGCTCTCGGCGTGACGGTAAAAGTGAAGAAAAGTTACGTCAATGGAGAACTTATTTCTCTTCTAAACGACAATTCGCAGAACGACGACGTGGTTATGGCGCTGGGAAGCATGTTTGCTCCGCAGGATTCGGGATTTTTAACTGATTTATCCCCCGTGTATAATTCTGTGCCGGAGGGAGAGACAAAGACGATTAAAGAGACGATGAATCCGGCGATTTATAATAAGCTTCTGACGGAAGACGGGAAGATTTATCAGATGAATTGGGCAGATCCCGTCTGCGGTATCGTAATCAATAAAACTGTCCTGGATCGGATTTTCCCCGACGGATATAAAGTGCCGAATACGACGGACGAACTGATAGAATTTTGTGACGAAATCAAAGCGGAGGGGGTATATCCTTTTTCTATCAGCACTTCTATCAGTTATTGGGATTATCTGCACTGGGTCTGGTGGGCGCAGTACGAGGGCTATGACAATTATATCGATTATTATTGGGGATATTATCAAAAAGAGCAGCCCGACGGCACGACGGTACGTACTTTGGCAGAAAACGGGGAAGTATTGGATATGCCCGGCCGTTTGGAGGCCGTAAAGGTGGCTGAACGGCTGTTAAAGAAGGGAAATGGATACATGCATAAATATGCTGATTCCATGACTTGGCAGGAAGCGCAGATTGCTTTTGTGGGGCAGGGATATGCGGGTCAAGATATGACCGAATCGGCAATGATGGTAAACGGTCAGTGGTTGGAAAACGAAGTACAGAGCTATCTGCTTACTAAACCGCAGGATCTCGCAATGATAAAGACTCCGGTCATCAGCTCCATTGTCAAAACTTTGGAGAACAAATCGATGACGGACGAGACGTTGAGCGCCGTAATTGATGCAATCGACAAAGGGGAAACCTCTTATCCGGGCGTTTCCGATAGGGATTTTTCCAGAATTTCGGAGGCACGCCGTATGGTTTATAGCGCTACGTTCGATCATTGTTGTGCAATTCCCGCAAAGAGCAAAAATAAGCCTCTGGCAATGGAATTTTTGAAATTTATGGCTTCCGATATGGGACAGAGTATCTATGCGAAGTACCTTAACGGGCTCACCATGCCTTACGGATACGACGTAGGGGACAATGTGACGGATTTTGTCCGTTCCCGTTACGAAAATTTCTCGGACTATATTCCCATTTGCATCGATTTTTCATCTCCGCTCGTTTATAGACAGGGCCTTACGGCTTATACGACCGGAAACGGAGCTGGCCTCGACGGGGTTCTTTATAAAGGGAATACGGCGGAATGGGTAATCAATGACACAAAGACGACTTTAATGGCGTCATGGGATAAAATTATTTTGGCCGCAAAGCAAGAAAAATAAAAAAATGGAGGATTTTATATGATGAAAAAGAGAAATCTTTTTTTGGGGCTTATCTTGTTACTTTTAGGAACGCTTTTTGCATTTTCGGCATGCGGCGGGTCAAAGACCAAAGGACTTCGAATTAATATACCGGAAAATACGGTCTTGGAAGCGGAGCTTGGTACTTATGATATACCCAAATATGATGTGGTGAACTCCGAGGGACTGATTATGGCCGGCTATCTCGTTAAGGTGGAAAGCGTCGTCGGTCCCGATGGAAAAGAAGTGGCTGTTTCTTATGGAAAAATCAATGTTTCTGCTCCCGGAATTTATGTCATCACTTATTCTGTTGACGGGGGGGGGGTAGAAAATGCTTCTTTGAAAGTGAATTTTGCCGATCGTACCCCGCCTTCGGTAAATATGGACGACGATGCTTTGCCCAAATTTTATATTTCCGGATTTACTTACAGTTTGCCTCAATATACGATTTCCGACGGCCCCGATATGTCTAAATGCTGGATAAAGGTATATTATAAAGCGGACGCGACAGGGGACAGAGTTGAAGTGACTGTGGAAAATAGTCAATTTGAGGTAGAGCATAACAGCGGAAAATATATTATTGTGATTCACGTTGAGGATGCGGCGGGAAATAAAAAGGATTACGAATATGAGGTGGAAGCGACCGGCCCTTCCGAAATCATAGACGGCAAAGTTCTGTATTCGGACGAAGAATTTGGCGTTTCTCAGGTAAAGACTCTTTGGAATAATTTCCACCTTTCTTACAGTACGGAAAAGGCTTACGGAGAAGAAACGGGTTCTTTGAAAGTGACCGTTCCCGTTACAGGCGGAGATTATATTATTCTCGACCGCATTATCGAGAGCGATATAAGCGATTATACACATCTCGTAATTCGTATCTACAACGATAACGATTACCCTGTATATTCCGGCTATTGTTGGTTCGGAGACATTACGCTCGCGCCCAAAACATGGACAGAGTTAAAAGTTTCTGTAAAGGATTTGGATACCCAAAATGTAACGCACCCGTCTGTTGCCGGAATCGTCATAAATAGTAAAAACATCACTAATCTTTCTTTGAGGTTGTTCGACGATTATGCGGCAAATACGGTTTCCGGAGGGAGTACATTCTATCTTTCCGCAATGTATGCGGTGACGGAAGCGCCCACTGAACCCGAAACTGTCGTCGAAGATAAAATCGCATATTTTGATGAAGCGTTCGGTATGGAGCAAGTAAGTCTTTATTGGCCTGCCCCCAATAAACTTTCTTTGGATACCGAAATCAAATATGACAATGAAAAAGGTTCTTTGAAAGTAGAGTTTCTTTCCGTACAAGCCGACAATTATGTTATTTTGAATACGCCGTTCATTAAAGACGTATCCGGATACGATTATCTTGTATTCCGTGTCTATAATCCGACGAAGCACACGTTTAGTGTAGGTACGACGTGGGCGGCAGATACGACAATTTCGGCCGAAGGCTGGACGGAAGTGAAAATCCCCGTCAATCTATTTGGGGAAAGTGGGACAATTACAGATATGAATGGCGCAAAACTTTCCGCGACGGATATTTCTGCATTTCCGATTCGTATTTTCGGGGCAGGAGAGTTTGTTGCCGGGGAATATTTTAACATTTCTTCCATGTACGGCGTAAAGGCGGAAGAAACGGTTAGAGAAAATGTGGTACTTAATTTTGATGAGGCCTCCGGACTTGATAGAGCGTCCTTATATTGGGGTGATCCGAATAAACTTTCTTACGATACGTCCGTAAAGTATGAAGGAGAAAAGGGCTCTTTGAAAGTGGAGTTTACCTCCGTACAAGATAGTAACTACGTTATATTCAATACGCCTTGTATTAAGGATATTTCAAATTATGATTATCTTGTATTCCGAATTTATAATCCCACGAAGCATACATTCAGTATCGGAACGAATTGGGCTGCAGATACAGTAATTGCTGCCGAGGGTTGGACGGAAGTGAAAATTCCCGTAAATTTGTTTGGAGCAGATGGAAAGATTGAAAATATGTCGGGAGAAAAACTTTCGGCTTCGGATATTACAGGTTTTGTGATTCGTATTTTTGGCGCGAAAGATTTTGTCGCAGGAGAATGTTTCTATATTTCTGCGGTATATGGTGCAAACGATACTGCCAAATAGGCTCTTGCTGCATAATCAGTAGCAATATTAAGAAAATTTATCTATAAAGTATGAAAATATAATTCCGCGACCTTTATTTCGGAAGATAGGCCGCGGAATTATATGAGAATAGGATATAATAGCGATGAGAAAATTACCGGCATATCCCTTATTTGTAAAAGATCCCTATTTTTCTATTTGGGCAGCGGGAGATATATTGAATGAAACTGATACTGTATTCTGGCACGGAGAGAAAAAACCACTTTATGGAACAGTGACTGTAAACGGAAAGGAATATGCCTTTTTAGGCAATAAGAACGATACAAGCACTTTGAAGCAAGTTTCTTTAGACCTGACAGCCTTTTCTACTATCTATGATTTTACTTGCAGAGATTTTGATCTGAGGATTGAATTTATTTCTCCGTTACCTCCCAACAATATAGAGCTTGCTTCTTGTCCCGTTTGTTATTTGAAATATAGGCTCATTCCAAAATATCGTTTGAGGGAAGTCCGAATTTCTTTGACTGCGGAAGAAAGGTTGTGCTACAATACCTGTTATCAGGAGGGACGCCGCGAAGCGATTCGGGGCGGTGTCATGCGGTTAGGCGACTTTGAATGTGGATATTTCGGCCTTTTACGGCAAATGCCCTTTTCTCAAACTTCTGATGAATTTGGAGCGGATTGGGGATATTACTACGTAGCGGGACACGAAGGAGAATATTTTGAACGAGAAGGCCTCAAATATATACGTGCCTCAGATAACTATGAAGATCTTAAAGAAGAGATAACGGGAAAAATTTTAATCGCATTTGACGATTTGGCCTCTATTTTCTATTTTGGAGATTTTCTAAAAGGGTATTATTTTCGTTCGGGAAAAACGATTGTTGACGCATTAAAGGAATGCTATAAAGCTTCGGAGACGGTCTTTTCCGAATGTGAACGTTTCGATGAGGAGTTGAAGCTTTCATCAAAACGTTATGGGGAAGACTATCTTTTATTATTGTATGCTTCCCTGCGGCAGAGCATGGCTGCACATAAAATTGTACAGGACAGAAAAGGTCGTGTGTTATTTTTATCTAAGGAATGTAATTCCGACGGCTGTATTGCGACGGTAGATGTCTCGTACCCCTCTGCGCCGCTCTATTTGTTGTATGCACCCGAATTAGTCAACGGAATGTTATATCCCATATTCGATTTTGCGCGCATGAAAGTATGGGAATATGATTTTGCTCCTCATGATGCGGGAGTTTACCCGTATTGTCTTGGGCAATTTTACGGTGCATTAAACCAGAATAATAAATATAATTCGGAAATCTACATGAAAGATTGGTATAAACCCGAATCGCTTCCGCTTTATTATCTTTATCCGGAAAAATCGAATTTGTATTCTTTTGAAAAGCAAATGCCAATTGAGGAATGTGGCAACATGCTTATTTTAACAGCTGCGGCAAATTTAGCCGGAGGAAACGATAAAATTCTTTTTGATAATTTCGATTTACTCAAAAAATGGGCAGATTATCTTTGTGAAAATGGATTGATTCCCGAAAATCAACTCTGTACGGACGATTTTGCCGGACATCTTGCAAAAAACAGCAATCTTTCGTTAAAAGCATGCTTTGGAATAGCCTCCTTTGCGGCAATTTGCGAAAAAATCGGAAAAAGAGAAATGGCCAAAATTTATATGAAGGCGGCGAGACAGCATGCGAAAACGTGGAATGAACTTTGTTTTTCCGACAGACAGGTGACGGGAATTTCCATTGGAAAAAACAGCGGAAATACATATAGCTTGAAATATAATCTCATATTTGATAAACTTTTTCATACCTGTTTCTATCCCGATAGATTATTTGAGTCAGAAACGGAGTGCTATCTTTCGAAACGGAAAAAATATGGTACTCCTTTGGATAGTCGCGCGGAATATACAAAGAGTGATTGGCTGGTCTGGGTAGCCGCACTATGCAAGGAGGTTGAAAAGACAAAAGAAATACTCGCTCCTATTGCCAGATATTTGAAAGAAACGCCCGACCGCGTTCCTTTTGCTGATTGGTATGATGCAGGAACAGGAAAAAATCAGTTGTTTAGAAATAGAAGTGTTCAAGGAGGAATTTTTATTTTACTCCTTTTGGATTCTGGAAAACTTAGGTTCCCCGATTCTCTTTGTCATGAACTTCCTTGATTGCTAAAATGTCTTTTTTGTTGAAAAATATCGATAAGAAAAGATAACGAATAGTGTCAAAATCTCTCTCGCTCTCTTTATAGAGATGGGATTCTGTAGGAAATGTGAACCACGATATGGACGCATTGAAGTAAATTTTTTGAAAGCTCTATATAGAAATATAAGGTGGAAATTCCTGCCGATATGACGGAAAAAATTTTTTTCCCCCTTGTTATGGAAAGTTCTAAAATAATAAAAAGGCACACAACCGAATTCATTGTCGCGTAAAAAAGAAGAAGTCCGCTTTGGGAAAATACAAAATGGAATTGTTTAATTTTAGGTTGTGGCAGAAGTGTACAAATTTTAAGAACTTTAATTTCTGTGGAAAAATCGTAAAACATAATAGCAGAATTTTTTACTTTCTTACTTATCGGTAATGAAGTTTTATAACCAATCTCAAAATCCCCGCTGACAATCGGCGGGGATTCAATGTTGATCATTATTTAACGGTCATAAGAATTGCCTGTGGATAATCTCCGAAATTTTTTCCAAATAAATTCAGTCCACCCTTGTGTAAGGCGTCTTCCTTTACTCCCAAGGTAAATTTAACGGCGCTGCCCGAATATAATTTTAAGTCTTTGAACATTATTTTGTTGTGAATAAGTATATTGTCCATATAAACTCCGTTTTTATCGACAGTTATCTTTTTCCAAAGTCCGAATTGAGTGCTTGTCATCGGCCAATAATCGGGCGTATAACGTCCGCGGCGACCGCCAAAATCTCCGGGCGAGGCGAAAGTAAGAATTTCTATATCATTAATATAAACGGTAATATCGCTGGGCCAATTATTGTTATAGAAGAAAGTTTCTGAACAGA
>ERZ1106923.575-NODE-575-length-12094-cov-16.758203_pt1 | contig 12094 bp, 10 predicted proteins | sample MGYA00403657_ERZ1106923 | MGnify/ENA primary metagenome ERZ1106923 (study PRJEB35170, sample SAMEA104062425) | human gut metagenome | biome: human gut; feature: human-associated habitat; material: faeces | place: Denmark | collected 2012-06-19 ...
GGGTGGCATGCCGGCGGGAGGTGTGCCTGGAGGAATGGGTGGAGGTATGCCTGGAAACATGCCTGGAGGCATGCCGACGGGTGGTGCTGGCGCGAAGGAGGACGACGGTCCTCACATTGAGGAGGTGGATTAAGCGGTTTCATTTAGAAATTGGTGGTGTTGGGGTGTTTGTTGGAGAGAATGAGAGAAGGGTTGTTACCTAACGGGTTGATCAAGAGGTCACTAAACGTGAGTGGTAGAAAAGGATATCTAAGAGAGTATCTATGAATACAAGTGAAGAGATCGATGAAGGAAACGGATGTCCAGACCATCCTTCTGTTTCCATCGAATCAGTTCAGTCTCTTCCCGATCGGTACTTCTTTTATGAGAATGAGGAGTACTCACACGTGCTAACAATTGTGGATGAGGATACCATTGTTTATGGGAGTCATGATCCCAACAAGAAGGATGAGTATTACATTGTGGTGAACAAGAACAGGAGACGCTTTCTATCTGTTCTGTATGTAAATGAAGATGGAAATGCTGCCCCTGTTGATTTCGATCAGGAGAAGGTGGAGATACTCGATACATATTGATATGGAGAATAGTGGAAAGCGTCTATTCTTAGAAACAGTCCATTTGGTTGGAAAGATGATTCAATCAAAACAGAGAGTGATGATGCTCGTGGTGTAAGAAGCATTGCTCATTATCTGTGTTGTATGAATTGTATAGCGCGGATATAGGGTCCGATGATGAATAATCCGCTATCTACCACGCGTGTCCTTTCAGTTTTGAGTGGAGTTTCATTAGATAAGAGCCATTCATTGAAAGATCAGATTCTGTTAATCTATGATTGTTGGATTGCTGCTTGTGTTGTGTAAGCACGAGTAGAGTTCCTTACGTGTAGTGGTGAGTGTGGCTTCAAGCATCGAATGCTCGGAAGAAGAGGTGTACGTCAAGTTTGCTAAGTACTCGAATGGTTGGCCTCAGGAGGAATCGTGGGAGATCTACTACGGAACAACCCGCCTTTATGCAAGTCCTGGCTTACCAAACGGGTCTTGGAAAACGATCGAGACCTGTCTCCCGGTCGTTCCCAACTACCAATATGTCCTCTACTTGAAGGATAGCTCTGATTCTTGGAGTAATGGGGCTCAACTCGTCATTTCTGGGAGTCAGGGCAATATCTTCTTCAAGAACTACATGAGAAAGATACACATGGAAACGCACACACTGTCCCTGTATTACGGCTTCAAGAAGGAGGAGCAATGGAAACTCTTCTCGGGCGCTTCTGTGGCGAACGGCTGGACAACGAAGACCTTCAACGATGCCAGTTGGCGCCAGGTGACTCTCGGCACGAACATAACCAATGTGTCTGGCACGCAGTACTTCCGACGCACCTTCTCCGGACTAGCCGGTTTGGCAGCATATGAAATGAAGCTGAAATACCGCTATGGCGCCATCGTGCACATCAACGGAAAGGAGGCGTATCGCGACAACATGCCCACGGGTGCTGTGACGGGAGCGACGCTGGCGAATGGATTCTACTTCACGACGGACTACCACGGCTTCATTCGACCTGCCACTGAGGTGTCCGATGCGATGAACACGGTCGCCGTGGAGCTGCACTTTCAGACAGCAGCGGGTGCCTCTGCTGTGAGCTTTGACGCCTTCCTCGCCATCTATGCCACTACGACGATCAAGGACAACTGCTATGTGTACCCCTACGACAGAACGCTGATCGGAGACAGTGGCGGCGGCAACTATGAGGAGATGTGGAATTTCTGGAAAGATGGTTATACATCCATCTATTCTTTCCCCACCTCCGTTACGATTCAGTTGCCAGATTCACGCCCCTTCATTAATGCAGTTCGCATTTACCCTACGAACGATATAGGAAGGTCGCCCAGCACCTTCTCCTTGCAAGGCTCGATGGGTTCTGAGTGGAAGACGATCACTGGCGCGAACGGGGCAAGCTACCCAGAGAACTCGGTGCACAAGCACTTCTTCAGCTACTCCAACGCGGATATGTACACCTCGTACCGCGCCATCTTCAATTCTGCCGTCTCCTCAAGCGAACTGCGCGTCTACGAATTCCAACCCATGATCTGTTCCTTCGCTCCCGCCACCTCCATGTCCTTCTCGCCCTCCTCGTACACGTTCTACGCCGTTCACGAGAACGTGCTCATTTCTCCCACGGGCACCTACTCGTCGTGCTCCGTGGTCCCCGCGCTTCCCTCTGGCGTGTCTCTGAACGCGGACACGTGCACTCTCTCCGGCAAGGCAACGGTGGCGACGACGGCAACGACCTATACGATGACGTCAACCACGGACGACGGAGTGGCGATCGGCGAGTTCACCATGCAGATTATCAGCTGCGCGGGGACGATGGTTCAGTTCGCGCGCAACTACCAGAGCAACCCCTCCGTGGAGACCTTCTCGGTTCGCGACGCGACGACGAACGAGGTGGTGTTCAGTGTGGCGGCGAACTCCAGCCAAGTGGTCTTCCAGACTTGGAGCACGTTCGTTTGCCTGACTGGCGAGCGGTACGTCGTCCACACTGGCTCGTCAGGTCTGAACTTCTGGGCTGCGGAATCTCACTTGGAGATTCGCGCGATGCTGTCGGGAAGTGAGTACGAGACGCTGGGTCGCATGGGCTACGACGCGCTGCTCGGAATCCCGAACGAAAAGACCTTCAACGTGAAGTACATCATCCCGCCGCTGGACAACTGGTACTACAGAACGTCTTCTGTTTCAGGATGGACTGGGTCCAGCACAGACAATTGGGATGTGGGAAGGGGCTTGCAATTTCCGAATTCTCCACCGTACTTCAAGCATTTCTTCACTGTGTCGTCCGTTCAAGGCATCTCAGGCATCGTGTTGTCACTGTACTACAGGGATGCCATTGTTGTGTATCTGAATGGAATCGAGGTATATCGCAATCAGTTTGATGGAACATGCGCAACTGGCAGTTATAGTCCCGTTCTTTACCGTCAAGTGTCTCTTCCTATCCGAACGATGGTGGGAGAAGAGAGTTCTGTGTATTATGTCCGCGAGGGCGTGAATGTGATTGCAATATATGATATTGGAGGCTACTTTGGGTGGGGACGGTGCAACAATTCTCCATATTTCGACTGCGCACTCCGCCTGATGGGTCCCGACTCCGTCTCCCGTTTCTTCGACTACGAGTCCTCTTACAGCGGCATCAGCGGCTCTCCCGAGTACGTGCACAACCAGCACTCCAGCTACTCCATGTACCGCAGCGTCTGCGCCGACAACAGCTACACCATCTCCTTCGCGAAGGACCGACGCGAGTGGATCTCCTCCATCACGCTGTACCTCCACTACACGCAGAGCACGCAACAGCCCACCCAGTTCCTGCTGAAGGCGCGCAACGGCAACGACCAGTGGACGCTCCTCAAGACGGTTACCAACCTGGCGTGGTCGCTGACGGGCGAGCACAAGAAGATCTGGACGGGCAACAACAAGCCGTACAACCAGTACCGCTTCGAGAACTTCGCCACGGGCAACCCCTCGAGCTGCTACTGGAAGCTGAGTACCTTCGACTTCCACAGCGACGCCACGGGCACGCCCATCCCCGAGCTGTCGTACCCCGAGACTCTGGTGATCTTCAAGGACATCGAGATGGGCGAGGTGTACCCCAACAGCGAGATGTACTTCGGCTTCTCGATCACGCCCGCGCTGCCTTCGGGACTCTCCATCGACGCGGACACGGGCAAGATCTCGGGCACGGCGCACGAGCTGCTGACGAGCACCACCTTCTCCATCCAGGCTACTATGATCACGGGCGGCGAGAGCGTGGCTGCCATGACGCTCTCCGTGGAGCAGTGCACGGGAGGGAAGTCGCTCATCACGCTGGTCGCGCGTCTCGACTCCTCGCCCTCCGACGCCTCCTACCGCCTGTACAAGGGCCGAGGAACGACGGGCGCGGTGGTGTCCTCGAACGCCGCCTTCAACGTCGCGAACGGACTGAACTACGCGGACTGGTGCCTGACGCACGACCTGTACACGGTGGAGCTCTTCGACTCGCTGTCGAACGGGTGGACGAACCCCGCGGGCTGGTACCTGACGGTGGACGTGGGCGCGATGGTGGTGGAGATGGGTCAGGTGCCGTCGGGCGTGCACTCCGTGTCGACGACCTTCTCCTCGCTGCTGCCCTTCCAGATCAACTTCGACGAGTGGAAGCTGTTCAAGTCGATCAACCCCGTGGACGCCAACTGGAACGCGGTCAACTACAACGAGGTGGGCTGGACGGCGGTGAAGTCCGCGGACATGGGCTCGCACGTGGGCGTAACGTCGTACCTGCGTCGCTCCTTCTCGATCCCGAGCGTGAACGAGTACCAGGTGCTGAACGTGCGCATGCGCTACGCTGGAGGCGTGGTGGTGTACTTCAACGCCCAGAAGGTGGCGCGCTTCAACGTGCCCGAGACCGTCACCGCCTCCACGCTGGCGATTAGCGAGCGCGACTCCACGGTGTTCTCGCAGTTCCACGTGGTGCTGTCGACAGCGAACGCCGTGAGCGGGAAGAACGTGCTGGCGGTGGAGGTCCATGGCGCCTCGCAGCAGTCGGAGATCGGCTTCGACGCGACGGGCGTGTTCGGCGTGAACGACTGCTCCGTGGTGGTGGACTCGTACTCGGAGGTGGTTAGCTCGGGCGTGTCGATTTGCTCGAAGGAGGACCTGCTGTCGCTGCTGCCCACGACCTACGGGTACATCGCCAACTCCATGGGCGCGTATCTGGAGTGGACGGTGGAGAACCTGGAGGGCTCGCTCGCGAACAACTTCGCGCTCCACACCAACGTGGCGGTGTCCTCGTACGGCTTCTCGGTGTACGGTCGCTTCGGCGAGGAGTCGTACATGGCGCTGCTGTCGGTGGTGGAGCAGTCCACGCTGGACCGTCAGCGCAGCAGCTGGCCCATGCCCGTCGGCATCACGGGCTTCCGCCAGTTCCGCTTCGAGGTGGACGACCCCGCCACGGCGCTGGTGAGCACCAACGCGTTCCTGCTGCAGTACTGCAAGAGCACGCCCTACGTGGACTGTCCCACGTGGAACTCGTGCCAGAGCGGGCAGACGAGCTGCAGCGTGACGAACAGCACGATGTCGGTGGTGTACGTGTGCGAGAACGGCGTGTGGAAGCTGACGGAGCAGTGTCCGCTCACGCTCTACGAGGCGTCGTACGCGCTGAACACGACGGCTCCCGTGACGATTCACCCCGCGCTCTCTGGCTACCTCTTCTCGATTCAGTCCGGCTCGCTCCCCACGGGTCTCGTGCTGTACGCGGGCACGGGCGTGATTGCCGGCACTCCCACGGCGAGTGGCGTGTGGAGCGTGGTGATTCGCATCCGCAGCGTGGTGTGCTACACGCAGACCTTCGCGATCTCCTTCTCCGTCACCCAGACGCACTGTCCGGCGTGGAAGACGTGTGCCGAGGCCGCCATGTCGTGCGTGGTGAACGAGAACGGCGTGACGTCCTCCTACACGTGTGGCGGCGGTCAGTGGGTGTTGCAGACAGCGTGTCCCAACTCCTTCTACCAGAACTCCTACTCCTTCACCAGCGCCAGCACCGTGTCCATCGTCCAGACCGCCTCCCTCACCTCCTTCTCCATCCAGTCAGGCGTGCTGCCCTCGGGTCTTACTCTCAACCCTTCCACGGGAGCTGTGAATGGGCGCGTGTCGCAGATCGGTACCTTCTCCTTGTTGGTGCATGGAAGCGGCGAGTCCTGCCCCTCGACAAGCTGTGTGTTGACGATCACCATCACCGAAGCGCTATGTCCCGTGTGGAACGGCTGTTCCGCGGGAACGGCTTCCTGCACAGTGGAGTCCTCTGAGATCGTGTCGACCTATCGTTGTGAGCAGGGCGAGTGGGTGTTGCAGACAGCGTGCCCCATCTCTCCCTACAACGCTGTCTACTCTGTGCAGACGGTGGACACGGTGAGCATCACGCCTTCGCAGAGCGCCTCGTCCTTCACCCTCCAGTCTGGCTCGCTGCCCGCGGGACTGAGGTTGAACAGTGTGAGTGGCGCCATCACGGGAACGACGTCAGCCATCGGAGCGTACCCGCTGACGATCGCGATTCACAGCACGAACTGTCCTTCTGCCTCGTACTCGCTGGTCCTCGTGGTCAAAGAAACGCCGTGTGAGGGATGGAAGAGCTGCGTCGAAGGAGCGGACTCCTGCACGGTGAGCGAGGACGGGTCGCATTCTTCGTATGCGTGCGAGTTGGGCACGTGGACGCTGAAGACCTCGTGTCCCGTGTCGATGTACGAGTCCGTGTACAAGATGACGGTCGGAGAGGCCGTGACGGTGTCTCCGATGAAGACGATGCAGAGTTTCACGCTGGCTTCTGGCGCGCTGCCCGAGGGCTTGTCCTTCTACTCCTCGACGGGAGAGATTTCTGGAATGCCCACAACGGCAGGCGCGTACTCTGTGTCGGTCACGGTTTCTGACGATTCGTGTCCTTCTGCCTCGTTTGTAGTTTCTTTTGCTGTATATGAAGTACCCCCATCGACTACAGCTCTGATGCTTGGACTGGTTGCCTCGATTGTTGTGATTGCTGTTCTGGTCATCGTGATTGCGCTGCTCATGATGAGGAAGGGTGGGAAGAGAGATATGCCGGTCCAGAAGGGCAAGCCCGAGAAGTCGCTTCCGAAGCCGAATGCGAGGAAGATGAAGGACTTTGTTGAAGTGTAATTCCGTGTTTGTGGGGAATAGACGATCATAACCACAGAATCAGAAAGGATAATCCCATAACCGGAATGGACTCCACAAGTACTCCCGTTTTTCGTCGATTCTCTGTTTGTTAGCCGTCACAAAAGGAATGAGTGGGTCACCGTTGAATGAGGAGTCGTTAGAGTACTCTCCTGTTGTGCCCATAGAAGTATATCCAGCGTCGGATGGCGTTTTCGTTAGTGATTCCACTGATTCACAGAATGCTCAAGATACTCCTGAATTGAATGTGTCTCTCTCAGATTCCGCAACTCCACATACGATTGGGCCCTTTCGAGATGCCAGTGTTCTGTCCAACCCTAGTCCGACAATTCGTGCCCCTACCGAAGGTAATCGGAGTAACCGCTCCTTTCAATTATAGCTACTGAACAAAAGGAGGTGGATGGCGAATTGCAGAAGGTTATGTCTTTCTACATGGAAACAGCTCTCATGGATGTCTTCCACAATCTGCGTTCTCGTCCAGTGCAAAAGAACCCCGATCAATTCACTCTTCCAGAATCGCTTGCTGATGAGGATATTCCGGTAACCACGGTGACTTCAAGCGGAAGGAATATCATGAGGTCTACGAATACATCCGAAGAGACTGTCTTAAGGAAGATCCATTTCAGCATATTGAAGGCAATGGACAATCGGAGGGGCGCGTATACTGCAAATGCCCGTGATTCGAGTGCCTATTTCAGTGAGAGAACTCCTGAACAGGATGGGGATGCGTCATGGTTGCCGAGCGAAGACAAGGAAGAGGAGGCTAATCGTGGTAAGAAAGCGGCGAAGACTAGAAAACGAACAATAAGGAATCCCAAATCGTACCCGGATGCAGTGGTGAAGATCCTTCAGGATTGGTACAGAACGCATACAAGTGAGACGTGCTGCAAAGAAGAGAGGAAGAGGCTTGCTGCAGCCACTGGTTTGAGTGAGAAACAAGTCAGTGAATACATGATCACCCTCAGAAAGAGACAGAAGGGGAAACAATACCTCTGTTTGCTAACAAACACACTAACGCTAAAGCAACGCATCCCTCACTGAGCGGGAGTGGGACAGCCTCCAAACACGTGATTCTCCTCACAAGACGACGCAAGGTCCAAGGAATCCAACTGCAAACGAGGAAGGCTCACTCTTCCAGTGGCTTGGTTCTCCATGTACTCCAACTCGCTACTCCCAACCGACCCGACGTCCAACGACTCGCTGCTCTCCGACTCCCTCACAGAATCCACGTCTCCCTCCACCACCTCCTGCTCCACCAGTGGCTCGTTCAGCGTCTGCACGTCGACACAGGACTGGATGGTCGAGAGCGTGGAGGTGACGGCAAACGACTGATACAGCGACGCATTCTGCAGAAACGCCGCTCCACTCACACCCTCGTTCGCGTCCGAGTCCGTCCCGTCATACCGCGGGAACAGTTGCACCGACGACGCGGACGAGCGAGGTGACAGCGGATTCACCGCGCCCTCCGGCAGATTCTGGACACGCGCTCCACTCACACCCCCCACATTTGACTCCACGCCATACGGCGTCGCCTCGTCCTCGCTGAGGGTCAGCAGCATCACGTTGTGGTTCTCGTCGTACATGGGGTCGCCGAAGTCGTTGCACAGCACGGACACCACGGCGCCGTCCATCTCCATGTTCGTGATGTACAGTGGTTCGTTGCACTCGTTGCGCATCACCTCGCCGCGTCGGTTGCACACCACGCTCACGCCCTCGGGCAGCGCGTTCTCGTCCGCCTCGAAGAGGAGGTGTCCTTGCTCGTCGTACACCGCCTGACCGAAGTCTTCAAAGAGCGGCTCGCCACGGCTGTCGAAGAGAAGGTGTCCCTGTGCGTCCACTAGCTGCTCCTGCTGCACGTACTGCATGGAGGGGATGGCTTCTGTCGGCTGCGCTGTCGTCGTGATGGTGAGGTGGGTGGGCGTTACACTTAGCGGTGGGAGGGAGGTTTCATTGAGAGTGGGCGTTACACTCAGGGATGGAATTGGAGTTTCATTCAACATGGGAGTTACACCCATGGAAGGAATTGGAGTATCATTAAGAGTCGGAATTGGAGTTTCATTAAGAGTGGGAACCGGAGTCATACTGAGCGTTGGAGCGGGAGCCATACTGAGCGTTGGAGCGGGAGCGACACTGAGAGAAGGGTTAGGAGACACGGTGAGCACAGAAGGCATCCAATTCATGCGATCATCAAGTGAATTGGAAATGCCACCCAACATCGGATCAAACGCATGGGCGTTGTATTTCCGACCAAAGCCCTTCACGCCTAGATGTGAAAAGAGGGAGCATCCCTCACGCAAAGCGGAATTGTCCATTTCACTCATCGCGTAGCCGTTGTGATAGCGGACGATCTGCGAACTCACGTACAACTCAGCAATATTCCTGTGGTAGCTAGAAATCTACAGATAACCACGGAACCCAACGATGACAGGAATCGCTTGACTCTTTTCGTTTTCGGCAAACAGATTTGTGCAACTGATCGTTCCCTTGCCCAGCACCTTGCTGTTGGGGTACGTGCAGATGGCGAAGGTGAATTGATTCGACAATTGGTAGACTTCGGAAGACAGCAAGAAACGGAAGTTCCACACTATGCCTCATACGAGTGCGAGACGATGACCCATATCACTTGCCAACTGTGTGTAACCCAGAGAAACCTTCTTCAAGAACAGTTCACAGAAGAGCTGATTGCTACCGGCGCTGTAGTCCATCTACACGGATAAGGGGAGTGGTGAACAACTAACGGTGAAGCGAGCATTCTTCACAACAATGGAGAGAGCAACTATGTGCGTTGGAGGATTACTCAGCTTTGGAAAAAGATAGAACTTGGTAAAGCGATCGACAAACTCGATCCAAAGATAGACCTGACCATACACGTCTCCCTTGGCTCCATAGTAAAAGTTTACTAGCGATGGGCCGTAGAGCGTGCGGAGATCGTTGTTGATGTTAGAGTACACGAACTTTGCCACTTTCTTTCTACGCGTGACAGGGGCGAGCAAAACCAAAACGGCTTATGAAACACACCTTCATCGGATGCGAGATAGAGAGTTATGCTTTTGCTGTCAAAATCGTCCCACTCACAGGGAAGAATGAGACTGCAGTTGAAATTGATGCCGTCCTTGTATGCAGAGTAATGCGACTTCACCGACTGCTCCATAAACTCACACTATTCGTCATTCGGAGTCGTGAGGACGACAATCACTTTGTGACGCGTTTTCGTCTTGAAATTGATACCCTTTGCTACCCCGATCAGGACATACGTCGACTTGTTCATGCTTCGGCTGGCATCCAATTCTATGACGAGTGGCAAAAAGACGGGCGATTTTGGTCGAGAAAACAGGTCATTTACAAAGCGGCAAAATGTGCTTGTTGTTCTTCGTCCTCTTGATCAGTCCCTGCGTGTAGTAGTAGTTCGTCATGTAGTTGCCAGACTTGGTGTGCGTCGCATGCGATTTCTGGTACTTTGACCTAGGAGTCACGCCTCGCCATCGCGTCCCACGGCAGGTGGGGAAGATCGAAGGCAAACACCTTTCCAGCGAGAATGAACCGGTACTCTTCTCTTCGGAGCAATTCCACAAAGGAGATCTTGTTGAAACCGTAGTTGATGAACGCCTCGTTGAACACGGTGAGGGAGTCATTTCTGCGCACGAGAAGATAGCTACACGTCACGCCCGGCGGAATGCACTACGGCTCTTGCAGGTAGTTCTTCCAGCACGTGTAGTTGTAGTAGTCCACATAGATTCCCTTGTTCTTGTCGAAGATCCACCGATCGGGCACATACAGCTAGCGATGATCGTCATCTCCAAACCGCACATGGGTGAACAGATTCTTCTTTCTCTGAGAGCACTTCCTCTTGTTGTAGCACGCCAGCAACTCCTTCATGGTGAAAGGGATCCGGTCCCGAACGCTACCCATCACGTCATCTCCATTCTCCCACGACTGGACCTGCTCTTCCAACGTGCCGTTCGCGATCGTCCATCCCGTGTGGAAGAAGGCAGGGATCACGACCGTGGTCTTGTAACTCTCCAGCACCTCCCTGGGCAGATCGAGTAATGTGCGGTACGCGTCCTCTACAACTCGCTCCAACACGGTGTTCCTACTGCCCATCCACATGTCCATGTCGAGGACGATGAAGTGCGTGGTGCGCGTTTGGCGAATGCCGATGTTGCGGAGAATGTTGATCGGGTAGTTCGAGTAGAAGAAACAGCTGGGATCGACGACATAGGTGACGATGCGGATGCGCGGCGAGTTCAAGATCGCATTCTGAGGCTGTTGAAGAAGATCCACGAATTGTGCTTCTTCCTCCTTCTTCAGGTAAAACACGAACACGATCGGACTGAGTGTGAGCGAGGCAGAAAGGAATTACCCGTCCCAGCGAGATGCGACAATCGAGGAGATGAACACACGATTGAGACTTCCCACGGCAACCACGGAGATGTCAATTCGGGACGAGTCGATGGGCTCCACTGCGGATGAGAGAATGCGAACGAACGGACCATCCTTCTTGGATATCACCCTTTGAGCACGACCGTTTTCATAGACGGAGATCACAGAGCCGATCTCTCTCTTCTCCAGCTCCGATAGGGTTGATTTTCCCTTCGCAACCGCGTTTTCGATATGTAGTGTGTCCTACGAATCACCGTGGGGAGGAACAGGAGACAAGATGAGCAGAGCCGCGACTCATTTTCTTCACAATATCGTCTATCTGTGCTCTGTTCATTTCCTGGAGTTTGACGCTATTCGGCTTGCTCTGCACGTAAATGACGATTCGAAAGAGGAGTACTTCCGTTTTGGGTGTTGCATCCTTCACAACCGTTTTCGATTCCATAGCATCACTTCGTGGAGTGGAAAAGCAGTCCTGGGAACAAACACGAAGAGCACTGTGAGTCGATGGCGTCTAATGCAATGAAATAGCATACCAATTATCGGACAATCCAGCCATTCGAAAAGAGAGCGATACACGGAACTAGGGCAAGACTACGGTCAATGCGGCTGCAAATCACCCCACACTGCTGCGAAATAAAAGGTATACACATGCGCTGCCATATGCCTAAAGAGGGGCACAGCGGAAAGGAGACAATGATTCCGCTTTCGTGTCGGTTTTGACGTGCATTGAGTGTACGCTAGTTGAGTGTTTTGGATTCCACTCCGTTTCTGTTGGGATCACTCATTCTCCGTCCTCTTTGGAAACGCTTCTCACGGCTTTCAATGGTGCCGATTGTGTGATTCTCTCTTCAATCCGTTTGACGTGTTTGTCCCATCCTCTCTCTTTCACTTATTCACTCCACCACATTGCTTTGTATCTGATGAGCATGACTATGCAAACAACCCCAAACGCTTCTCCTATGAAATGCCCCTCCACTCCCCTATCCCCTCCCTTCCCCTCCCCCCTCTC
>ERZ1106923.576-NODE-576-length-12093-cov-19.511630_pt1 | contig 12093 bp, 17 predicted proteins | sample MGYA00403657_ERZ1106923 | MGnify/ENA primary metagenome ERZ1106923 (study PRJEB35170, sample SAMEA104062425) | human gut metagenome | biome: human gut; feature: human-associated habitat; material: faeces | place: Denmark | collected 2012-06-19 ...
CTCGAACCAATAATCGCTCTCCGAAACACACTCAGATTCGGACGTGCTGGGGCTGGTTCCCTTCCCATTTGCACTATTCTCGTTGCCCTCTCCTTCCGTGCGAATTCCATCGTGGAGGGCTGAATGACGGGAGTGTGAAAGAAAGCAAATTCAATAAAACCACTAATTCGACTTTGGCTTGAACCGTTTGTTGTTTGCTTGAGGGCACACAGGCACACGATCGTTGTGAATACTCTGCAGCGGGGCAGCGGAGTCCGTATCGTCTTGCGTGTTCACGAGGTATATCGTCTTGCTCTTCAATTCCTTCCTCTCCTGCTGCTTGCTTCGCTCCACGGCGATCTTCCTCTCCTTTTGCGCCTCCGTTATCTCCATATTCACGCTACCCGCTACTGACACTGCGCCCTTCGTTTTCACGAGCAGTCTGCACTCCTTGTGTCCATTTCCTTGCAGATTCATCGGAATCGCCATGTTGTCCAAATTCACGCGCTTGTTCGCAGAGACGGGACCGGTCGACTTCATCTGCTCGGCGTACTTCTTCTCGAAGAACTCATCTTCCTTTCTCTTCTGCTCCTCCTTCATTCTCTCCGCCGCCGACTTGTTGATGCCCTCCGATTCCTCCAGCTCCTCGGTATCCTCTTCATCGTCGCCGTGGAACATTAGTGAGGCCGTGTGCGGTTTCAGCACATATCCCTTCTGCAACAAGTTGTGCTCCACATTTGCAACCACGCGGTCGACCTCCTCGTAGGAGTGGTAGTCCATCACCAGATCGGCAAACTCCTTCATCAGCCCCTCGTAGTCGTAAATCGTCGACAGGTCGGTCACCTGCTTGCTGAGGAAGTAGTGCTGCAGATACACGAAGTACGTCCGCAATCGCGTCTTCGGCGTGTATGACCCCACCACATTCACCAAGTGAATCGCCATCTTCGCGCGAATCGTGGAAAACGGGGAATCCTTCTCGAACGGCACCAGGGGATGCACCGCCATGGGACGCTGCGGCAAGAAAGAGTACTTCTCACGCACCTCGGGCGTCACATAATGCCCGTACTCAATGAGAAGGTAGAGAATGAAGAAAAGGTGATTGTTCTGGATCACCTTGTACACGTACAGCCACCCGATGAAGTCCGTGAGGCTGAGAGCGTCCTGGTACGCGTCCGACGGCATGAAGTCGAGGAGAAGACATAACTGCTCGAAAATGGTGTCGAGCAAAAACACCCTGATTTTTGGCACGTTGTGACAGAGGATGGTGACGAGGAGAACGAGCGTCTCGATGGAGGTGAAGGACTCGGAGGGCACGCGCAGGATCTCCGTCACAACAAGCATGATCGTGTTGTCGTCCTTCAGGTTGAATCGCAGAATGTGGCTCGCGATCGCGCTCAACTCCTCGTTCGTCAGGTTCGTTCGCAGGCGCTCCGTCAGCAGATGGCGCAGATAACGCTGCTGTGGCGGGAGCTCCACGCGCTTCACGCGCGGCTGCTCGCTGGGCCGACAGACGTAGTACGCGTTCATCAGAATCGCCGCGCAGTTGGAGTCCACGACGTTGTTCTTGCACATCGCCTCGATGTGGTTCAGCTCCGTGTTCATCAGCGAGGCCACCTGCTCGATGTACAGCAACAACGGACCCAGCTGCTGCACCAGCAGGGCGATCACCTGAATGGTGTCCAGGTTGCGCTGCGCCCACAGCTTGTGGAGGCACCAGAAGAACAGCGAGGGCGGGCTCACGCGGAAGCGAATCAACTCGCTGATGAAACTCGCTACGGAGAGAAGGAGCGACGCCGAGCGGGCAGACATGCTTTGCAACAGCGCGTAAAATCGGTTCTATTTCTGACAGGGAGGAACAATCAAAACCCGAACAAAGGTCTCCACCTCCTCGCCGAGGGCGTCGTACACGGGCTTCAGCTCGCGAATCGCCCTCGCGAAATAGCGCTGGTTCTCGCGGTGACGCGTGTAGTTATATCGGATCGTGTCGCTCAACATGCCACGAGACACGGGGTTGTTGAAGTCGCAGAACTCAAGACACCACTACCCCTCACGCCACACGCACACACACACCTTGTCCACCTCCTCCGCCGAGTAACACTGCAACAGACGATCCATCAGGATCTCCGCCTTCTCCTGCTGCGTCGCGGTCGTGATCGACGCCACGCTCACTTCGCGGGAAATGTGTTCCGACGTGTGCTTCGTCTCCTCCACCGGCTCCGGCTTCTCCTCCTCCGGCGTGACCGTTTCATCCATCTTCTTCATTTCCCGCTCAATGTCCATTTCCGTTTCGTCGTTGGAGAACTCTTCCTCGTCGGACGCGGGTGACTCCTTGGTCTTGTCCTTCTTCAGATACAGCGATGGCAATAATTCCTCCAATTTCGGGATCACCGTGTAAAACATGTGTTCTTCGCGATCCACAAAAGGGCCCGAATAACTGGAATCCGAGTTATCGAAGGTTGTTATGCTCAGGCCCTCGAAGCCCGATTTGATGATGATGTCTTCCTCGACGAACTGGGGTTCTTCGCGACACATATAGAAGGACAAGAAGTGCAATTCCATTTTCAGGGACGCCATTTGCTCCTTTCCCTCCTTGATTTCGGACTGCACGGATTCCTGCACGCTTCCGCGCAGCGCCTCCTGGTGCGCCTGTTTCCTCTTGGCCTCGGTGTACTTCTCCCACACATCGTTCGCCTAGATGTGAGTTGGGGATCGATTCCATCACGCGTTTGAGGACTGTGCTGTAGAAGCTGTCGAATATGCTCAGGAAACGACTTTGGATCACAGGACTCAGAATCGGCGCGAATTCCTTCAAATCGTCACGAATCGTGGATTCACTCGTAATGTAGGCGGGATAGATGCTGATGTATTCGTACCCGTACAGCTTCACAAACGAATACAGAACATCACAGTACACGGCAGAATCGGGCTAGACGGTGAGACATTGCGAGAACTCCACACTCCATTCACAGAAGCCAAATCCGCGATGGTCTTGATCATCTTCCCCACAATGTTTTCTCGCGCAACGATGCCGCACAAGCACAGCTCACAGTACGTGAGAATGACGCTCTTCTTGATCGCTGTCGCCGCCGGCACGTTCTTGGCACCGATGCCCTTGAACGATTCCTGGAACAGCGTGCACAGGTACTCCTCGGCAGATGGGTAGCGGCGAATGAACTCCACGATGAACTTCGCTAGAGGAGGAATGTCGGACTCCTTGATCTTCTTCCCCTCGTTCAGAAAGGTCATAACCGCTTGGGCAATCTACTCTCTCAGAGCACAAGAAAGACAGCACTTCGTTGTCGAACTTGTTGAGGTTCAGCACGTCCAGCTGAGAAATCAGAGAATCCACCTGATCGGAACAGAAGCCCTTCACTTTGTTCGTGTACTTGGACGACTTGGTTAGATCCGGCTTTCGCTTCTTCTACAACCATGAAACGGACCGGAAAACGCGCTACAGACGAAAACTCCTCACGAAAGGCTTCCAACGCCTCCGGTTGAACGAGCGCTCGCAGCTCTCTTCGCTGAGCCAAAAGAGCCTTGTATGACTGTAAAGAGGGCTATCGCTTATCAACTGCAAAACGCCGGAAATACCTTCTCGACGGTGATTGACAGCATTGCGTGTGACGGAAAACGACGGTCCCTCTGCGAGGCTACTTCTATCTGGGATGATAAACCCGTGCGCACCACTTTTGGAAACAAACAGACGACAATGGCATACTAAACGAAGATGCGTCTTAAATCAGATCGGTATGTCCATCGAGGGTCAGAAGAGGTCTGTAGAGCTGAGGTCTTCTGTCTCTATTCCTCAGCAGCGCGCACAATGCTCACCTGAACAGTCCCCAACTCGCTCTGCAGGCAGACACCTTATCGAGGTCGAAGGTAGCGGTCAGAACCACGTTGTCCTCGTCCTCTACGCGTGAGGAGGCTCCATCACAACCCACTAGCATCGGTCACAATGGCACCAGTGGGGTCGGTGATGAAAGAAGTGCCGTAGAAGGTGATGAAGCTGTTGTCACCGTACTCCTTTCCGACACGGTTGCTGGCCACCACGGGGATGTAGTTGGCCTAATCCTCACCTCCACCCACCTCGCCTACAGCAGAGTGACCCTGCATCGTGCGTCTCCAGTGACCGCTGCTGTTGATGCCGCTGTCCTGAGGCTCGGTGCCGATGGCGGTAGGATACACTGTCTCTCAAGCCAACCACGCAGCCTTACTGATCACCTCAGCGCCCATGAGAGTCATGATACGAGCAGCCTCGGGGAACCACTGATCCCAGCAGATGGCGACTCCGAGCTTGCAGTACTTGGTGTTCCACACCTTGAAGCCGGTATCACCGGGGTTGAAGTAGAACTTCTCCTCGTAGCCGGGACCATCGGGAATGTGGGACTTTCTGTAGACACCGAGGACCTCACCGTCAGCGTCGATGATAGCGATCGAGTTGTAGTAGGCCTGGTTGTCCTTCTCGAAGAAAGAGATGGGAAGCACGACAGACAGCTCCTTGGCGACCTTCTGGAAGTGAGCAATCAGTCTGCTGGTGGCGGCAGGCTCAGCGTAGGCGAAGGAAGACTGCTTCTGGTCCTACTCGTCACCCACGTCCCATTCCCCCACCTGGCAGAAATACCATCCAGCGAAGAGCTCCTGGAGAAGAATGACCTGAGCACCCTTGGCAGCGGCCTCACGGATGAGCTTCTCGCCCTTGGCGACGTTCTCCTCCCAAACCTGACTAGCGCTCAAGTATCCCCGTCGCTACCAACCTGCAGGACATCTGAGTAGCAGCAACAGTGACGTTTCTCATTTGTAGCTATTCGTACGTGATTTCTCTGAGAAACCAAAACAGAGGCTTTCGGTTTTGCGTGCGCACGTCCCGATTTTCGATCTATCCATTATTACGAACCTTCTTCTCTTCGCAGAATTCCGGGTATATTGATTCAAGAATAAACGCGGCAACGATCCACAAAGAAGTCGAGCTGTTCTCGCGACTGAATTGGGTTCCTTCGCCACAGTGACAACGAGGAGTATTTTCTGAGAGTACGACAGCAGAAAGCGCGTCATGAACGGGAGTATCGTATACCGCGATTCCACGTCACAGACTCGTGCTACATCACTGTAGGCACTCTCCTCTTCATTGTTTGCGATGTGGGAGAAGTCACTCCTCCAGTGAGATTAGCTTCTTTTCTATGGGTTGAACATGTCTCGTAGAAGGCGTAGGAATGGATAGGATCACGGATGATGACCCTGACTGTGATTGTGGGAAATGATGGCATTCTATTCACAAACGATTGGTGTTATCACAACGATTCCCGTTTGCCGTTCATCGGAGACATGATCACCAACTCCCTTCAAAGTGGAGAATTGACAAGGCGCTGGTTTATAGAACCACTCCAAGGGTGCGACATCCGCTACAAGTCGCTCCTTTCGACACATCCCAATCTCCCTCCACAACGCGCGTATCCCATCCACAGAACCCTATTCATCACAGTACTTTCCCGAAATGCAGAGAAGGAGCTGGTTGCAATCCGCATCTTGTTTGAAACGCCTTGCCGCGGGATTTGTTGTTTGTTGGAGATCAAACCATTCTCTTTGAATATGTACAGTTTGAATGAAGAATCGCGCTTCCTGATAAGCAGAAGTGACAGTAGAGGCTACACGGAGGACTCGGTATCTCCAGAGCTTCCACTTATTCGTGTGAAGGTGTACGATCTGGACTATCCATCGTTGCTCTCTGCCGAGTCTATCACGCATAGGATCCACCACGGAATGTCAGTGGAAGAGCTCAAGTGTGTGACCCAGATGCGCTTGCGTGATAATGTTGTTTATGTTTCGTCTTCGATCTTCGCCGATGATACCCGTGATATGCGCTTCACCCCTGAGGGTGATTTCAAGAATCCTTACCTATTTGATGTTGACAGTCGCTGCCCTATTCCTGACCCCTTTTTTATTCCTCGTGACCCATCCTTTTCCAGTGTGAACCCCAGTTATCTTGAAGATGCCTGCTCTTCGCCTTTCTTTTCTGATATGCATTGTGCTTCTTTCCCAGGTATGCAGTATAACCGTATTGGCTTGTGACCGAGTTGGGACTGTCCTTCATTTGTTTTGCTAGTCCTGGTTTCGTCCAATTTGCGTTCGCTACCCTGTTTTTGTGACAAACACAACAATCGCTTTCGTCCAGAATCACTTTTCGTTTCTTTGTCTTGACCACTTCTTCTTCCACCTCCGCTTCTCTCTTGCCTTGGTTCTTTCTGTTGATGGCGTATTCACTTCTCTTCTTGTACGACTCGACAACCTTCACCATCGCGAGGTAGTCCTGCAAGGACAGAGTGCTTGGAATCACGACACTGCTTTCAGAAGGCTGCAGACGCATGGATCGCATGAGAAGTGAGAACTGTCCCCTCAATTGCATCGGGACATAAGACGGCACTTCAAACCTCACATCGATTCCCTTCTGTTCCTTATGCGCCCTTCTGATGGCACCTTCCTGCTGCAGCAGCAGTTCTCTACTCATTACCCTTCACTCGAGTCACTACACAAACTGGCTAAGCACGCTCAGTTTGTTCGCTTGCGGGATTCTCTTCATCAGGTTAGCGAGATTGGTTCGGATGAGTGCGGCTCGTTCTTCGGAGGACTGACTGTCTCTTTCCAGGCGAGCTGGATCTTCGGTGTTGTCTTCCTCCTTCTCTTCTTCCTCCTTCTCTCTTTCCTTCTCCTCCTTCTCTTCCTCCTCCTTCTCTTCCTCCTTCTCTTCCTCCTCCTTCTTTTCCTCCTCTTCACTCTCTCCACCCTTCTCCACATCACTCTCCTCAGGCAACTCCGTATTCGCGTCCAACAACCCCAACTCGATCGCTCGCTGCATCACGTTACGCTGCGACCGACGCGCCTTCAGGAAGAACGAGTCGTACGCCACCATGCCCCACGGGTCCACAATACCCTCGTAGTTCTCGAGCAGCCAACGCAGCATACGATCCTCCTCCTCGGTCCACGGCGAGGTGTTGTGCGTCTTCACCTCCTCCTCTTCCTCGTCGCTTGACAACATCACAATGTTTCGCTTCGCTGCCTTACTGGGCGCAATCACAGGCTTCTCGCTCTCCTCCTCCCGAGAAGGAATCAGCGGCGTTTCGTTCTCCTCATCGAACGATACCTCCTTCTCCGCCAGCGGCACGTTCAGCTTGGCGCGATCAAAGTGACTTGCCGACGGTGCGCGCGTCTCCTTCGTCTCTCCCTCATCCTCTGACGATGACGAACTCCACACGATGGTTCGCTACGCCTCACAACCACACCCATCACTCACATCACGCGCGCGGCGTCCGCGTGGCTTCTTCTCCTTCTCGGGAGCCACGGGCAACGCGTCGATGTCCACCTCCTTCTCGTTCTCCAGCACCTGGTTCTGCACGCTCGCCGACACGGTGATCGAGCCGCCCGTCACCTCCCGAGGGCGGTAACCCCGCGCGATCAGCGCACTCGTCGCCGGCGTCATCGCGAATAACGCCTCAGCAAACACGACAGGGTGCGTTTTCACCGTCTTCACGAACGCGCCAAACTACATCATTACCACACCCACCACACCCCACGATTTTCTTCCCGAGCTCTCCCAACGCCACGATGTCGTCTCTCTGTGCCGCGTTCTTGCCCTTCTTCGTTGCCAGTGGGTCGTGCAGGATCCGATTCAGCACCTCCAGCAGGAGCGCGTTGAACAGCTTCGGTCGCAGAGTGGCGTGAACTTGCTCCTCGTTCGCCAGGTTGAAGTCCTCGTCGATCGAGTTGTTGTCCTCCTCGTCCCAGAACGCGTACAGGTTGTTGAAGTAGTTGTACAGACAACGGTTGATCGCCGGCGGGTGGAACGCGTAGTTGTACAGGATGAGAATGAACCTGTAGATCATCATGCACCACTGAACGCACTTCTCGTACACCTGGTTGCGATAAATGATGTTATAGATGAAACGGAGGTTGAACAAAAACTCGTTGAATTCTGCCACATGTGTCGTTTCCTCCTCCTCCGTCACATCCTTCGTCTTGCGCGCTCGTTTCTTCTTCAGCACGGTGGTGCCTCGTTCTTTCATGTTGCCACAAATCCGGAGCAAACTGTCAATTCCAATAATCAGGGCGAAAAGCGCATCAATGCCATCCTTGGCTTTCCACTGCACCAGGATGTCAGGAAGGAGTTGGATGGTGGAGAGCTGACCGAACACCGCGTTCACCACGATCTCCGCCTTGTACTTCGCTGCGTCGTCCTGGGACTGCGTCAGGATCGAGTAATACAGGTCGAACAGGGCGCACACGTTCTGTACGGCGAATACGGCGTCGGCCCACTGCGCCTCGTCGCACAGCAACTTCTTGCACTCCTCGATGCAGGACAGGAAGAACTCTTGTGTGATGGAGTGCGAGATGGACTGTATGGTGGGCACGCGCAGCGTCTCGTCGTCGCGCTTCAGCAGCGGGAAGGAGGTGTGGGGCGAGGTGAGGAAGAACCACACGAACCGGTTGAAGAAGGAGGTGAACTGTTGGAAGTGGAGCAGGTCCGACGGCAGGGCTTCTCTACAATGACAGCGTCACCGTCTCACACACCCTTGCTTCTTGATGTGTTTCTGCAGGATCACGACGAAATCGTCGTAGCACGCATTCAACACCACCACACACGCCACGAAGATCGAGCTCAGGTAACTGTTCCCGCTGGAGACGCTCTCCATTCTGTGGTACTTCTTCGCCTTCCGCGGGATGTACTACCCATAATCACACACGCCACCCACAACCGTGTTGGGCTGGTACACCAGACTTGTCACCACGTGACCCTCCGTGATCAGACGGTTCGTGCTCGTCATGCTGTAGCTCCCGGAGAAGGAGGAGGGAAGACTCCGAATCGACTGCTCGCGCCGCGCCTGCTCCGCGTTCAGTAACGCCTCCAGCGACGACTGATCATCACACACACTCCACTCGCTCACCTGTGTCTCTGCCTTCATCGGGAACGAGGAGGTGGCGTGATCATCGTCGCTCGGGGTGGTTCCAGAGAGGAACACTTCCTCGGGAGAGTGGCGGTTCAGGAGCAGAATCATGATCTCGAGCAGCATCCAGTGGAACGAGGTGCGCTCCTCCTACACGACACGGACATGAAGAAATCTTACAACGCAGAGGACGGTGAGCGCTTCGGTCACCAGCTGCTCGTTCATGGATTTGACGAGGCGCTCGTGGATCTACGACTCAATGAACAGGAGAGAGTGAACGGAGTGGTAAGCGTAGCGATTATCGCCGCTGTTCGAGCGAGTGTTCTCAATGCAGCACAGGTTGCGGATGAGGGTCAGGAACATCTCGATGAGCATGGAGTCGCGCTCGTCGCGATCAATGGGATCGGTGGACAATGCCTCCGATATCAGCTCCATGAGACTGGAAAAGACGTTCTATGCGTGATGCCTCCACATAACAAAAACGTTGTGGATGAACACGTCCAAGAAGCGGAGTTGCGCGCTTCGCATCTCCTTGTAGCACGAATCATCCTCTCTTATCGGAAGTGTATAGCACACGAAGATCTTCAAAATGGTGGTCAGCAGAAGTGTATCCTCCGAAGAACTACCCGTCAATGCCAAGAAGCAGTACCACTTCACAAACAGAGGGATGAATTTGTCGTCCACGACGCCGAACTTCTTCAATTTCATGGAATACTCGCGATACTCCTCGTTCTCCTCCTTAATCTCTCTAGAGCATTACTCCAAAAGATTCACTTCGTCGTACCGCAGTATGATCCGAGCCATTCGCGTTACATCTGTTCCCGGGACAAACACTCGTTCATACTTCCCGGCGTCGTTCTTTATCGTTCTCCAGTTGCCAACAGCGTTGAAAGTGGCAATATCTTCCGCTGTGGCTTGTTCCTCCTCCAACTCCATGCAACCCAAATGAGAAATGAATGTGCTTCGTGATTCCTTCTATGGCGTGTCCGTGTCAAATGCACTTGTTTCTATCTGCGAAGGAGGAAAACCACCCCTTCAATTCAACAGTCACTCTCAAAGCCCGGAACGAGTTCGACTCTCCATCGTAAGGTGATACCAAAGGAAAGCACGCAATAACATAAGCGATCTGCGTCTTTTCAATACGATGTTGGGGTGAATTCCACTCCAAGTCACCATACAAGCTTCCTCCCATTGAAACCCCATATCCCTTTCTCACTCGTATGGGAAGCTTGTTTTCCCAGTTGAAGATATTCCTTAACATCTCACTTTGGTAAGTTCTTTGGTTCAGAGGAAGGAGGCGATTTGCATCACCCACGTTCCTCCCCTCGCGCATCCTGCTAATCTCGTGTGTAGACCACGATGAGCCCTGTTCGTAAGGTGAAAATTGTGAAGAAGAGAACGACTTCCTTCCCTCGTTTCCAGGCTGATAAGTTCAAGAGAATGAACGTGAGTGTCCTGGTTCATCCTCCTTATCCAGTAGCAGCACTGGAGAAAGCCCAAGGGTATTGATGGTCGCTGCAGACGTCGCTTCCGCGGTGCCACTCTGATGCCCAACATTGGTTACGGTTCTGACGCCGCCACCAAGTACATGCTCCCCAACGGTCTCTACAAGTTCACCGTGAACAACGTGAAGGACCTCGAGCTCCTCATGATGCACAACAACACCTACTGTGCTGAGATCGCTCACGGAGTGTCCGCCAAGAAGAGAGTGGCCATCCTCAAGCGTGCTGATGAGCTTTCCATTCGTGTGATCAACGGAGCGTGAGTTTCTGTCCGTTTTCGTGACGTGTAGTGCTGCTGTGGCTAAGGTCGAGGCTGAGGCTGAATAAGTAGAGTCGTGAAAAGGAGTATTCGTCTGTTTGTTAACACACAGAACAGAGATCCGCAATCTGGCTCACGAACTGGGCAACGACAGGAGTCGAGGTCTGCTTCCACTTGAACTCCAGCTCCTGCGTGTTCTTCTTCTCTCCTCCCATGAAAACGCCCTGCTTGCGATACTCCATCTCGCTGAACACATAATCACGAGCTACGCTTCACATGCTATCGCAAGCCCTACCGCTTCCGTGAACCTCCTTGATTCCGGTGTACTGGACGAGCTCTCGGATGTTCCCCGCGTTTACACCTCCTCCCGCCATAATCTGCAGCTTATCTCCAGCAACGCGCTTCATCTCGCGAATCGTGTCCTTGCCCTCGACGACAGTGTTGCACTACACGTAAAGAGAAGGGGAAAGCGGAACTCCACCCGACGTGAGAATGCGATCCACGCCCAACTCAATGCACGCCTACTCCTCAGCATCGATACATTGCAATACTCGGGTTGCCTTCAGCATATCGCACGTCATGTCAATCGCACGGTGGAACGTCACACTACGATGAACCACCCACCCCAACTCCACCTCAAAGGGCGCGCCGCCTCGATCAGACGACGGTTCTTCTCCATGTCCACCTTACCGTCCTTCGTGAGACAGCCAATCACCACTCCACTACAGAATCACGGATGAACGATGGTATGCACTTCACACCAATGCTCTTGCAGGCGAGAATATCCTCGATCATCACTTCCATCTGCAAGTCAGTAATCCCCTCAAACCCCGTACTTCTTGTTCGTTGTAGTAGAAATCGCCTCCACGAGGACGGATAATCACATTTACGGGAATGCGAAGAGCCTTCTTGGCAGCCTCTACAGGGAACACAGACCCTCCTCAACACACTGATCATTCCATAGCTGGGCGTCGTTCCACCATCGATGAGGTTCGCACACAACTACAGCCCTCAATCAGCACCACCACCAAGATACCTCCACTCTTCCAGCTCCGCCCTTCTCCGCGTTCAGTCCAGACTCCACACAATCGATACAGCACTCCAGAAGCATTCGCACAGAATCCAACTGACAAGAGAAAAACTGTGTCTGTCAATCCTAAATTGATTTGCTCGTTGATCCTCACAGTTCCACTCTAAAACAGGGCACCATTCTCAAGCCCAATTCATATTCCTCCCCATTATAGAGACCATCAGAATCTAATCAGAAATGAAGTGAAAGACTCCACTCAGCAAGGAGAGGGCGTGAAATCACATCCTGTCCCGACAAATAGCGCTCCACCGCGGGACGACATGCATCTCGTTTGGGTTTGTTTTCTACAGAGTTCTCTTCATGCAGGCATTTGTAACAAGAGGAATCGGA
>ERZ1106923.577-NODE-577-length-12093-cov-17.731268_pt1 | contig 12093 bp, 18 predicted proteins | sample MGYA00403657_ERZ1106923 | MGnify/ENA primary metagenome ERZ1106923 (study PRJEB35170, sample SAMEA104062425) | human gut metagenome | biome: human gut; feature: human-associated habitat; material: faeces | place: Denmark | collected 2012-06-19 ...
TCCATCTCCCCCTACGACGGGTTCAGCGGCTTTCTCGGGCATAGTGTATTCCATCCTCTACACGGGGAGTGAGAAGTGGGTTCGATAGAACAATGGAACATTGGGCGGATCGGTGGATCTCCCCGGAATGAGAAGCCACGATAGCACAGGAATCAGGACGTACCTCGATATCGGTAACAACGGTAAAAGAAATTATCACCTTTTCCACTCCAGAAACCACATAGCGATTGCCGCGGTACTCGCAGTCTAGTAGCCGCTGTGGTTTGGCGTTTCCGCCGACTGCACGTTCAGGGATCCTTGGTTATGCACAACGGTAGTATGAGCACTTCGGCAGAGGAGGTTTGCGAAAACAAAGGATGGGGGTGATTCATTAATGGAGTCGTGAGGGGTTTGTTAGTGGAAAGATGGAGGAGGGGCTCGTTAGTGAAAGGAAGAGTGAGGTGGTTTGCTGCCATGAAAACTACAGAAAGGATAAGTAAAGTATGAGTGAATGAAAATATGAGGAAATGAGGGTTTTCGTTAGCACTAACGAATTCCACGTTTGTTAACAAATACCACGATTCTCTAATGAATTGTAAGTACCTATCCCATACAATCCAATACTGGCAAACAAACACGCAGGAACGCCACCAACACTAAACACTGGGCTTGAACTCGGTGGGAACCGGCTGGTACTGCACCTTGCGCCCTCCATAGCTGTAGAGGACGACGGCGATCATCACGAGCGTTCCACCAATTACGAAGCGGATCGTGAGAGGAGTGTGGAAAATGAACATAGAGAGGACCGTAGAAAAGAGAATGGAGGCGGATCCGGCAAATGCCTTCAGGATGTTGTCTGCGTACTTCAGCACGAGTCCGATGACGAGACCGCCCACCGCCAGCAGGAAGATGGCGATCCAAGCATAGATGCTGTAATTCTTGAAGAAGACGGAGGGGTAGATAAACTGCGGATCCTTGAAGAGAAGCGTGACCATGCCCACAATCATACTCCAGATGGCGAGCCAGAAGTTGCGATTCCACACCGTGAGCTTCTTGTCCTTGAACATCTTTTCCATAAAAACACCGGCGAATCCAGACGAAGTGGAGGAAATGATCACAGCGATAAAACCCACGAAGAAGTTCATGTCGGGAGTAGGCGCGCCCGAACTCTTCGTTCCCTTGATGATGATGATTCCAAATACGAGGATGAACAGACTAATCCACTGCAGGGGACGCAGATGCTTCCCCAGGAAGATGACACTCAACAGGGCGGTGATGAGGATCTTCATTCGCGTGCAGATCTGGAATAGGCCGGCGTCCAGGTTCGAAATGGCGATATACATGAACACATTCTGGACAGTGTACAGGAGCGCTGGGACGGCCTGCAGAAGCACTTCGCGCTTGTTTTCCCGCGCCTGCGTCACAATCATCCGGTTTGCCTTCGCCAGGGAACCGTTCTCGAAAACCATGAGCAAATACGACATGCCGATCTTCATGACCTCGCACATCACGACGGCCGTCGTCGAATCGTACTTCTCCGGGCTGTACGTGCGCGCATAGCGCATGAAGATGACCTGGGCCGTATTCATGAAGATTAGCAGTCCCAGACTGAACGATTTCATTCCTGTGTCCGACGCCATGGAAAAACCTTTCTCTCCTCAAAACCAATCCAAAACACTGTGCTTGGAATCGTGAACGCGCAGTCTGTTTCGTGTTGCAGTGCTTGAAGTGCTCCATTTGGAGTGCTAGTGCGTGGATTCCGAGGGAGTGGCGTTGCGACCTCCTTTCGTTAGGAGAACAACGCGCTGGAGTGGAATCTAGAGATGGATTGCTCTCCTCTACCGCCTCCTCATGCGAAAAGAAAGGACGGATAGCGAGAAAACGCGAGTGTTATGGGAGGCGTGCAATGGATCGCAATAGATTCGGGGGAATAGGGCACCATCAATGGAATCTACGAAGGAAACCGGGGCATTTCCGTTGATTCGTCCGTATTATACAGAACACTGCATTCGTCGCTCATTCGTCCAATCCACCGCTCTGTTGTTCCCACACCGAAATGGCGTCGAATGAAGGTAAGATTTGCTCCATTTTGACGGGGCGGGTGCGGATGCTGGATTCCTACCCTCCTCCTCAAATCGCCAATAGGGGCTCTCCCTCTCACTTCGTGTAGAAAACAACCAAACTGTGGACGTGTACGCGGTCGACCAAGCAAACCCGGGTTTTCGCTTTCGTCGTGCCCATTACCTCCAGATTTGAATCGAGTGATGAATCCGCGTGTCGAACAGAACTACGGAGGGTTCATGAACATTCCTGCAGTGGGGCAGATGCAAACCTCGAACCAGGGCTATGGGATCTCTACCGGGTACAACGTAGCTGCGCATTGGATGCGTTAGGAGCTAGACATCACAGAACTTCCAGAGTATCTTCCCCCGCGTCTCCGTTCAGAATGAAGCGACGGAGGAGGAGCCTATTTACGTAAACGCGAAGCAGTACAACCGGATTCTCCTTCGGAGAAAGGCGCGGGCGAAATGGGAGTCGGAACACCTGATCGCAAAGAGAGAGAAGGCGTACATGCACGAGTCGCGTCACGAGCACGCCATGCGACGCATTCGTGGTCCCAGTAAAATAAAGTCACTCGCGTGAGTCGTAGACGGTCGATTCCTGAAGAAGGAAGAAGTGGAAGAACTGATCAAGAAGGCACGCCTTTCCCGTCTCCTGTTACGCGTAGGGAGAATACACACCACCGGAGCCCACTCCGCGCTACTCCGCTCGGCAGCCCGAACGCCGTGTTCCGACCGGCTTCTTCCCGCCCATTTCGCCCATGCCCGCTGCGGGCATCCCCGCGCAGGGAGTTCCTGCTCCCACCGACCTGACTATTCCAAATCAGCAACCTATGCCGGAGTTGGGCGTGCAGATGAACTCGATGATCCAGCCGCCCTTCCACCAAATCATGACGCAGATACCGACGACGGTGACGGGAGCGTCGGTGGCCATGGCGAAGGAGGCGGAGGCGCTTCCGAGGGAGGTGGAGCCGACGAAGAGCGGATTGCCGATGGAGAAGGAGAGTGATAAAGTGTTCTCATACTATGGGCAGGGAGCGCCTGACCAGGCTTTGTAACAGTACGATTTCGGTTGTTTGCAACAAACACGCGAATGAAGGGTGAGGTCGTAATGATACCGCTTCTCGGGATTGCGCAGTGTCTGGTAGGCCTCGATGAGCTCCTGCGTGCGCTCTGCTGCATCGGGACCACTACGCGTCACCCACACCCCCAATGAACCCTTACTGGTAATAGTCAGGATGGAACTGCATGATCAGCACGCGGAAGCTCCTCTTGATCTCCTCCTCACTCGCCGAGCGGTCCACCCCCAAAATCTCATAGTAGTCGCGATGATGCGGAGCGGATGGCGCTGCCGTCTGCCTCGTGTTCTTCGTGTTCTTCTTCGTGTTCTGCTTCATCTTCTGCGTCACAAACTCCTCGTACTCGTCCGCGTAGCTGTGATAGTTGATGTGGAAACGCTCCATGATTCCGATGAAACGCTCCCTCCACTCCTCCCAACGCGCCTCGCGAGCAAACTTCTTGCGGTAGAACTTCTCCACCAATTCCGTGTTGTTCGACAGCGCCACCTTGTTCTGGATCTGGACGAGTCGCTTCTGTTCTCGCGCGTAGTGGAACTACTTCGTCAGTAAGAGTGGCAAAAATCGACCCGAATTATGGCATCCATCAGTTTCTGGTATCCATACTTCAGGAAGGGAATCACGATCTTGTCCTGCTGGTTACGAGAAGAAACAGGGCGTACGAGTCGGATCCAAGGCGTGTTGTTGATCTTCGGCAAGCGGTGCAGCGACAGGCCGGTGGGAATGCCAGTGACGCCGCTGATGAAGATCGTGAAGAAGTCGTGCAGGTTGTTGTTTTGCGCAATCACCACGGGAACCATCAGCATCTTCACTCGCCGATTCGTGTACTCGAAGCGAATGTCCTTGATCGCGTCGCGCTTGATGTAGGACTTCTGGTAGAGCTTTCGACGCTCCTACGCGTCCACTCGCGACATCACCCCTACCTCCTCCTCCACCATTGTCCTCGCATACTCCCACGCCGTCTGCTCGAATATGGCCCACGGCTCGATTTCCTTCACTCCCTGCATGACGGTTTGGTCCAACGGGACTGCGCTCTCGGACGACACTTTCATTTCCTCCATCTGCATGTGAGGGAGAGACGAGACACGGTACGAGCTTGTAGTTGTATTCCTTTCCAGCATACACCTGACACTTCTTTCGTTTCGAGGCGTCGTGGTCGGAATAGCTGCTGACCGCAGTGCTGTTGTTGAAATGCATGTAGCAGTCGAAAGAGAAGGAGTAGAAGGGAAGAAAGGCTTTCTAGGGTTCAGACTCTCACTGTCCATAGACTACGCGGATATTGACGTTCACTTCCTTGAGGTTCGTGTTCTTCGACACCCAGAACATGATGGACGCTTGCTCTCGCTCCAGGTCCGTCACGAATGGGATATACATAGGGTCTTGGTCATGGGTTGTGTAGTTGCGGATCAAACAGGGAGTAAAGCGACAATTCCTTAGGAGATGGCTTCTAGCGCATCCCGTAAGTATGGATGGGTTGTTGCAAAGGAGAGGAGCTCTCTTTGCGAGGGATGCAAGCATCAAGTAGATGGGAATGGGTTTTCCCGATGATTCTTAACGTGTTGTGCGTGTTAGGATGTGAGTTGATTTACGTCGCGCTCGTTATAAAAGCGCATTACTCGATTCCCAATCGCAACGCAAACAAGACACTTTACAAAGGCATCAAGAACGCAAACAATCTCTATATTACAATCGGTTAAAACTATCCTCAAAAGACGCCTCCTCCAGCAGCGAGAACAGCGAGCTCGCCAGCTCGTTCACAACGGCTTCTCTTCCCCGATCACCGTCCAACAGCACGCTCACCGCGGGGTTGAGCGCGGGCAATCCCACATCGCCGCTCTGATGCATCTCAAACCCCATGGGGATCTCCCTCGGATTCGCCTCCACGTCCTCCACCCGCACTTCCGTCGGGTCCTCCACGATCTCGTTAATGATGCATTGCAGCAGCGGACTGAAGGACACGCCCGTGTCGTGCAGCACGTGAATCGCGTGGATCACGTCGGGGTGCGGGTTTCGCCGCAGCTCGTTCACCAGCTCCATGATCACTATGCATCACTGAACGCGCCAGCCCCCACCCGGGAAGTGCGGCGACTCCATGATGGAGGGCGTCTGGATGAAGGACTTGAACACCTGCGAGCAGATGATGAACCGCAGCAGGCGCGACTCCGTCTGCATCAACTGCTTCAGCCGCGACCGCAGGTCGAACTGCGTCTGGACGAGCGAGCGGCGGTAGGCGGCGTTGTGGAGCAGCTCGCCGTTGTCCACCTTGAGGATGGGCGGGTAGTGTCGGTAGACGGAGGAGATGTAGAGAGCGATGGGGAAGAAGGAGCAGATCTGCGGGTGAGAGGAGCGGACAAGGAGGACCTCGGGGATGATCAGCTCGACGCAGAGCACGACGGAGGAGGTGGTCTTGCCGCGACCGAACTTGTCGGTGAGATGGACGAAGAAGAGGAGGAGGAAGAGCAACGCGACGGCGGTGGCGCCGACCATGTATCGTTGCGAGGTGATGCCGTTGGCACTGACACGCATGAGCCCGATGAAGAGACTGGCGACGACGACGAAGGCACAGCCTAGAGGTGAGTGAGGTGAGATGACGGGACCCAGCACGATGAGAAGTGGGAGCAGCGTCCAGTAGAGGTTGGGCGTGTTGAAGAGGATGAAGGAGGAGAGCAGCAGGAGCTGGAACACGAAGAAGTAGAAGTACGCGTACTCCCACTTGTCGTCGTCCTTGCGGATGCCCGTGGAGCTGCGCGTGACCCGGCATCACATCACTCACTTCATCTTGAGGTGCATCGCGACGCCGTAGAACACGGTGAACACCCACTCCACCACCACGAATAGCGACTTGGGCACGTGGGGCAGCGACTGGAAGAGGTTGAAGAGGAGGAAGTTGGTGCAGACGCCGAAGTATACGATGAGGATCTGAGCGAGGAGGTAGAAATAGTGGGTATTATTGGTAAACACCACCTCGTTGTTGCTGATGTACTTGACGGAGGATTTGGCCTCGCGCTGGCTGCGCGTGACGAAGTCGCTCTTGATCAGGGCGAAGATGAGATTGCAGTTGAAGTTGCTCAAAAACCACATGTGAGAACTAGAATGAAAACGCGTTGGCAGCATTACATCACTTTCTTGGTGTTGGCGTAGATGTACAGGCCTGGGATGCACAGAAACGGGAAGACGAGCAAGAGATAGATACTCATAATGTCGTAGATGTAGGACACGCGGATGTGGATCTACGCATCAACACGAAGGGAGGCAACGCACCACGCGGTTCAGATACAGCATCATCAGCACGGTGAACACGATGCAGGCGATGGGAAAGCCGATGAAGACCACGTACGTCTCGTACCCGATTAGAAACCGCCCTATGCGGATGCTCTCTTCCTACGTATGATGATCGACGCGAGAACGAACCAGCATTCTCTCGGTGTCTCTCTCCTTGTGCACGGTTCTTGTGTACCAGTTCTGCACTGTCTTCCACTTTGTGTACTGATTCACGTAGTCCTGGAAAGAGAGCGCCTCTCCGCGTTCCGCCAAAGAACAGGAGGCGAAGTCCTTCAGGATCCGCTGGTTCCAGTTGTAGTTCGTGCAATGCACCTCGTTCCACATGCGCTTCGAGACGAGCGAAAACTCCATGATGTCGCCAATCTGCGGGTTACGCGCCAAACAAACACTCCACGCTCAAGTAGTCGATGACGCGGTTCAAAACGTCCGACGCGTCGCAAAGACTTCCAATCTGTCCCGAAGTCCCACAAGGACGAGCAACAACCTCGTTTTCCTCCCCACCCAGAAGACTCTCACGCAACAACTTCTCGTCTTCACCTTTCTTCATCATCCTTCAAAATGAAGTGACAACTCCTTTTCCTTCTTTCCAATACTGCGATTTCCTCTCGTTGCAACTACTCACTCTCAGGAGTTGCTTTCCTCCTCTGTACAACAAACAGCGAAACAACTAGGAATGCTTTCCCTTCATAAAGGAGAAGCCAGAAAAGCCCGGAGAGTCGAGCTGCTTGACCATCTTCATTCCCTGATGACAGAGATAGTCGATTTTGTAGAAGTCGCTCTTCTTTACGGAGTACGCCTACGATGAAACGAGCGACAAACGGCTACGTTCTTTCGGAACTCGCTGCGAGCGTAGTCCTCGATGCATTTCCTCATTTCCGGAGGCTGCTGCTGCGCCTTCCTCAGTACCATTTTGTAGAATGCCAGAATGTCGCGCTGTAACCCCGAATGAGACATGGTGTGTTCAGATCCCTTTTCCGAAAGCGGCCGCTTCAGAGCCCAGAACCCAGCAGTGAGGGGAGAGAATAGTGATGCGTTATCAAATCCCATCACGAATGCCAGAAAACGGGCCGATTTTCCCTCCCGATTCTTTTCATTGAATTCGTTCTCGAGCACCCTGAAGAATGAACCGTGACAAGACCGTGTCGGCCATCCGGATGAGACTGCGATCGGTGGGTTGTCCGTTTGCTAACGACAGCAGTCTTCTCTGTTCTTGCTCCACCACTCTCCTCACGAATAGCCAAGCAAGCCATCGTGAACACCGTATCCTGGCTGGAAGACCAATGCATTCGTCTGTAGCAGCGATATCCTACCACTGATGGGTAGATACGACATCCCCGACAGAGAGCCTCTCCGGAAGAACAATGCCCATTGGAACGCCGCCTTCACAAAGGTATTCTCTCGTTTCGTTCGTAACGCGCAGTACCTATATGAGCTGAACTGCCCCTGTCTCGGGAAGGAATACAACGAGGACAACAAGCTGCAGTGTCTTCTGTGGATTGCTTCGCACGCTGTGAACGTGGATTACGAGGACAATCGTACTGTTTGTGTTTTTCCTCCCATGTAGACGAGAAGTACAACGCGCCTCCCAAGGAAGTGGTGCTCAGTGAAGAAGATATACACACGCTGGAGTTGTTCCGCACCAGTCTCCTCCGCATCACCGAGCTGATGAACGTGAGCGTTGTGGATAAGAACGACATTTCCGGGATTCTTGATGTGAAGGCGGGAACTCTCCTTCAGTCGTAGATAATCGAAGAGGAAATCAAATCACTGAAGGCGCAGATGGTGAACGGCAAGCTCGCTCCGCTTCCTTGGAGCTTGGACGATCTCCCGATTACCATGGCGACAGACGGTAGCGAGTACTGTACTGGAGTGACTCCCAGATCCCAAGCTGCGGAAGGCGATGTGCGTCGTAGAGTGCTTGTACAATGAAGACGTTCGTGAAATCCAGGACAAGATCAACTACATCATCGAGCAGGTTCAAATCCTCACTGCCAAGCCCGACACGGATGCTTCCCTGGGCGTGGTGGGTTTCTAGCGCGTGTTTGTTGGCTCAAAGAATCTTCCGTGATTCGCTTCTGAATAGTTTTTCATGTCTGCAACGATCCGTATTCACTTCCATTCTCGGAGTGAGCCCCCTAGTCGTCTTCCTTTGCATTCTGCTATTCACCCATGCCGCCACGCCCGGCATTCAAATCCCGACGACGATTCCAAAGAACACGCGACCCATCCCCAAAACCATCGTAGGTCCCGTTCGGCAATGCGTGATGGAAAGGCGGAACAAAAGAAAGAAATCATGCTGCTGAAGGAAATATTAGTAACTGGTCTACGGGTGAGTCGTTTACGCGTGTAGAAGGCGAAAGAGGACTTGCGACTGGAACAGACGCTGGAGCAAAACCGGTTGAAGAAGAGCTTGGATGAGCAGATTGAGAAGCTGAAGCAGGACGTGGAGAAGTACACAACAAAGCTGACTTCGCTGAAGACGGTGCATTCTCTTCATACCGGTGACGCGTAGGAGTTGACGAGCTACGTGAACAAGGGAAATCAGCTCAAGGAGGAAAAGAAGCAGTTGGAAACGGAGCTGGAGTCTCTGAACGCTTCCTTCCACGTCAGCTCCTTCACCAACAAGCAGACGCGCAAGATGAGGAAGGCTGTCGCAAAGGGCTGGGATCAGGCGCTTTCTTGGTACAGCGAGCTTCAGAAGGAGATGGAGTCCGCGAAGCAGGCGATGCGCAGAGATCCGGACATGCGTCGGTTCCTGACGTCCATCGACAGTGGAAAGCGGGCGATCGCCTCCTTCTTCGCCACCCGTGTTCAGCCCATTCGTGAGGATGTGTGTGTGGTTTGACGCGTAGTGGCGAAGGCATACAAGCCGATCCGAAAGCCGGTGCGTGTTGTGTGGTCTCGTGTGCGATCTGCCTGTGTCACGGCTGGAAATGTCGTGTTCGAGAATGTCGTCGTCTTCTTCAACGAGCTCTGGTATGTGGTCAGAGAGAACAAGGCTGTATGGGCTGGGTTGGGGAGTGAGGAGTAGACACGTGATTACGCGCCCTTGTGGTATGCCGCGCTCGTGACCCTGTCGGTGTATGCTGCGATCACTCTTCTGTCCGTTGTTGTCAACTCTGTACTCTATCTCGTCAGACGAGTGCGTTCTGTGAAGGAGAAGACGGATTGGTGTGTTTGTTTGGAAGGAGTATCCTCGTTCGTTGTGTCGGAGGAATTGGGGGAAGGAAGGAGTCTCCTCGTTCGTTGTGTCGGAGGAATTGGGGGAAGGAAGGAGTTGAAAGGACCCCCAACCAAATCGATCCACAGAGTCGCTTTTGCAAATTTCCATATTCAGTAAACTCGCTCAAAAACGAGAGACTATTCTTCCTATTCACAAGAGATTGTGATTTGCAGAGTTCAGCGTCGTTAGGTAGAAGAACGTAGTCGCTGTATGTCCCTTGGTGACGGTTTTAGATAGTCATCGACTAGCACAATATTCCAAAGATCGTATTGTGTAGACCAGCGTGGGTTAGAGATAATGGGATAGAGAGGATGAATAAACAATCCAAACCAGAAAAAACACACAATGCGTATTGCCTACGTCTCCTGTGCTCATGAATAGAAAGAAAACGGAGCGGAAAGTCGAAACGGTTCATAGGATCCTAATCCGTAGTCGCGTGCTCCAAACAAGGAGAAGGGCTGGAAGCCCAATGCAGAGCACCGACAGAAGTTCCCGCAGTCGCACAAGGGCAGCAATCGGACGAAAAAACAGGACGTTGCACATCGTCCAGAATCGGACGTGAGTCCCAAAGCGCAGAAGAGCAAGACACCTTCTGTTTCTGACGACGGCATCTTTGCAATGTTGGCAGGAAGTCGTGCTTGGAGTGGGTCGTAACGCCTAGGCATGCCTGAGGAGGCCATGCCCGTTGTGGTCGAAGCTCCGTCCTCCCAGCCTGTCGAAAAGAAGTACATATACGTTGGTAATGCGTTCCTGCGTGATTTCGTAGACTCCAGAGGAGCTGCGTGCGATCATTGACGAGATGAACACGGACACGTTCAACAAGTACGCAGCCATTGCGGAGGTGACTCCTTGCGTGTACAGCATTTCCGTGGAAGAATCGTGCGACTGGGACATTCCGGATGAGTTCGACGTGCCGGACATGGATCTATCGGTTCTCCCTCCTTCGTGAAGTGACGCATAGAAGCCGCTGGAGCCATCGGAGCACACGAAGATGATTTCGGACATCGTGTCGCACATGCTGCAGGGCGACGAAGTGTTCATCCCGGAGGAGGTGAAGGTGGACGTGATGAACAACCTCTACGCCGCGATTCAGAAGAACTGGTCGAAGAAGCGAAACGAGGGGTTGGACGAGAGCGATATGGTCGTGACGAACGAGGAGAAGCCGCGCTCCAACGCTCCTCGTGATGGCGTGGGTGTGAATGTGGGGGATCCCACTCTTGTGAAGGGGGATGTGTTATTGGGTGAGAGTTCTGAGGAGAAGGAGCAGAGTTCTGTCAGTCCTGTTCCCAGTTCGGATGTGAGTGCGAGTGTGGATGCGAGTACAAGTGTGGATGCGAATGCGAATGCGAGTGTGGATGCGAGTGCGAATGCGAATGCGAATGCGAGTGCGAATGCGAGTGTGAATGCGAGTGCGAATGCGAATGTGGATGGGAGCACAAGTGCAAACGCAAGCTCGGAACAGAATGAGCACGACTCTGCTGCCAGCCCTCAGGCGGGACGCGGAGACTCCTTGTTCTCTCTGTTCGTTGACCCCGTGGTGCCCCCCGTCAACCCTGACGTCAGCCCCGTCACTCCAACAGTGAACGCTGACGCCAACCCACCGAGCGCTCCACACACCGTCGACAACACCATCCCTCCACCCTATGGCTATCCCTCGCAAAGCGTCCCCGCCACACTGCCCCCGTTCGCCGCGGGACTGCCCAACACGCTGGGCATGGACCCGCTGGCGGCGTTCATGTCGCAGCCTCCATTGCTGTCGTCGCGCGACGGGTTCATGGACTACTCCGTGCTGCACGGCGAGCCCTCGCTGCGCGCCTCGTACGGCTTCGACGTGAAGGACGACATATTCCGCAGTGCGCCGAGCTACCCGCTGGGCGCGCTGTCGCAGCGGTTTGACGGGATGGGGCTGATGGCGCCGATGAACGACTTCGGCGAGGAGTTCTCGAACGAGCCGTCGCTGATGGAGCTGATTCAGAACACGGAGAAGGAAGAGAAGAAGGTGGAGGAGGCGAAGAAGAAGGAGGAGAGCAAGAAGGTGGAGGAGGTGAAGAAGGAAGAGGTGGAGGAGGTGAAGGAAGAGAAGAAGAAGGAGGAGGAGAAGCAAGTCCCGTTGCCGAAGCTGGAGCGGTCCTTCACGCTAAAGCCAAGAAAGCTGCTTCTTAGTAAACTGAAGAAGTGAATGGGTTTCGTCGCATTTCTTGCATCAAATGTGGTTGTCTTCGCCTCTTTGAAATTGAGTGGACTGAATGCAATTCACCCACACCACAACGCTTTCACGCCTCCCAAAGCCGTCACTCTCAGTGCTCACGGGCGTTTCATTTCCAACCGTATCTTTGACAAAGCGTATCCAAACAAGCGATTTCATAAATTGCTGTGTAATTCCAATCGCATAGAGTGTCTACAATTCGCTCATAAAAGATGATGGAAACATTCGACTGGATTATGCTCGTGGTGTTTATCCTGATTATTGTCA
>ERZ1106923.578-NODE-578-length-12088-cov-17.072966_pt1 | contig 12088 bp, 14 predicted proteins | sample MGYA00403657_ERZ1106923 | MGnify/ENA primary metagenome ERZ1106923 (study PRJEB35170, sample SAMEA104062425) | human gut metagenome | biome: human gut; feature: human-associated habitat; material: faeces | place: Denmark | collected 2012-06-19 ...
GAGGTGGGGGAGGCGAAGAGTGTGAATTGAGTGCTTTGAGTTCTTTTAGAGTGGGATTTGTTTGAAGTGCGTTGTTTTGAGAAGTTATGGTTTTTGGAGAGAGTTGTGCTTTGTTTGGAGGTGAATGAGCGATGTCTGTGTCAAACGGTTTCAGTGTCCTTCAAAGGATGATGAACACTATAAGTACTCTTCAAAGGACCATTTCAAATACCTTACAGGTAACTTGAAGAACGCAAACGCTCAATTCACTCACAACAAACAAACGACTCCATACAATTACAATTCTCATCCAAAATCTCCACAATCCCCTTCGTGCCGTCCACGCGAATCCTCATTCCCGTCTTCACCTTCTCCACCAATCCATGCACGCACACCACGCACGGAATCCCCATCTTTGCCACAACGCTCCCATGCGTCAACGGACCGCCAATCTCGATCGCCACGCCCGCTGCCGGAGCGAACAACGGCGTCCAGCCCGGGTCGGTCGATTTCGCCACCAGGATCTCGCCCTTGCGAATCACCGTCGTGTGCGGACTCTCGCCCACCACTGCTCGACCCTCCACGCACCCAGCCGACGTGGGCAGACCCTTCAGCACGTTGGGCGGCAACTGGCTGATCGCCTGTCTGGAGGCTTGCGAGATGGTGACCACGTCGCATTCCGGCGTGAAGATCAGACGCGCCGGCTCCATCGCAAACCCGCTCTGCCACACCTCGCGCGCCGCACGCACCTTCTCCTTGAAATCCTCGCCGCTCACCTTTCCGTCCTCCCAGTACAGCAAGTCCTCCGCCGTCAGGAAGAAGATGTCGTCCTTCTTCTCCAACAGACCCCGCGCCACCAGCTTCTCGCCCAGCTTCAGCAGAATCACGCGGTAACTCTGCAACAGCGAAATCAGCCCATATTTCGGGTGTTCTCGGTACTCCATGATCAGACGCGCCATCGCCAGGTGCTTCTGCACCTTCTTCCAATCGCGCTTGCGCAGTCGCGACCTGATTTCCGCCTCAGCCGCCTCTCGGTTGCGCGCGTTTTCCTCCTCCGTCACGATGGGCGTGTCCTCCACGTGCAGCGCCATTGCGAGAACGCGATAGGGTTCGTCGATGTACCTACAGGTTAGTGTGACAAGGAGTCAAAACCGGGGGGTCCCAACGTCGAGTTCGCAGTGACAGCGACAGCCGAAGAAGGCCATGAACGCCTCCCACTCCTTCACGAACGCCGCGGCAAGAGGCGATACGTCGTGTCGCAGAGAATCGACCCATGCGTTCACCGCCTCCGCGTTCTCCTTGTCCACCAGCTCCTACGCTCTCAACGTCACACACCACTTCTACCGCCACCTTGTCCTCAGCGTGCATTTCGCGGAGAAGGTGACCCAGCGTCGTTACAGCGTCGTTCATTCTCTTCGCCAGATTTCTTGAGGAAATCGACCACAGACGATTCTCCTCGCCCTTCATGCCATTCTTCGCGCAGATTTTGGCGATCGTCGAAACGGACACGAACGCGTAATACGTGACGGACTTTATTCGCGCGTTCTGCGTTATGAAGGAGAAGGGAACGGTTGCCATCTCGTGGAATGTGATGTCCTCGCTCTTCTCTGCCAGCATGTGATCCAGCGCGTCCCTCGACTCCTTCATCGTGTCCAACGTGGCGTTCAGCTCCTTCTCCACCTCCTCCACCGTCGCGTGGCGCTTCCACAACGCCCAGAAGCCCTTGACCAGCGGTTTGAAGAACTCGCGCGTGAGTCCCTTCGAGGCGATCTTGGCTTGCTGGTGGCTGTACTGAGGATAGTCGCGCTTGTACGCCTCGCGCAGAATTGCCGCCACCTCCATGTCCACCAGAGTCGTGAAACGCCCTATGTGTTACGATTGTGTGACGAACCCACGCAACACAAATGCGCGCACGAGTTTGTTGTGCATGAAGCCGGCAACGTTGATAAACACGAAGCCGTTCACGTAAACCACGTACTTCTCGGAGACGTGGGAGAGATACCGGAACAGCGAGTAGCCCATCGGGGTCACAGGGTCCGTGAGCATCTGCAGATAGCCCATGTTCAGGTACGCGCCCCACTCCATGGCGTACGGGTGGATCAGCGGGTTGATCACTACAGTGGAGAGAGGGCGAGAAGCGTACGGTTCGGGATGGAGAGCAGGTGGGTGATGGGACGGGCTTGAAGGATGTACAGCACGTCGTTGAAGAAGGCGAACTCGATGTCCATCGGCATCTGGTAGTACTTCTCGATCTCGATTGCCTCGTGGCAGATCGTGTCGATCTATCGTTTAGGCGAACGGGAGAGCGTACCTGAGCGGGGGAGAAGCAGGAATGCGATGTCTCTTCGGGAGACAGTTCCACCTTGGATGTTCCTTCCTTGGGATAGTTAGATACGAGCTTGTATGATTGGTGGCCGAGAGTCTCGCTCTCTATCGAGAGCTGGCGATTTCCGTAGGGCTTGCGTATCGACCAATGATCCGTATTCACCTGACCGCTCACGAGCGCCTCGCCCATTCCGCGCACTCCATCCAACGAAATGTGAGCGCGCGAACCGGTCTGGGGATCGGCGGTAAACGCAACGCCCGCACAGTCTGCGGGGATCATCAGCTGAACCACGACAGCGATCGACGTGTTGAAGGCGGGATAGCCGTTCTTCACGCGGTATTGAACGGACCGATAGGCATACAGTGACTTCCAGCACTGCTTGATCGCTTTGCACACCGAATCCACGTCACAGTGGACATTTAGGATCGTATCATTCATTCCGGCAAAACTCGCATTCTCCAAGTCTTCCGTTACGCCACTCGAACGCACCGCGAGGAGGGGATCACAGATGCATGAATTGTTCACCAGATCATGCAGCTGGTTCTGAATCTCGGATACCAGCTCTTCCCTCAGCTCGTATGCATCAAACTGTTTTTGTATTGACTCAGTCTGCTCTTCTGTCAGACTCGATTCGTCGTCCACGTCGGGGGGACAATTCAAACACGAGCGGTATTCCCGAAACGCTTCTTCGCTTATGATGAACGCGTTGGGCACTCTGAATCCGCCCTGCGCAAGCACAATGAGATTGAATCCCTTTCCTCCGATCGTCTTCACTGCGACGCAATCGCCCCTTGAAGAAAGCTAAGCACTCAACGGACAGTCAAACCAGTACACTAATTGTATACGTCATGGGGGATGAAGATCATAATGAGTCTTCTCGTGCCGGTTGATATCCGTATTGATGCGAGTTTTCATTGAATTGGTTTGTTGCGTTCGGCAGGGACATCGGTGTCAAGATGCCGATAGCGAAATGGGTGTGATGAATCGATTTTCTTTCAGTAGTGTCATCGCTATATTGAGAGGAAACGGAAAACGAGTGATCATGAACAGAGGAGCTTGGTGCTCCTGTTGACTCCACTATGAAGACACACTTCACTCTACGACCACGCCTATGCAGCCATCACGCCACAAATCGTCCAGTTTTCTTCACAGCGTTCAGTGTCATGAGCGACAGAGTAATCTATGGAGACCCCAGGGGCCTCGCTCGAAAACTACGCGTCCTTTCTCGGCGAAGCGACAGTGGAGAGGATTCAGGGGAATGATGATTCCTTCTTCCTTGTATTCAAGTACAAGCACATCCCGTTAACGCTTATGAGTCAACCGCTCTCACTATTGCATCTGTTTACCGGAACCGTGACTCTTGCCAACAATGCGATGAATGTCTTCCTAAAGATACAGTTCGATAACGGAATAGTCGGTGATAAATGCACTGGCGTTGTGTATGATGTGAATTCGTTTACAGCCGATGACAAGGGCCTCCTATCGTGCGTATCGTTTAAGAAGGAGTTGCTGAACAAGTTCCGCAAGCAGAGCGACTGCTTCTCGATCCAGTTCTATTCTCCGCTGAAGAACACCGTCATAACCAAAAACTACAGGAGCGGTGTTCTCTACTACTGTAAACGCAAGCAAGCGGGCCAGATGCACTTTTCCTACGAGTACGATGCATATGGTCTCCGGAAGAGTATTACTCTTGAAAACGGTGTCGCTCCCACTCCTGTCGTGAAGTTCAACGATCAGGGCCTTCCATCCTCGGTCGATGTGTATCTGAGCGGGTGCCTGCAATACGTGTCGAAGCGCTTTTTCGATAACCACATGGAGATACTGGACGAAAAGGGGAACGTGCTCTATGTTGGAGGGTACATCTTCTGCAAGCCCTTCTTCTTCGTGGCCCACGGAAAGGGAATTCAGTTTCGCGACGGAAAGCCTCTCTACAAGGGCGAGTTCGCCTACGGTCTGCGCTCTGGAAAGGGGTATCTGTACTACAAGAATGGCAACGTGAAGTACAACGGCGCGTGGTTGAACGACTACCCGCACGGAAACGGCGTGATCTTCAACCACAAGGGAGAGCGTTACGCCTCGATCTCCTCGACGTTCGGCACGTTCACGCACTACCTGCACTCCGAAACAGTGTACTCGTTCTGTCCTCGCGAGGGCTTCTTCTCCTTCTTCACAGGCCCCGACCACGCGACGTACGACGCGATCAATCAGACTCCCTATTCCTCCAGGCAGATCGATACGCAGTTCACGCTGAGTCTGTCAGGACTGTTGATCAGCGAGAACGACCTGGCGCGGTGGAAAGGGGAAGTGCTGACGGAGAAGCGCAAGAAGAAGATCGAGGCGGCGAATCGAATGATGCAGTTCGTGCAGCGGCAAGGCGGCGATGGGAGCTGCCCTCAGGCGGTTCGCACCATCAACGTGACGGCGGACAGCATGCAAGATATGTCGACGTTGTTCGACGTGTCGTGTCTGGGCAATCTGGAAAGCATGACGATCCACGACGACGCTCTGAACAACGTGTTCTCCCTCAGGGCGCAATTCCTGTTGCGCCTGCACTCCGTTGTGATCGGGAAGAACGCTTGCGTGTACGCCTCCCTTCGTCTCGCGTTCCTCCCAGCACTGCGCTCCATCGTGATCGGAGAAAACGCCTTCATGAACGCCACCGCCATCGTAATCGAGAACTGCGTGGCGCTGGAGACGATCCACTTCGCGAAGAAGAGCTTCGCGAGCCTGAGCACGTTCGAGCTGTCATACCTTCCGTGTCTGAAAACCGTCTTCTTCGGCGCGGATTCGTTCGGCGGCGCGTATTCCCTGTCGCTCTCGTACTGCGCCCTCCTGCACTCGATCCAGTTCGAGCCCAGCGCGTTCGCCTCCGTGAAGAGTATTCGGCTGGAATCACTCTCCTCCTTCGCCCTGCTTGAGAGCACGAGTGCCACCGCCGCGTCCTTCACTCACCTCACCTCGCTCTCCGTCAAAAGTGACCACAACGTTCTCTTTTCACTGTAGACGTTCCCCAGCTGAAGGGCGACGGCTTCGCCTTCAACGTCGCCGCCTCGTTCGGGCGTCTGTCGTCGCTTCGCTTTGACTCCACCTCGCCGCTCTACTTGTTCTTCATCACGACGCTGGACAGAGACCTCTTCCCGCTGACGGACAGCGGACTCAACGATCCGATTCCCGTCGAATACCGCACCTCCGTGTCGCTCTCGAAGAACTGTCGATTCCTCTTCAGCACCTTCAAGTGGTCGTCCCTCGCGCTCGTGAAGTCCATCACGCTCGGAGACTCCTTCGACACGGGAACTGCCGACTTCTGCCTGTCGGGCTTGGAGCGACTGGAGTCGCTGGACATCGGAACGAACGCGTTTTACAGGGAAGGAAAGTCGCGCAAGTTCGTTCTCGCCCAGCTGCCGTCGTTGCGTAGTGTGGTGGTCGGCAACAACAGCTTCCTTCACTTCAGCGTGTGTCGTTTGAACGGTGCTGCTGGAATCGTCCCCTCACGAGTAGAACTGCCGTCGCTGGAGATGCTGTGCATCGGCAGTTACTGTTTCAGCAAGAGCGAGGCGGACGCGTGTCTCCTGGAGCTGAACTCGCTGCCGCGGCTTCAGAAACTCGACTTCATCGCTCACTCCTTCCATCACTTCAACGACTTCTGCCTCCAGTTCTTGCCCCAGCTCAGGACGCTGTCCTTCGGCTCCTGTTGCTTCAATGGCAAGTGGAACACGGCGAGAACACTCGATCTTACGCTGTTCCCTCGTCTGGAGACGTTCTCTTGTGCGTCGCCCTCCTTGCTCTACTTCACGGGCATATCCTTCTCGAACCACCCCATGCTGCGCGAGGTGGCGATCGACTCAAACTGCTTCAACAAGGCGATCGAGTGGGACTTCGCGGTGGTCAACACCCCTCAACTCACATCCCTCACAGTCAACGGAGACAGCTTCTACGCCTGTCGCTCCTTCACCATCAAAAGTGCCCGTGTGTTCTTGCCTCCAATTCTAGACGCGCCTGCCCTGTCTTCCGTGACGCTGGGCACGAACACGTCTCCCAACTATGCCGAGTCCTTCACCAGCGCGACGTCGCTCGTGGTCGACAACGCACCCGCACTTACCACGTTGTGCGTGGCGGCGAACAGTTTCCCGAACGGGAAAGAGTTCGTTCTGCAGAGTGGGTGTCGAGGCGTGGAGTGAGGGGTAGAAGTGCCTGCGCTGACGACGATCGAGATCGGCAACGGCGTGTTCAACTCCGGTGAGTGTGACGGCAACCTGGTTCTCTCCAGTGTGCTCGCTGGTGGAGCGTAAGATATAGATTTGCCCGTGTTAGCCGTGTTCGAGATCGGGAAGGGCAAGTCCTCCTCCTTCAACAACTTCGACAGCGTGATAGTGGATTGTGAGTGTGTGGCGACGGAGTGAGGAATAGCCATTCGCGCCGCCAGCGAGCTGGTCTGGACGCCCAAGTGCTTCCAGAACGTGTCGACGGTGACGGGACAAGGCAACAAGATCCTGACCGAGATCAAGCAGCGATCCAGAGTGTACAAGGAGGCGTTGCGGGTCGCGCCAAACACGAACACGCTTCCTACGCTTCCCTGTTATATCACAGAACTCATTATTGGGAAGTCCTGCGCTACGTACGCGCAAACGGTTGTCGTGCTACCTGTGTTCCCGAAACTGAGGAGAATCGAGATCGGCGACGGCTCCTTCGCGAACAGCTACGCGCTGCGCGTGGAGAAGAACCCTGTCCTGCGAAGCGTCGTTATCGGCAGCGCCTGCTTCACGCGCAAGAACACGGAGAGCGAAGAGGGACTCGACGTTCTCGCGTGTCCTCAACTGGTGTCTCTGACCGTCGGCGCAGGCTCCTTCACCTCCACGAAGCGGCTCACGCTCAAAGACCTGGAACAACTGAGCGAGTTCGACTATCACCCCAGTTCGCTCCAGAGCTGCACCACGCTCTTCTTCTTTCACTGCGACATGCTGAACACCGTCTCCTTCCCGCCCGAGTCCTTCAAACAGGTGCGGATTCTGCGTCTCGACACTATGGCGGAGCTGCAAACCATCGTGTTCGGCGAGAACAGTTGTGTGGGCGTGGAGGACGAGGAGCCGTCGTTCTCGTGCATGGGTGGGAACTGTTGGGGAGTTTCATCGTTAGATTGTCCCTCACTGAAACTGATCGATTTCGGCGACAACATCCACAGCATGTCCCTGAGCTCCTATTCTCTATTCTATTTGAAGAGTTGGGCTGGTTTGGGGACATAAGGAATAGACTGTCCCCAATTGGAGCCGGGTCGGTTCGACCTCCTCCGACAGAGTCCCTTCCACGTCACTTCGTATTTCATGGAGGGCGACTGTGGGCAGTACAAGTTCTTGTTCACGCGTCCCGAGGCGATTGAGTATCCGCAGGAGATTTGCGGCTCCGTGCTCGACCCGATCGGCAACAAGGTGGAGATGGTGCAGATCGCGGACAACTCGCTGAACGATTGCGGCGTCAGCGTTCTCGTGATTCGCGGGCTCGACAACCTGAAGTATTTGAGTATCGGCTCGAACTGCGCCAAGTTCGTGGAGAGCGTGAACATCTCCGTACTGCCGGCCCTGCGTCACCTGATGATCGGACACCATTCCTTCACCTGTGGGGACGCCTCGCAGGCCTCCTTCTACTCCTGCAACAAGCTGAAGGACATCGTGATTGGAGGCGGGTCGTTCCCGTTCTTCGACGACGTGGCCGTCAACAACTTGCCCAAACTCACCAAACTCGTCATTGGTAGTTTGGAGCAAGACTACTCCGAGGGTCCCTTCTGCAACGCCCCGCGGTTCTACTTGGGCAGTAGGCGAGAGTGTGTGGTGTCACGGACAGAGCTGAACGCGCTGAAGACGGTCATTTTCGGCTGCGGCGCGTTCCACTCCTCCACGCTGCTAACGCTGAAGGGTGAGCGAATGGGAGTGGTGTGAGGCGAAGAGTTGCGGAACCTGGAGAGCGTAGTGTTCGGAGAGGACAGCTGGGTGATGGACGAGAGCAACCACTTCTTCAACAAGAGGGGAGTGATCAAGTACAAGAATGCTATGAACTTCGAGAGTGAGTGACGGTGATGTGAGTAACGCCCAGATCTTCCTAAACTGCGACTCATCATTACGGATGGCGACGACAATTCAATGTCGCTGTACCACTTGGGGACGGTGAGAGAGAGAGGGAGCTTTGCCAGCGACTTTAAGTTCGTGGCAGGGTCCTCCTACGCGATGTACAATGTGTCGATGCATTACCACACAGGTAGGGAGAGGAAGGGAGGGTCACTGCTAGATGACTGCTCTCTTTGTCACGTGATTGCAGACCGCACTAATCTGTTCTTGGTAACCCATGATTATGGCTAAAGCGTATTTGTTGTCGCTCGATGATGCTCACTGGCAATACATACTCTGAACTCCCACCCCACTTGAATCACACCCACACTCGCGTCCTCATCCCAGTTCATCCTTTCCTATCGCTTCGTCGCTTGACAGATCATAGAGGATAGGAATGAGTGGCTTTTCCTTTGGTAGTTTCGGCAATAACGCCAATAAGGGGGGATCTTCAACAGGGTTCAGCTTCGGACAGACTGGATTCAATACTTCAAACCAGCAGACGTTTGGAGGCTTTGGCAACAATACACAAATGCAGCAGCCCGCTGTGAATCCGGTTTCGCTGATTCTCCAGAATTATAAATATATGTAGTGATGGATGGGTGCTATGAGCTGCAGACTTCAAAACACTGCAAACCAGGATGACACTGTCTTCTCCTGCGTGATGTTCAACTACTGTCCACCGAACTTGCGAGAGGAGTCGTTTCATGCGGATGGCGGTCACGTGTAGTTACTTGAGAGATGAAAAGAATCGTTCCTTGTATGGCATGTATTTGAAAGAGAATCCAGACCCTGAGGTGGTTCTCTCGCTGACTGTTCACGCATAGAACATGGTACCCGTGATTGTCCACGGTTTTGAGGGACTGAAGACGCGCATGGAGAGTCAGAAGAAGGTGATCCAGAGCGTGAACGAGAATATGGACGTGCTGAACAACGCCATCAAGCAAACCCGCCTTCTGGTGTCAGAGTGCGACCGCATGGCGCGACAGTGCGATGCGAAGCAGGCGGAGTTGGAGGAGAAGCTGATTCGCGTGATCGGAAAGCTGGAATCGAAATCGGCCAAATCGCAGGTCGTTGTCACCAACGAAGCGTTCGTGGAGACTCTCGTCAAATTGCAGCGGGCGGTGACCCTGCCATCATATCCTTTTGCGTTGCTGAATGCCCTTCCTTTACCGGCACATCGGGTTTGCAGAGCAGGCTTTCCGCGGTGTATAATGCGCTGAATACGTACGGCATCACTCTTCCCGAGGATTCCGTGAAGTTGGAAGATGCGGAGAACGTGTTGAAGGTATGGATGCGTGTTTCGCAGTGATTGGGTAGTTCTTGCAGAATCAGGAGAACGCATTGGAGAAGATCGTGCATATTCTAAAGCAAACCCAGAGGGAGATGCAGCTCATTCTGACGGATCCGTTTGTTCGCGTGACCTATCGCTCTTACTCTGTTTGTTCGGCAATTCAGATTCGCAACGCATCGCAAGCACCAACAAACAACGGACCCTAATACACATCAATAACTACTGCCAATCGGGACATTGTTACTGCCTGTCATTCCATGGCTCGAGTAGCCGCGACCGCCGTAGCGGCTTCCGCCATAACGAGAACTACCACCGCCGTACGAAGAATACGCATAACGCTCCAACTCGGGAGGCACATCCTGATGCGCATCACGCAAGACTTTGATCAGTTCCTACACACTCACACATCCACTCCACTCCTACGCGAGTCACCTTCGCCGAGGTATCCGTGAAGAAGCTCACCGCAGTGCCCTCCGAGTAGCCATCCGCCGTCTTGCGTCCCGCACGACCCACACGGTGAATGTAGTCCTCCACGCACATCGGGAAGTCGTAGTTGATCACCACGCGGATGTCCTTCACATCCAGACCGCGCGACGCCACGTCCGTCGCCACCATGATCGTCGTGCGACCCGACTTGAACTCGTTCAGCACGTAGTCACGCTCTCGCTGCTCCTTGTCGCCGTGAATGGCCAGCGCGTTGAAGCCGCGATGGCGCAGGTCGCGCGTCAGCTCGTCGGCGCCACGCTTGGACTTCGTGAAGATGATCACGCGCGAGTGCGGGTCGATGCTCTTCAGAATAGCCAGCGTCTCGTCGAACTTCTGGCGGTCGGTCACGCACTTGATGATCTGCTTCACGTGGTCCGTCACCTTCAGATCCAGCGACCCCACGTTCACCTGGATCGGGTCGTGAAGGAAGTCACGTGCAAGCTGCTGCACCTCCTGCGGCCACGTCGCACTCCACATCAGCGTCTGGCGGTCGGGACGGATCTGACCCACGATCTTGCGGATCTGCACCTCGAAGCCCATATCCAGCATGCGATCAGCCTCATCCATCACCAGGTACGTCACGCGACGCAGGTTGGTGGCCCCCATTTCCAGAAGGTCCAGCAGACGACCGGGCGTTGCGATCACGATCTCCGCGCCGCGACGCAGCGCCTCGATCTGTCCACGCTTGCCCACACCACCGTACACGCAGGTGTTGCGAATGCCGCTGGAGGAGCCGAAGCGTTGGCACTCCTCCTGCGTCTGGTTGGCGAGCTCGCGCGTCGGAGACAGCACCAGGCAGATGGGGCCGTCGCCGGGCTGCAGGTACGGCTGCGCTCGGATGTGAATCAGGGCAGGGAGGATGAACGCCAGCGTCTTGCCGGAGCCCGTGGCGGCGATGCCGACGAGGTCGCGACCGGACAGCGCCATGGGCCAGCCCTGCGACTGAATCGGCGTGGGCGCCTTGAATCCGGCGGCCTTGATCACGTTGAGCACATCGGCTGAGGGTCAGACGAGATGATTAGACATACTTGGGAATGGGGAAACGTCGAAGGACAGCACGGGCTTGGGGATGTTCTCGCCCTGGCAGATGATCTGGTTATCCTTTCTCCACTTGTCCACCTCCTCGTTGCTCATGCTCGACACGGAAGGGTGTTCCTAGGCATGAGAGGCGCGGAAAGGAGTTACGTGGTAGAAATTCTTTTCAAACTTTATGAGGGAGTTCATGTCCCATTGGATATCCTTTAAATGCTCTCCAGCGAAGGAGTTGTCGCTGTAACCCCTGTAGCCGCTGCCTCCAGAATACGCGCTGTCGTAACGACGTGTATCCACACTACGATAAGAAGCCACAAGGAAAGCAAACGAGGAACCCCCGTAGGACCTTGAGTCGTAGTGGCTCGACGAGTACGAGCCACCGTCTCTCGGGGGGTATGAGGAAAACTTTGAACCGCGGGGAGAATCGTCTCTTCGGTCATCACGGTAGCTGCGACGGTCGTACGAGCGAGAGCGACTTCTGTCGTAGCGGGAGTGGTGATGGTGGTCTCGGTCATAGCTACAAGCCTAAGCAAGAAGAGCATCGACCATTACCTGTTGCTTCGGGAGTAACCGCGACCGCGACTGCGAGAGCGATCGTCGTAATAGTGACGATGTGAAGAATGATGGCTACGACTAGAACGATGTCTGTCACGAGAATAAGAGCGTGAGTCACGTCTGTCTCTCGAATCGGCACGATCAGACTTGTTACCTTCTCCTTCCATTGGTTTGTTTTGAATCTGCCTTCCTTTCGGAACGTCCAATAATCGATCCATCCTTCCTCTTCAAGGATCACTGTCCATGCGCTGTTTTCATCTCCACAACTACTGATTCTCGAGAGTCTTAGAGTACTGCAATGGGTAAGAAAGAGGAAGTGAA
>ERZ1106923.579-NODE-579-length-12083-cov-18.216495_pt1 | contig 12083 bp, 25 predicted proteins | sample MGYA00403657_ERZ1106923 | MGnify/ENA primary metagenome ERZ1106923 (study PRJEB35170, sample SAMEA104062425) | human gut metagenome | biome: human gut; feature: human-associated habitat; material: faeces | place: Denmark | collected 2012-06-19 ...
ATTCTGGCGGCGGCGGGACAGTTGGACGGTTATTTAGAGAAATGCTTGTAGATTTGGGGTGTTTGTTTTTGTGTTTGATGGGTTGGGGTGAGTTGTGCGTGTTGAGAAGAGGAGTTGTATGTGGTGAGAAAGGGAGTTGTGTGTGTTGAGAAGAGGAGTTGTGCATGTATTCATTAAAACGCATCACAAAAGACCTTTCAGAACAAAAGCTCCACACCCACACAACAAACACACTCACTATCAACTCTCTCTCCGTCATTCTTCACAAACCGTTTTGGAGAAATCCGGTTAATCAATTCAACACATTAACAACTGATCATGTCCTACGATGCGCAACAGCAACATCAGCGCTTTCGAGCGACTTTCCCCAATGCGACTCTAAATGGGAAGACATACTACCTGGAGACAGTCCTCTCTGGGGAAAAGGAGATGCTGAGTAATTCGAGTGTGGATAAGACTCAGGGGTAGAGATTACTCTTCCTCCCTCTTTTCCTTCAGGCCCCATCAGCGTTGAATTCAGTGTTCCCGTAATGTCGCCTATGGTGGCTACGGACGGTATGAGCGTGCTCAGTCCTCAGTTGTCGAGTTTCAGTGGATCCATGTGGCTCAGTGATGTGAGTGCGGGTTGGAATCGGAAATGAGGCGTAGTTCTCAATCTTCTTCAAGAATTGGAGCGAAGCGGCGTCCACAGCAGAGCGTCGAGTTCTGCGTTCCAGTCCGGAATACCGGCCATGGGAGGCGCGATGGCACCGAGTCCGTACAGTGCTGCCGTATCGACGCCCGTTGTTCCTTCCGTTCCCACTGTTGGACTGAACGAGCCACGCTACTACGATCCCTACGCTCCCCGGTACCAGGCAGCTACGCCTTCGAGTGCAGCGACCTCGATTGGTGGATCGACTGCGGAAGAGTGGTGGCCCTCGATTGTATTGGTTTGCGCATTTCGTCATTGCATAGGTGCCGGCCCTGCAGTTGGAGAAGAAGAGGTTTCTATTGTGTGGATTGTGTTCTGTAGTGAAAAGGACTTGATGGATCTGAAAGCGAGTCCGGAGATCCGTTCTCAGCTGCTGAGCCAGAGCGCGTGTATTCTGAGCATGAAGAGTCATCAGAGCCAGTATATGAGTGTTCTCAATGCGTACGAGAGCACCAAGAAGGAGGTGTGCGTCGGAGAGTGAAATGAGGGTGTAGTATTTGGACATGGCGCAGAAGCACGATTCCCTCGTAAGGGAGGTGAAGGGCATGGAGCAGAGCATTCTGCAAAAGCAGAGAGATCTGTACAATTGTGTGAAGGTGCGCGTGCTTTCTGCCCGTGAGTTGTAGCTGTACAAGCCTGAGGAGTTGATGGACGCCGTGAAGAATCGGATCGCCCTGCTGAAGAAGCAAATGGAGGAGCTGAAGGGCCACTTGGAGAATCAGACGATCAGTCTGACCGTATCGCTTTGGGTGCGTTATCATCTGTAGGAGTTTTCAAAGCAGTTCACCTGCATGTCAGAGGAGGCGTTGATGCTGGAGTCGTGTATTAAAGCGTGCAATTAGTGGGTGTTTGTTTGAAATGGCAGTATTCTGTTGCGCATTCCCATTTCTTCGATGCCCGAGGGTCGCGGATACAGGAGGAATAAACCGGAGGAGCCGGATTGGCGAACGCGAGAGAATCGCGGCCATTCGTGGTTCACCAACATGAAGAGCGAGAGGGAGAAGAGACAGACATGTAACGAGATTGCACGGCAGTTGGTGATGGGTAGCGTACAAGGTGTGCCAACGCTGCGGAGCTACAGACCATTTCACATATCAGTGCAAGAACGAGCGCGTATACCAAGCGAGGCCTTCGGAAACGCAAATGGTGGAGTGTGACATGTCATGGTTGAAGTGTAGCTGAAACACCCCAAGCTGGTGCCAAAACTGACGTTGGAGACGCCTCCTGACTTGCTCGAGAAGCGCCAAAGGGAAAAGGAAGCCGTGCTAAAGGAGTCGGAGGCGTTGTTGCAGTCAACGGCGAAGGAGGAGGAGAGTGACAGCTACTCCTATTCCTATTCATATAGTTCGGACGAGGGCTCCGACGGCGGGAGCTACTCGAGTTACAGCTACAGTTATAGTTCAAGTGAGGATGAAAAGAAGGAGGGTGTCAAAGCGCCTATCAAGCTGGTACGGAGGGTGGTGCCGAGTCGCTCTCGATCGTCCAGCTATTCGTATTCGGACTCCTATTCATATTCGGAGGAGGAGAAGGACGATCCTAAAGCTCCGGAGAGAGAAAGGAAACGCTCCCGTTCAGCTGAGAAGCCGAGAGAGAAGAGACGTCGCCGCTACTCCTCGTCTTCCGAGTCCGAGGACCGTTCCGATGCGTCGTCACACTAGCCGCTTTGTGTTGTTTTCTGGGAAGAAACGCGTGTTGAACACAATAGGGAAACGTGGAACCACAGAAACGGCGATCCTTCGTTCGTCATCGTTCAGCGTCAACTATTGAAAACGAATTGGTGGCTGGGGCGATGAATGCTGACAGGGACTTGTACACAGACATTGCTTGTAGCGTTGCCTCGGTGCTTCTTACGAGTAGGTGTGAATGCAGTCAATCCGGAGCATTCTGTATCACTTCAAGGTTCTCCGCGTCCGGATAGCATTCCTTATCAAATTGATAGGAAAATTCGCGACATTCACAACGGCATTTGCGATCTCGGACGTCTGTTGTCCGAACTGTATCATACGAATCCAGCGATGGATTCATCCCTGAGGAGGAGTTACGAGTCTTTGTACTGCTTTCTATCCAACTCCTTTGTTTTGGCGTCCTCGTGTGGCCCTCCATTTGTAGCAACACCCGTTTTTCAGAGGGACTGCTACGAGGCGCACTGTGTCCCTCAGGCGAGTCCGGCTCCTTTTGCCCCAACGACAATCCTGAAGGGGAACTTAGGTAAGAGTGATGTGGAGTGGTCACAGACAGTGTCAGAAGACCAGGAGCGGATTGAGAATGATTTGTTTTGGGTATTTCCGTAGTTCGGGAGTGAGCCGTAGTCTGTTGTGTATGACATATTCCCTGAGTGGAAGGAGAAGCGGACGTCCCTGGAGAACGCGTCCTTCTTCCACCACTATCTCGAGAAGAAGAATTACGACAGTCAGCACCGTTTTCGTGGCAAGGCGTCCGACCCGGAGTTCGTAAAGCGGATGGAGCTGTTTCTGGACACCATCGATCGCCGCGGGCTTGACTGGAAGAAGTGTATGCGTAAGCTGAAGCGACGCTGTTGCGACCTGATTCGCTACGAGAAGATCAACACGTCGCGAGGGCCTACGCCGAGTGTGAAGAATTCTTGTGATTATCTGTCGCTGATTGGCAGTCTTGCAAAGTACAACCTATCCCAAATGGAGCTAAGAGATGTAAAATCGGAGAGTAGCTCTGAAAAGAGTACTTCCGAGTAATGGAATAATGGTTTCCTCTCTTGTACTACTATGCTGTAATCTTTATTCCATTTGGTTTCATGTAATACTTACCGTTTTGTGTGCTGTTTGTTGCGACAATGCACGGATTGCGCGTACAGTGGCTGGTCGCGCTTGATCACAGCCCTTGCGTTTCCTCGGGAACTGTGTTCTGGGCTGTTCGGATAGAAAACGATTGGAAGGAATGCGCTTCTCTTCTCTTTTGTATGCTTTTCTGATTTGCGCCGTTCTGGCTGAGCAGTACTGCGCCTACTTCGATGAGACTAATGGCGAGTACAAACCGGGTTCCTCTCGTTATCCGTAGGATCCGCGTGGCGAAGGGCCATGTGAGCGGTGCTTGCGCGTGCGGTAGTGTCGTCGACATGATCGAGACAAACGGTTGGGGTGAGGTGAATATCGAGACGAGCAAGATGTGCAGCAACAAGCAGCAGGCTCTGAGCGCTGGGTTTGGCGCGTCGTGTTGCTTTCACATCCTAGCTATTTGGAGGGATATTTGGACGCGGAGCGCATCTGGCAGCACATCAGCAACATCAGAGCGATCAACTTCAAGGGAAAGCCCGTGCCGGAGGGAATTGACACGTACATCGACAGTCAGATTGCGTACATCCACGAGATGATTCGTCTGCATTGGGACATGCGAGTGAGTCATAGAGAATCCGCCTGCCGGAGAGGAGCAGTACTGGAAGTACGTGGACCTTATGATGACGCAGCTGGAGGGCTTGACGCAGGGGTAAGCGATACGGACGGGGTTGAGCCGAAGATACAACAAGGCGGCGGGCGCTGATCAGAAGGTGTCCTTCCACAGCATGTACATGCACAATGCCGACGGTGATATGGAGACTCTGCTGGATATCTATAGACCCGACGGTCACAAGGTCCGTTTGGCGGGAGGAGCGTGATGATTAGTATGCCGAGTACCTCGAGTGCTCTGCCCTCGTGCGCATGTACGAAGACGGAGAGATCACCATGGGTCACGCCACGTGGAGAAACTTCGCCGCCATGCTCCGTCGCTACAAGTACTACACGTTCCACTACGACAACGCGGAGATCGTTCTGTCCTTCTCCTCCTCTCCCGGTAGCAACCTCTCTTGCGCGTTCACCGTAGGCTTCATCAACTCGAAGGACGACTTCTACGTGAACAACTTCGGTCTGGGCGCGATGGAGACGACGAACGCGATCTACGACGACGAGCTGTACAAGGAGTGCGTGCCCGAGACGGTTCCCTCGTTCATCGTGGGAGTGATTGAGGAGTGTGAGGGGTAGAGAAGTCAGGTGAGCAACATGCTGTCGAGAGACCCGAAGACGTGGGTGAACGTCTTCTCGATGCACAACAGCGGCACCTACAACAATCAGGTGAGGGGTGGGGATGCGCGTTTAGTGGTTAGTGGATGGCTATTGATTTGAATGGATATGGCAAGAAGGAGAACGTGATGTGGATTGTGGAGCAGATCCCCGGACTGACCATCAAGAAGGACGTGACGTCGTTCCTGTACGAGGATGTTCGAGATGGACGATCACATCATCATTAGGGCTACTGGGCTTCCTACAACATTCCGTACATTCCCGAGATCTACGAGAAGAGCGGCTACACGAAGCAGCCCCACATCCCCGATCTGGACTACTACAACTGCAGTCGCCACAACATCTTCAAGAGAGACGCTGTAAGTCTAGAGCGTGTCAGTGAGGCGTAGCCGCAGGTGAAGAACATGGAGGACTTCAAGAAGATTCTGCGCCAGAACCACTACAAGACGGACCCGCTGGCCGAGGGCAACCCCAAGCACACGATCGCCTCTCGTTACGATCTGTTTGAGGAGAATCCTCGTCACTTCGGCTCCATTGATAGCAAGATCACTTCCACGTCCTTGCACAAGAAGGACATGGGCGTGTGGGCTGCCAGCGGTCCTTCTACGGATGGCTGCCCTCCTTTCTCGTAGCCGTGGGTGCGAGTCCTTATGCGTAGGTGGAGTGAGTGGATGAAGACGCATGAGGCGGTTCAGCATTTGGGCCACCCCGATGTTTTCGATTTTGACTACGTGTACATGAAGTTGTAAGGACGGATTCGGCTTGTTTGTTGCTCTACGCGTTTCCCGCCAAAACGGAGTGATTTGTTTTCTCCATCTTCCTCCCGCTTTTCGGCACCCTCTCTTCTCCCTTTCATTGTACACTATCGACTCTTTCCGTGCTAGAGAGAATGAGCGATAACTCTGAAGATGCGTTGAAAAGCAGCATCTACGGTGCGCTGCACAAGTGGTATTTTCAACGGGTAGACGGGGTGATAATATAGGTTTGGATATAAGGATTTTCGGGGAAGGCAGTATGGTTGTTCTCCGTGGCGTCTGTTTCACTTGTAGAAGCAATTCGTGCCGTCCTTGACGGAAGCGATGTCGTTGTGCTCATGCCCACGGGAGGTTTGCGTCGTGTTCGTGGATTGTTGTGTAGGTGGAAAGTCACTGTGCTACCAGATTCCTCCTCTCGTGCGAAACGGAATGTGCATCGTGGTTTCGCCGCTGATTGCGTTGATGCAGGATCAGCGTTCGTGCGTCTCCCTCCCTTCACACATAGTGAGAGAACTCAGAGACAGACGTATTCCCTGCTGCTACCTGTCGAGTTCCCAAACCACCTCGGAGTATCGTTCTGTGATGGCTGGGCTGCGGAACGCGAAGACTCCCTGCAACGCACTCTTCGTGACGCCGGAGCGTTTTCAGGTGGCCGAGTTTCTTCACATCGTGCAGGATCTCCACAAGAGAGACCGAATTGTGTTGATTGCCATCGACGAGGCGCATTGCATTAGCACGTTTTGTCTGCATTGTCTGTTTCAATTGAAGGTGGGGACACGACTTCCGCTCCGCCTATCGCGGACTGTCGACAATTCGCGAGCTGCTTCCCGGAATTCCGATTATGGCGCTGTCCGCCACGGCCACATCCGTAGTCTCACAGCAATCCTTTCAGTGTAGACGATTGTGAAGGACATCAAGTCGCAATTGAACATCCCGAACGCCATCACGGTGTCCGAGTCCTTCGACCGTCCCAACATATTCTACCAAGTAAGCCTCGCTCACCCTCCTCATCCGAGGTGATCAACACGGACAACCTGGACAAGTTTGACAACCTGAAGCGCCTCCTCGAGGAGCACGCCAATCAATCCGTCATCATCTATGGTGCGTGCTTCGCCGATGTGTTATGTCTAGTGCGGAAGAAGGACGAGGCGGAGACGGTGAAGGAGGTGCTGTGCCAAGCGGGATTCAAAACAACTCTCTACCACGCTTCGCTTTCCGTTGGGTTCTTCGCGGCGGTTGATGGGTAGAACCAGACGAAGAACGAGGCGCTGAGCGACTGGACCTCCAACAAGTGCCGGATTATCGTCGCCACCATCGCCTTCGGGATGGGGATCAACAAGGTACATGCAGTGATTCATGATAATCAAAGAACGATGTGCGTGTAGTGGTTCACTGGAACATGCCTCAATCCCTCTACAACTACTACCAGGAGAGCGGGCGTGCGGGACGCGACGGCAAGCCCTCCGAGAGCGTCGTGTACTACTGCAACGACGACGCGTGGGCGAAGCGAGGGGGCGTGAGGCGTAGGAGGAGTTTGGCGTTCACGATCCGTCGCGACGACGACGAGAAGCGTGTGGGTGAGGTGCTGTGAGGCAGTGTGAGGTGCAGAGAAGCAGCTGGACGAGCTGCAGTCGGTGATGCAGTTCTGCTCTGAGTACGCGTGTCGGCGGAAGAGACTGTTGCTGTACTTCCAGGAGGAGGTGAGTGTGATGACATGGAGTGATGGGCAGAAGAAGAAGAACGATCCGCAGCACTGTTGCGATTACTGTCGAGTGTCTCTTTCACCCCATGCTGACCTCTAGAACCCAGATAAGGTACGCGCCTCCAACGCGGTGGTGCGACAACTTCCCTTGTCGTGCGGACGTCCCGGCGTCACCTCCTTCACCACCGCGCGTGCCATCCTGCTTCAGAACCAGCGCGAGCTCGAGCAGCGCGCGCCGACGTCGATTCTCGACGAGGAGGTGGAGCGCAAACCGCGGTTATCCGGGGGTTTGTACGCGATGGATGGGAGTGGGAGGCTGGTGGAGCGCGCGCAGGAGCCGGAGGAGGAGGACTTGCGAGCGGCGATTCTTCGTGGGGCGATGCAGGAGCAGGCTCGAGTGCAGCGTGTTCGAGATGGAGTTCAGAGTGGAAGGGAGGAGTCATCGTCGGGGAAGTTTGTGTCGGCGAAGAGGTGGGCGCAGGGGAGTAAGAAAGAGAGCGAGACGCCGATAACGGCGTTTTGCAGGAGGGAGGGAGTTATGGTTGAGTCGAGAGAGAAAGAGGGGACTAAAACGATCCTGAGAGAGAAGGCGGGAGCTATAGCTGAACGGAAAGAGACAGAAAGGGTAAAAGTTGAATCGAGAGAGAAGGCGGGAGCTATAGCTGAACGGAAAGAGACAGAAAGGGTTAAAGTTGAATCGAGAGAGAAGGCGGGAGCTATAGCTGAACGGAAAGAGACAGAAAGAGTTAACACTGAACCGAAAGACAAGAATGAAACGCCGCCATCACGGAAACGCCCATCCATGAGCGAAGAAGTCATTCCAGCTACAGAAAACGACACACAGTCCACTCTATTCACTGATTTTACACATAGAATCGTAAAAGTGCTTGTGGAGAAGGTCCAGCAGGACATCGCTGCATTACCCTCACGTGAGGACGTTTCGGGGAAACAGCGTGTGAAATGCATCAACGCACTGGCCGCCAAATATGAAGCGAGTTTGAAGGGGTACATTCCCCAACGATGGGTGCATTGCGTGGCGCTTCAACAAGCTCGATTACAGGAACACGCAATCATCCAGCCTCTGTGTGACGTGAAAGAAAAGCAGCAAGATATCCGGAGTCTGTTTGGGAAGAAGAAGGAATCGACATGTGTGTCGCCCGTCCTCAAGAAATACAAGGCAAAGTATACAGAGATATATTCCACACTGATGGAGTGCATAAGGGAAGGCCGTCTTCCGCCGTTCTTACCGCTCTTCAGTATTGATGGCGATGCGAAGGTGAAGAACTTGCTGCTCATGTCGAAGTGCCGTTTAAGTCTGGCTCCGTTCTTCTCTCCAGAAATGATGACAGCCATCGTGCGACACGAGGTGAAGGTCATTACGCAGAGGACACCAAAGGACGAGAAGAAGGAAGAGTTTGTGAAGAGCATTCATGCTCAAATAGAAAAGGCGATATCAAAGAAACAGCCGTTCTTACTACGAGACGTTCACGAATGACCTGTGTGTTGCAACAAAACAGTGTACTATACATCGTCGAAGACGAACAACCTTCTACATGGTTAGCACAACGGATAACACGTACGAGCCACTGCCCTCCTCCTCTTCATCCGCAAGAGAAACGGCCTTCAGCACGTCCTCGACCATTCGCACGGCAGCTGCAGACTTTGACACCAACGACGAAATGAGAACCACTTGGAGACGGTTCATCTACACTCAATGCATACGGCAAGTGCGTACTTCCACCTTTGTCATGAATGCCATGCGATTGATATTCATGAAGGAGCGAAGGGATGCCTCATTGCCAAAACCAGCACAGGGACGAACACCCTTCATTTTCAGCGCATTGATGCACACACGCTGTGGTCGGGGTTGCGCACTACATGTTATGAGTACACATCGCACACACAAGGACTCCTGGAGGAAACGGCTGTTGCGGATCGCGCTTCTTGCCACTCTCTGCACTGCTCTTGCTGACATCGGTTGTTCGGATTCGGTTGGGAATTGAGTGAGGGTTGGAGAATCGCTGAGGGAAGACGTGTGGTGCATGGTGAGGATGAAAGAAATGCAATAGAGGAAGGGATGGGTTACCAGGAGGATGTGACAGAGAAGTGCTTTCGATTCGTCATATGCGATGCTGTAACGATACACTCTCAAAAGCACACATCACAGCAACAAGTCATCCTGGCTTGAGTGACCCCAACTATTCGAGTACGGACACTTCGATGCCACTTATTCCTTCGTAGAAACAAATCCAGACATGCCTAGGTAATTGCTTTTGCGTTGTGTGAAGAGTAGAAGTAGAAGTGCACCTCGTTTCGCCCACACTTCATTCTAACAAGTAGGAAGCGGACCCTCGCGATCTCGTTCTTATTCGACGGGCTCGAGAACGGCGGCAAGACCGTGCGTTCTTTCTTCTTTCGTGATCAATAGCTCTGCTCGCAACTCGGCCAGAGCGCCGCAGACCCACAGAAAGCCTGCAACAACCACCAGCTCGTCAAAACCAGCGGCTTCCGCCTCTTCCCACTCATCCACCCCCAAACCAGCCCCCCAGCCAACCCACGCGTCGACCCCGGTTCCTCCACCTCCCCAGTATTCTCAGCCATGTTGCAATTGTCGTGACGAGTCATGGGCTTAGATCAGAGAAGCGGATTCTTGGGAACGATGGCGGAAGGATTTGCCTTCGGTGCGGGAAGTGCAGTGGCTCATAAGTGGGACTATCGTTCTTCCATTACTCCTAGTGCTGTGAATGGAGTGGTGAATGCTGTCACGGGACGAGGCAAGGACAACAACTCCAACGCTCCCGTTCCCGTGGAAGAGGCGCCCACCACGGAGGAGCAGGTGATGAACGAGAATGATCCTTGCTCGTTGCAGCGCATGGACTTCAACAACTGTTTGCAAGTGGTAGGGTTGATGCATGTGCTATGAGGCGTTAGAACGCGGACAAGGGCATTTCCGAGTGCCAGATCTTCTTCGATTCGTTCAAGCGATGCCAGGAACGAGTAAGGATGGAGAGCATGAATCGTTTTGAATACTGCTGTTTCTTTCAAACACGCCATTCACTTGATGATGTCTTTATCTGTGATCGTCTTTATCGAAATGGTGTTCGTGCTGCTTCTACGAGGATTATCGATAGTGATCGTGAATACGCTTGCTGCCCGTTTTCATACATGTAGGAAGACGCAATCGCCAACTTCGACCCATCCGCGTTGAAATCCATCGACGCAATCGCGTTCGGAAATCCAGTGAGTTGAGACACTCGCTTCTTTGACTTGTAGTCCCAGAAGGACACCACTCGATTCCCACCTCCCGTCACCAGACAGTTCCTTCTATGGGTGGTTATCGTTTTCTGATCCTACTGTGGGTGAACAGCCAGAGCATCCACGGAAAACACGGTGTCGACGCCATTCACCGTTTGTCGATGACATTTGAAGCAGTACGACTTTTGTGTCTAGCAGTAAGTAGTCTAAGTCACAGATACATCATCCGCATTGAAGTACCCGATGCTCACGCGTCCCTCGATGCAACTCGTTGCAAAGCCCTCCTCGCTGGTGAGACTGCGAACGCAGCGGAGGTTGTAGGAGAGGTTGCTGTTATATGTCTTGACGGGCTGTTCCATTTGGCGCAGATCGTACAACACCACTTCAAGGGTGTTGGTGGCAATGAGGACCTTGCTACATTATGAGTAGAGAGTGACGAGGATACTCGTCACCAAGCAAATCCAGCGAAAACGCCTTGATCTTGCTCGGACTCGCTCCCTGAAGATGGGTCTGCTGAATGGGATGTGCACCGTTCTTGTTTCGCACGTCCCACAAGCAAACGGCACCATCCCAACCCGACGAGACAATTGAATCTACGATTCAGTCATTCGAATGAGTGCTACGGTGTGTTTTTGAATAGCGCAAACAGCTAACCACTCCGGACTGCTCCCCCAACACAAAGTCCTTCATTTCCATCAAATCATATCTAAGTCTGATACGAATCCGTTATACAGCACAGTTTCATCTCCTTGTCCAGGCCCGAACTGCAAGCCATTGTGTCCGAGACGAAATCGCAGCAGAGGACGGGTCCTCGTGATGGATACGTTTGGATGCAGTCATTTGTGTCTAGTGTGTACAAATAGAGCGTCTAGTGTTGAGGGTTGATATGGACGACGACTGAGTCCCAAGAGGCAGCGGCGAGTATGTTCGTGGATGGTGCGAACCGCACGCACGAAACGCTGTCCTTTGGACAATTGTTGAGACTGATCATTTGTCAGATGGGAAAGGATGTCTGAGTGCAGTATGTGTATTGTAATTGAAGAGTGGATGTATGGTCACTGACGAAAGTGGTTCTTCTCCTCTGTTGATTGCGTTCCTTCTGATCGGTTATATATGTACAAGGAATTGCTTGTCGATGGGTCAACATTCCATGAATGGGGACTGTGAATCAAAGCATTGCAATGAGTGGGAATGGGAACCCACAACCCATCATTCGACCTGGAATGATCGGATATGCGCAGCGGCCGTTAAACATGAACTGGCAACAATAGAGCTTGCGTAGGAGGAGATCGCGTGAAGTGAGGCGGATTGAGCAGGGAATGCTGCTGCGAGAAGGGTGCATTCTCCGCGGTTTGGAGTGGATGGAAGGCATTACGGATAGTCGTTTCGTCGAAGATTCCGTTTGATGATGGAATGGAGGGCATCGTGTTGCTGGAGTTGGAGGACGTCTTTGTGCTGTTGTTGCGAGATAACCGGGTGAGGAGGGTGGTGAAGAAGGGGCACGTGTTTGCGATTGTGGGACTGGAGGGTGAGTGCTTGTGGGGAGAGTAATGTGTAGAGAAGCTGACCCTGTACGGAGACTGGCTGAAGTATTCCAACCCGTATTCCTTTCCGAACACCATCAGCGTTTCAAAGAGCAAATACAGCGA